>OGMN01000073.1_pt1 | contig 112238 bp, 112 predicted proteins | sample 1573211 | NCBI WGS metagenome assembly OGMN01 (sample SAMEA2581876, study PRJEB24529) | metagenome | biome: Human gut stool | place: China | collected 2011
CTATCAAACTGATATGGCACAAGATTCTGTTCATTCGGCATGTCACCACCTCTCGGTCAATTCTTGGTGCTACCGCCTACCTCGTGCAGTAAGCGGCAGCGTAGGGGCCCGATATTACCCGCCTCGGTGCCGGGCGGTAGAAAAGGAGGCGCAGAGGTATACACCTCCACGTCTCCATCCTACATCAAGTGTTTGGCTTTTTAAGTGCGTGTTACTCCAGCAGGCCAAAATTTTGGGCTACCAGTTTTATAAAATCGCTGTGCCAATGTCTGGCTGTCTCATAGTGGCATGGTACCATCATCGCGGCCCCCTCCAGGGTGTGGGTCTGCTTGAAAAACACCAGATCCACCACTTGCAGCCGTTCCTTTCCGTTTTCCATTCGTTCCGTCTGTTCAATGGAACGCTGGACCGCCATTCGCTCCTTCAATGAAGTTCCCTGGCAATATCGCCCCTCCAGCGCCGGATAGTTTCGTATGATGGATTTTATATACCCCCACCATCTGTATCTTGGTTTACTCATATCTCCCTCTCTTTCTGGTGGCCCACTGACGGTCATAGCGTCGCCCCGTCAATTATGTCGGCAAGCATGTCGGCAGCCTCCAGCGTCCGCTCTTTCCGGTATCTGGTTATAGCCGACTCCGTTTCTCGCAATGTTTTACTTCGCTTATCAGCTAATTTCTTCTGAAACTCTTCTAAGTTTTTCCTCTGCTCATAGGCATGTCTCAGTTTTCCCTTCTCCCTGCTCCCGGTTGCCCTGTCTATGACCTTCATACGATACCGGGCGTATATGTAGGCCAATCCCTGAAAAAATTCCTGATCAGCCAGCGACAGGCCGTCCGGCATCTCTTCTCCCCGCATGGCTAATCTTTCAAGGTCAGATACCACTCCAGGGTCTGTACTGCGCTCCTCCATCCGTGACATACCTCCCATCGGTATCCCTGCTCCGTCAGGCGCTCCCCCCACCATTTCTGTTCTTGGGAGGCCCGGCCGGCGTCATTTTTCATCTCAATGTATAATCCATGATATCGGCCGCGCGGTACTGGCAAGGACAAATCCGGCACGCCCTTCTTGACACCTATAGCCTTGTCGATGGCGATTTGTTTTGCCCCTTCCCGGGTCTCGTTCTTGATGTGATGCAGCAGGGCCAGCTCCGGCCACTTGGAACGTATGGAAGACTGCTGGCTCCACTTAATCACGGCCTGCTGATGCTTCGATTCATGCACCATCCTCTACAACCTCCACATAGTAGGAGGACACGCCCTTCCCTGGTGCCTTCTCCTTCACTTGCCGGACTGTATAGCCGTTTCTGGCCAGAATAACCACCAGCGTGTCCCGGTCGGCTGCGTTTGAGCATCTGATTTTCATGCGCGTCTCCGCCCCTTCCCTTTTGTCGGTTCGCTGAACAATCTGTTTAAAATCTGCGATGCAGCTCCTTTGGTTAGGCCAGTCGCATCAAAGCCCTTACACCGCCTATGAATAATCTCCAGTTGTTTTTGTGTAGCTGGCCCCTGGCCCCAACGGCGCACGGCGCCGAGATCCCATAAATACTTACAATCCTGATAATCATGAACGAGGTGCCTATAAGCCGAGTCCAGGGCCTCTTGCATCTTCATCCGTTTGCCATTCTCGAACATCACCATTCCCAAAGTGTCCGGGCATGGTATCGAAATATACTCCCGGCCCCTCAGTCTGCAAACCAGGGACCCGTCCGGCATCTTGAACCAGTTGACATCGTGGAGCTGGTATTTCTGCTCCTGGGCCCATAGGTCCACCAGCTCGACATTTTTAATCCAGCTCTCGGGGGCGTCTATCGCCGCCATAATACGGTCAGGCAGTTCAAACAGCATCCCCTCTATCTCCTCCAACTTTTTTGCCGGCACCGCCTCCATGTCGATGCCCAAGAGGGACGGCGCTGTGCAGAGGGATGCCCGGCCAGTGATTCCTACACAGTCGATAAGCTCCAGCCGTTCCTTGCCCGGATAGAGTCGGAGTCCCCGGCCAACCATCTGCGCATATAACGTCTCGCTCTGCGTCGGTCTGGCGACGATTACAGTCTCCACCCGTGGAATGTCGGTCCCCTCTGTGAACACCATGCAGTTGACAATGCAGGGGATCTCCCCGGCGGTAAACGCCTGGATGATAGATGCCCGGTCCTTTGTGTTGGCGGTAACTACCACCGCGCCCGAAATCCGCCGTGCAATTTCCTCCGCCTGGTGCACAGACACGGCAAAAATAAGCGTTGCGCCCACGGCCATCTCCCGGTATGCCTGGGCTATGGCGTCCGCCGTGCCCTCCATAGCCTCGTCCAGCTCACCCGGGGCATAATCGCCGTGCCTGGTATGGACGGCGGACAAGTCAAAGCCGATGTTCACCCGCCGGCAATGGATGTCGCACAGGTATCCATTTTGGATGCCCCATCGGAGGTCACGCTGGAAGATGATGTCCTGAAACACCGTATCTAGGCGTACCTTGTCTCCCCGATTGGGTGTGGCTGTAAAGCCGATGAGCTTTTCTGGGCGGAAATAGTCGAATATAGCCCGGTAGGTTCTGGCCGCCGCGTGGTGAGCCTCGTCGCAGATGATGAGACGGAAGTCATCCGGCCGGAAGCGGTCAAGCCGGCGTACCAGGCTCTGCACACTGGCGGAGACGACCTCCTCCCCGTGGCTGCGGCTGGATGCTCTCTCAATGCCGTAGGTGCAGTCGAAGTATTTTCGTGGCTGCTCCACCAGCTCCTCCCGGTGGGAGAGGATCAGCATCCGCTCCCCGTGACGCGGGATGTTTGCAAAAGTCACCGTCTTCCCAAGCCCGGTGGCCATCTGGGCCAGATATGCCCCGGGCGCCTGGGCCTTAATGGTCTCGATGCACTCTCTTTGGTATGGTCTTAGTTCCATATTCCCTCCTGTTTGTGGGACTGTGGGACGGTGTGGGACAGCGTGTCCCACGGTTCAGTTCTTAGAGTTGCAAGGCTTTGCGGGTAGTCGTGGGACTGTGGGACATGAAATTGCAAATTCCCCACGGCATTTTTTACTGGTAATTCTATCCATACAAAATTTCCTTATATAGGGCTGTGCTTTTTATCCCACAGTCCCACGCCCTATTTTTGATACGGTTCAACTCTTAGCGCCGCAACGGTTTGCGGGTGTGGGACAGCGTGTCCCACGGTCTCCCACATGTCCCTCACAGCGGCAGTTCGTCCAGCGCATCCTCGTCGTCCAGATCCACAGGTGGGAGCACCAGGCAGAAACACTCGGTCGGGATGCCGTTGATGCGCTTACCCCGGGTGTTGTTCCTCCCTCTCGTGACAATCAGATTATTTTGCTTTAGATACGATATCATAGCGGCCGTGGAGTATCCGGCATCCTGTAGAATACGCTCTAATACAGACCGTATGATATAGGCGCGCCCGTCTTCCAATGCGCCCAAAACCTCCTGATTGGGGTTTTCGGATTTGGTGCAGAGCTTGTTGCTGTTCTGCGTCACCCAGTCGCAAAGATACTTGTAGCCTCTGTCTCCGGCGCTTACAGTGGCTTTGGAGGCCAGGAACTCCGATATCTGGTCCACTGTCAAAGGCCGCTCTGTACCGCCGAGAACCCAGGCACAGGCCAGTTCATCCGCACAGATGATCGCCGCCGCTGCCATAGCTTGCTTTTCAGTTGTATCCCGGTCGGATAGGAGCTTGAACAGGTCCTTATATCGCTCCTCCACTTGGGGGATGATCCCATACTTATACAGTTCATCTACAAAGCGGCGTCCGGCAAATCCGTAGTTGCGCTTGACGATGCCGGATATCCTCATGCCATCCCGGATCACAACGCTGGATGCCTTACACTCAATGTCGATGACGCGGTTCACCGCGCCGGCCCCGCTGGTTACTCCGGTCAAGGGGGATTCTCCGGTCGTCAGAATACAGTTCCGCCATGTGGGTGTCAGATCCACGCCGCCGGCCCGGTTGCCCCTGGTACGCCCAACGCCCTGCGCCAGCTTATAGACATCAAAATGGGTTCGCCCCTTTGCGTCCTTCGCCAACTGCAATTCATCCAGGCACAGAGGCAGGTTGTTAAGAAATGCGGCCGTCTTCTCCAGCCCCACCACTGTGCCGTCGAAGGTCTTGACGTAGTTGCCCACCGCCGGGTCTCCCCATACGCTGGCGGCCACCATGAGGGCCACTGTCTTGCCGGTGCCAGAATCCACGCCCCACAGATGAACGAAAAACGGGAGGCAGTTAAGCGGCTCCAGCAGAACCGACGCGAAGGATGCTGCCAGAATGATTCTGGCGGTGGTAGACATGCCGCGCACCTCCCGCGCCACATCAACCCACTTTTGCTCCTCTCCGTGCGGCCTCACGGTGGAAAACAGTGCCTTAAAGTTGGCGTCGCCATCAAAGATCAGCCCGTCTACAAAGGGGGAGAAGCCTTCGTCCTGGATATAGCCCAGCCGGCCGATGCACTTGCGCTCCGGTATGGTGTCGTAGTTCAGATTTTCCAAGTCCGATATGTACTGGACAAACGCCCGGGCGCTTTGGCTGGTAACCGCAATCCCGCTACCAGCCAGCTCTGTGACCTTGTTGGCGTTGGCCAGTATCGTCTTGCTGATGATAAGCCTGCGCCACATCGTCCCCTTCCGAAAGGCCAGCTTCAGCTTTTCTTCGCCGGTGTCAATGTTAATCAGGCGCTCCACCGGCATGATAGGGTGGGGACATGCCAGCTCGTCCGCAAACCCATTGCGGCGGTATACGCCCAGGTCAGTGGCGTCCCAGTCTCCCGCGTTAAGCTCCAGGGGCTGCCCGGTAAAGTTCGTGACATTATCCACGTATACCGTCCCCGCCTGGGCTTTTAAGCTCTCGATGTACTTCTTATACATTGACTTGAACCCGCGGAACCCCTGATTGGCCGCGTACACAGACAATTCCTGCAGCTTTGTCTCGTGGACGAACGGCTGGCCATGGAATTGATACAGTGCCTCGTAAGGAGCTGGCGTCAAAAAATCTTTAGCTTCGTAAGTCCAGTCTCCCATTTGTTTTACCTTCCCATTTCAATGTTTTCTTCCAGCCACCATTCCAGATACGGAAGCCGTTTCACCGCCTCTGCATAGAGCGGATGAATGTAGTCAGCAGCGTCCCGATTGGGGGCCAGTGCCTTCTTTAATGCCAGCAGACGGCGGTGCTCCTCTACTACCTGGTAGTACGCAGCCGAGTCCGCCTCCTTTTTTGCATCTTCCTTCTCTCTTGCCTGGAGCCGGGCAGAAATCTCCGCCCGGCTCGGCTTATTATCAGAGAGCCCGAGATGGAAGTCCTCGTTCAGCCGAAGACACGCTTCTCTAAAACTTATGCCGAAGTAACGCATTGCAAAATCAATAACGCTGCCCCCGGCACCGCATCCAAAGCAGTGCCAACCAGCCTTATTCCCGGAATAGACCTTCAGGCTGGCGTGCCGATCTCCCTGGTGGAAAGGGCATTGAACAAAGCCGCTCCGATTCGGGGGAAGACCATACGCCGAAAAAACAGCCACCGCAGGCAATAGGTGTTTGATCTCATAGGCCAGATTATCCCCCATCTAATGCCGGCATTTCCTTTCTTAGCAGTTGAACATTGTAGAAACTGGCGGCGGCTTGGAAGCCTCGCAGGGTAAGGGCGTCCATCGTGTAGTCTCCAACACCGTACCCATTGAAGAAAAATCCGGGTCTACTGGTGTTCATCTTTCGGGCATGCTCTACGGCATCCCCACCAAACAGCGCCGCGGCCCGGAAATCTGGTACGCAGTTTTCCGTCCCCATCAGTACGGCCTCCTGCTCAAACAGGCCCTTGACCTGCTCCTTATCCAAAGGGCGGTTCATGCTCTCACCCCATTTCTTTCCGCTTTTGCGGCCCCTTGCTTCCATGCCTCGCGGCACCAATACTGCACACACGCATAGAAGTGTTTAAGTACAGGCTTTTCCAACTCTTCCAGCTTGCCTTTTCGGGCGTAGAACTCGGCGGTATCTTTTAGCACGTTGCTTGGTTCCTCGCCCTTCATACCCACGTCAAATTCCAGATTGAAAAGCTCAGCATATTCGCCCAGCAATTCCCGTTGAAAATCATCGAACTTGCGGCCCGCTCTTTTCTCTTGGTCGGCGATAAAAGTCTCCGCCGTAACTGGGAATGTAATCATGCTCTCACCCCCTGGTACGGCTCCACATCGCCGTGGATGGTTGGCGCTGTTCCCAGCTTCTTGGGAAACTCCTCGGGGTTCCTCTGCCACAGGAGCCGCCCATCCTGGTCGTAGGAGGCCACAATCACGCCGAAGATACGCTTTGCCACCATGCCACAGTTGAGGCGCAGCTTGCCGCCTTCCCACATTGACTTATATCGAGTGCCCACCATCTGCCAGGGGCCCCATACGCCCTGATACTCCTTATACATGACCATAGGGCCAGGCGCTCCGGGGAACGTGGCATAGCAGAGGCAGAGATCGGAGCTTCCGTCGCCACCCTTGCTCCTGTACCTGGGGGGCGCAGGCCGCCGGGTGAAATCCACTGCCACCCAGCCGCCATCTACTACGTCCACGCCCTCCAAACAGTCACCGGCTACCGGAAGAATGGCGCACGGCCCATCGGCCATAATCGCCTCGATGGTCTCCACCGTGGCCACGCCGGGCTTTATGGGCCGCGGCGTAATGGAATCAGGAACACAATATGTAGTCATACCATCGCCCCCAGTCTCACCGCATCTTGGCGTCCTTGCTCATAAGCCTGATGTCTCAAAAGCACGATCTTCTCAATACGCCCCTGCACTAAGTCGGAACACTCGCCGAGGCTGGATTCAGCGTCAGCGATTGCCTTCGCCAAATCTTCAGGGTATCCCTTGCCCTGCAACCCATCACAATACGCTCCATTCATCGCGCCCAAGATCGCACGATAAGCATCCTCCACCAAAGCGTCTGGATGCAGTTCTTGTCGCATTTCAGCGACCTTTTTTTCTACGTCGATAGGACATTTCATACTTGACAGTCTCCTTCAAGCCCTCTAAAATAAGGGCGGATCAACTTTTCTTTTCCCTTTGGGCCGCTTGGTGTTGCAGCACCGGCGGTCTTTTTTCTTGCGAAAATTCGCAAGCGCTTGGGAATTTGAAAAGGTGATAAAATTTGCGTCCCTTTGTGCTGGGGGTAGTTCCCCATTCGATAGGCCGCATTTCAAATGCAACCCTTTTGACCTCGTCCATCCTTTTTTCACAGGATCACTCAAAGAAAAGGACTGCGCCGGTCTGTTCCTCGAAAATCTCGCAGTTCGTCAGGCCCATTGCTCTGATTTCACGGTCGCCGTCGGCCAGCTCCACTAGGGCAAGGCAGGCGACGGGCTGCGCTGTCCCTCCGTCATACCCATACATGAGGTTAGAGGGGGCGGGGATGATCTGAATAATCGTTTCGTTCATGGTTCAGCTCTCCTTTTTTATGTGTGAATTTTTGTGCATTTCCATTCAGTCCTCAAGGCGCTGTGTCACCAGTCAGCCGGAGTGATTAGGGCGATGGCGGCTCTCATTGCGGGCTCTTATAAACTCACCACCTTCATACCCGGCTTGTACTGAAATCTTCTGATCTGAACGACTTCCGCGCGCTCAACCGGCTTGACCGCTTGAGCCGCCAGATACCTCTCCACTTCGTCCTCTTTGAAACGAATGCACCGCCCAACCCGGTATCCGGGAAGCCCGTTCGGCTTCGTAGTCAGTCGATAAATGGTGTAAATACTGACTCCGAAACGTTCGGCCAGATCCTGGGCCGTCAGCATTGATTTTTGGTTCATAGTGACTCCGCCCTTCTTATCCCATAAAGCCTGTTCTGCGATGCTCATTCCTTCTTGTAGACAACCGCATAGTTCTTCCCGTTGACCGTGATCGGGCTGGGCCTGCCGTGCGCCTCAATCCATGCCTGCACCTTCTCAACCACGCTCTCGGTATACTGGTAATCTACGCCGTCGTGCCCGTTGTTGCAGTAGGGAAGCCGTTCGCGCTCGTCCTCCGAGATGTCCAGCGCGGAGATAATTGCACCGATGGCCTGCGCATGGGGCACCTTGCCGCCGGATGCTTTGGAGTAGATGCCGAGCATTTCCGCGATGGTGCCCTTGTCATAGGTCTGCTTCATATTTTGGAAGGCCATGCGGGGGAGGTGAATCCCATCCTCGGAATAGAAATCGCTGAGAGCCATCGCCTGATACTCCGGCTTGGTGCCTGCCCGGTCATAGAGCTTTTGAAGGAAACTCGCCGCCCGGTTCTTGGCATTGAGCAGCATCGCCGTGGCCCGTTTGTCGGCGGCGGCCAGCTCCTCCGGGGTCTTACCGTTCTTTGCGGTCTTTCCGCCGATAGCGGCCTTTCTCTGCTCCTTCACCATAAAGTAGGTTTCTTCCAGGTTGTCGAATTGCTCCCACGCTTTGGGCGTGTCCAGGATTTTGCAGTGACGGTTTGCACCGCGCTCTGTCCAGAGATAGAGCTGATTGACGTTCGGGGCCACGAGGTCAATATTATTGACTTCGCGCTTAAATGCTCTCAGCTCATCCCCTTTCAGCAGATAGTAATGGACACCCTCCCGGAAATTGTCCTTGTGGTTGTTGAAATTGTTTTTGATGTTGTTGGTATCAGTCTCATAGACCTGTGCCAGCAGTTCCGTGGTGATGACACGAACCCCGTTATGCTCGATAGGTACTAATTTGTTTTCCATAATAATCTCCTTTCGAATTCCCATTTCAGGGAAATCTACGATAAAAAAATATGGCATTTCTCAACCGGATCAGTAATATTGAGGATGTCGCAAATTCGCTCTACTTCATCTGTATCAAAGACTTTGCGGCCATTAATTTTGGCATTTAGCGAATTTACGCTCATTTTTACCAAGGGTGCAAGTGTTTGTTGAGTAAAACCTGCTGAAAGTATTTTCCCTTTGAGTAAATTTGTATTAATCAAATCGCTCCTCCCCCTTCCTTTCTGATTTCCCATTTGTGGGATGACCATATGATACACAAAGCTTATATAGTTGTCAACCCAAAAATGGGAAAATATTTTGATTCCGTGGGATTGCTTGTTGCAAAAGTGGGAACTATATGTTATATTAGACTTGAAAATCCGCATGGAGGTATAGTTCAATGGGGGCTATTGCTGAGAGAATAATGCAAGCCATGAAGACTACCGGGACAACATATGTAGATCTCGCGAAGCGGACAGGGGTATCTAAATCCGCGCTACAGCGATATGCCACAGGAGAGACAGAGAAAATTCCTTTGGATCGAGTCGAGATGATTGCGTCTGCATTAAATGTCTCCCCTGAATATCTTTTGGGATGGACCGACAATGTAGGCGGCAGTAAGGAGTATCCGGCCAGTTCTATATTTCGTCAGTTTAAATATGTTACTGATGAAATCAAATCTCTTTCTGACATTGATCTTCCTCAAGATGCCATTAGTACGTATCACACTAGCCAAGCAATGCAGAAGATAATGGAAATCAATGATGCAATTCTTCATGCTCCAAGGGTTGCTCTTGCTATTGATTTGCCAGAAGCAGTGATCGGCCTTAAGTTCATACTCTGCTACCTTAACTATGATTGGCGCAAATACGATGATGAGGTTTTTGAAAAAATTATCAACGGGAATTTATTTAAGGATTTAATCAAAAACCTGCTATCAATGTATCAAAAACAAGAGAGAGATTAAGTGTGTGAACTTCGTCCCCTTCTCGCCGGTGAGCTTGTTGGCGATGAACTCACAACCCTTCTTGGTAACGAGGAAGCAAGGGAGTTCCCGACCGGTGCTATCGGTATAAGTACTGGGGATGAAAAATTCGCTCGGCTCAATTTTGAGCTCAGCCGCACTCAGCCCAACTTTGGGCTCAGTGCCCTGTTTCATGTTTTCGATATACCCATTGATGTCTCGAAGAAGATGCTTGTGCTGTTTGCCTACCATCTCAGCCACTTCGCGGCTGTCCAGGGTTTCCGCTTCTGCGGGGTTGTAGTTCTTAATGTCGTCCATGATGTTCTCCTTTCCAAATAGTCCAGTTTATTGCCCTTCTGATTTGGTATTCTGACTCTGCATAGAAATGATTTGTGCAAGCGCGCCCTTAAATCGCCCGGCGGCTCCGTCCGGCTCCCTGTGTCCATTGAGAACCATGCTCACATACTCAGGCGTCACCCCGAGGCGCTCCGCCAGTTGCTTTTTGGATACACGGGCTAGGTGCATTTCACCAATTAGATCCGCCGTCCATTGTGCAGGCATACAAAGTTCACCTCCATAGACTATTTTGGTTGAATTTCTTAAACAACTGTGTTATTATCAACTTGCCGGAATCAAATAGCACCCCAAAAGCGGGATTGTGTTGTCTAAGTGGTTCAACTATACCTGTATTTTAGTCTAATCACTTAAACCTGTCAACCCCTTTTTGTCTATTCGCTTAAACTTGGTGGTGCTGCACAAATTTTGACTAGGGGTATTGGCATGTTTTACGAAAGATATGTATCTCTGTGTACTCGAGAAAAATTCTCCCCATCTACTGCCGCAGTCAAGGCTGGGTTTAACAAGGGAACAGTAAGTGTGTGGAAGAAGAAGTATGAAGCGGGCCAAGATGTCGTCCCTGAACAAGAGATTATAGATAAAATCTGTGCTTTTTTTGGATGCTCTGAATCTTGGCTTCGTGGAATAGAAAAAGCGCCCACCCCGGAGGGTGAGCGCAAAGTCAGCGACGATGATATTAAATTTGCTTTGTGGGGCACAAGGGAGATAGACGATGATGTCCTCGACCGCGTTAGACAGTTCGCAAAATTTGCCCAGGAAAACGAAAAAAATAAATAATGTAGTTGAACTGTATGAGTACGCCGAACAGCAGGGATATGATGTTTATTGGTACAATTTAGACTGCGACGGGCTTGAAAGTATATCTGTTATGCGAGTATCAGATTGCAAATGCTTTATTGCGATTGACCCCTTTACCCTCTTGTCCGATGCCGACGAGTTAGTAAAAGGGCTCCACGAAATCGGACATTGTGATACAGGGTCGTTCTATAACGAATATGCCGCCTGCGATATTCGGAAAAAGCATGAGAACCGTGCGGATAAACGAGCCATTGAACTGCGCTTGTCCGCTGATGATCTGGATCAAGCTGTGGCTGATGGACATACAGATCTGTGGGATTTAGCTGAACATTTTGGGGTCACTGAGGAATTTATGAGGAAAGCCGTCTGCTGGTACACGCATGGGAATCTTGCGACGGAGCTATATTTCTAGGAGGTTTTACGCATGTTAGACGAAAAAGACTTACAGTCCATCCAGACCATGATTGACGCATCCATCCGGGCGCCTGAAAAGCGTATGATTGCCTATTTTGACACGGATGTCATGCCGAAGTTTGACCTGCTGGCGGAGGGCCTGCAAGGCGTGCAGGCAAAGCTCACCCCCATGACCAGAATCGAGGCCATAGAGGACGACGTGGCTCTCTTGAAACAGGTGATCCGCTCCATGAGCAAGGAACTGGCCGAGCTGAAAAAAGCACAGTAAAAAACCACTCCCGGAATACTCCAAGAGCGGCGGCCTTGACAATCGAATACAAGACGGTTTATAATAGGTGTAGAAGGGCGTTGCAACAAGCGGTTAGCCCAGAAAGTGAATCAATTTCTTAAAGAAACCGTCACCGGCCAGGGTGGCGGTTTCTGCGTTTTACGATAATCGTCACCGTGAAGGCTCCGATATGTAACGTAATCCGCATGGGCCTCACCCCCTTTCGGGAGGTGTGGCTAACCGCCTGCCGTTGTGCAACGCCAAAAATAGGATAGCATATCGTTTGACAAAAAGCAAGAGAAACCGCCCCCGGTGCTACCAACACCAGGGACGGCTCACATAGAGGGTGATAAGGTTTGACAGGCCCATATCACCCTCTCATATTATCATACTTGTGGGAGGGATTCAAGATGGCAAGACGCCCCGAGTTCTATTTTGATGAAAAGACCGGGTACTACCGTAAACGGGTCAAGCTGCAAAGCGGTGCCTACAAAGACGTTCGCGCCAAGAGTAAAGAGGAACTGCGGGCCAAGCTCTACGACCTGGAGACCGCCCAGCGGATGGGGGTCATCTTGGATGACAAAACGACCGTTGCCCAGCTTCTGGCACAGTGGTATACGAACCGGAAGGATGGGCTTTCCTACTCTCGCCGACGGGACTACGTGAACGCCATCAACAACCACATCTGCCCCATCATCGGAGGGTATAGGTTAAGGTCCGTCAAGCCGGAGGACTGTCAGCGTGTCATGGCGGCCCTTGCCAGCAAGTCAAACTCTCTCCAAACCAAGGTGCTGGGCGTCATGAACATGGGGTTTGACTGCGCGGTGGAAAATGGCTTGATTTTCCGTTCGCCCTGTGCCAAAATAAAGGCGGGTGGTGTCCCCACCGAGGAGAAGGTGCCGCTGACACCCGAGCAATGCGCCGCTCTGGAGGATGCCACAAAGGGCACCCGCGCTTATCTCTTCGTGCTGATCGGCCTTTACACCGGCCTACGGCGAGAGGAGATCTGTGGCCTGCGCTGGAGCGACTTGGATCTCAATGCCGCCGCCCCCCACCTCACCATAAACAACGCGGTGCGTTTTGAAGGCGGAAAGGGTATTTTCCCCTCCCCGCTAAAAACAAAAGCAGCCCACCGTACAATTCCTCTGCCCAGCAAGCTGGCGGACGCTCTTCGCGCTGCGAAGTCCAAGAGTAATAGCGTCTTCGTCGTTCCCGCAAAAAATGGTTCAAATGCTAGTCTCCAGACTGTACGCAATCTCATGGCAATTATCGGGCGGCGCACAGTCAAAGCTTCAGCGGCCACCTCTGAGAAAGAGGCCAAAAAGCGCGGCCCACAAATCCAGCAGACGCTGGACTTCAAGGTGACTCCGCACTTGCTTCGCCATACTTATATCACACGTCTTTGCCAGTCCGGCATGGACATCAAGAAGATACAGTATCTTGCCGGGCACAGCGATATAAAGGTCACGCTTGGCATCTATAGCCACGTAGTCGGAAATACCCCTGATGAATTGATTAGTGCCGTAGAAAGCGCCTTTTCGGGGCAAACTTCGGGGCAAATTCAAAAAGCTCAACAGGAGAAAGTATTAAGTATCAATGAATAGCCGGGTTTTGTTTTTCATGCTTCACACGCAAGGGGTCACAGATTCGAGTTCTGTCGTCTCCACCAGAAAAGGACATCCGTAAGGATGTCCTTTTTGCTTTGATCTTTACCGCCCGGAGGGCGGCTCCCCTTTCCGCATTTTCATGCTGGGGACGGCGCGGCCCGCAAAGGCCCGGACATGCTTCAAGTTGGTTCATCGAGACTTTGCAATATCTGAATTGCATTGAATTTTCAGAACGCTGGCATCCAGATGAATGCCCGTTTCTGCTGCCCAAGGCGGAGAACCACAACACGCGGGGCGGGCCGAAAAGGCCCGCCCCGCGTGTCTCACACTGCCGTCTCCCGCTCCAGCGCCCGCACCTGCGGAACCGCCAGGAGCTTTGCAAACAGGATGCCGATGATGCCGCCGCAGATCTGCCCCACAAACACGGGAACCAGCAGATTGGGCTGGAAATTGACGTTGAAGGCCAGGAAGTCCCCCAGGCTGTATCCGCCGCAGGCCAGGAAGGCCATACACACCACCTTGTCCCGGGGGCGCATCTCCTTTACAAAGGGGAACATCGCCAGGCCGTTGGGCAGGCAGGCCACCAGGCCCACGCTCCCGCTGGCCTCCAGCCCGGCCAGACGGCCCAGCTTTTCCAGGGGCTTGCCCAAATACCGGCGGATCAGCGTCACCATGGGGAAGGCGCCGGTGAGCATCATGGCGATGGTGCCCAGCAGCTCCACGGCCCGGAAGGTGTTCTCCTCGTCGGCCAGTATGGGATCAAAGCCCCAGCCGATGCCCAGAATGTCGGTAAACAGGCCGGTGTAGTGCTGGAGGATGCAGGCCACCACCAGGGTGAGGGCGCCGGTCATCAGCTTTCCAAACACCATGAAGCCCTTGACCATCCCGTTGGGAAAGAACTTCAGCCCCAGGGCCAGCAGCACGCAGATGACCACCAGGGGGATCATGTTGCGCAGGAGCATCCCCAGGGTCAGCATCACCACATGATCCGGCTCGCCCACACTGGAGAAGGTGGAGCGGATGGCCGGGTGGGTAAACATCACGATGACGCTGGTGATGAACACGCCGAAGGGCACGGAGAGAAAGCCGCTCATGGTGCCCAGGGCCAGGTATTTGTGATCCCCCTTGTCCAGCATGGACAGGCCGATGGGGACGTTGAAGGCGATGGTGGAGGCGCACATGAAGCCGATGGCGATGATCACCGGGAACAGATCCGCGCTCTGGCCGATCTCGGTGGCCAGGGCGAAGGAACCGCAGTCCGGCGGCATGATGATCGCGGCGGCTACCACCGGATCTCCGCCAAAGAGGGCGAATACCGGCCCGAACACCTTGGAGATGAAGACTTTCAGGAAGGGAACCGAGGCCATCAGCCCGCAAATGGGGATGAACATGTTCGCCATGGCGTGCAGGCCGTCCTGAAAGGCCCGGCCCAGCTCCGACTGGTCATTGACAATGTAGGAGATTCCGCCGGCGACACAGCAGGCCATCATGAGATAGGTAATAAGCGTTCCGATGAATTCCATGGGCTGCCCCTCCTGCCCGTCAGCCGCCCAGCAGGGTCAGGCTGCTGGAAAAGCTGGGGTCGTCCAGGAAGGAGCATGCCTGGACTGCACGGGTACGGCCGTACTCCCAGTAGAAGTCCGCGTCCTTGCCGTAGCAGATCTGAACCAGCGACCAGGTAGACCAGTGGGAGGTCACCAGGAACTTGTTGATCAGCAGGCGGGCCTTGGCCTCCTCGCTGGGTTCGCCGCCGCAGTAGGCGCGGAAGAACACATCCTCACAGCGGGCGTCCAGGGGGTTCTCCACGCAGACGCAGGCGATGTCGTAGTAGCCGCCGTTCATGCCGCCGTACTCCCAGTCGATGACCCGCATCTGCTCGCCCTAGAGCATGAAGTTCTCCGCCAGCGCGTCGTTGTGGCAGGGCACGCGGCGGGGCGGCTGCTTGGCGTAGGCGGCGCGGATGCGCTCCAGCGCCTCCACCATGCGCTCCCAGCCCTCGTAGCGCTTCCCGTAGCTGTGCTCGTCCAGGATGGCCTTGTACTCGTCAATCTTGGCGACGGGATCGAAGGAGGTCTTGAACTCCAGGCCGCTGTCGTGATAGCGGCGCATGACCGCTCCCGCCTTGACCAGTACCTCGTCCCGGGTCTGAAAGTCCACGGGGTGCATGGTGGGCGCATCAATGTACTCAACAATTTGTGAACCCGTCTTGGGATCGTAGTAATAGATCTCCGGCGCAATGCCCAGTCCGGCGATCTCACCGGCATTGTGCTTTTCACCAGGGCGGTTGATATAGTTGGCGGTACCCTGTCCGGCCAGGCGGATGGCAATCTGGGTGCCGTTTTCGGTCACGGCCCGGAAATTCTTATTGGTCAGGCCGCCCGGCATGATCTCCACCACCGTCAGCTCCTGCTTGAAGATTTCGCGCGCCAGATTCAGAAGGCGCATGAAATCGGCAATCTCTTCGTTGCGGATCACGGTGCCAAAAACGGACATATTATTTTCCTGCATAATAAAGCCCTCCGTTTGTTCTCTGTTTTAACAAAGTGGAATTGAGGAATTGCCGCAGTGAGGCGCTGAGTCTGAGGAAAAAGTGCGGCCAGGGGGGGGGGCGCTCTTTCCGTCTGTAACGAGCATATACCTTTGTGTTACACAAAAGTCAATGCATCTTTCTCTCTCGTGCAGCATTTTGTTTTATTCTCACAGTAATTATTTGCTATTTTTATTTAATTTCACTAATATAAGAGCCTTTTGACAGGTCCGGCCGCCTGTGATAGAATGTCTTATCCGCGCAGGAGGTGAGTCCCATCAAGGAAAATCTGTTGTCCATCACAGAGCTTGCGAAGCTGCGGCAAGTGACCAGCGAAACGCTTCGGTACTATGACCGTATTGGACTGATCACACCGGACTATGTAGATCCCCAAACCCGCTACCGCTACTATTCCATCCGCCAATACGAAAAACTTGGCACCATCAAGGAGCTGCGGCAGCTTGGCATGTCCATCCACGACATCACCGACTATTTTTCGGGCCGCAATTTGAGGAAATCCCACCAGCTTCTCCTCCATCAGCTGGAGCTGCTGGAGGAGGAGATCCGCAAACAGCAGCTTCTCAGCGAAATTCTGCGCCGCAAGCTCCACTTTCTGAGTGAGATCACCCCGCCCCCGCCGGTGGACAAGGTCCTCTGCCGCGCCTTTCCCCAGCGGTATATGATTACCTTCGGAGAGCCTGCCGGCGGCTCCCGGGAGCACGCCTTTGCCTTCACCCGGCTGGAGCGCTACCTGGACGAGGTGGCCCCCATCCTGGCCAGCGACCGTATCGGCGTCTACGCGGACTGGCACCTGCTGGAGCCCAGCGACGATTATATTCCCGCCGTCCCCATGATCTTTGTGGAGCGTGACGCCATTGAGTCCGAGCATAAGCGCACGATACCCCCGGGGGATTACCTGTGTATGAATTACCGCAGAGGCGAGCTGGAGCGGTACCACCCCTCCTTTGCCCGCCTGCATACATATATGGCGGAGCATGGCTGGGTCCTGAATGGAATGATTTTTCAGTTCTACAAAATTGACGTCACCCTCACCAGCGATCCCGACGAGACGCTGATGGAGATCCAGGTGCCGGTGCGGCCGGCGGAGTCTTAGCGGCTCCGCCGGCGTCTTTCTGCTCTGCGCAAAATCCATCCGGGCCCGGCCGAAAAATCGGCCGGGCCCGGATGGATTTTGCGCGAAAAGAGAATATAGAGAGTTGAGGTGGAGTGCAAAAAATTAGAAGACAATGCCGTTTTTCTTTTTATAGGCCACGTGGGAGATGAACTCCTGCATGAGGCCCGCCGCGGCAATGGAGGTAATGCCGGTGGGATCATACGGGGGAGAGACCTCCACCACGTCATAGCCCACGATATTCAGATCTGCCAGACCGCGCACCAGCTCCAGGGCCTGGGCGGTGGTGAAGCCGCCGGGTACGGGCGTACCAGTTCCCGGCGCATAGGCGGGATCCAGAAAGTCGATGTCGAAGGTCAGGAAGGCCTTGGCGCTGCCCACCCGCGCGCGGATGGCCTTCAGAACGGCCTCCATGCCCATCTTGTGGCACTCGTCGGCGCGCAGCACCTGGTAGCCCAGATCGGTGGAGTTGGTCAGGTCCTCCGGGCCGTACAGCCCCTCGCGGATGCCCACCTGGATGGATTTGGAGGTGTCCACCAGCCCCTCCTTCGCCGCGTGATAGAAGGGGGTGCCGTGGTTGTACGGCTTGCCGAAGTACTCGTGAATGGTGTCGTAGTGGGCGTCAAAGTGGATCAGCGCCACAGGGCCGTTTACCTTGGCGCAGGCCCGCAGCTCGGGCAGGGTGACGCTGTGGTCGCCGCCCATGGCCACTGGCACAATCCCCTTCTCAAAGAAGGGCAGCATTCCCTCTGTGATGAGCTCAAAGGACTCCTCGATATAGCCGGGCACAGACCCCAGATCGCCGTAATCCACACCGGAGCACCAGTCAAAAATACCCACATTCAGCGGGCCGTTAAAGGGCTTGGCCGCCAGGGCGGAGGCGTCGCGGATCGCGGCAGGCCCCAGGCGCGTGCCCACCCGGAAGGAGGCGCAGGTGTCGTAGGGGATGCCGACCACGGCAAAGTCGATGTCGTCGGTGGTGACCACGTGCTCCATGCGCATGAAGGTCTTTACACCGGCAAACCGGGGAGACTTCAAGGAATTCTTTGCTTTGTACTTAATCATAGCCCTTTGCTCCTTCTTCAATTAAGATCGTGCGAGGCCCGCCGGGAGCGCCTCCGCGCGGAAACTGGACTGCGGCACCCGTTCCGCTCTGTGGGGCGCTCCTGCGGCCCTCTTCCCCCTGTATTCCCCATTCTATACCCTTGTGTTACACAAAAGTCAACCCCTGTTTTTCTTTCTTATAAAAAGCGTCTGAGACGGCAGTAGGGCGGCGGAAGTTCCGCCGCCCTACTGCCGTTTAATAGAGCTCAGTATAGATTTTCAGCACCCGCGCCGCATCCAGAGGGACGAAGTTGTTGCCCATCAGCCGGCCCTGGGTCTCCATCACGCTCCTGGTGAACTCCTCCAGATCCGCCTCCGTCACCCCGTAGGCGTGCAGCGGCTTCTTGGGCAGAATCTGGTTCAGGAGGTCCTCCAGCCGGTCATATACCTCCGGAACCCCGCAGCCCAGCAGCTCCGCCAGATAGCGGTTCATCACCGCAAGCTCGCCGTCCTGCTTGATCTCCATGTAGTTCTTCAACACGCCGGTAAACATCGCGTAGTTGCTCTCCCCGTGGGGCACGTGGTATTTTCCCCCCAGCGGGTAGCTCATGGCGTGCACCGCCGCGCACCCAGCCGTACCGAATGCAAAGCCCGCATAGTTCGACGCAATCAGGAAGTCCTCCAGCAGGGGCAGGCGGGCCTCCCGCCCCTCCCGGGCGATCGTCTGATATCCCCGGATGAGCATCTCAATGGCCTTATACCCGAACAGCTTGGTATACGGCGTCGCCTTCGGCGACAGGCTGGACTCCACCGCGTGCACCAGCGCGTCGATCGAGCTCGTCGCAAATACCCCGAAGGGCAGCCCCTCCAGGAGCTGCGGGATGAGCACCGCCGCGTCCGCATACATGGCCGGCCCTACCAGCCCCATCTTCGTCCCCAGGCGGGTCCGGTTCAGAATTGAGATGTTGGTCACCTCGCTGCCCGTGCCGCAGGTGGTGGGGATGAGGACCAGCTCCCGCCGCTTGGGCAGCTCCGGCGCCATGCCGTACAGCTCGTCAATGCTCTCCCCGCCGCCCACCGCCAGCACCTTGGCGATGTCGATGACCGTGCCGCCGCCGATGGCCACAACCCGGCTGCAGCCCGTGGCGGCCGCATCACGCAGGATGGCCTCCGCCATCACGTCGGTGGGCTCACCCATGCCGTACTGCTCCTGGTACAGCACGGCACACTCCAGGTTCATCGCCCCAAAGTAGGGCTGGTAGATGTACTCGTTGGTCAGGATCAGGTCGGACGCACCCAGCCGGAATTCCTCCACGAACTCCTTGCAGCTCGAAAAGCGGTGCAGCTCCGGCTTCCATATGATTTCTTTCATGGCATATTTCCCCTTTTCATATCCAGCTGCCTTTACTTTCGCTTTTTCTGCTCCGCGCTCTCCCGGATATAGGCCACAGCCTTTGGATCATCCGTAAACTTACATGCTTCCGTTTCCGCTGTGGTGATGTCGATGACCACTGGCCCTTCCAGCTCCAGTGCCGTCTTCAGCTCTTCCCGAAGGGTCCTGGGGTCCCGAATGGATATGCCTTTACAATTGAGCCCCCTAGCTACCGCGGCGTAGTCGATGGTTTCGGTGTCCACCTCGGTAAAGCGGCCGTCCCACATGGCCGCCTCGTACCACTTAATCCAACCCAGGATGCTGTTGTTGAGAACCACCACCTTGACATCCATGTTTTGCTCATGGAGCACTGCCATTTCTCCTAAGCAGTAGTTCAGCCCTCCGTCACCGGTGAGCACCACCACCTTGTTCCCCGGCCGCGCCGCCGCTGCGCCGATGCCGGCAGGAAGTCCATAGCCCAGGCCGCCGGCGCCCCGGGGAAGAATGGTACGACGGGCACCATATACGTCAAAGAAGCTGCCCGCCCAGCCGCAGGAGAAACTGGCGTCGCAGGCCAGGATTGTATCGTCGCCGCACAATTCATTCAATAAGGAGACGACCCTCTGCGGAGTAATACAATCGTCAGCCTCCACCGCCGGCCGGTTTTTTTCCGCCAAGCGCGGTACAACTTCGCGATTTCTTTCTCTACAGCAGTGGGATCTCTCTGCGCATCCAGCCGATCCAGCAGAAGCTGCAGGGTGGCCTTGGCATCGCCTACCAGCCCTACATCTGTAGTATGCAGTTTATTCATTTCAGTCTCGTCAATGTCAATGCGGATCTCCTTCTGGCCCTTCCTGGGAATTGTCCAGCCATAGGTGGAGTTTTGACTGAACTTAAAGCCGATGGCGAGAATCACGTCGGCCTCCTCCACCATTTTTCTGGAGACATCATTGCCGCCCAGACTGCCTACCACACCCAGGGACAGTGGGTGGTTCTCAGGCAGCACACCTTTTCCGGTCAGGGAGGCGGCTGCGGGCATAGCCATGCGCTCTGCCAGCGCCGTGATCTCCGCTCTGGCGCCGGAACGCCAAGCACCGCCGCCCAGCAGCATAACCGGCCTCTTGGCCTCCTTTAGTACCTGGATCGCCTCGTCGATTTCGTCGCGGGACGGGGTAGGACGGTGGGCGGGCAGGCTGGCCAGTTTTCGGTTGCTCTCATAGTCCGGCCCGGTATATTCCTCCCGGAAGGGCCGCCATGGACACTCGATAAATACGGGTCCGGGACGGCCACTGACCGCCATCTGGGCGGCAGTCTGCACCAACTCCGGCATTTTGTTCACATGGGGCAGGCACGCCTGCCACTTGGTCACTGGCTTGAGCACCTCCTTGGAGTCTACCACTTGGGAGCCCGTACCGCGGTACCGGGCGGCCAGCCAATCCCCCTCCATCTCAGAACCGATGGCGATGACGGGGATGGAGGTGTTGTACGCCTCCGCCAAGCCCGAAATAAACTTGATGGCACCGCAGCCGGCGGTGGCGTCGCATACTCCGATACCGCCGCTGATACGGGCGTAGGCGTCCGCGGCAAAGGTGGCATCAATCTCATCCTTCATGAGAATATGCCTGATACGGTTCCCCTCATCCAAAATTCCGTAGTAGAGCGGCAAAGTCTGCCCGCCGGGCACACCAAATACCGCCGTCACACCATAGTCGGCCAGCAGGCCGGCCATTACATTTCCTCCATGCTTTTTCATCCGCTTGTCCATACCTTTCTGATTTAGACTTAGTAAATGGTTCTATCAGACACGTTTGCCTGCGGCAATTGCAGCCTTCATCTCTTTTCTGGCCTCTTTATAAAGCTGGTAGCTGTCGGAGCGCTCACCGGACCTGGTAGTGACCAGCGTGACAATGATCTGGGTCGCCAGTGCGACAATACCGCCGGCATAGGTAATCTGAATACCGAATGGACTCGTACCGAAGACGTAGCCGTAGACGATCCAGACAACACATACGATGATACCCAACACCATGCTGTAGAAAATGGACTTCTCGTTAGGCCGCTTCCAGAGCAGAAACAGGGTAAAGGTCAAACCGCATACCGCGCGCACTGTCAGCGCGTTGGACAGGATGTCCACCACATCGCTGGAGAGCAGGCCGAGCAACTGGAACAGGATTCCGAATACCACAATGAGCAGCTTGGTCAGAAACATTTTCTGCTTCTCACTCATAGGGCTCTTACGCAGGGGAGTATAGAGCTCCATTGCAGTACTGGACATTACCATGATGTAGGTCGGCACCGTAGACATACTGGCCGCCAGCACGCCGCAACTGGCCAGCGCCGCCATGGCGGGACCGTAATGACCGGCAATGGTGTACCAGGCAGTCCCCGGATCCATGTCGGGCCACAGGAACTTGCCACAGCAGGCAGCTATGATGACCAATCCAAAAAAGAAAATTGCAAAAATAGGCATGATGGATTGAGCCTTCTGTGCGGTCTTGGCGTCCTTGGCGCCGATCGCCGCAGAGATGGACAATGCATTTACAACCGTAACAAAGGGCTGAATGGCAAGCGTACCGATGATGTAGGAATTGCTTCTGGAGCCTCCAATGAGCTTAAAGGTACCCTGGGGCTCCAGCGCACGGTAAACTTGTCCGAAGTCCCATCCCACAGAGGTCATTACCGCAATAAAAATTGCCACAACGGACACGCTAAGTACAACCACATGCACCATATTGATGCGGGCCAGACCCTTCATGCCGCCCTGAAGTGCCAGCAGGATCATGGCCGCAATGGTGACGGTCATGGTAACCTCGCTGCGGATGCCCAGCAGGGACTGAAGCAGATTGGAGACGATGACCGTCTGTGCGCTGACCGCACTGGCAAAAGATACGAAGATCATGACTGACACACAGACGGATACCCGCTTGCTGAACAGCTTTTCAAAGATTTCCCCCAAGGAGGAACAGCCATATTTATAGCAGATGGAGCGATAAATGGGGATATAGGCACAGGTCAGCGCCCAGCCGATGATATAGCCGTAGAAGGTCCACTGATAGGCGATATCATGCTCAATAACTGCAGATGAGTTGCCAATAATGTAGCTGGAACTGATCAGGTTGCCGCACATCAGCGAGAAAGCCATAAACAACCCCATGCTGTTTTTACCGGTAGAGTACTCCACTGCGGTTTCATTCAGTTTTCTTTTTTTGGTTCTGTAGTCCAGAAAAAAGGCCATGCCCACGCAAAACAGGAAGTACCCTACCACCAGTATGATTGTCAACATGTTTTCCACCTCACAAAAACGTCTTTTGCTCTCTTTTCCATTGCTCTGCCGCCTGTTTTAGCCTCCTTTTCTTTTATTCTCCTTCGCTTTATGCGATATAACCACCCAGCACATCCACGCAGGAGCCGGATACATAGCTGGCCTGCTCTGATGCCAGAAATGCAATTACGGAGGCTACTTCTGACGGCTCTCCAATACGCCCCAGAGGTATCTGACTGCAGATTTCGTTCTGGACTTTCTGCGGCAGCACCCTCGTAAGTTCCGTATTAATGCGGCCGGGCGATACGCAGTTTACAGTGATATTGTACGGCCCCAGTGTCTTTGCCAAACTTAGAGTCATCCCAACGATTCCCGCCTTGGTAGCGGCGTAGTGCGCTCCGGACTTATTTGCCCCAAAACGTCCCGCCATTGAGGCCAGACTGATAATGCGTCCCCAGCGTTTTTCTTTCATCTGCGCCGCAGCCTCCTGTGCACAGAGAAATGCCCCCATTAGGTTTACCCGCAGAACCTGTTCAAGCTGCTCCAGCGGGATATCTTCAAATGGAACTTTGGGGGAGATCGCTGCATTATTAATTAAAATATCCACGCTTCCCAACCGCTCTGCAGCCGTCCGAAAGAGGTGCTTGATCTCCTCCGGCACCCCCACATCCGCATGAATATAGATTCCAGTTCCCCCCCTCTCACAGATTTCCTCCACTGTTTCTTTTCCGCGGCTGTCATTGATGTCACTTACACAGACCACGGCACCCTCCTGGGCTAAGACCAGAGCAGTTTCCCGGCCGATACCCTGACCAGCCCCAGTAACTACCGCTCTCTTTCCCTTGATTCCCAACTCCATTTTCTGCCTTTCCTTTCCTCATACTTTGTTGCCTATTAACCTGCTGTACGCTGGCAGCTCTCCGAGGTCCCTCAGACGCTATTATCAAAAGCAATTTTAATTCCATATCGCTGCAAATGAATCCTTTTTAAACTTTTTTTATTTTTTAGCCAAAATACTTTTCAGATATTTGGAGTAATCTCACAAATTTGTTTTATCCTTTTCTTCTCATACATCTGTTTGTATCTCATATCTGGATATCTTAAATCATTTTAATAATGTCCAAATTGCATTGACGGGCCATGCTCTGTCTGTTATCCTTTTAAGAGGCAATGTTTCACCCATGCGCTTCAAGGAGGGACACCCTATGGCCAAACAAACTCTTGGTGTTTTTACGGAAAACGAGCTGGACCGTAACTATATGTGTAAAATTCTCTCACAGGTTTTTTCCTCGTCTCTGGATATTGTCCCTGTTACCCTTGCCACCGTACACACGCTTGCGGCAGAACCCGCCGCTATTTTGGTCAATATTACCTCCCTTGCGTACGCCGACAAATATTTTCCAAACAGCCAAATCATATTTGCCCGGCGTTTTTTGGACAGCAATCACTTACATCGGCTTTTGGAACTGCCCGAAGGTACGCCAGTGCTGGTTGCAAACAAGCCCAGACGGATTGCGGAGGATTTGGTAGAAAACCTGCAACAGCTCGGGATCAATCATCTGAACTATATCCCTTATTGGCCCGGCTGTGACATAGACACTACTCCCTATGACACCGTTGTTTATGCCGGTTTTCGCAGCTATTGTCCAGAAAACAAAAAGGTCTACATCAACCTGGGATACCGAAATATCACTCCCTCTACTCTTGCTGAAATTGTCAAAATATATAATCTGCCGCCTGACTTTTTGAACCAGTTCCATATACCGGTGATGCAGCAACTGGTATCTGAGCTGTACCACCGACAAGATATCCACACCCAGAACCAACTACTCAAAAGCTAGTTATCCCAGACACTCGCTCTTACAGGCACTGCTCTGTTCCACCTGGATGAGAACCAACAGATCGTGGAGCTGAACGAGGCCGCCGCCCGTCTCCTGCCCGCCGGACAGAAGGGATTGCCTGGCCACCCGCTTCTCCCGTGTTTTCCAGAGTTGGCCCACCTCGCCGCCTCCCTGTCCGAAGGTCGTGAGGAAAAGGAAGTCGTATATTTAGGGAAAAAGCCCTATACACTGCACCTCCACTTCGAGTCCCCCCTCCAGCACCGCCACTGTTTCATCCTGCTCACCCCAATCGCCGCGTCCTCCTCCGAAAAACGGTGCTCTCATGGTGTAAAAAAGAACTCCTTGCCAGCCAAGTACCACTTTTCAGACATTTTAGGACACTCCCCCGCTGTTCAAAAGGCAATTCGCCTGGCACAGTACTATTCTGGTACAGATGAGACCATCCTCATCTTTGGGGAGAGCGGCACAGGCAAGGAGTTGTTTGCCCAGTCCATCCACAATGCCTCGCGTCGCCGTCAAAGCCCCTTTGTGGCCGTAAACTGTGCCGCCATTCCAGATACCCTAATTGAAAGCGAACTTTTTGGTTATGAAGAGGGGGCTTTTACTGGGGCACGCAAAGGGGGAAAGCAGGGCCTCTTTCAAACCGCCGATAACGGCACCATTTTTCTTGATGAAATTGGCGACATTCCCCTCTCTCTTCAAAGTCGCCTTCTACGGGTTCTGGAAGAGCGGGAAGTGATGCCGGTTGGCTCCACCAGTGTGATCCCTATTGACGTACGGGTTATCTGCGCAACCAACCGGAATTTGAACGATATGGTCCGGCAGGGTACCTTCCGTGAGGATCTCTATTATCGACTCAAGATCCTGCCCCTAGTTATCCCTCCGCTCCGCGAACGCGTGGAGGATATCCCGGAACTTCTCCATTCCATGGCCGAGGGTGCGCGACTTCCAGCACAATTAGAGCACAGACTTTTACATTATACATGGCCCGGGAACGTCCGCGAGCTGCGGGCTTTTTCTAGTAACCTGACTATTTTTTATCAGCAGGATATTGCCCCTGATCAGCAGCAATCGCTTTTAAATGATTTAATTCGCAACTTTTTTGGCCACCGAATTTCTGCGTTCACCGACTGTTCTGAACCACTGTCCCAGGAAGACCGCCTCATTTTGAACTCCATTCAGGAGCTTACCGCCGCCGGGCGCCCTGCAGGCCGCGGTTCCCTGCTTCGCCTTTCGCCTTTGTTGGCGGCGGGTTTTACCGAGGCCAAGCTGAAATTAAGAATTCGCCGACTGGCGGAGTCCGGCTACATATCAGTAGGGAAAACCCGGCAGGGACTCCGCCTTACCCTATTGGGCACCGAAGCACTCGCACAGGGTGAAGTATAGCAGGCCTCTCCGGTCCACTGTAAAAACCGTCTGTCTCAACGGCAGGAAAAAGCCTGTAGTCGTTTGACTACAGGCTTTTTCCTTTTATTCTTTTTTTTCCCCTTGGGTCAGTTTATCTCCGGTACTGTCCACGCCGGACTCCAGCGCTGCAATAGCCTTGGACAGCCATGCAGGCAAAGGGGCCCCCAGCCGCCCGGCATTTTCTACGATACTCCCCAGCTCGGTCAGGATATACCAGACCAGCACCAGCACCGTGAGAAATACCGTATAATCGAAGGGCAGGGTCAGGGCGGGGATATGATCCAGGATCAAGCCCAGCACCCCGTCCAGGATGGCGGCCACCAGGACGGCGGCCATGGCTCCCACCTTGTGCCAGAGGCCCTCCCGGGCCGCCTTGCAGGACCACTTCCCCGCCTTGAGGGCGGCGGCGGTGCCGGTGGCGTAGTCCAGCAGCATACAGGCCACCCACGCCACCACCAGCCAGCCGAACCATCCCCACAGGGCGGTCAGGCAGCCCAGGACAGCGGCTACGGCGGCCTTGAAGCCGTTGATGTGGTCCATCAGGCCCCGCCCCCGTCCAGCAAGCCCAGGTTGCGGAGCATCTGAAGGTTAACCAGGTTGTCGTCGGTCAGGCGGAGTCCGCCGCCCTGGTCTCCCCGCAGCACTCCCTCGTCAACGGCTTTCTGCACCGTCTCCCTGGCCCACGCGGGGCAGTTCTCCACACTGGTGTAGACCGGCGGCCGGGCGGCCGTCACGGCCGCGTCGATCATGGCCTGAATTTCCTCTTTCGTCATGTCGGTGTCCTCCTCTCGATATGGGGGCATGGCGGGCGGGTAGTCCCCCGCCCGGATCATACTGCTGGTGTATTTTCCGCCGTCGCTCCACTGGAGATGGGGCCGGTCAGGGAAGCTCTTCCACCGGCCGCCCCACTCAAAGCCCACCTGCTCCCCCAGCTCTCCGGCCCGCTGAAAGAACGCGGAATCCGAATACTCCTGTCCCTTGATGTTCTGGCAGAAGTCGAAGGCCAGCCCCGCCTGCTCCCCGTGAAAGCTGGGTACAGGCGTGGCGGCCGTGCCGTTTTCAAAACAGTATTGCTGGTACTCCTCATCCCGCACGGTTCCGGTGACCAGCACCAGAAGCCCCGCCGCGCGGCACAGCTCCAGCCAGGCGCGGCAGTTGGCCGCCACGTCGGGGCGCAGCCGATCAATATCCCGGCTGTTCAGCATTGCTGTTCCCTCCGTTCGCTCGCTCCATGGCTCTCATCCTTTCTCCTGTGGTTCAAAAGGGGGCGGCAAATCCGCCCCCTTCATCTTATGCCTGCACTTCCTCCCACTGCCACATGCCGGGGGTGTCGGGGGGCCAGGTGCAGGGGATCATATCCCCGCCCTCGGCCACCTGGTAGACCTTGCCGTTGTAGCGGTAGCACTTGCCCGCATGGCAATCCATGCCGTACACCCAGGGGATGGGGTCGTCCGCCGTGCCGGCGTGCTCCCGGTCGATGGGCCGGTAGACGGCCAGCATCCCCTCGTCGTGGGGGGCCTGGTGGGCCTGGGGTGTCACCGCCTGCACCACCCGGTAGAGCTGGCCGCCGTCGTTGAGGACCCGCCCCTCAGGCAGCTCCTCGCCGTCTGCCAGTACCGCCGCCCAGGTGGGAAACAGATCGGACATGTCCAGGGCATAGCTGTCCGGGATGGCTGTGCTGGTGGCCGCATAGGACAGCATGGCTGTGCGGAACTGGGGCGTCAGGTCCGGCTCCGGCTCCGGCTTGGGCGGCTGCTCCCGGGGCGTCAGGCCCACCAGCTTGCCGTCCTGTATGTCCAGGTCGCAGTAGCCCGCACAGTCCCAGGCCGTCTGCTCCAGCTCCGGCGGTACGGCAAGCCACCCCTCCAGCCAGCACTCCGTCCGGTGGCTCTGGCTCTGCAGGCCATGGCCGCCGTCCTCCCTGTCCTTAATTTCGATGATGGTCAGCATACAATTCCCTCCTGATCCATTCAAACAGTTTGAGCAGCAGGCGGCCCAGCTTCTGCCGCCTCCCCTCCTTTTCCCTGCCCCGGCCGGGCAGGCGCTCCACCCACCCCTCCAGGGCGGCCAGCAGCTTCCCGCTCCCCCAGCGGCCGCCCTCCGTCCGGCGCAGGCCCTCCCCCAGCTCGGCCGTGCGGGTCTCCCCGCCCCGCACCAGCCGCAGCACCATGGCCCGCAGGGGCGGCCGCTCCGCCGGAGGCCGCCGGGGATTGGGCGCCCTGACCGGTGCCTTGGGCCGGGGGCGCAGCGCCTCCTCCGGCGGCTCCAACTGGTTGAAGTGGGCCATCAGCCGCTCCTCCAGCTCCTCCAGCCCACGCACCTCCGCCCTGGTTCCCACCGCCAGCGTTCCCAGCCGCTCCAGCCCGCACCGGATGGAGCGGAGCACCGAGGCGTGGTCTACCCGCAGCAGCCTTCCGATCTCCCGCAGGCTCAGCCACTCCCCATAGTATAGATAGAGATAGAGCTGCTGCCGCGGCGTCAGCAGGGAGAGCACCGCCTCCAGCACCCGGCCGTCCGCCAGATCCACCACCAGCGGCCCCGGCCCCTGCTGGGCCTGGAGTACCTCATACAGCGCCTTTGCCTCCTTGGCAATCTTTGTACGGCCCCGGCCCACGGTGCGGCTCACTGTCCCCCGGTGGCGCCCCGCCTCCCGGGCCACCTGGGCGGCCTTTTTCCCTCCCTCTACCTGGGCCAGATACTCCCCCTGCTTGTCCGTCACCGCCCGCTCCCGGGCCAGCCGGACGGCCAGGCGCATGCGGTCCAGCTCCGTGGGGCCGTCCGGTTCCTCAGAGCTCTCCAGCTCGGCCCAGGTCTGGTACTGAAGGTCGTCCCACCTCCAGCCGTCCACCCCCGCCCAGGTGGTGCGGCAGCGCACCTTGTGGCTGGGCATCAGCTCCTTCAGCCGCCGGGTACAGTCTACCAGCTCCTCCTTCACCCGGGCCAGCTCCAGCCGCAGGGGGCGCGCACCCGGCCCCGCAGCCCCCGCCAGGGCCTTCTCCAGCTCCTCCCGGCGCTCCCGCAGCGCCTTGGCCCGGGCACGCACCTCCTGGGCCTCAGTCATCCTCCACACCCCCTCACTGCTTCGTGCTGTCCACCCGGGGCGCGTAGATCTGGGACATGGTGTAGGTCCCGTCCCGGGGCCTGGTATAATACCCCTCGGCCAGTTGGCGCAAATCCCGCATCTCCTTCAGCATCTGCCGGAGCAGCTTGGCCCTCCCCTCCAGCGCCCGCCGTCGACCGTCCTCGGCGGTCTCCAACTCCGCCCTGACCTCCTCCAACCCCATCCGCAGCCGCACCGCCGCGTCCATGTAGCCGTCTGCCAGCTCTGCCAGTCTGGCCACGCCTGTCCCCCCTCTCTATGCGGCATCCTACATCCGCTTCGCCGGCTCTGCCACCGCCTCCCCGGATCGGACCACCCGTCCCTGGGTGGGATCGGCGGTTTTGAGGGACACTTCCGTACACCGGGACAAAAAAATCAGCCTCCCGGCTGAATCGGAGGCTGATCAAAGCATATTTTACCGGAACAGGGCCGGCCCAATGGGCCGGCCCTGTTCCGGTGTGTGTGTAAACAGAGAGGTAAGAGAGATGAGAGGAGGTTGATGTCACTTCTTCCTGACGCTGTTGATCTTACGCCGATTTTTCCCTGGATTGGTGAACGGACTATGAACGATCCATAAAGGTATCCTTAAGAATATGATCTTCCACAGAAGAAAGCGCCAAAAAGAAGACACATGTCCTTTTTTTAGAGGCAGTGGCTTGTTATAATGGGGGCAGAATTGGAACGGGAGGTGCGGCCCTATGACCATACGGGAGCTGCTTGCGGAGGAGTCTCCCACGCTGCGCCGGCGTCTGGCATCCCTTTTTTCCGGCCTGCCGGATGAAACACCGGCCAGTCCGCTCTCCTGCGCCGCCGGAGAGGTGGTGGTGCGGCAGGACGCCCCCTGCCGCTGCGTCTATGTGCTGGTGGACGGCCGGGCCGACGCCTCCGGGCTCCAGCCCGGAGGCCCCTCCCACACCTACTCCGAGTTCGGCCCCCTCACCCTCTTCGGGGAGTACGAGGCCCTGTGCGGGGCAAATTGCTTTCTGGCCGAGGTGCGTGCCAGAACCGCCTGCCGGTTTTGGGTGCTCGCCCGGGAGGACTACTTCTCCTGGTTCTTCTCCGGCCGGGACACCACCCTCTCCCGGGTACGGGAGGTGGTGCGCAGCCTGTGGGAGCAGGCCCGCCGGGAGCGGGGTTACCTGTCTCTGGACAGCGACAGCCGCCTTCTCTCCTTCCTGGTCTCCTGGTATGAGGCCAACGCCGGAGGCGGGACGGCCTGCATCCCCATGACTCGCCCGGCCATCGGTGACGAGACCGGGGTGTGCTCCCGCACGGTCAACCGCGGGGTGCGCGCCCTCCGGGAGCGGGGATTCCTCGACATCCAGAGCGGAAAAATTCAGCTCAGCCATCCCCAATACCTCCGGCTCCGCGCGGAGCTGGAGCGGCGCCTGGCCGACGGCCGGGCCATACACTGATGGAGGGATTTTCATGTTTCATTCCGACAGCGCCTTTGCCACCCTGACCTCGCAGACCCTTACCCACGAGCAGAAGCTGATGAACCTGGCCAAGGAGGCGGAAAATGCCTTCGACGTGCTGGACATCCCGCCCCGCACCCGCCATTTCTTTGAGACCGGCGCCATCAACGACCTCTTTGAGGGGCACGCCCCCTACCGCCCCCGGTACATCCTGCCCGACTACGGAGCGTTCGTCCGCCAGGGCAGCGCCTTCCTCCGCCTGCCGCCGCCCCAGGATCTGGACGAGCTACTCTTTTCCCTGATGACGCTCTACCGCCATGTGCCGTCCATCACCAACTTCCCGGTGTACCTGGGCAATCTGGACACCCTCATCGACCCCTTCCTGGACGGCTGGAGCGACGAGGAGGCGCGCAGGAAGCTACGCCTCTTCCTCAACTATCTGGACCGCACCATCACCGACTCCTTCTGCCACGCCAACCTGGGCCCGGCGGCCACCCGGGCGGGCCGCCTGCTGCTGGAGGTGCTCTCCGAGGTGCAGAACACCGTCCCCAACTTTACGCTGAAGTACGATCCCGAGGTCACTCCCGACGACTTCGCGGAGGCGGCCATCCGCTGTTCCCTGGCCTGCTCCAACCCCGCCCTGTGCAGCCATCCCGCCAACCGGGACACCTTTGACGACTACGGCGTGTCGAGCTGTTACAACATCCTGCCCATCCGGGGCGGCGCCTACACCCTCACCCGGGTTACCCTCACCCGCCTGGTGGACGACGCCCGGGGTGTGGAGCACTTTATGGAGGAGCTGCTCCCCGAGTGCCTGCGCCTGACGGCCGACTACATGAACGAGCGCATCCGCTTCCTGGTGGAGCAGTCCGGCTTCTTCCCCTCCAGCTTCCTGGTCCAGGAGGGCCTTATCTCCGCCGACCGCTTTCTGCCCATGTTCGGCGTCACCGGTCTGGCCGAGGCGGTCAACCACCTGCTCCGGGACCGGGGGCTGGTGTACGGCCGCGACGGGGAGGCCGACGCGCTGGGCGTGCGCATCATGGAGAAGATCGACGCCGTGGTGAAGACTCTCCCCGCCGCCCACTCCCCCCTGACCGGGAACCACTTCCTGCTCCACGCCCAGGTGGGCCTGGACTCCGACGTGGGCATCACCTCCGGCGTGCGTATCCCCGTGGGGAGTGAGCCGGAGTCCTTTGCCGACCACCTGCGCCACTGCGCCCGGTTCCACCCCTATTTCCCCGCGGGGGTGGGGGACATCTTCCCCATCGCCTCCAATGTGGGGCAGAACCCCGCCGCCCTGCTGGACGTGGTGAAGGGGGCCTTCGCCCTTGGGGTACACTACATGAGCTTCTATTCCGCGGACACCGACCTGGTGCGCATCACCGGCTATCTGGTCAAGCGCAGCGAGATGGAGAAGTTCCGCTCCCACCAGGTGGTGCTCCAGAACACCACCCACCTGGGCACGGCCAACTACGACGTCAACCACCTGGCCCAGCGAAAGGTGCGGATGGTATGAGCGCCGCCGCGCCGGTCAACCGGATTCTCCCCCTCTCCACCGTGGACGGCCCCGGCTGCCGCGCGGCCGTCTTTCTCCAGGGCTGCAACCTGGCCTGCGCCTACTGCCACAACCCGGAGACCCAGAACCTGTGCACCGGGTGCGGCGCCTGCGTGCCCGCCTGCCCGGCGGGGGCCCTGTCCCTGGAGAGCGGCCGGGTGCGCTGGGCGGCGGAGCGCTGCGCCGGGTGCGACACCTGCATTCGCCTGTGCCCCCGGTTCGCCTCCCCCAAGGTCACCGTCATGACCGCTTCGGAGGTGCTCTCCGCCCTTGCCCCCAGCCGGCCCTTTATCCGCGGCCTCACCGTCTCCGGCGGGGAGTGTACCCTCTACCCGGACTTTCTCACCGAGCTGTTCACCCTGGCCCGGGCCGGCGGCCTGGGCTGCCTGCTGGACAGCAACGGCATGGTTCCCCTGGCCCCCCTCACCGGGCTGATGGCGGTGTGCGACGGGGTGATGCTGGACGTGAAGGCATGGGAGCCCGTCGTCCACCGGGCCCTGACCGGGGCGGACAACGCCCCGGTGAAGGAGAATCTGGCCTTTCTGTCCGCCTGCGGCAAGCTGGCGGAAGTGCGGGTGGTGTGCGCTCCGGACGCGGTGGACGTGGAGGCTGTGCTGGACGGAGTGGCCGCCGCGCTGGGCCCCAGGGCCCCCTCCACCCCCGTCAAGCTGATCACCTTCCGCCCTAATGGGGTGCGCGGCGCTCTGGCCGGCCGCCCCTCCCCCACGCCGGAGCAGATGACTGCCTGGCGGGCGTACGCCCTGAGCGCCGGACTGGGCGCCGTCCTCCTGCGCTGACCGTGCCCCCGCCCTCCCCGGCGGGGGCTTTTCATTCTGCGGCCAACGTTGCGCGTCGGGGGGCAATGTGGTAGAATAGATCAGATATATCTCCCTTTTCGGGTGAACTGGATGGGAAATCGGTCTTTAGGGGGGGCGCGGGGATGCACCGACGCAAAAGCTTTCTGTTCCGCCTGTTTGCGCTGCTGTTTGCCCTGCTGCTGCTGATCACCGCCTCCGTGGAGCTGGCTCTTTACCACTACGCCCGCCAGGTGGTGGGGCAGGAGTACATCCGCCTCAACCAGGCGGGCCTGCGGCAGATCAGCTACACCCTTGGCCAGGGCATGACCGATACCCAGACCCTGGCCAAGCGCATCGCTGAGAGCACACAGCTCATTGAACTGCTCTCCGGCCCTGCCGGAGAGCGGGCGGACGAGGCCGCCCACGATCTGCTCTACAGCCTGAGCAGCGACTATGTGTGGCAGCGGGGCATCAAAATGCTGATGGACTCCTATGTGGTGGGCTTCAACGGCGTGACCGCTGCCACTTACAGCTCCAGGCAGTTCAACTATGACGCCGTCCTGGCCGACCCCCGGTATGAGCCCCTGTTCAGCGGAACCCAGGACGCCCTGCTGCTGCCCACCACCACCCATCCGGAGGCCACAGGCATCTTTGTCCACTCCTTCCAGTACGCCCAGCTTATCCGGGACCACCTGACTCAGGAGCCGCTTGGGGTGGTCATCCTCAACATCAGCGAGGTCAGCCTGTACTCCCAATATCTGCGGCACCAGAGCGCCGACAACCGATTTTTTCTGACCGACGGGTCGGGCACCATTGTCTCAGCCCGGGACAAGCAGCTCATTGGTTCCATCTATGCCTATACCCCGGAGGAACTGGACGCCCTGGCGGCGGAGACGTCCCTCTCCCGCCGCATTGACGGCGGGCAGATCCGCCTGTATGAACGCATACCGGGGACGGACTGGTATCTGGTGGAGGAGATGAGTGCCTCGGCGGCCTTCGGCACGCTGAATCTGGTACGCAATGGCGCTTTCCTGGCCACCGGCCTGTGCGCCGCCCTGATTCTGGCGGTGCTTCTCTACGCCTACCGGCAGATTCTCCGCCCCATCACCCAGCTCCAGGCCAGCCTGGGCCGGGTCATGGAGGGCCGCCTGGACGAGCGCATCGACGTACGCCGAAAGGACGAATTCGGCCGTATTCAGGAGGCCTTCAACGGTATGGTGGAGCAGATCTCCACCCTTCTGGAGTCGGTCAAACGGGAGGAGCGGGAGAAGCATCTGGCGGAGCTGGACTTTCTCCAGGCCCAGATCAACCCCCACTTCATCTACAATACCCTCAGTTCCATCCGCTTCCTGCTGGAGATGGACAAGGTACAGGAGGCGGGGGAGATGGTGTTCTACTTCTCCAAGCTGCTGCGCCAGACCCTCTCCCGCTCGGTGGAGTTCATCCCCCTGGGGGAGGAGCTGGACACGCTGAAGTGCTATGTGGAGCTCCAGCACCTGCGCTATCCCGATACCTTTGACTACTCCTGCGAGGTGGATGAGGCCCTGCGGGACAACACGCTGCCCAAGCTGCTGCTTCAGCCGGTAGTGGAGAATTCCATCTTCCACGGCGTGGGCCGGCACAAAATCCACATCCGCCTGCGGGGCTGGCTGGAGGGGGACACCCTGATCCTCCGGGTGGAGGACGATGGAGTGGGCATTTCCAAAGACAAGGTCGACCAGGTGATGAACAAGGACTTGCAGATTAACCGGGTGGGGCTGAAGAATGTGCAGGAGCGCATCCGCCTCAACTACGGCCCCGGCTACGGGCTGACGGTCACCGGCGGCCCGGCGGGCGGCACGGTGGTCACCTTCCGCCTGCCCCGCACCCGATAGAGAAAGGAGGAGCTCCATGCTTCATATTATGGTAGTGGACGACGAGGCCCCCATCCGGGACTGGCTGGTGTACTGCATCCAGAAGTGTGAGGCGGCCAGCTCCGTCACCTCCGCGGTCAATGGAGAGGAGGCCTACCGCAGGATTTTGGAGCAGAAGCCCAACGTGGTCTTTACCGACATCCGCATGCCGGGAATGGACGGGCTGGAGCTGATGAGTAAAGTCCGGGACATCCTCCCCTTTACGGTGTTCATCATCCTGACCAACTACGCCGAGTTCTCCTACGCCAAGCAGGCCATCTCCCTGGGCGCCCGGGAGTACATCCTCAAGTCGGAGATGCGCTCCTCCGACATTCAGCGCATCGTAGCGGAGATTGCGGCCACTACGGCTAAGATCCGCTCGGAAAAGGTGCATGATGTCCTCCAGGACGGGGTGGTGGACCTCTACGAGATGTACCGCAATTTCGAACAGCCCGGCGCTGTAGCCGCCTTCTGGCAGCGGCAGGGGCTGCGGCCCGGCCAGCCCTATCTGGCCTTCTGCGTGGCCAACGACAGCAGCCTGGACCTGCGGCGGCAGATGGTGGCCCTGGCCTCCGCCTCCCGCGCCCCCTTCTCTGCGGCCGCCATGGTGCAGGAGCACCTCTACCTGCTCCTCCAGTGCCCGGAGGCGGAGGCCCTGCGGGGCTATGCCCTGGACACGGAGGCCGCCCTGGGGGAGTGCCGCCTGCCCGCCGGCGTGTCCGCCCTGTGCACCGACATCGGCCAGCTGATCCGTGTGCTGGGGGAGGCGGCGGCGGCTCAGGAGGCCTGCTTCTTCACCGGCGGAGGGGTGGTGCCCTACTCCGCCATTCACGGCCTGCCCCCCATTGACCGGGAGGCCGCCCACGCCAGAAAGCAGGAGGTGCTGCGCCTCCTGGCCCGCCGCCAGGTGGAGGAGGCCCGCGGGGCGCTCCGGGCCTGGTTCGCCCTGTTCGGCATGGTGGGAGCCGATGACGTGCGCTGGGCGGTGGACACGGTCAACCGCATGGTGATCTCCATGGAGGACTGGTACTACCAGTTCGTCACGCCCCCCGCCGACGGCTGGGAGCCGCCCCAGTCCTTCACCGCCTGCCGCAGCCGCTGCTCCGCCATGCTGGAGCAGGTGCTCCGGGAACGGCGCAGCCGCCACTCCCGGCCCATTGAGACCGCCCTGAGCTATATCCACGCCCACTACGCCCAGCCCATCTCCATGGCGGAGGTGGCCGCCCAGCTCTACCGCTCGCCGGAGCACTTTTCCCGCCAGTTCAAGGAGGAGGTAGGGGAGAACTTCAGCTCCTACCTCACCCGCTACCGGCTGGAGCGGGCCCAGGAGCTGCTCCAGACCACCGATCTGCCCGTCGCCAGCGTGGCGGTACAGACGGGCTATACCACCCCCGGATACTTTTCCCGGCTTTACAAAAAGTACAAAGGCGTGTCCCCGGAGGCGGAGCGCCGGGGGTCAAAATCGTGACAAAAAAATCAAAATTGTGACATTTCCCGCCCCGTGCGGAAAAAGATATCATATTCGTCCCAAAAACGGTCAAGCCTATGGCTCGACCGTTTTTGTTTTCTTTGTTAAACTCAACTTGTAAGCTTGGGCCGGGCACGCCCAAAGTGTCCCTGCTGTGCCGAATGAATTGAAGGAGGAACCCTGTCATGAACGCAAAGAAACTGCTCGCGCTCTCTCTGGCCTGTACCCTCACCCTCGGCCTGTCCGCCTGCGGCGGCGGCCAGGACGCCCCATCTTCCGGCTCCCCCAGCGGCGCCTCTGACGGCGACGCCCTGAAGGTGGGCATCATCCTGTCCACCGGCGGCCTGGGCGACAAGAACTTCAACGATATGACCTACGCCGGCGCCCAGCAGGCGGAAAAAGACTTCGGCATCGAGTTTGACTATGTGGAAACCCAGAGCGCCAGCGACTTCCTGCCCAACTACCGCATGTTCGCCGAGAGCGGCGAGTACGACCTGATCATCGGCCTGGCGGCCGACCAGACCGAGGCCATCAACGAGATCTCCATCGACCTCCCCGAGCAGAAGATCTCCCACATCGACTCCTCCACCGACCTGCCCAACGTCAGCGCCGTCTATACCAAGTGGCAGGAGCAGACCTTCCTGACCGGCGTGGTGGCCGGCCTGGGCACCCTGTCCGGCATGGACAAGGCCAACAGCGAAAACGTGGTGGGCGTCATCCTGGGCCAGGATCAGCCCACCCTGCGCATGGGCGTAGTGGGCTTTGAGGCCGGCGTGCGCTACGTCAACCCCGACTGCGAGGTGCTGGAGGCCGTCGTGGGCGACTTCAACGACCCCGCCAAGGCCAAGGAGATCGCCCTGTCCATGTACAACCGCGGCGCGGACTTCGTCCAGCACATCGCCGGCGCCTCCGGCATGGGCGTCTTCACCGCCGCCAAGGAGGCCGACCGCTATGCCTTCGGCGTGGGCGGCAACCAGAACTACATCGAGCCCGACTACATCGTGGCCACCGCCCTGCGCGACGTGAACACCATCGTCTACAACGAGATCAAGGCCCTGGTGGAGGGCACCTGGGAGCCCGGCGTGCACATCAGCGGCATTGCCGAGGGCTCCGTAGGCTTTGACAACACCGACTCCAACGTGGTTCTGCCCGACGACATCGCCGCCGCCGTGGAGGACATCAAGGCCAAGATCACCGCCGGCGAGCTGGTGCCCTGCGAGACCGCCGAGGAGCTGGACGCCTGGGTGGCCGCCAACCAGTACCAGCCCGCGGAGTAAGCGGGACACCCCGGCCCCAGCGGCCGATAATCTGCCGGGAGGCGATGACGTTTGAACGCAGTTGAAATGCGCGGGATTGTCAAGCAGTATCCCCTCGTCCGCGCGATTGACGGCGCCGACTTCACCGTCGAGCAGGGAGAGATCCACTCCCTGCTCGGCGAGAACGGCGCCGGCAAGTCCACCCTCATGAAAATTCTGTACGGCATGACCACCCCCACCGCCGGAGAGGTGCGCGTCTTCGGCAAGCCGGTCGCCATCACCCGCCCCGCCCAGGCCATCGCCCTGGGCATCGGCATGGTGCACCAGCACTTCATGCTCACCCCGGTCATGACCGTGGCGGAAAACGTGGTCATCGGCAGCGAGCCGGTGCGCGGCGTTTTCTTTGACCGGAAGAAGGCGGAGGCCCAGGTGGCCGCCATGATCGACGAGTATAACTTCCACATCTCCGCCACCGCCAAGGTGGAGACCCTCTCCGTGGGTGAGCAGCAGCGGGTGGAGATCCTGAAGGCCCTCTACCGGGGGGCCGATCTGCTGATCCTGGACGAGCCCACCGCGGTGCTCACCCCCCAGGAGGTGGAGGATCTCTTCCGGGTCATGCGGCAGCTCAAGGCCGCGGGCAAGAGCATCATTATCATCACCCACAAGCTCAAGGAGACCATGGAGATCGCCGACCGGGTGTCGGTACTGCGCCAGGGCAAAATGATCGAGAGCGGCGTCCCCGTGGCGGGCACCACCATGAACGAGCTGGCACAGATGATGGTGGGGCGCGACGTGGAGCTCTCCGTCACCCGCCGGGCCGAGCAGGTGGGCGAGGAGAACTTTTCCGTGCGCGGCCTCTCCCTCACCGAGCGGGGCGTGCCCCTCCTGCGCGACGTGTGCCTCTCCCTACGCAAGGGGGAGATTCTGGGCATCGCCGGCATCGAGGGCAACGGCCAGACCGAGCTCATCGAGGTTCTTACCGGCCTGCGCCGCCCCGACCATATGGAGCTGTTCAAGGACGGCAAGCCCCTCAGTGGAAACGCCGCCGCCTTCCTGTCCGCCGGCGTGGGCCATGTGCCCGAAGACCGCATGACCCGCGGCCTGGTGCTGGAGATGAGCATTGAGGACAACCTCATCCTTGGCTACCACCGCCGCCCCGCCTTCGCCCGCCGCGGCCTGCGGCTGGCCTCCGCCATCCGCAAGTTTGCCGAGCAGGAGCGCACCGAGTTTGCCATCAAGGCCCCCAACGTGCAGGAGCGGTGCAGCGCCCTGTCCGGCGGCAACCAGCAGAAGGTGGTCATCGCCCGGGTATTCAGCGAAAACCCCGATGTCATCATCGTGGCCCAGCCCACCCGCGGCGTGGACGTGGGCGCCATGGAGTACATCCACCACCGCCTGCTGGATCTGCGGGACAGCGGCAAGTCCATCCTGCTCATCTCCGCCGATTTGGACGAGGTACGCAGCCTGTCCGACCGCCTGGCGGTCATCTACGGCGGCCGGATTGTGGCCGAGGGCAAGCCGGACACCTGGAGCGACATGGAGATCGGCCTGCTGATGACCGGCGGCAGCCTTGCGCCGGAAAAGGAGGGAACCGCATGAAAAAGCATGCTCTGAGCGGTCTGCTCAAGCTGGATGGCCCGCTGCTGTCCATTCTCTCCCTGCTTATCGCCATTGTCATCAGCGGCGTCATCATGGCGGTGTGCGGCTACAACCCCATTGAGGCCTTCGGCGCCATCCTGGCCGGCTCCTTCGGCAGCCAGCGCGCCATTGTCCAGACCCTGACCCAGGCCACCCCTCTGATTTTCACCGGCCTGGCCTTCGCCTTCGCCAAGAAGGCCAGCCTCATCAACCTGGGTGCCGAGGGCCAGCTCTACATGGGCGCCCTGGCCTCCGCTGCGGTGGGCATGCTGGATCTGGGCCTGCCCATGGCGCTCCACCTGCCCCTGGCGGTGGCGGCCGGCATGGCCGCCGGCGGCCTCTACGCCGGCCTGGTGGGCGTGCTCAAGGTCAAGTTCGGCTCCAACGAGGTCATCGCCACCGTCATGCTCAACTCCATCGCCACCTATCTGGTGGACTACCTGCTCAACGGGCCCATGCTGGCGGAGAACAGCTCGGTGGCCCAGACGGAGCGGGTGCTGGAGACGGCGCAGCTCCCCCGCATCTTCCAGCAGTACCAGCTCACCATCGCCATCCTTCTGGCGGTGGCCGCCTGTATCCTGGTCAAGCTGTTCATGGACCGCACCGCCCTGGGCTATGAGATCCGCGCGGTGGGCCTCAACCCGGACGCGGCGGAGACCGCCGGCATCAGCAAGGCCAAGGTCACCATCGTGGCCCTGTGCATCAGCGGCTGCATCGCGGGCCTGGCCGGCGCCAGCCATGTGCTGGGCGTGGACCGCCGCCTGATCAACGGCTTTTCCAACGACTACGGCTTCTCCGGCATCTCCGTGGCCGCCCTGGCGGCGGACAGCCCCGTGGGCGTCATCTTTGCCGGCATCGTGTTCGGCGCGCTGCGGGCGGGCACCATGGAGCTCAACCGCACCACCAGCATTCCGGTGGAGTTCGTCAACGTCATCCAGGCCATGGTGGTCATTCTGGTGGCCGCCCCGCTGCTGGTGAAGGAGCTCAAGCGGCTCAACCCCGCGGGCTGGTCCCGCAAGACCAAGAAGGAGGTGGCCTGACATGGGCGTGATTCTCAACAACCTGATTCCCATCATCGGCTCCTCCATCGCCATGTCCATCCCCCTGGTCCTGGCCTCGGTGGGCGGCGCCTTCTCGGTGCGCAGCGGCATCATGGCCCTGGGCCTGGAGAGCATGATGATGATGGGCGCCTTCTTCGGCGTTCTCGGCTCCTACTTCACCGGGAGCGTGCTCTTCGGCTTCCTGCTGGGCATGGTGGGCGGCATGGTCATCGGCCTGTTCCACGGCATCCTGTCCGTGCGCTACAAGGTCAACCAGGTCATCAGCGGCATCGGACTGAACCTGCTGGCTCTGGCCGTCACCACCCTGCTGATGCAGCTCATCTGGAACAACAAGGGCTCCACCCCCCAGGTGGCCTCCATCTCCACCACCCTGGACTTCTTTGCCCCCATCCCCGTCATCGGCCCCATTCTGGCCCAGCAGTCCGTCAGCTTCCTTGTGATGGTCGCTGTGGTCATCGTGGGTTGGATTGTCCTCTTCAAAACCCGCTTCGGCCTGCGCCTGCGCATGGTGGGCGAGAACCCAAAGGCCGCGGCCACCATGGGCCTGCGGGTTCACGGCATCAAGTACTGCGGCGTGCTCATCTGCGGCGCTCTGGCCGGCGTGGGCGGCGCCTACCTGTCCCTGGATCAGTTGGACATGTTCGTGCGCAACATGACCGCCGGCCGCGGCTACATCGCGGTGGCCATCGCCATCCTGGGCCGGTACAACCCCGCGCAGATCGTGCCCTGCGCCCTGCTGTTCGGCTTCTGTGACGCGGTGCAGATCTACCTTCAGGGCGAGGCCTTCCCGCCCCAGATCGTGCAGATGCTCCCCTACATTGTGACCCTGCTGGTGCTGGCCTTCGGTGTCAAGCACATCAAGCCCCCGGCCGGTGTCGGTAAGTACGACGACGAATAGAAAGCTGAGGTTGAGGTATTATGGAACAGATTCAGAACAACCGAGTCATGACCGATCTCTATCGGGAGAACGCCCAGTTCCCCGGCATCGCGCTGGATGGTTCCGACGTCTATCTGTGCTGGCAGCGCTTTGTGGATCGCCACGACAGCCTGATGGCCTCCTGCCGCCGCGGGGATGAGGCGGTTTGGGAGCGGGAGATCTCCGACGGCGGCGAGGTGCTCCACCCCGTCATTCTGGCCCACGGCGGCGCCATCTGGTACGCCTGGAGCGAGTACGCCCGGGAGAATTGGCGCATCCTGGCCCGCTGCTATCGGGACGGCCAGTGGGGTGAGGTGCTCACCGTCGCCTCCGGCGAGGCCCTGTTCTTCCCCCGCCTGTTCACCTGGCAGGGCAAGCTGCATGTCATCTGGACGGAGCAGCACAAGGGCAGCGCGGCCGCCGTGCTGTGCCCCCTGACCGAGGCCGGCCCCGGCGCGGCCGAGACCGTGTCCACGGTGGGCGAGGCCTACCGGGCCGGCGCGGCCGAGGGCGGCGACGGCAACCTCTATGCGGCCTACGACGGCTTTGACGGCAAGCAGTACAAGCTCTTTGCCCGGGCGCGCACCGCCGCGGGCTGGAGTGAGGAGATTGTGGTCAGCCAGGGCGAGGACTGGGCCTCCACCCCGTGGATCGCCGCCAAGCCCGACGGCGCCGTGGTGGGCTGGTACGACTACGGCTATATGGCCGTCTACTCCGTCCGCTCCGCCGACCTCACCGTCCGGGACGGCGCCCTGGCCGCGGTCAATCCCCAGTGCCTCAAGGAGGGCGTGGACTGGTATCTGGATCTCCACGTGGCCTCCAACTCCTCCGGCCTTCAGGCCATGGCCTACACCCGCAGCAAGTACGACGTGCTGGTGTGCACCCGCCGGGGCAGCGAGCCCTGGAGCCGTCCGGTGCTGATGTCCTACGGCGACGGCCACTGCGGCGTCCATCCCAAGCTGCTGGTGGATGAGGACGACACCATCCATCTGATGTGGCAGTTTGGCTTCAAGAACGGCCACATGGAGCGCAACGCCCAGGTGATCTACAACCACCTCACCCCCGCCGAGCTGGCCCAGCAGCCCGACTATGTGGCGCCCCCCAGCGACTTCACCCAGCCCATCCCCGCCAACGCCGACAAGCGCCTGGACGAGCACCCCGCCGACGTGGTGCGCGCCTGGCTGGACAAGAACGGCTACGGGAACCTGTCCGTCTACTTTGGCGACATCCACGGCCAGAGCGGCCTGTCCGACGGCATGGGCGAGGTGGACCAGTACTATCACCGGGCCCGGGACAAGGCCCGTCTGGACTTCACCGCCCTCACCGACCACGACTGCTACCCCGACTGGACGACCCAGTCCGAGTGGGAGCTGCTGCGCACCAACTGCCGCCTGATGAACAAGGACGGCGAGCTGGCCTGCCTTCTGGCCTACGAGTGGACTCCCAACGAGTACAAGTACGACTACGGCCACAAGAATGTATACTACCGGGGCGACGAGGGCGAGATCTTCCGCTCCGGCGACAAGGGCGGCATGACCCCCACCGACCTCTACAACAGCATCCGTGCCTACAAGGCCCTCTGCATCCCCCACCACCCCGCCGCGGACTGGGTGATGGTGAGCGCCGCCACCGACTGGAACTTCCACGATCCCGAGGTGCAGCGCGCCGTGGAGATCTACTCCCGCCACGCCCCCTTCGAGACCTTTGAGGCCCGCTCCAAGTTCACCAAGAACATCAAGAAGATGGAGCGGTGCAGCGTGCAGGACGCCCTGGCCCGGGGCTACCGGATGGGCTTCACCGCCGGCAGCGACTCCCACCAGACCGAGCACGGCGTGGAGGGCGGCATTGTGGCCGCCTTCGTCCCCGCCCTCAAGCGGGAGTACGTGTGGGACGCCATCTATGACCGCCTGACCTACGGCACCACCGGCGCCCGCATCCTGGTCTCCCTGAAGATCAACTCTGCCCCCATGGGCAGCGAGGTCAAGGCCATCGGCGACGCCCCCGTCACCATCGAGGGCAGCGCCTTGGGCACCGACACCGTCACCGTGGAGCTGCTGCGGGACAATCAGGTCATCCAGACCTGGGCCTGCGCGGGCAATGCCTGCGACTTCACCCTGGAGGACACCGCCGGGAGCGGCGCCTGCTACTACCTGCGCGTCACCCAGAAGGACGAGCACATGGCCTGGTCCAGCCCCATCTGGGTGGACCGCGCCTGACCCCCTTTCCAGCAAACGAAAAGCGGAACGGCTATGCCGTTCCGCTTTTTCAATTTGCCGAAGCAGCGTTTCGGCAGGACTCCGGACATTATGCCATTCCGGTTCTGCGCCGGCGCGTTCGGCGGCGCGGGGACTCCGGCCGCCGCTTGGGGAGAGCCGGGGGCCGCAGGGCCACGCTCCCCCCGTCCTTGGCGGCTGAGACCAGGTAGCCGTAGACCCGCAGCTTCTGTTCGTCATAGAGGTCCAGGGCCTGATAGAGCCGCTTGTAGGCGGCAAACATGGTGCGCTTCATCTCCACCGTCCGGGCCAGGGTGGCCTGGGTGGCCACCAGGCTGCCCGGCCGCTTCACATAGCAGTAGACCGGCTGGGCGGTGGCGGCGATCAGCCGGGTCCGGCGGATGTACTCCAGGTTGAAGAGGAAATCCTCGCACCAGCTCACCTCCGGATCGCACCGCAGGCGGCCCTCCTCCACAATGGAGCGTCGGTAGAGCTTGTTCCACAGCACGCCGTAGTAGAAGTTGGCCGGGGCCTTGAGCATCTCCTCCGCGAATTCCCGGCGGGTGAACACCCCGTCCCGGCGGATGTGGCCCTGGAGGGCCTTGCGTGTGCCGGCCACCCGCCAGAAGCGGCCGATCACCAGATCGGCCCCGGTGGCCCCGGCGGTACGAACCAGCCGCTCGGTGGCGGTGGAGGGCAGGTAATCGTCCCCGTCCACGAACTGGAGATACCGCCCTGTGGCCCGCTCCAGGGCGGCATTGCGGGCGGCGGATACCCCGGCGTTGGCCTGGTGGAGGACGTGGAAACGCGGATCGGCGGCGGCCCGGGCGTCACAGAGGGCGGGGCTGGCGTCGGTGGAGCCGTCGTCCACCAGCCACACCTCCAGGTTCTCCCATGTCTGGGCGGCAATGGAGTCCAGGCAGTTGTCCAGATAGGGCTCCGCGTTGTAGACCGGCACGATAATGCTGATGAGGGGCTGCTCCACAGTTCACGCTCCTTCCGGCCGGGGCGTCAGTAGCCAGCCTGTCATGGGAGGGAGCGTCTGCTCCCCCTGTTCCAGGGCCGCCCCGGTCATCCAGTCCCGGGCGGGCCAGGGCAGGTCCATGGGCTCCGGCCGGTCGCCGGCGTTGACGGCGGCCAGTACACTCCCCTCGGCCCCGGTGCGGAGGAAAGAGAGTACCCGTCCCCGGGTGAGCGTCCAGGCCAGCTCCCCCCGGCGCAGGGCGGGCAGCGCCCGGCGGGCCTTCCCCAGGGCGGTGTACCATTCCAGCAGCTCGCCGTCCTCCCTTCCCCAGGGATAGGTGCGGCGGTTGAAGGGGTCTTCAAAGCCCTCCAGCCCCGCCTCATCCCCGTAGTAGACCATGGGGGAGCCGGGGAAGCCGAAGAGCACCAGCGCCCCCAGCTTCAGCCGGGCTTTCCCCAGGGCGTACTGGCCGGGGGACATGCGGAAGGCCGCCCGCCAGTCCTTGTCGTGCTCCCGCCCGTCGCCCCCCGTGCCCAGCAGGGTGAGGATGCGGGGGGTGTCGTGGGTGCCCAGGAAGTTCATGGCCGAGCGCCAGGCGAAGGGCGGGTAGTTCTCCCGCAGGGTCTCCATGGCCTGCCGGAAGCGGAAGGCGTCCTCGCCCAGCAGGAAGGAGAGCAGGGCGTTTCGGAAGGGGTAGTTCATCAGCCCGTCGCAGTGTCCCCCCAGGATGTGCCGGCGGCGCACGCCGTAGGCGATCTTGTTGGAGCCGTCCTCCCACACCTCGCCGATGATTACCGCCTCCGGCTTGGCCTGCCGGGCGGCGGCGTGGATGCCGTGGATAAAGTCGTCGGGCAGCTCGTCGGCCACGTCCAGCCGCCAGCCGTCCGCCCCGGCGGCCAGCCAGCGGCGGATGATGCTGTCCGCGCCGCCGAAGATATACCGGCGGTAGGAGGGGTCGGCCTCATTGACGGCGGGGAGGGAGTAGATGCCCCACCAGGAGTCGTATTTGTCCGGCCAGTGTGAGAAGTGGTACCAGGGGTAATAGGGGCTGTCCTGGGACTGGACGGCCCCTACGCTCTCATAGGAGCCGTCGCCGTTGAAATAGCGGCTGACAAAGCCCTGGTGGTTGAACACGCCGTCCAGCACCACCCGCATGCCCAGGGTGTGGGCGTCGGTGCACAGGGCGCGGAAGTCGGCCTCGGTGCCCAGCATGGGGTCGATCTTCTCATAGTCCCCGGTGCCGTAGCGGTGGTTCTCCGGGGCCTCGAAGATGGGGCAGAAGTAGAGAGTATCCACCCCCAGGCCCCGCAGGTAGCCCAGCTTCTCCCGCACGCCGGCCAGATCGCCGCCGAAGAAGTCCCGGTTGCGCACCTCGCCGTTCGAGTCGGGGCGGTAGACCGGCTCCTCCTCCCAGCCGGTGTGGACGCTGCGCCCTCCCACCATGCCGGTGGGATCGGGAACCCGGGTGCGGCGGAAGCGGTCAGGGAAGATCTGATAGGTGACGCCCTCTCCGAACCAGGCGGGCACCTCCTCCGCCCCGTCGTACACCGTGAGCTGGAAGGGCCCCAGCTCCTCCCTGCGGCCGTCCAGGCCCTCCAGGCGAAAGGAGTACCACACCAGGCCCACATAGTCCCCGGTCTCCAGGGTTACGGCAAACACATCCCGGTCCCCCTCCAGGCCCCGCCAGGGCATGGGCGCCTCCCGGCGCTCCTCGTCCCGGTGCTCAAAGTAGGCGATGAGTGTGGCGGCGGAAAATCCCCCGGCCCGGGGCGGGCGGAGGGTCAGCGCGACCCGGGTGCCGGAGGGCACGGCGCCATAGGGCCGCTTATACCGGCTGTCCCGGCTGTCAAAGGTCTGGGGATCACACACAAGGAACGGCTCCCTTCAGCGGAACAGAGTGTTCTCGGCGTTCACCGATTCCACCGTATGCTCCGCGCTGAAATAGTAGTTGACAATCTCGCCGGCGGCCTGGGCCAGGTTTCCGCCCGAGGCGCCGCCCTCCACCACGATGGAGATGACGATCTCCGGGTCGTCATAGGGGGCGAACAGGGTGAAGACGGCGTCGGCCTCCTTGTCCGCCGAGCCCACCTGGGCGGAGCCGGTCTTGGCGCCCACCTCCACCGCCAGGTTGCTCAGGTACTGGTCCACGGTGCTCTCAGGGTCGTTGGCCACCTCCCACATGCCCCGCTTCACCGCCTCCACGTTGGCGGGGTCGAGAGCAATGTGGTTTTTCACCTCTGGCTGCTGCTCATACACCGTCTCCGAGTAGTCGCTGGACTTGACGGACTTGAGCAGGTGAGGCACGAAGTGGTCGCCGCCGTTGAGCAGGGTAACGATATAGTTGGCCAGCTGAAGGGGGGTAACCTGGGTGTTGTCCTGACCGATGGCGGCGTTGAGCAGGTTGCCGCCGTACCATTCCACCCCCAGGGCCTCGCTGGTGGCCGGTCCGGCCACATAGCCCTTCACCTCGGGCAGTTCGATACCGGTGTACTCTCCCAGGCCGAACAGGGAAGCGTACTCGTCGATCTTGTCAATGCCCAGCCGGTGTCCCATGGTGTAAAAGTAGATGTTGCAGGAGTCCCGCAGGGCGTCGGCCAGATCCTCCCACCCGTGGTTGCCTCCGTACTGGCGGTAGATCCAGCACTGGGGATGGAAATCGCCGTAGGGGTAGTGCTCCTCCTCGGGGAGCTGGAGGCGGCCGGTGTCCTGAATTTTCTCCGTGGGCGTGGTCAGTCCCTCCTCCAGCGCGGCGATGGCCACCAGCGGCTTGAAGGTGGAACCGGGATAGTAAAACTCCTGGGTGGCTCGGTTGAGCAGCGGGGTCAGCTCGGTGTCGCTGGCCAGTTGATTGTAAAGGGTGATATCACTGTAGATCCTGGACAGATCGTAGGTGGGATAGGAGGCCATGGTCAGGATCTCCCCCGTCTTGACGCTCTCCACCACCACCGCGCCGCCCCCGGTATCCTCCGACTCCAGAGTCTCGATGGTGTTGGCCAGAATCTCCTCCACCTTCTCCTGGAGGCGGAGGTCCAGAGTGAGCAGAACGTTGTCCCCCGGCTTGGGGATCTGCTCCTCTCCGGTCTCGGGGTCGATGCGCCAGTACTCGCTGACCACCTTTCCACTGGTGGACAGCTCCTGGATCTGAACCCCTGACTCCCCACGCAGATACTCCTCAAAGGCGTTCTCCGCCCCGTCGATGCCCACCTTGTCGTTCATGCTGTAGCCCTGCTCCCGGTAGTAGTCCCAGTTGCTGGACTGGATGTCTCCCACATGGCCCAGCAGGTGGGCTGCGGCTACAGTGTTGTACTGACGGACGGTGGTGGTTTCGATGGTAACGCCGGTAAGCCGGCGCTCTTTCACCGCAGAGATGACATCAATATTCACATCCTGGGCAAAGATGTACGCCTGCTGGTTGATGCTGTAGGTGCGCAGATTGGTCTCGTAGAGCACACCGATCAGGGCCCGGGCGTCGGCGTCCGACCAGGACGGGTCAATCTCAAAGTAGGTGCGCAGGGCGGCGATCAGCTCCTCCGCCGTGGGCCCGGCGGGGATATCGTCCAGGGTCTTGGCGTCCTCTACCTGCTCGGTGGTGGGCAGGTTCAGGCTGCTTTTCAGCTCCTTTTTCATAGGGAGGGCGTTGAGCAGCCGTCCCAGCCGGGTCAGGGCCACGCCGCCCCCCTCCTTCTCGTAGGCCAGAGGGGTGTCGCTGGTGTAGGTGAAGGGGGCTGCCGTTGAGACGGCCAGGGTGTCGGTCCAGGTCAGGCCGTTGTCCCGGCAGATGTTGAGCAGCTCCAGCAGGTTGGCGTTGCGCACCGCCTCCTCCCCCATCACACCGGTATTCAGCGTGAGCTGGTAGGTGGCACGGTTGGTCACCATGCTCCGGCCGTAGCGGTCCAGCAGCTCCCCACGGGCGGCCTCCACCGTCTTCCGGTTGGCAATCTTGACCACGCTCTGGGCCCGGTAGTCGTCCACATGGAGCACCTGCAGGTTGTAGAGCACCCCAAAAAACAGCAGCAGCAGTGCCGTAAGCACCACCAGGATGGCGAGGGTGCGGCGGTTGAATTGTCTGCCCTCCATGGCGGGCCCCCTTTTTCAGTCTATGAGGCCACCCCGCGTTCGGTGGCGGGGCGGCCTGTCTTTACAGCACGGTTTTTTTCGGCACCCGGCGGAACACCCACAGGAACAGGGCGTACACCGGGAACACAAAGACCAGGGACCAGAGAATCTCCCGTCCGGCCAAGCCGAGCATGGCAGCCAGCTCCCCCCGCCCGGCCAGCAGGCGGGCGGCGATGCGCACCCCGTCGATGAGCGCCAGCGCCGCGAAGGAGCACAGCAGGCAGCCCACCAGGTTCTGGCGCAGCACATACTGGGCCAGGGCGCCGGCCCCCACGCCGATGAGGCACAGCCCCACCGTCATGGCTCCGTCGGTGTTGAAGTAGGCCGCGTCGCACAGGATGCCCACGAACAGGCCGAAGCCCGCCCCCGCCGTGGTGCCCTCCAGCACCGCCACGCACACGGCAGCCAGGGGCAGGAGCATAGGGGCCACCCCAAAGAGGGGAAAGCGGTTGAGCACAAACAGCTCCAGGAACCATACGGGCACCAGAGCCAGGGCGTATACGCCCCATTTAATGAGAAAATCCTGTCTGGTCACCGGCGCTTCCCCCCTTTCCGGCCACGTCCCATTTATTCGTTAACGGTAAAGTCGGTGATCACAAAGACCTGCTGGAGGCCGTCCAGATCGGTCTCCGGCGCAATGACGGCGTAGCGGGTCATGCCGGAGGCATCGGTGCGCACCTCCTCCACGTGCCCGGCCACCAGTCCGGCGGGGTATACCCCGCCCCGGCCGGAGGTGGTCACCAGATCCCCGGCGATGAGCTCGCTGTTCTCCGGCAGATAAGTCAGCTTGAGCCTGCCCTCCCCCATGAGGGCAAAGTCTCCCTCCAGGATGGCCGCGCCGCCGGTTCGGGCGAGCTGGCCGCCCATCTCGGTGTCCGAGTCAACGAGGGTACGCACGGTGGCCCAGTTCTCCCCCACCTCCGCCACCACGCCCACCAGGTTCCAGTACTCGTCCACCACGCAGTCATCCACGGCAATCCCCGCAGCGCTGCCCTTGCCAATGGTGAGGGTGGACTCCCAGTTGGAGGTGGAGCGGGCGGTGACCATGGCGGCGGCCTTGTCGCAGGACCACTCCTTGGGCTGGAGCTCCAGCAGGTTGCGCAGGCGCTCGTTCTCCTGGAGGGCGGCCTCCGCCTCCCGGGCCTGGGCCTCCAGCTCGGCGTTGCGCTGTTTCAGCCCGGCCAGCTCCTCCTTCATCTGCTCCAGCTCGAAAGCATCGTTGTACTTCTCCTCCGCCCAGTTGGTCACTGCGGTAATGCCGTTGCGCACCGGCGTGGTAAGGATCCCCACCAGGTTGGACAGGGGGTCGGCCACACCGCCGAACAGCATCGACACCACCGCCGTCACCAGGGCCAGCAGAATGGCTGCGATTAAAATCAGGATTCCGTTGTGCCGGAAAAAATCCTTCACGTCTGTCCGTTCCCTCTCTCTCAGTCGCTGTCCCGCTCGCCCGCCGCCAGGCGCAGGCAGTCCACGCCGAGCTGGCGCAGGATGCCGCCCAGGCGGCACACGGGCAGGCCCATGACATTGTAGTAATCCCCCTGGATGCCTTCAATGAGCAGAGCCCCAAAGCCCTGGATGCCGTAAGCCCCCGCCTTGTCCATGGGCTCTCCGGTCTGGATGTAGCAGGAGATCTCCTCCTCGCTCAGCTCCCGGAAGGCGACGGTGGTCTCCTCGCTGACGGTGTGCCGCTCCTCCCCCCGCAGGACGGTAAGGCCGGTATAGACCTGGTGGCGGCAGCCGGAGAGGGTGGAGAGCATCTTGAAAGCCTCCAGCTCATCCGCGGGCTTGCCCAGCACCGCCCCGTCCAGAGCCACCACCGTATCGGCGGCGATCACCACCGCATCCATGCCCGCCTGCTCCCGCACGGCCCGGGCCTTCTCCGCCGAGATGCGGCGCACCAGCTCCTCCGGGGGCAGCTCCCGCTCCATGTGCTCGTCAATATCGGGGGTGACGATGCGAAAGTTCTTTACCCCCATGCGCTCCAAAAGCTCCCGCCGCCGGGGCGACTGGGAGGCCAGGATGATCTCCATACTTCTGTTCCTTTCCTAATTGGCCGGAGGGGCGCGGCAGCCGCGGCGCTCCGCCCGGTTCCATGCTCTTTCGCGGGCGGGTGTGGGCGCCCGCCCCTACACATCCCGGCGGCCTGCATCGGTTCGCTGTGTCTGCCCTGTAGGGCCGGCCGTTGTGGCCGCCCGCGGGCGGGGACGAGCCCCGCCCCTACACGTCCCGGCGGCCCGCACCGGTCTGCTGCGTCTGCCCTTACTTTCCGGTGGAGCCGAAGCCGCCGGTCCCCCGCCCGGTTTCGTCCAGGCTGTCCACCCGCTCCAGCTCGGCCTGCACCACGGGCATGACGGCCAGCTGGGCGATGCGGTCGCCGGGCTGGACGGTGTAGGGGGTGTCGGACAGGTTGGTCAGCCCCACCCGGATCTCCCCCCGGTAGTCGCTGTCAATGACGCCCACCCCGTTGGAGAGGGCAATTCCGTGCTTGATGCCCAGGCCGGAGCGGGCGAACACCAGGGCCACATACTCCGCCGAGGGCAGGGCGATGGCGATGCCGGTGGGGATACTCACCAGGGCGCGGGGGGCCACCTCCACCGGCGCGTCCACGCAGGCGCACAGATCCATGGCCGCCGCGCCGGCGGTGGCGTAGAAGGGGTAGGGGATGTCCTTGCCGATCTTGTCCGATACGGCCTTGATCTTCAGCTTCATGGGGTTCACTCCACATCTCGATAGTATAGCCCGCGGGTGTACTCGTTGGGGGTCCAGCTCCCCTGCTCCAGATAGCGCTGGGCCACCTGCACGCACTCCCGGGGATTTTCGGTGGTAAAGAGCAGCCGCTGGGCCCACAGGCCGATGCGGCGGTAGTCGGCGGCCCTGTCCGCTAGGAAGAGCTTCTGGGAGTTGAGCAGCTCGTTGCGGCAGCCGGGGGCGCTCACCACCGGGAAGCGGGCGCCCTTCCGGTCGGTGAGGATATTGGTGTTCTGGCAGCCGCAGGAGCCGGTGCGGTTTCTGATGATGCAGTTCTCCATCAGCATCAGGGGCAGGCGGCCGTAAGTGATCAGCTCGGTGTCCAGGCATTTGGAGAGGTCGCGGATCTGGGCCAGCTTCAGCTCAAAGGAGAGGGTGGCCGACTGGAGGCCCAGCCGCTTGTACTCCTTGAGGGCCTGGGCGTTGTAGATCTCCAGGCCGAAGTCCCCCCGCAGGGTGAAGCCCAGCTCCCGGGCGATGGGGAACATACCAAGGTTGCCCAGCAGGGCGTCTTTTACCCCCAAAGCGCGCACCTGCTCCAGCTTTTCCCGCAGGCCGGAGTACTCCCGGTCCCAGGCCACCCGGGGCAGGCTCACCCCGATGGAGGTGTGCTCCGTGCCGGCGGCCTTCTCCGGGTGGGCGGCCAGCTCGTCCAGCGGGACGTACACCAGGGCGGGCCCCAGGCGGAGCAGCTCGTCGGTGAGCTGTTCCGCCCTCCGCACAGAGATGGTCAGCACCGGCTCCTCCCGCCGGTTCTCATAGCGGGCGCCGGCGTGGTATTCCCCGGTGCGGCGGCGGGGCGGCTCCTGCCTCTGGACGGAGAGCTTCTCCAGGGCCTCCCGCCGCAGGGCGTTGAGGGCGGCCAGGGGGAGGGATAGGTTCTCCTCCACCAGGGCGCGCACCTGCCCGCAGCGGTAGGGGGTGCCGCCGGTGCGGGAGAGCTGGGTGGTGACCGCCTCCGCCGTCATGGGGCGGGTGCGGGCGGCCTCGGGCACCGGGCCCTCCACCGTCGCCACCCGGCCGTCCGGATCCTCCACCCCCACGCGGGCGGGCTCGCCGGGGCGGAGCATGGCGTAGAAGGTGACGGGCACCCGCTGGGCCTCCCCGCTCTGATAGGTATTGCGGGCGGCGGCGAAGAGCTCCTTCGGCTCTCTGGTCTCCTCCCGCACGCCGAACATGTCCGGCCCCTGCTGATCCAGGTAGTAGCCCTGGGTGAAGCCCTGGCGGGAGAAGGCGGCCCGGAGCTGCTCCAGCTCCTCCCCCGTCGGCTCCCGATCCTCCCGGATGGCCCGGGCGTAGATGCCGGTGACCACGGCCACGTACTCCGGCCGCTTCATGCGACCCTCCAGCTTGACGCAGGCCACCCCCATCCTGCGCAGCTCCTGCAGGTGTCCCGCCAGGGACAGATCCTTGAGGGAGAGGGGGTAGGCGTCGGCCTTGTCCATCCAGCCGCACTTGAGGCGGCAGGGCTGGGCGCACAGGCCCCGGTTGCCGCTGCGCCCGCCGATGACGGAGGAGAGGAAGCACTGTCCCGAGTAGCACATGCACAGGGCCCCGTGGGCAAAGACCTCGATTTCGATGGGGGCGCGCTGGCAGATGGATTCAATCTGATCCCGGCTCAGCTCCCGGGAGAGCACCGCCCGGGTGAGCCCCAGATCGGCGGCCATCTTCACCCCGTCCAGGTTGTGGAGGGTCATCTGGGTGGAGGCGTGGACGGGCAGATCGGGGGCGGTCTGGCGGAGCATCCGCAGCACGCCCAGATCCTGAATGAGCACCGCGTCGGCGCCGATGGCGCTGGCCTGGGCGGCCACCTCCGCCGCCTTCGGCAGCTCACGGTCGGTGAGCAGGGTGTTGAGGGTCAGGTAGACCTTCGCCCCCCGCAGGTGGCAATAAGAAACCGCCGCCGCAAACTCCTCCTCCGAGAAATTTTTCGCGTTGCGGCGGGCGTTAAAGTCCCCGTATCCCAGATAGACGGCGTCGGCGCCGTTCTGAACAGCCGCCGCCACGGCCTCCATAGACCCGGCGGGGGCGAGCAATTCCAGCATATACGGAATCCTCCCTGGCGGGGGCGGCCAAAGCCGCCCGCTCCGCTCTCTTACTTCTTGTTCTGCAGCTTGAAGATCTCCCGCTTGGCCTCGGACAGCTCCAGCTTCATCTTGGTGGCCTCCTCCAGGTACTCCTTGAGCTGGCGGCGCAGGTTCTCCGCGGCCTCCACCTCCTTGAAGTACTCGTCGGCGATGTTGACCGCCGCCAGGATGGCCCCATCCACCAGGGACACATGGGCTCCGCTCAAAACCTCCTCCACCTTGGCGTCCACGTGGGCGGCCACCTTCTCGGTGTAGCTCGCCTCCTCGGTGCCCACCAGCGTATACTCCTGTCCGGCGATGGTGACGGTGACACGGTTTTTCATGGAAACCCCTCCTGACCATAGTGATTTAGGATTCGGACATTATACCAGGAAGCATCAGCGGAATGGTATAATGCGCTCTGTTTTTCGGTTGCCCCGCAAGGGGCGGGAAAAACGGCTGAAATGCAAGTGTAATAGCCGCTTTGCGGCTATTATACCATAGTTCCGCCCGGATGAGAAATGAAATCTTCATGAATTTTCATTTTCCCGCCCGGACGGCAACCTGTGCCGCGGCTTCCGACAGCTCCGCGCTTTCTGTCACGCTCTGCCTGTTCGCGACGCGGTCACTATTCCCCGCTCCGCCGGAAATGCCGCCGGGCTTCGGCCGGCCTGTTTTCCGGCCTGCGCGGCTCACTGTGCCGCGGCTCACGACGGCTCCGCGCTTCTGTGTTGTCACGCTGCGCGCCCTCCGCGACGGGCAACTGCTCGTCCCTCCGCAAAAAACACCTTGCGCCTGCGGCGCAACTGCTTTTTCGCCTGCGGGTCTCGCTGTTTCCCTGCTCCCGGGCGCTCCGCGCTTCTGTGTAGGGGCGGCCCTTGGGCGGGTGTGGGCACCCAGCCTGCATTTTCTCCCTTCCCATATGGCCGCGGCCCCGCTTGCCCCTACGCCGCACGCCACGCAGGGGGCCGATATCCACAGTATACACCGCGCGTAGTTTTGTGCTATAATAGGCGGGAAACCAGAGAGGAACGGGGGATTCACATGGCCGAGCTGCTGCTGCCCGGTGACATTTTATCCATGACGGCCCGGGCGGCCGACCGGCTGATGGGCGCGGGAAACGGGGACGCAGCGCTGCTGTACCTGTGGTTGCTGCGCCGGGGCGGACGGCTGGAGCCGGAGGCGGCCCGCCGGGCGCTGAAGTGGGACGTGCCCCGGCTGGAGGCGGCCCTGTCCGCCCTGGTCGGGCTGGGCCTGGCGGACGGCACGGCCGCGCCGGAGGCCCCCGCCCGGATGGAGCCGGAGGGCCCGCCGGAGTACACCGCCGCCGACATCACGCGGGAGCTGGAGGACGGTGCCTCCTCCTTCCCCGGCCTGGTGAACGAGGTGCAGCGGCGTCTGGGCAAGATCCTGTCCACGTCGGACTTGAAGAGCCTGTACACCCTCTACGACTACCTGGCCCTGCCGGCGGAGGTGATCTGCCTGCTGGTGAGCTGGTGCGTGGAGGAGTTTCAGCGGAAGTACGGCCCCGGCCGCAAGCCCCGCATGAGCCAGATTCAGAAGGAGGGCTTCGTGTGGCGGCGGCTGGGGGTGGACACGGCCCAGGCCGCCGAGGCCCACCTCAAGAAGCAGGCCCTCTACCGCAGCCGGGAGGGGGAGATTCTCCGCCTGCTGGATCAGCCGCCCCGCCCCCTGGTGGAGAAGGAGCAGAAGAAAGTGGCGGCCTGGACGGACATGGGCTTTGCCGACGAGGTGCTCCGCCTGGCCTACGAAAAGACGGTCTACAAGAAGCAGAAGATGGACTGGGACTACATGAACGGCATTCTGTGCGGCTGGCACCGGAAGAACCTGCACACCCTGGCGGAGGTGGAGGCGGGCGACCGGCAGCGCCGCCCGGCGGCCCAGCCCGCCATGCAGGGCCGCCCCGCCGCCCCCGGCGAGGCCGACCAGCGGGTGCGGGAGGATTTGGAGCGGATGCGGGAGTTCCTGCGCCGCCAGCAGGAGACGGAGGGAGAGTAAGCCATGGGATACGAGCAGAGCGTCCTGCGCCGGGCCACCGCCCGGCTGGAGGCCCAGCGGAAGGCCCGGGAGGAGGCGCAGGAGCGCCTGCGCTCCGAGATTTACGCCAAGCTGCCCCGGGTGGCGGCCATCGACCGGGAACTGCGGCGCACCATCACCCAGATCATCGCCGCCTCCCTGCGGGACGGCAGCGATCCGGTGCCCGCCATCGGTGTAATCCGGGATAAAAACCTGAGCCTCCAGGCGGAGAAGGCGGCGCTGCTGACCGAGCACGGCTATCCCGCCGACGCCCTGGACGACAAGCCCGCCTGCCCCAAGTGCAGCGACACCGGCTGGGTGGGGGCCAATATGTGCGCCTGCCTTAAGGCGCTGTGCACCGAGGAGCAGATCAGGGAGCTGTCCAAGCTGCTGGATCTGGGGGAGCAGTCCTTTGACTCCTTCTCCCTGGACTACTACTCCCCCCTGCCCTGGCCGGGGGAGTCCCTCTCCCCCCGGGAGAACATGGAGTTTATCTTCGACGTGTGCTCCAGCTATGCCCGGAAGTTCGGCCGGTTCTACTTCCGCAACCTGTTCCTCACCGGCGCGCCGGGGCTGGGCAAGACCTTCCTCTCGGCCTGCATCGCCCGCACCGTGTCGGAGAGCGGCTTCTCCGTGGTGTACGACACGGCGGTAAACATCTTCACCCGCTTCGAGGAGCAGAAGTTCGCCCGGGACCGGCTGGAGGCTGGGGAGGCCAAGGACGAGACCCGCCGCTACCTGGGCTGCGATCTGCTGATTCTGGACGATCTGGGCAGCGAGCTTTCCACCCCCTTTGTCCAGTCCGCCCTCTACACCCTCATCAACACCCGCCTGACGGCGGACAAGCGGACGGTGATCTCCTCCAACCTGACCATGGATCAGGTGCGCGCCCGTTATACCCCCCAGATCGCCTCCCGCCTGGAGGGAGAGTACCGCGTGCTCCCCTTCTATGGGGAGGATATCCGGCTGTTGAGAAAACAGACGCTATAAAATCAGGCAGAGGAGTGTCAACACTCCTCTGCCTGATTATTGCCTCCGAAGCAACTTATTTTGTTTTAAAAGATCTCGCAAAGATAATGGCACCTGTAATACCAAGCACAAGTGCGATTGCACGATACATCTGCAATCGCTCAAACAGCTCCGGTACGTAGCGGAATTCCGGGAGGTACAGCGTCGTAGCTATCAGATTGCCGCCGGTCAATAGGATGATTCCGACAATCCTCTGTGCCAGCTTCTTTGGATTTCTGTGTTTCATTGGCCAAATTCCTCAAGTCGGGATCCTAATTGTGATGCCGCTTGGATAGGTACCTAAACTGTATGTTGAGCTACGTCCATCTGGCAAAGTAACTAATATCTTTCTGCTTATTCCACTATTTGTAGGAATATAGCTTACTTGATATTTTAGTCCTAGTCTAGGTACCATATCAAGTTCATATTGGGTAGAACTTTCTGTAGAGGGCACTCCTCCATCTCCAATAAACGACCACCCAATATTAAGTGCAGTCCCAATCGTTTCAGCTCCTTTCAATAGGGCCCCTATTTCAATTGATACAAATTCTAATGTGGCAAATGTCACAGCCCAACTAATTGTCTTACCCGCATTATATTTATCAAGTTCCGCCTGAGTCCAAACAAATGGTTTCGAGGTAATTTGTTTTACCAACTTACTAGCTACTTTTTCCTCATCTTCATAGACCGTTTTAATTCTGGAACTGTTATATGATAGAAAAGCATAATTATAGATTATATTTTTGTAAGGAGGAGCAATAGAATGTTCAGGTTTCAAAAGAAGAAATGCACAAATGAAATCATGGGTAAAGTAATAAAAAAACGATGGAATGGAAATATATGGTTTTTAACTGCTGAGTACATTGTTGAAGGCAAAACATATAAACGAACTGAACAACTTCGGTATCAAAAAGTAAAAACACATAAAATCGCTAATGTTCCTATCGGTATGGTATCGCAGGCTCCATTAGGAAATTTAAAAGAAGGTGACTTCGTACGCATCAAGTATAATCCCCAAAAGCCCAAGAAATCATATATGCCTGATAATGATGGAATGCTATTAACATAAGTTAAACCTATGTTTTTTATTGATACAATGCTTTGATTTATTTCATATTTTTCCCCTTCTTTCATTGAATGCCTCGGTTGACGTTTGCCGGCTAAATCACCCCCCTACGCGCAGACTGAGGCCTCTTTTTGTTTTGTGTTACAAGGAAAACCACGCATATTCTCTGCAAGTCCGATAAGAAGCCGTCTGAGGGGGAATCTCTGGAACCTCCTCTCCCGCATTGCTATCGTAGTATAACCGCACAAAAACTTCCTTACATTTCCCTTAAGTTTGGTTTAAGATTGCCAGTTCTCCCCTCATCCGCCCCTCCGGGGCACCTTCCCCCAGGGGAAGGCAGGGTGGGAACAGAAAAGCCGACCGCCCCAAAGCGCGGGGCGGGCGGCGATGATGGCGTCCTCGTCCAGCACCTCGCCCCGGCCCAGGCTGCTCATGTGGGACTGGGCGGACTCCAGCCCCATGAGCACGTTGGCCTTGGACTGCTCCCGGGCCCGGTCCAACTCGGCCTGGGTGACGCCGTGCTCGGTCGGCTCCCGGATCACGGCCAAAATGGTGTCCAGCGCCTGTCCCTCGGTCTCCCGCCCCAGGGCGGTGTAGACGCCGAAGTAGCCGGTATTGTCATGGCAGGTGCCGTAGGAGTAGATGGAGTAGCAAAGCCCCTTCTGCTCCCGCACCTGCTGGAACAGGCGGGAGGACATGCCGCCCCCCAGGATGGAGGACAGGAGCTGGAGCTGGAACCGCCGGGGGTCGGCGAAGGACAGGCCGGGGAAAGCCAGGGTCAGGTGGTTCTGCTCGATGGCCTTCTTCTTCACCACCACCCCGGGCACATAGGCGGCGGCCCTCGCAGCGGTGTGGGGCCGCGCCTCCAGGCCGGCAAAGCGCCCGGCCAGCTCCACGGCGTCGGCATCGGTAAAGCTGCCCGCCAGGGCCACCACGATGCGGTCGGGCCGGTAGTGGGCGCGCTGGTACGCCCGCAGCCACGCCCCGTCCATCTTGTCCAGGGTGGCCTTTCGTCCCAGGATGGGCCGGGCCAGGGGGGAGCCCTTGAATACCGCCCCGGCCAGCCGCTCGGCGCAGAGATCCTCCGGGTTGTCCTCGTACATGCCGATCTCCTCCAGGATCACCCCCCGCTCGGTCTCCACGTCGGCGTCGTCGAACCGGGAGTGGAAGAACATGTCGCACAGGATGTCCGCCGCCCGGGCCAGGTGGGTGTCCAGCACCCGGGCATAGAAGCAGGTGCACTCCTTGGTGGTGAAAGCGTTGATCTGGCCGCCCACGGCGTCCATCTCCTCCGCCAACTGGGCGGCGGTGCGGCTCCGGGTTCCCTTGAAGAGCATGTGCTCGATGAAATGGGCCGCCCCGTTCTCCCCCGCGCTCTCATGGCGGGAGCCGGTCCCCACCCAGATGCCCAGGGAAACCGAGCGCACCCCCGGCACATGTTCCGTCAGGATACGCACCCCGTTGGGGAGCGTCTTTTTTTCATACATCAAACCATTGTAACCTCGCACTTCTCTATATTTTCGCGCTTAGTATGGACAAATACCGTGCCGTTTACGCCCCGCGCAGGGCAATCAGGAGCAGTACCACCGCCGTGATGGCCAGGATCAGCGCCAGGTAGCCCACCACCTTCTTTTTCATGGCCGCGCTCTCCTTTCCTGTTCTCGTTTGGGTTACAACACTATATCACATTCCGTCCCACTTGTCAGCCGGAAAATCCGCGGGAAAACAGCAGGCCGGGCGGGGGCTCTCCTCCGTCCGGCCTGTATGCAGAATGTCCTCCCGCCGGGCTGGACTGCCCTGCTTCAGCACCAGGCGGCCAGCAGCTCCTTCAGCCCCTCCTGCGTGCGGATACAGGCATCCCAAAGGCCCTCATCATCCGCTGGGTATGGAGAAACCCGCAGGGTGCGCGCTCCGGCCCGCAGGCCGGCGTACAGGTCGCCGTATCCCTGGTCCCCCACAAACAGCATCGCGTCAGATGGTATCCCCCAGCGGGCGCTCCACCCTTCCATACGTTTCGGAGTGGCGTGGGGCTTCTCCGCGTCAAAAATCTGCTCGTCAAAGCACCCCAGCAGCCCCAGCCGGGCCAGAAGCGCCTCTCCTCCCTCCCGCCTGGAATTTGAGCACAGCACAAGCCGGATGCCGCGGTCCCGCAGGCGGAGAAGCCGCCCGGCCAGCACCGGATCCGGTTGGGGGCCCACCCCGTCGGTCAGCAGATCCCGCCGGGCCAACTGGAACCGCTCCCAGAACGCCTCACCGTCCCAGCCGATACGCCGGGCCAGGTACATGGCCAGGCTCCAGCCGTCGGAGATATAGGACCAGCATCTCCGGTCCAGCCAGGGCGAGGGGTCCGGACGCAGGAGTGCAGCCTCGGTGGGCACAGCCAGCAGCGCGGCGGCCGGGCCAGGACACACCCCCCATTCCTTGGGGGCAAACCGGCCGCAGCGGAAGGCCGGATTGCCTCCCGCCAGCACCCGGCTCATCTCCGCCTTTACAGACCCGATCTCCTTCTCCCATGGAGTACCGGCAAAGTAGTAGTCGATCATTCGCAGGTAGATACGGTCGTCGTGGTAGAGCGTGCCGTCCAGATCAAAACAGACAAGCCCCGGGGCAGCCTGTAACCCTCTTCCCATCAGGGCCGCACCAGGGCATCCACCGGATGCCCGTCCATTCCTATGGGTTCCAGCCCCAGCAGACGGAGGATGGTGGGCGCGTGGTCAATGAGCCTCCCGCCGTGGATTATCCTGCCGGATACAGCATTGGGCCCGGCAACGATGAAGGGGGGCTTGTCCCCCTTCCAGGGCAGGTGGCCGTGGGTGGAGACCGATGGCTTATATTCCTTTATGTCGTTGACACTGGTGATAAGCTGCTCCCCATCCAGGGCCCTTCCAAAGCACACCCGGTCGCCGGCTTCGATAACAAAGTCAAAATCGCCGGTCAGGTGCATCTGCGCGGCCTCCTCTTTGGTAAAGATCCGCTCCAGGTATTTGGGGTACTTCTTCTGTTGCTCCAGCAGGACGCAATACACCATTTCCCGGTCCACCTCCGGCCGGAGATAGATGTGTGCGCTGAGCGAACAGTTGGCGGCATAGACCTGATAGTCTGCCAGGGAACCGTCCTCCGCGGTCTGGAGCCAGCCCAGCCGGTGGAACAGGGCGTTCAGATGGAACATCTCGTCGCAGTAGAGCTGACCGTGGTCGCCCAGCAGCACAATATTTGTGTTCTCCACGCCGCCGGTCTCCTCCAGCGCATCCAGCACAAGCCCCATCTGTCCGTCAATAAAGCGGAAGGCGTACTCCAGATCTCCGTGCACGCCCAGGCGGTGGCGCTGGTGGTCAACGTAGGACAGGTGGAGCAGCATCAGGTCGGGGCGGTGGGCCCGGATGATGTCGGCGGCGCACTTGGCGGCGAACTCGTCCATCTGTGGCGTCTTCATCCAGCGGAGCATGTGCTTATTGGCCTCAAAAATCTCCTCCACCGCAGGGCTGTTGGCCCTGGTAAACCACGGTGTCGGGTCATCCTCCTCCTGCGGGGCCCAGATCTCGCCAATATTGTACTCCGCACCTGAGGCGCACATGACGGGCCAGGTGACGGTAGAGGCAGTCAGCCCCGCCTGTCTTGCAAAATCCACCACGGTAGGCACCTGAATGGCCTCCCGCCACCAATACCAGTCCATCCGGCCCTTCGCAAAAAAATCTGGAATCTCATTATTGTTGATGCCAGTCCGGTCCGGCCAGCAGCCGGTGGCGATGGTGGCATGGCAGGGATAGGTTAAGGTGGGATAGATACATTCGATATCCGTAATCCAGGAGGCGTGCTCCATCACGCGCCCCAGGTTGGGAAGCTGCTTCAGCACGGGGATATCCGCTGTGATCAGCGCATCAATGGAGACCACTAGGGTGCGATTTGTCATGGGGTCCTTCCTTTCTTAAGTACGGTCCTGTTGGGCCTCTTCCTCTTTCATCAGCGCAACGAGCTCCCGCTCCCAGCGTTCGGTCTCCTCCAGCTCCTCCGCCGTAGCCCGGACCCCCGGCCGGACACAGGCGGCCTCGGCCAGGAAGTGGTCGATGTTCCGTCCCCGCTCCTGGCCGGTCAGCGTGTGCATGTCATACACATAATCAGGCAGGGGAAAGGGGTCTCCCCGCCGTATGCGCCGCTTAACCACACTGGCAAGCACGCTGGAGCCCCGCTCCTTCCGGCAGGCGCACAGATAGCGCACCGCGTGGACGAAGAGCAGTTGATAATCGGAGCTGTCCCGGGAGAGCTCCCGGCTGCTGCGGTGAAGGGCGTCCACCACCACTGGGGCCATGGGCTCCCCCAGGCCCACGTCCTCGGCACTGATCACCAGCAGCCGTCTCCACAGGTAGGCGGTCAGTTCCTCCCCGGTCAGGTAGAGCTCATAGGCAGCCCGCACCGCCAGCTCCGTCTCCCCCCGGCGGATAAATTTCTGGAGGGCGGATATGACCTCGTCCCCCGGGTGTCCGCTGGGAGTTACGATGTCATGGTAAAAAATTGGTATCATGTCAGGTTTCCTTTCTGCGCGCCCGGGCCGGGACACGGGACCGCGGCAGGGCGGAGGCGGACGCCCCGCCTCCGCCCTGCCCAAGTCCGCTTCAGTTGGCGCCGACGGTCTGCTTCAGGTTGGCCAGGGCCTGCTCCGGCTCCATGCCGTTGTCGGCCACCTCCTGCATCATGGTCTTGACGGCGCTGTTGACGGCGCTGGAGGTGGTGGTAGCATTGGTAAACACGGGCTCATAGAAATAGCGGTCACTCTGCTCTACACCGGCCCGCATGTACTCGTGGCCGTCGGCCACATAGGCCTCATAGGCCGGGTCCTCCGCCACGGACTGGCGGATAGGCAGATAGCCGGTGTTTCCGGCAGCTACCGCCAGGTTGGCGTCATGGGAGGTCATAAACTTGATAAATTCATAGGCCGCATACATTCTGTCCTGATTCCCGTCCTGATTCAAGGCGATAATGACATGGCCGGCGGACAGGTTGGCGGCGGTATCCTCGCTCACCTGAGGAACAGGGGCGGTTCCCCAGTCCAGCTCGGGATTTTTGTCTGGGATATAGCTGGCCTCCACGCTGTCGCCGATATACATGGGGATCATCTCATTGGCAAAGGGCCCGGAGAAGAACTGATCCTCCCCCGCAGTACGCCAGATACCCTCATTCACGTTATCCTGCCACATCTGAAGCACCTTCAGGGTAATGTCGCTGTCCTCGGTGGCAAAGTACAGATTGCCGTTCTGGTCGGTGTAGCGGCCGCCGTTTTGGAGCAGCAGGGTCATAAAGCTGCCTGCCAGGTTGTCCCAGCCAAAGGCGGGCGCGCCGGTAATGTCTCGGATGGCGCGGCAGGTTTCCACCAGCTCGTCCCAGGTGGTGGGAACACTGAGTCCGTGCTCGGCAAAAAACGTCTTGTTGTAATAGAGCACCTCGGAGTAGGAGTGGATCGGCAGGGAATAGATACCCTCCTTGGCATAGCTGGAGTTCGCCTCCCGCAGCCCTTCAAAGATGTCCTCGTAGTCGGTCATGCCCACATCGGGATCTGTAATATAGGGCTCCAGGTTAACCACATAGTCGGTCTGGAGGTAGTCAGCCACATAGGGGCGCAGGGCCAGGGTCACATCAGGGGCGCTGCCCGCCTTGATCGCGCCCACCACGCTGGAATAGAGCTCACTGCTGCTGCCGTTAAAGGTTGGGACCACGGTAATACCCTTCTCGGCTCCTATCGTTTCATTGAACTCCTCCACCAGCCCCTCCAGAACCTTCAGGTGGTTCTGATTGGAGATGGAGTGCCAGAACTGGAGTTCCACAGGGCCGGAAAGGGTACCCAGTTCCCCGGCGGGGGTTTCGGACCCGCTGGGGGCCGGTTTGCTGCCGCAGGCCGCCAGGGAAAGGCCCAGGGCCAGGGCAAGGCTTACGCTGATGAGCTTCCGTTTCATCGAAAATTCCTCCTTCTTTTCTTTCGTGCCACATGCTTTCATTGTGTTATTCAAAGCCCGGCAGGCCGGGCAGGATCTTAACCCTTGATGCCGCCCCGCGCCACGCCGGCGATGATCTGCTTTCGGAAGACCAGGAAGAAAATCAGCATGGGTACAATGACGATCGTAGCGCCGGCCATCTGCAGATTCACCTGGGAGCTCACCGCATCCCGGAAGTGGAGCAGACCGATGGGCATAACCCGGTGGGCATCGCTCTTGGTGACCATAAGGGGCCAGACAAAGGAATTCCATTGGCTGATAAAGGCCAGAATTCCAATGGTAGCAATGGCATTCTTGTTCATGGGGATCATGACTTTCCAGAGGTAGCGCCAGTCGCTGCAGCCGTCCACCTTGGCCGCTTTGTAGAGGATGGAGGGGATCTGCATAAAATACTCCCGCATCATATAGATATAGAAACCGCTGGCCACCGTTGGCAGAATAATGCCCTGAAAGGTGTCCATCCAGCCCAGCTTGGAGATCGTGATGAAGTTCTGGATGATGAGCAGCTCTGCGGGGATCATCATGGTGGACAGGCAAAGCAGAAACAGCAGCTTTTTGCCCCGAAATTCGTAAATGGTAAAGCCGTAGGCAGACAGCACGGTAAGCACCAGGGTAAGGAGGGTACCGCCGCCCGCCACAATAATGGAGTTGCGCAAATAAAGGCCAAAGGGGGCGACGGCAAGAGCCTCCGTGTAATTTTCAAACTGGGGCACCGCAGGGAACAGGGTTGGCGGGATGGAGATGGACTCCGGCAGTGTTTTCAGGGAGGTAAAGAGCATCCACAAAAACGGGAAGATCATGACAAAGGCTCCAACAGTCAGAACGGCGATCTTGACCGCCTTGCCCACGTTCTGTTTCATATCCGACCCTCCCTTATACATAGTATACAAACCGCTTGGAGACCCACTTCTGAATCACCGTCAGGGCCAGTACGATGGCCAGAAAGATGATGGCCGCCGCCGAGGCGTAGTGAACCTGTCCCCGGTTGAAAAACATGTCATAAATATAGTAGACCATAGTGATGGCGCTGTTTCCAGGCCCAGCGCTCTCCCGGCTGAACATAGCATAGACCTCGTTGTAGGTCTTAAAGGCATGAATGACCGAAACGATGGTGACCATCCAAAACGTGGGGGAGAGCAGGGGCATGGTGATGCGGAAGAATATCCGGTGCGCTGGAGTGCCGTCGATCCGGGCGGCCTTGTAGTACTGCTGGTCGATCTTTTGCAATCCGGCCAGGAACAGGACAATCTTAAACGCCATACCGCTCCAGATGGTAAAAATGGTCACCGCCACAATGGTCAGGTTGGGATCGGACAGCCACTTCTGTGGCTCCAGCCCTAAAAACTCCAGAAAAAAGTTGATGTAGCCGTATTCCGAGTGGAAGAGCCAGCGGAACACCAGGCCGATGGCCAGGGTGGAGGTGACATAAGGGAGAAAATAGAGTGTCTGAAACAGTCCCTTGGTCCGAAGCAGGGAATTGATGAGCAGGGCTGCCCCCAGGGAGAGCACAATCGTGATAGGTACGCCCACCAGAACAATAAACATGGTGTTGCGCACGGCCAGCCCGAAAGCGGGATCCTGAAGCACGTACCGGAACGAATTGAGGCCGAATCCCGTGCCGGTGTCGGTAAGGTACACGTAACTCTGGTAAAACCCCATCCGAAGCGTCATGAGGATGGGGTAGACCACAAAGACCGCCAAAACCGCAAAGGCAGGGAGCAGATACAGATATGCCTTGGCGCTGCGCCGGGTGTTGCCCAGCGGATTTTCTGCGCGGGCCGGCTTGGGGCTCCTCATCCCGCCACCTCCGCATCCAGCCGTGCGCCGGTCTCCGGGTCAAAGAAATAGACCAGGCGAGGCTCCAGGGTCAGCTCCACGGCGTCGCCTGCCGCCACACCGGCGGTGATGTCCAGAATGGCGCGGGCCCGCTCCCCTGCCAGTGAGAAGGTAACCAGCAGATCCTTGCCCCGCATCTCCACAGCCTCAGCCGCAGTCCGAAGCCCCTGCCCCAGACGCCACGCCTCAGGCCGGATGCCCACCAGGACCGGCCCATCCGCCGCGCCGCGCACCCGGAGCATGTAGTCCTCTGCCAGACACACCGTTCCGCCGCACACGTCCAACCGAAAGAAATTGATGGGGGGATTCCCCAGAAAGCCTGCCACAAAGCGGTTGGCGGGATTCAAATACATCTGTTGGGGTGGACACTGCTGCTGCACCACGCCGGTCCTCATCAGCACGATCTCATCTGTGATACTCATGGCCTCCTCTTGATCATGGGTGACGAACACGGTGGTGACGCCCGTCTCAGTCTGGATGCGGCGAATCTCTTCCCGCATCTCCAATCGCAGGCGGGCGTCCAGATTGGAAAGGGGTTCGTCCAGCAAGAGGATATCAGGCCGCTTGACCAGCGCCCGTGCAATGGCCACCCGCTGCTGCTGGCCGCCGGAGAGCTGGCCCGGCTTGCGCTTGAGGAGATCCTCGATCTGCACCAGTCTGGCCATCTCCAGGGTACGGCGGCGGATCTCCTCCTTCCCCTCCTTGTGGTTGACCAGAGGGAAGGCGATGTTTTGCTCCACCGTCAGATGGGGATAGAGGGCATAGTTCTGAAACACCAGACCAATGCCCCGCTTTTCTGGGGGCAGGGCCGTCACATCCCTGTCTCCAAAGAAAATCCTTCCGGAAGTAGGCGACTCCAGCCCTGAGATGAGGTAGAGTGTCGTGGACTTTCCGCAGCCGCTGGGGCCCAGCAATCCGGTCAGCTTGCCGTCCTGAATCGTAATGCTGACATCATTCACCGCCTTGGTTCCGGAAAAATCCTTGACCAGATGCTCCAATCGCAGTTCCATGGCGCAGCTCCTTTCATTTATTTTGCTTTTTATTGTCTCCATTGTATTCTATATCATTTTTCTTGTCAATAAAGGTTCAAAATTGCAGTTTTTGGTCTGTTTTTTAAGCTTTAATTTCATATAATCTCTTTATTTGATAGTATATTATCAATAATCTTCTCTGAAAGAGATAAAAGGCGTTGAATTATCATTTTTTAAAATTTGGCTTTACAAAAAATGTACAGAATATCCAACTAATTTTTGCTTTATTCTTGCCAGAGATCCGGTTTTATGATATTCTCTCCCTAGTATTTAATTAAGTATGGGAGGATTGCACCATATGAGTCTCAAAAAGATGACACGTATTGATAAAATCTCCCAGCTTTTGATCGCCAAGACGGGCGTATCGATTCGCGAACTGGCGGTGGAGCTGGGGGTATCTGAAATTACAATCCGCCGGGATCTGAAGCAGCTCGAGCAGCAGGGGACGGTAAAGCTGATCAACGGCGTGGCCATTCATCGCGCCGCCCAGAACCCCCACAGCACCCTTCCCGAGTACAATCTGGATTACGAGGTTCTCCACTTTGGAGACCGGAAGGCCCGCATCGGCAAAAAAGCCGCCTCCCTCATTGAACCCAACGATGTCATTGCCATTGATACCGGCTCAACCTGCTCCTACCTCACACAAAATCTGCCCAGCGGCGTCCACCTGACCGTGCTCACCTACTGCATGAACACCCTGGCCCAGTTGACCACGCATCCGAACTACGACGTGATCTGCGCGGGCGGCTACCTCTATCCCAACACCCGGATGTTTTATAGTCCAGAGGGTATCAGCCTTATTAACCGCACCTGTGTAAACAAGGCCTTCCTCTCCACCGCCGGCATCAGTGGCAAGCTGAACGTCACCTGTGTGGCTCCCCATGAGATGAACGCCAAGAGCGCCCTGATGGAGAGCAGCCAGACCAAGATCCTGCTGCTGGACTCCTCCAAGTTCAGCAAAATCTGTCCCACGACTTTCGCCTACCTCTCCGATTTTGACATCATCGTTACGGATGACGAGCTCTCAGCCGAATGGCAGGGCTATATTGCCGACCTGGGCATTCAGCTTTTGCTGGCCTGAGCGGGCAGCCGCATCATTTGCATGAACCCCCATGCGTACAGGACGCGCCGCGAAACTATGCAAAGGCTTAGGCGCATGAAGTGTTCGCGCATGTGGGCCGTACCGGCCTACGCGCTGTCATCTTATGGCCGTGCCGCTGCAAGCGGCGCATGGGCAAGTTTGCTATGCTCTTGCAGAGCAAAAGGGCCGGACGGAATAATCCGTCCGGCCCTTTTTATGCCGTATGCGCTCTTTACTTGATGGGCTCGCCGGCCTCTTTCTTGGCCTTGATCTCCTTCAGGGCGTCCTTGTAGGAGAGGTTGACGCGGCCCTTCTCGTCGATATCGGTGACCTTGACCCAGATCATGTCGCCGATGTTGACCACGTCCTCCACCTTCTCCACCCGGCGGTCGGCCAGCTTGGAGATGTGCACCATGCCGTCCTTGCCGGGGGCCAGCTCGACGAAGGCGCCGAACTGGAGGATGCGGACCACCTTGCCGTAGTACAGCTCGCCCACCTGGGGGACGAACACGATGGTGTCGATCATCTTCTTGGCGGCGTCGCAGGAGGCCTTGTCGGTGCCCGCGATATAGATGGTGCCGTCGTCCTCGATGTCGATCTTGGCGCCGGTGTCGGCACAGATCTTCTGGATGACCTTGCCGCCGGAGCCGATGACCTCGCGGATCTTGTCCACGTCGATCTTCATCTTCACCATCTTGGGGGCGGTGTCGGCCACGTCGGGGCGGGGCTTGGAGATGCAGGGGAGCATGATCTCGTCCAGGATGGCATAGCGGGCGTCTTTGGTGATGGCCAGGGCCTCCTTGATGATCTCGTGGGACAGGCCGTCGTTCTTGATGTCCATCTGGATGGCGGTGATACCGGCCTTGGTGCCGGCCACCTTGAAGTCCATCTCGCCGTGGAAGTCCTCCACGCCCTGGATGTCGATGAAGGTGGTGAAGCCGCCGTCGTCGTCCTGGATCAGGCCGCAGGAAATGCCGGCCACGGGGGCGGAGATGGGCACGCCGGCGTCCATCAGGGCCAGGGTGGAGCCGCAGATGGAGCCCTGGGAGGTGGAGCCGTTGGAGGAGAGCACCTCGCTCACCACACGGATGGCGTAGGGGAAGTCCTCCACGGAGGGGATCACCGGCTCCAGGGCGCGCTCGGCCAGGGCGCCGTGGCCCTTCTCCCGGCGGTTGGTGGAGCGGGCGGCCCGGGCCTCGCCGGTGGAGTAGGCGGGGAAGTTGTAGTGGTGCATATACCGCTTCTCCTCCTCCTCCCAGATGGTGTCCAGCTTCTGGGCGGCAGAGAGGGTGTTCAGGGTGCAGACGGAGAGCACCTGGGTCTGGCCGCGGGTGAACAGGCCGGAGCCGTGGACGCGGGGCAGCACGCCCACCTCGGCGGCCAGGGGACGGATCTCGTTCTTGGCGCGGCCGTCCACCCGGTGGCCCTCCAGCAGCCAGGCCTTGACGATCTTCTTCTGGAACTTGTAGGTGATCTCCTCCAGGTACTTGTCCATCTCGGGATAGTCCTCCAGGAAGAGCTCGTGCCAGTGCTCGATGAGCTTGTTCCACCGCTCCTCGCGCACGTTCTTGTCGTCGGTGTCCATGGCGGCGCGGGCCTCATCCATGGTGGCCTCCACGATCTTGTCGAACAGCTCCTGGTCGAAGTCGGCGTGGTCGTAGGTCATCTTGTCCCGGCCGATCTCGGCCACGATCTGGTTGATGAAGGCTACCTGCTTCTTGATGTCCTCGTGGGCGGCCACGATGGCGTCGTACATGATGTCGTCGGGCAGCTCCTTGGCGCCGGCCTCAATCATGATCACCTTCTTGTCGGTGGCGGCCACGGTCAGATCGAGCTGGGAGGCGTGCTTCTGCTCGTTGGTGGGGTTGAGGACGATCTGGCCGTCCACATAGCCCACCTCCAGGCAGCCGATGGGGCCGGCCCAGGGGATGCAGGAATAGGCCAGGCAGGCGGACACGCCGATCATGGCGGTCACCTCGGGAGAGCAGTCCCGGTCCACGCTCATAACGGTGGCGGTCACCACCACGTCGTTGCGGAAGTCGTAGGGGAACAGGGGGCGGATGGAGCGGTCGATCACGCGGGAAGCCAGCACGGCGGGCAGGGAGGGCTGGCCCTCGCGGCGCATGAAGGAGCCGGGGATCCGGCCCACGGCGTACAGCTTCTCCTCAAAGTCCACGGAGAGGGGGAAGAAGTCCACGCCGTCCCGGGGGCGGGGGGACACGGTGACGGCCACCAGCACGGTGGTCTCGCCGTAGGTGACCATGGCGGAAGCGTTGGCCAGCTCGGCCACCTTGCCCACGTCGATGGTCAGGGGGCGGCCCGCCACCTCGGTCTTGTAGACCTTGTGGTTGGTGAATTCCTTGTGCTTGATAATGGTTGACATGCGGGTATTCCTCCTTTTCATTGGCGTCTCCCACACATCAGAGCCCGGTCCCTTTTAGCACTTGAAGCCGGGTCCGGCCCTCCGGGCCCAGGTTCAACTGCTAAAAAGCAAGCTCCGACGGATGGGAAGAAGGGGTGGCACGGAGCCCGCGCCACCCCTCTTGATTCGTTGTTGTCACGCTGCGGCGGCTGCACAACGGACAACTGTTCAACACTCCGCGAAAAATGCCGTTGGCGTTCCGCCAACCTGTTTTTTCGTCTGCGTGTTTCGCTGTTGTCCTGCTCCGCACGCCTCCGCGCTTCTTCTTACTTTCGGATGCCGAGCTTGGCGATAATGGCGCGGTAGCGCTCGATGTCCTTGGCCATCAGATAGTCCAGCATCTTGCGGCGCTTACCGACCATCTTGAGCAGGCCGCGGCGGCTGTGGTTGTCGTGGATGTGCACCTTCAGGTGCTCGGTCAGCTCCTGGATGCGGGCGGTCAGAATGGCGATCTGCACCTCGGGGGAGCCGGTGTCAGTGGCGTGGGTACGGTTGGCCTCGATCACGGCCGTCTTCTCGTCCTTACGGATCATGGTTGGGTTCCACCTTTCATACAATGTGCCCTGGGCTGCGTGACCGGCCGGTGAGAGCCTGGGGACGAAGCCGGGGGTAAATTCTGCCTGTAAATCACAGGCTGTAGTAGTTTATCATATTCTCCCCGCCTTGTAAAGAGGTCATTCCCGATTTTGCGGCGAATTTTCCCGCGCCGCCGCCGTCCTCTGGCGCCGGCGCAGGCGCGGGGGTATGATACAAAAAACAGCAAGGAGGAATGGTTATGATCCGTCTGCTGACCGGGAGCACGCACACGGGAAAGACCCTGCTGGCCCAGCGCCTGCTGGAGCGGCACGGCGCGCCCTATCTGTCCATCGACCACCTGAAGATGGGCCTCATCCGCAGCGGGATGTGTCCCCTGACGCCGGAGAGCACCGACGAGGCCCTCACCGCCGTCCTCTGGCCCGTGGTGCGGGAGATCGTCAAAACCGCGGTGGAAAACGGCCAGTCGCTGACGGTGGAGGGCTGCTACATCCCCTTCAACTGGCGGGAGGACTTTGATGCGTCCTGCCTCCCCCACATACGCTTTCTCTGTCTGGTGTTCAGTGAGGCGTACATCCGCACCCGGTTTGACACCATTCAGACCCACGCCAACGCCATAGAGCGGCGGAAGGACGACTCCTTCTGCACCATGGAATTACTTTTGGCGGAAAACCGGCGCAATCTGGAGGCCTGCCGCCGCCGCGGACTGCCCTATTACCTCATTGACGGCCCCTATGCCCCACCCCTGGACTGGTGAGCGTTACCAAATCGTCATTTATTCTTAATAAATTATCTTTAAATCCCCATTGACAATCATATGATTATTTAGTATAATCATGTCAAAGCAAGAAAAGGAGTGGATGATATGGCAAAGACGCTGCCGGGAACCACCATCGCGGTGGACTGGAACCGACCGGAGGAGGCGGAGACCCTGCTGAACTCCCTCTTTTTGGCCGGGGGGCTGATGCTCTCCCAGGTGGCCAGCCTGACCGGGCTGGAGCCCTATGTCATCCAGAACTGGGTCCGCCGGGGCTTTGTGGCCCCGCCGGAGCGCAAGCGGTACTCCCGCCGCCAGTTTTCCCGCATCGTCCTGATCAATATGCTGAAGGATTCCATGCAGCTGGACAAAATCTGCGCCCTGCTCTCCTATGTCAACGGGGAGCTGGACGATGAATCGGACGATCTGATTGACGATTTCCAGTTGTATCTCTATATTGTACGCCTGGCGGCCCTGGTAGAGCATCAGCCTCCCAGCGGGCCGGACGAGGCGGCCCGCTGGTGCCAGACAGCGGCGGAGAACTACTGCGAGTGTGTCCCGGGCGCCCGGGACCGGGTGGCCCGCTGCCTGCATGTGATCCTGACGGCCTATCTGGCCGGACGGCTCAAGCAGGAGGCGGAGGCCCTCCTCGCGGCCCTGGCCTGACGCGTCCCAAGACAGCGGTAGGGACGCGGAGTATCCCACCGCTGTTTTATGATAGATCGCATCCCCATTTCGAGAAAGGAGGAACCCACTCATGGCAGCCTGGTGGCAATCCCTCTCTGCCCTGGACCACGTTCTGCTCTACATCGCCGTACCCGCCACGTTGATCCTGCTGATTCAGACCGTTCTCCTCTTTGCAGGGGGCGCGTTTGACAGCGACGGCGACGCCGGTGTGCCGGACGCGGACGGGCCGGACTTCGACGGCCCCGACGCCGACGGCGGCCCGCTCCACGAGGCCGCGGCGGACCCGGAGACCCCCGACACCGGCCTGCACCTGTTCACTGTGCGGGGCGTGGTGGCCTTCCTGGTGCTCTTCGGCTGGGGCGGCCTGTGGCTCCACCAGGTAGGCCTGCCCGGTTTCCTGGCGGTCTTCCTGGCCATCCCCATCGGCTTTGCCGGCATGATGGGCATCGCCCTGGCCGTCCGCCAGGCCCTTCGCCTCCAGTACGACGGCACCTTGGATCTCCGCAACGCCCTCGGGCGGACGGGCACCGTGTACCTCACCGTTCCCCCCGGCCGCTCCTCCCCCGGCAAGGTCACCCTCACCGTGCAGGAGCAGCTGACGGAATTTGAGGCCCTCACCGACTCCCCCGCCCCCATCCCCACCGGCAGTCCTGTCCGTGTCACCGGTCTGGCCGGCCGCGGCGCCCTGCTGGTGGAACCCATTCCATCCGAATCAGAAGAGACAGAATAAGGAGGAACCTATGCCAACAAACATCTTTGGACTCATCCTCACCTGCGTGATCGTCGTCATCGTCTTCTCGCTGCTGCTGTTCCTCATCAAGCGCTACAAGAAGTGCCCCTCGGACAAGGTCATGGTCATCTACGGCAAGGTGGGCAGCAACAAGGACGGCTCCACCCGCAGCGCCAAGTGCATCCACGGCGGCGCGGCCTTTATCTGGCCGGTCATCCAGTCCTATGAGTTCCTGGATCTGACCCCCATGTCCATCTCGGTGGATCTGGAAAACGCCCTGTCCCGCCAGAACATCCGCATCAACGTCCCCAGCCGCTTCACCGTGGGCGTCTCCACCGAGCCGGGGGTCATGCAGAACGCCGCTGAGCGCCTGCTGGGCCTGAAGCTCCAGGAGATCCAGGAGCTGGCCAAGGACATCATCTTCGGCCAGCTCCGCCTGGTCATCGCCACTATGGACATCGAGGAGATCAACACCGACCGGGATAAGTTCCTGGAGGCCGTCTCCCGCAACGTGGAGGGCGAGCTCAAGAAGATCGGCCTGCGCCTCATCAACGTCAACGTCACCGACATCTCCGACGAGTCCGGCTACATTGACGCCCTGGGCAAGGAGGCCGCCGCCAAGGCCATCAACGACGCCAAGAAGAACGTGGCCGAGAAGGACCGCGACGGCTCCATTGGCGAGGCCCAGGCCCGCCGCGACCAGCGCATCCAGGTGGCCCAGGCCGACGCCTCCGCCATCCAGGGCGAGAACTCCTCCAAGGTGGAGGTGGCCATGTCCAACGCCCAGCGCCGCGAGAAGGAGGCCGAGGCCACCCGCATCGCCACCGCCGCCGAGAAGATCGCCGCGGCCCAGGCCCTGGAGGAGGCCTACGCCGCCGAGCAGAAGGCCGAGGCCGCCCGCGCCCAGCGTGAGAAGGCCACCCAGGAGGCCGACGTCATCGTCAAGACCGAGATTGACAAGCGCCGCCGGGAGCTGGAGGCCGAGGCCGAGGCCGAGCAGATCCGCCGCCGCGCCAAGGGCGAGGCCGACGCCATCCTGGCCAAGATGCAGGCCGAGGCCCAGGGCGCCCAGGAGATCCTGGTCAAGCAGGCCGACGGCCTGCGGCAGATCGTGGCCGCCGCGGGCGGCGACGCCGACCACGCCGTGCGCCTGATGCTGGCCGACAAGATGGAGGAGCTCATGCGCATCCAGGTGGACGCCGTCAAGGGCATCAAGATCGACAAGGTCACCGTCTGGGACGGCGGCGAGCAGAAGGATGGCAAGACCGCCACGGCGGGCTTTGTCTCCGGCCTGATGAAGTCCATTCCGCCCATGAACGAGATGTTCGACATGGCGGGCATGGAGCTGCCCCGCTTCCTGGGCAAGAACAAGGAGGAGCCTGCCGCTCCCCCCGCGCCCGCCGCAGAGCCCGGCGCGCCCGCAGAAGAGTCCTGATAATTGGAAGGCCCCCGGAACCTGATGGGTTCCGGGGGCCTTTCTGCTTTAAATTAGAGCTTCTTTTCGGCAAAGCTGTAGCGAGACACGCAAAACGCTATTATTTCGTTAGCCAGAAAGTTGCTGTCAAATCCTTGGGGCCGTATGGATAGAGGCTATTTTGACTAACGAAAAAGGGACACGCAAAACGCTATTTACTACCCGACTAACGAAAATCAAAAAAAGAGCCAAAAACCCCGCAAGGACTTGGGAATAAAGGCCTTGCGGGGTTTTTGTACTCTTATATAACGAAACGATTAACGAAAAAGAGACATGCAAAACGAAATCAATAATTATCCATAAAGTACAAGTATTTATTCAAGTTAAAGTTTCATTTCTTCCCCATACTTTTCAAGAAAGATATTGACGGCGCTCTTAACAAATTGGTTGATGTTTTCAAGAGACTTAGCACAGGAATTTTTTACAGAAACCCAACCCATAGCATCGTTTTTGGAAGGTTTAAGTGAATCAGGGGATACCATCGCCGTAAGTCTCTCTAACTCATCCATCACAGAACAAATAGCCTTACGATATACAATTGCATCTTGCTGGTTCAGCTTTCCTGTGTTTAATGTTCCCGCTAAATAGCAGAAGGATTGTACCATGCTCACTAAGGATTCACCAGTTGAATTCCGGAGTTCCTTTTCAAAAGTAGATCTTAGTACATTGTACTTTGAAAGGGCACCCTCATCGGTTGTTATGTCCCAAGTAGGTAAGGGAGTACCTACACCGTCAATTAACCATTCTTCACTAATTGAAAATTTAGCACACAAAAGCTTGAGTAAACTCATAGAGGGGTTATCTCTTCCGTTTTCAATACCGGAAATATGGGTTTGTGAAATTCCCAATTCAGACGCAAATTGTTGCTGATTAAAACCCAAATCTTTACGAATGGTTTTAAACCGTTCGTTAACTGTTGACATAATATCCCTCCTTAGCGGAATCCGATAAAAACGAGTTGACAATATCAGAAACTAATATTATAATGAAACCAGATAACTAATTATATCGGGAACTGTTAAAAAAATCAATAGGAGGTGACAAAATGTCCAGGACTACCAATCTTAACAACAAGCCGCCTCTGGGTACACTGATTGGTAAGAGACTGAAGGAAATTGGCAAACAACAGAAATGGCTCGCACAGGAAGCGAGGCTATCAAAAACTTATCTTTGTGCCGTCATCAACGGTCGTGCTATCCCGACATTGGCTGCTCTCAAACAGATTGCAAAGCCGCTTGGCCTTGACCCTTTTGATCTGGTCTCGGCCTTATTGGGCAAGGAATCTTAGGGATTTCGATTTGGTCAATGAAAATTTTCCTGTTTGCATAGCATAAGTTTAGTTTGACAGGAGGTGAGTCCCTTTGACATGGCTATCCGTCAGAGAAGCGGCACAAGCCCTTCATGTGACCGAACGGGCAGTTCAACTTGGCGCACAACAAAATAAATATGAAACCCGCCATGTCAATGGCAAGGGGCGGGGCGGCAAGCAACTGCGCATCGCCCTAGAATCACTTCCAGAGAGTGCACAGGCCCGGTATCGCGGGGAAGTACCTCCTCCCGAGGATATCCTGCAATTCACAGGCAAACAGCGGGACGAGGCCAATTCCAAGGCTTGGGTTGTGGAGCAGTACCATCAAATGGGCCTGTCACCGGATGATTTTGTATCCTGGTTCAATTCAAATAATCCTATCGAGGACGCTATCACCAAAAGCAAGCTGTTCCGCTGGCAGCACAAATACCAGGGAAAAGATGTGACGGAGCTGATTGACCGACGCGGAGGGTACAACCGGGGAAAAGACACAATTCCTGATGATGCATGGGAATTGTTCTACTCACTCTATATGACCCAGCAAAAGCGGTCTGTCCGCCTTTGCCACCACATTACCAGCATGGAATATCCCGATATTCCGTCTTATAAAGCCTTTGAACGAAAGGTCCAGACGATTCCCTACTATGCCATTCTCTGTTACCGTGAGGGACCGAAAGCTTTCAATGACGCCCTTCCCTACATGGAGCGCAGCAAGCTGGATATCGCCTCTAATGATATCTGGTTCTCAGACCATCATCTGGTAGACATTTTCGTAAAGAGCGCAGACGGGACAAAGGTTATCCGCCCGTGGCTGACAGTCTTCTTTGATGCCCGCTCTAACCGGGTTATGTCCTTTCTTGTCAGAAATGCAGACCCCAACGCAACGGCTGTAAAGAAATGCTTCCGCCTGGGTGTCGAGCAAAACGGCGTACCCAATGAGGTGTACTTCGACAACGGCAAAGACTACCGCTCCAGCAGTTTCAGCAAGGATTATCCTATGTCGCTGGTGAATCAGTTGGGGATAGGAACGATATATGCAACTCCCTATCACGGTGCTGCTAAGACCGTGGAGCGGTTCTTCGGCACATTCACCAACCGCTTTAGCCGCCGCTTCAAGACCTACACGGGCTGCAACGCCAAAATCAGGCCGGAAGAAATGCAAATCCCAAACGAGAAGATTTTGCCCCTTGCCCCCACGCTGGATGAATTCATAAGGCTGCTGTCCGACTATATAGCAGAGTATAATCGAACCCCAAACAGCGGCACGGACATGGAAGGCAAATGCCCCGACCAGGTTTATTCCGAAAATCTGGCCGTAAAGCGGGTTATCAGCGACCATGATGCCCTTCGTCTTCTGTGCGGCAATACCGAGGAGCGGGTGGTCAACAAAAGCGGTGTCTCCATCAAAAACAACCACTATTATCATGATGCACTTCTCTCTCACATGGGTGAGCGCGTCATGGTAGTCTATGACCCGGACAACATCGACAAAATGGCCGTCTTTGATATGAAGGGCCGCGCGATCTGCTTGGCGGAAGCTAAAATCCGCACCCCGTTCCGGCATACCAGCGAGGAAGACTATATCCGGGCCGCAAAGGAGAAGAAAGCTGCCCGAGCCATCGTCGCCAAGTACAAGCCAACCCGAGAAATGGATATTCACGAAATCGTGGCCCGCAACCAGCTCATGGAGAAAGCCTTCACCGAATCCGGCGATCCGGATATCGTGGAGCATATAGCGCCCCAGGCGGCGGAAAACTCCGCTATCCTAAACCGAACCCAAACCACTCGGCGCATTCGAGAGGAGGAGAGTGTAAGCGCCACGCTGTTAGGCTTCTACCAAAAGCAAGCATAGGAGGAAATGTAATGTTTTCTGAAACTAGAGCCGCCCTTGTCGATTTTATGGAGCGGAGCGGCAAATCGCAGCGGCAGATATCCCGCGAAACAGGGCTTTCCCAGTCTGTTATCTCGCAGTTCCTGAATGGCTGTTATGCGGGGGACAACGAGGAAGTCGCCAAGTCCATCAATCAGTATCTAACCATCGGTAAAGAGCGTTTAAACACTGTTTCAAAGACGCCTTTTTACCCCGAGCTCTACAACACGCGAGAGGTTCTTTTTACATGTCTCTATGCGCACCAGCACAATGACATCACCTTAGTGAGCGGTGATGCAGGAGCGGGGAAAACGACGGCCCTTCGCTACTATGCTGAAACGAATACCGGGGTTATCTTCATCACGGCTAATGCCTGTACCACATCGGCCACCGCTGTACTGAGCCTGATTTGCCAGCAGGTGGGGCGTCAGGTTCCGGGCAGGAAAGCGGCGCTCATGAACACGCTGGTGGAGCAGCTAGTCGGGACAAACCGCTTGATTATCATCGACGAGGCCGATCACCTGTCGCTGGACGCGCTCCAGGCCGTGCGCAATCTCAATGATCTGGCCGGGGTAGGTATCGTCCTATCCGGCAATGATAAAATTTACCGTCAAATGAAAGCCGGACGCCGGAGCTATGAGTTTGACCAACTCCGCACCCGGATCGTTATCCGCAAAAAGATATACAACGATTACAAAATTGAGGAAATGGAAGCTATGTTTCCAGGTCTCAGTGAAAGCTGTATCGGCTATCTGTTGAAACTGGCCCAGGGCGAAAGCTTACGCACCGCCAAGAAACTGTATAATGTGGCAGCGGAATTTGCCGCTGCCCAGGGGAGCACACTCACCGTGAGGCACCTTCGTGATACCCATCGGCAGCTTTTGGGGGAGGTCTGCGCATGAACGCCTACATAACAGCAGACAGAATAAATGAGAAAAGGACGGCTGCTACCGCAAATAACAGCCGCCCAAGTGCTGGGGAAACTTCTGTCAAGAAGTCCTATATAGTATATCATTCGTTTCGTTGTTTTTCAAGATAGGACAAGTCCCCAAATTTGAAAGGAGCGTTTTTTTGTGGCAGAGTTTAACTTTGACAGCCTGGATATCAGCAGAGTGAACAATGAGACCATCGCGGAACTGGGTGAGATTTTATGGCAGTATACTTCGGTTCATTGCCAAGAGGATATAGATATTGCTGAAAAATACCGTGATAGCGTTGATGCTTTAGTGGACAGCCTCAACCCCAAACAGAAGAAATGGTTCGAAGCATACCAGGAAATGGTCTCTGATGCATTGGTTTTGGCGGAGCGGCGGCGGTTCGTTTGCGGTTTCAAAACGGCTATGCGGCTGGCCTTGGAAAGCATGAAGTGAGGAGGAAACACAAAATGTTGAGCAAAAGGGTTTTGGACGCTTTACGGGAGCAGTTCCACGAGGAATTCGGCGAGCTGAGCGAGAGGGACAGCTACATAAAGCGCATGAAGGCCGATGCCTTTGCGCTGATCGGCAGCATGACACCCAACGACAGGCGGTTGCGGTGTGAGGTGGATGACGCCATCAACGGCATTGTCTCAGCTTCGTCCCTGCTGGGCTTTTATATCGGGGTTCAGACTGGGGCTGATATGGAGCGGCATATCTCTGATTCCAAGCTGCCGGAGCAGATTTTGAATGCGTTCCAGGAGCTTAATGAATAATTTTGTTTCTACCCCCGTTATCGCGCGTGATAACGGGGGTAGAAGTGTCTGGGCGTATATGCCCTTCAAATAGCGAATTAAACGGGTAGTGGATATTGCTGCTCACTGTCATATCTAAATTTTGCTTAGAAGCAATTCCAAGAAACGTTTCAACAAGACTTTTCGTAGAAATGGCGTTACTATTAAAAGGCAATTTGTTGGATGAAAGGCGGTGCATAGTATGCTGGAGCCATGGACAAATGAGCTTACATCTTCCATGCTGCCTGATGGGATATGTAAGAGAATCGCTGAGGAAATCGGAGCGGACAATCTTCTAAAATTGGCTGTGCTGGTTGGTGGCTCAACCTTTTATATGCCCCAAGCTGAAAGCATTCTGCGCCCGCTCAGAAATCAGAAAATCAAAGAGGCATATAACGGTTACAACATCCCTGAGCTTGCAGAAAGATATGGCGTTACCCAGCGGCTTGTTCAGGAAATTGTACGGCAGAAACCATCTTACCCCACATCTGACTAAACAGGAGGTCAAACCAAATGATTATCAACAGCGGCACAATTCGGGAGGCGTTCCAGAGCTTCAACACCGTGTTCAACAAAGCGTTCCATGAAATGGAGGCGCAGTACCCCCGCGTGGCTATGGAGGTTCCCAGCGAGACGCGGGACGAAAACTACGCATGGCTGGGAGCTGTCCCCTCCATGCGGGAGTGGATTGGTGACAGGGAAATCAAAAACCTGGCCGCCTACGGCTACACCATCCGCAATAAGGACTTTGAAGCGACTGTGACTGTTCCCCGGAACGATCTGGAGGATGACTGCATCGGCGTCTACAAGCCTGTGTTCCAGGATTTGGCCTACAGTGCCCGGAAGCACCCGGACAAGCTGGTGTTCGGCCTGTTCCCCCGTTCTTTTACGGAGAAGTGTTTCGATGGCAAGCCCTTCATCAGCGATGACCATACCCCTGCCTTTGCTGGACATAAGGCCAAGGCGCAAAGTAACAAAGGAACTTACAAACTTGTACCGGAAAGCTACGGGGCAGCTCGTACTCAAATGATGTGTCTGGTGAACGACCAGGGTGAAGTGATGAATATCGTCCCTGATCTGCTGGTAGTTGCCCCTCAGAAGGAGGCTATCGCCCGGACTATCCTTATGGCGAATGAAATTCACCAGGAGGTCAACATCTACAAAGGCACCGCTGAGCTGCTGGTAGTACCGGAGCTGGCCGCTAACCCGGAGCAGTGGTTCCTGCTGTGTACCAAGCGGCCCGTCAAGCCCTTTATCTTCCAGCTCCGCCGCAGGCCGCAGCTTGTCGCTAAGGACAGCCCCAGCGATGACAATGTTTTCTTTAGTAAAGAATTCATCTACGGTGTGGATGCCCGCTACAATGCCGGGTATGGCCTGTGGCAACTTGCCTTTGGTTCCACCGGCGAAGCAGATATGCCTACTGGGGAATAAGGAGGAGCCATGGACATCAAGTATATTTTTCTGAGCAACTCCCTGCCTTTTGAAGAAAGCAGCTATAGCCCCCAGATGTCCCGCAAGCTGGTAAAACTACTCCCTTTGGGACTGGTTCACAGTACAAAAGGGGATTTTCTGGTGGATCATGAATCCTTTCGATCTATCCGCAATAGATTCATGGAGCGTCAGCTTCAAATCCCTATTGATTATGAACACCAGACTTTACAGGATGTGCAGGCCCCAGCAGCAGGTTGGATCAAGAATATCGTGCTGAGAAACGATGGTATCTATGGTGATGTGGACTGGACAGATCGGGCAGCAGATTACCTGAAAAATCGTGAGTACCGATATCTGTCACCCGTTATTCAGATTCAGAGAAATACGCGACGGGCGGTTGAGCTCCACTCTGCGGCCCTCACCAACACCCCCGCCATTGATGCCATGTCGCCCATTGCCTGTACTGATAAGCCTAACGAAGGCGAGGGCAGCGCAGAACAGGAGAACATAGAGGACGGCAGCAAGGGCACTTTGGCGGAGCTGGCAGCACTTTTGCAGCTTGACCCGTCCGCCACCATAGAGGATGTCTATCAGGCCGTCGCTGCTTTGCTGGAAGGGCAGGAAGCTCTAAAGCTCAAAGCAGACGCTTATCAATTTGAGATTGCCCGAACAAAAGCGGACGGTGTTGTACTGGAAGCGATGAAGGCCGGGAAGATACTTCCCTTCCAGCGCGACTGGGCGTTCCAGTCTGCAATGGATGACATGGACAGTTTCAACCTTTGGCTCAAGACCGCGCCACAAGTTGTACCTATGGGTGAGGTTTGCCCCGAGAATCTTTCCCAGACACAACGCCATCGTTCCAGGGCTCACGAGCTGATGGGGCTGTCTACTGAGGATATCACAAAATACGGGAATGTCTAATAGGAGGTTTTGACCATGGATTTTGAGAAAGTCGGCGGTCACAATGCCGCCGTCCGAGGATACATCCTCCGTATGCTGGTGAAGGGCTACCATAACACTCTGGCCGTCCGCCGCGTCTCCAACTGCCTTGTCCGGGACGGGCTGGTTTCTGACCCGGATATTTGGGAGCACTTGAAATACCTCTATGATATGGGCTTCATCGAGTTCACCAACAGGAAGATCACACCCGACACAGCCTATGAGCAGGACGGTGTGGCACGGTTAACCACGAAGGGCGTTCGTTTTATTGAGAACGGCGGCGACCCGGAATCGGGGATTGATTTGTGATGGGTAAGCCCAGAAAGCCGCGCTCAGACGCAAAGATGTATCAGCTCCCCAAGGCTGTCCTTGATGAAGTCAACGAGCGCATTATGATTTATAATATGAGCTATTCAGATATCATTGCATGGCTTGCAGGGCAAGGCTACAAAATCAGCCGATCATCGCTGTCCCGCTACGCTTTCAAGGTGGTCGAATCAGCACAGCGCATTGCGGATGACTTGGAGAAAACCAAGCATATCATTGATGTTATCGGCAGAAACCCCGACCTGGATACCACCCAGGCCACCAGCGCCATCCTCAAAAGCGGACTATTGCAGAAGATTTCCTCCGCTGAGGAAGAATTCAACGATATGCCGATAGAAAAAGCGGGGCGTTTGTTCGTCCAACTTATTAAAGCCGATGCTGATCGTAAAAGGACAGACTACATCACCAAACGGAAAGCGGAGCTTGCCCTTGACCAGATGGAGGCAGACTTACTGGCCCAGATCAGGCAATATCCGGATTTGACCTCACAGCTAAAGGATGTACTCAATCAAGCCCGTACCCGGATAATCGGCTCGGAACTCGAATAGAGCACAGCAGCGGCCCGTCTCTATCTTATGAATGAGGCGGGCCGCTATGCATACTTATTCTATTTTGCGTCCAGTTATTCCTGTTTAAATATCGTTTAATTGCAGATAAAACCGCCTCTTTCAAGGTACCCCAGTTTCGTTTTGTGTGTCCCATGACAAAAGCGCATGAGGATGACGGCCACCTCGGCGCGGGTGGCGGTGCCGGCGGGGTCGAGCCGACCGCCGTCCTTTCCGGTCAGCAGACCCTCGCCCACGGCCCAGCACAGGGCGTCCGCCGCATAACCGCTGGCCGCGTCCTTGTCGGCAAAGCCGTCCAGGCCGCCTGTGGGCTCCGGTGCGCCCGCATAGCGGTACAGCATGGCCGCTAATTGCTCCCGGGTCACCGCGTCCTCCGGACCGAAGGCCCCGGTGTCATACCCGGCCACAATCCCCTGGGCCGCCGCCCAGTTCACCGCGCCGGCATACCACGCGTCCGCCGCCACGTCGGTGAAGCCCGCCCCGCCGGGGGCGGCAGGGCTGCCCGCCAGGTTCCAGAGCACCTGCGCCGTCATGGCGCGGGTCAGCACCGCGCCGGGGTCGAAGGTGACGGCGCTGGTACCGTCCATGAGGCCCTTTTCATACACATAGGCCACCGCATCATAGTACCACTCGCCGCTGCTCACGTCGGTGAAGGGCAGGGATTCGGGCTGTTCCGGCTCGGTTTCGATCGCGGTGAAGACCGCCTCGACCTCCACCTTGGAAGCGGGCATTTTGAAGGTATATTTGCCGTCGCCCTTGTCGGTGAGCTTAATGGAATCGCCATCCTTGCCAGTGACGGTCAGCTTGTCCAGCTCATAGCCCTCGTCGGGCTTCACGGTGATGGTCACGGTGGTGCCTCTGGAGGCGCGGGTGGGGCTTACCTTCACGCTGCCGTTGTCCGTGTCCTCCACGCTCACCGTGTACCGGGTGGAACTGGAGGAGGAGCCGCCGGAGGAGCTGCTTTTCGAGAATGTCGCATGGATAGTGCAGTCCTTTGTCACATTCTGAACGGTGTAGGTGCCGTTATCGTTCTGCACCACGTCTGCGGCGGTGCTGTCATCGACGGTCACATCAGAGATGGAATATCCGCTGTCGGCGGTGACGGTGAAGGTCTGACTGCCGCCATTGGCTACGGCCACCCTGCCGCTGGGAGTGATGGCGCCGCCTTCGCCGGCGGTGGCGGTGATGGTAAAGCCCTGCGCGGGGTCTGTTGTTCCATCACCTACCACCGCACTGCCAATGTCCGTAGTAATATCCCTGGCCGAGTCATCTGTGTAGGCCAGTTTGATCTTCAGCTGCTTGTCTTCTTTGGTAGTCTTGTTGTCCGCAATGGTAACAGGGAAGGAGCCGGTATCATTTCCGTCCTTTTCGCCCGTCTTTGTTGTTACCCCAAGAACAATATCGCCGCCCAAAATTGGATTCGAATTGTTAAAAGTACAACCGGAAATAGTCAGGGACTTGACACTGGCCCGCGCGCCGGTGATATCATCGGCTTCAGTCCCGTCACCCGTGCCGCGTTCAGCGACTTTAATGGGGCCGGAAGCACCGCAATTTCCTTCAAACCTAGTGTTGGTGATCGAGATCATGGCATCCTGTACGGCGACCAGGTTCAGGTCGATGGCATAGTTAATGCCGCCGCAGTTTGTAAAGGTGCAGCCGTCAATAGTCAGGTTTTTCGCGTTGGTCAGATACATGCCCTGTCCACCGCTCACTCCTGCCTTGGAGTTTTGCACGGTGCAGTTGGTCATAGTCAGGTTCAGACCGCTGACAACAGTTGCGCTCTGATTCTGAGAGGTAATGAGGATGGATTTATCCGCCGTTCCATCTCTGTTGGTGTCGCCGTCCACGGTCAGATTATTCAAGGTGAGGTTCGTGTTGGTCTGGTTGGCATCGTCGCCCGAAGCTGCCACACAGTTGATGGCGCCGTACAGGGTCTTGCCGCTGCCCTCAATGGTGAGGGTGCTGCCCGCCGCAATGGATATGTCTTTTGTCACATCCTGCAGCAGGGTGAGGGTGTGATCTTCTGCGGCCAGCGCGGCGGTCAGAGCATTATCAAAAGAGGTGAATTTCTCCTCCCCAACCTGTGCCACAAGGACGCCTTCTTGCGTCTTTTCAAAGGTGTCCCCAGGGGCCAGCGTGATGGTGGGGATGTCCGCATCCTTGGCCGCCTGATAGGCCAGCTCAACCGCAACCTCGCTGCCATTTTCGGCCTTCACATTGGAGATGGTCACCGGGAACGCGCCGGTGGAGGGCGCGGCGGCATTGTTCTCTCCCTTCCCCTGGGAACCCAGTTGAATCTTGGCCCCCTCGGAGAAGGTGCAGTCCGCAACCACAGCGGAGGCAATGGTGGCGGGTTTTACTTCTCCGTCTCCCGACGGCTTCACATCTGTTGCCACGTCGTCCTCGCCGTTGCGCTGGTTCAGCTTGATGGCATTCTTCTCATAGCTGCCCGTAAAGGTACAGCCCCGGATCTCCACCGTGGAACCCTGGATGCCGCAGAGGTTCCAGTTGATTCCGTACTTCAGGCCGTCCTCTCCGGCGTTGAAGGTGCAGCCTTTAATCACCAGAGACTGGCAGTTGGGCAAATACATAAACGAGGAGTTTGTCTTGTCTCCGGCGGTATTGCCGGTAAAGGTACAGTCCGTCAGGGTCAGGTGCAGTCTGGGGGGATTGGGGCGCGTCTGCACATTGGTCAGGGCAAACTGTCCCTCCTTAAACTCCGTTCTGCTGATAGTCAGGTATACGTCCTTACCGTCGAGAGCGTCGCCCTTCACCGCCTCATTATAGGCGGCTACCGTAGTGAAGGGCTCCTCCTGCGTGCCCTTTCCCTCCTCTGTGGGTACGGGCTCCTGTGGCTCGTCGCCGGGCTCCGTCCTGGCGTCCGCGCTTGTTTCCTCCGTCTGTTCCATTCCGGCGATGGGAAGGGGCTGCTCCACGTCCGCCGCAAAGGCGGACGGCATCAGCGTCAGCAGCATGCACGCCGTCAGGCACACCGACAAGATGCGTTTCTCCATGATTCTGTTTTCCTCCTTTTTGATGTCAGGGGTCGTGGCCGCAGAAAATGTGTGTCAATACCACTCCGCCGTACCGGAGGTTCCCGCAGGATGCCATTCGGACTGCATACAAAACATCTTAAAACAGGAAGCGCGGGTCTCCGGCCAGGTGAAACAGCATTGGCCGGCAAACCACCCCCTTTTGGAAAAGTGTACCTTTTAAAATGGTGGAAATGCAGGAAAATCTATGTTAAAATGTAATTGATATCGCCGTATTTCTGTGCTATACTTCACACTAGGTAGTGCGACTATTTCATTTGTAAACGTACACTTTTTCAAACATACAAAGCGCCTCTGGAATATTCCAGAGGCGCTTTTTGCATATAGTTCCGTTACAGCAGGGTGAAATCCAGCAGCTCGTGGCCCCACGCCCGCTCGGGGGCGTCCAGCCCGCGGCCGCCCACCATCAGCTCGCCGCACTGGTTGTCGTAGGGGTCTTGCCGCCAGGCGGGCATGGGGGGCGTCAGGGGGGCCTGGAAGGCGGAATTGGCTACCATCCGCCAGGGGTCCAGGCTGCCGAAGTAGTGGGCCCGGCGGGCGTCCTCCCCGCTGCGGCGGGCGGAGGAGCCGAAGGAGCAGTCCGCCCACAGCCAGCCGTGGGGGGCCAGGTAGAACATGGCCCAGTCGTGGGGGCCCACCCGGCCGGGCCGGACGGCCAGCCCGCTCTGCCACCGGGCGGGGATGCCCGCGATACGGCACAGGGTGATGAAGAGCAGGGCGAACACCCCGCAGTCCCCCCGGAGGGTCTTGGCGCACTGGTCGGCGATGCAGTCCAGCTGGAGGTAGGCGGGCTGATAGCGGTAGTCCACCTGTCCGGTGACGTAGTCGTAGATGGCCTTCGCCTTTTCCGCCGGGTTGGCGCACCCCTCGGTCAGCCGGGCCGCCAGCGCCCGCAGGTAGGGGGTAAAGACGATGTGGGGCGGCTGCTCCTCCAGGTCAAAGTCCGGCTGCGCCAGCTCCAGAGAGAGGGACATGGGAGCCGTGTACTCCGCCCGGAAGAGGTAACGGTAGGTGACGGAGAACTCCCCCACGCCGTTTGTTTTCCACCACATGGTGCGCTGTGGTGCATACTCCGGCGCGGCCACCCCGCCGGGGGTGCAGTCCAGCAGCTCAATATTGCTCTGCTGGGGGCAGGCCGCCGGGAGGGGCAGCCACGCCTGCACCTCCTGGCCCGCAACAGGCACCAGCGCCCGGATATCCGCCTTCAGGGTAATGCGGGCGGTGAGGGAGCCTTCCCGCTCCATCCGGGCCAGCACGGCATCCCGCTCCGCGTTGTCCACCGCCTCGTGGACAAGCCCCGGTGCCTCCTTCGGGTAGATGCGCAGGGACTCCAGGAACTCCCGGTGTACCCGCAGCTCCCCGTCCACCATCCGCCAGTCGATGCGCCCGCCGTCCAGCAGGGCGTCGAACTGCGCCTCGGTAAAGCCGGGCCACTCCGCCCGTACCAGGGCCACCGCCTCGGGGCGGGTGTAGGGGTAGTCGTAGGGCAGGCGGGTCAGCCGCAGCCGCTCCGCCTCCAGCCGGGGGGCCAGCAGGGGCTGGACGCCGGAGGAGAGCCGGGCGTCGATCAGCTGGAGCGCCCCCGCCAGATCCCCCATATCCCTGCGGCGGGCGATGTCGGCGGGCAGGGCGTCGTTCAGGTGGAGAAAGGCCTCATTCTGGTTGTGCATAAATATCCCCCTTTGCGTTTCCTGTCCCCAGCATAGCACAAACCGGCGGGCAAAACAACCGGGCCGGGACAGCAGCCTGTCGAAAAGTCTTTTCGACAGGCTGCTGAACTTTTTGAACCTTCAAAAAGGTTCAAAAAGTTGTTTGATCCAACGCGAAAGGGAACCCTGACGGTTCCCTTTCACACTATCCTTCCCTCCGAATTCTTTAATAGGAGGATTTATCGATAGCCTCCTGGGCCGGGACAGCAACGCTGTCCCGGCCCAGCCTATGTGGAGGTTATTCGGCGGTAAAGAGGGCCTCGGCCCGCACCAGCAAGGCGGCCAGCTCGGCCCGGGTGGCAGTGCCCTGGGGGTTCAGGGTGCCCGCGCCGGTGCCGGTGAGCAGCCCGGCGTCCACCGCCCAGGCCACGGCGTCCTGTGCGAAGGCGGACACGGCGGAGGCGTCGGGGTAGCCGGACAGGTCGGCGGCCGCGCTCACGTCCAGGCCCTGGGCCTCGGCGTAGTTGCACAACAGGGTGACGGCCTGCTCCCGGGTCAGGGCGCTGTCGGGGGCGAAGCCGGTGCTGCTGGCGCCGGAGGTGATTCCGGCCTCATAGGCCCAATCCACGGCAGCGGCGCAGTAGGAGCCGGCGGCCACGTCGGCAAAGCCGGCAGAGGCGGAGGCGGCGGGCTCGCCCGCCATGCGGTGGAGGACGGTGACCAGCATGCCCCGGGTGGTAGTCACGTCAGGGCCGAAGGCCTTGGAGGTGACGCCGTTCATCAGGCCCTGCCCGGTGACGGCGGCCACGGCCTCGGCGTACCAGGCGTTGGGGGCCACGTCGGAGTAGCCGGTGTCGTTCAGCACGGCGGCCCAGGCGGCGTTGGAGATGAAGTTGTACTCATCCCGCTGGTTGGTCTTGTTGGTCAGGGTGTTGGCAAAGAGCACCACGTCCAACTGGGCGTTGTCCGCGCCCGCGCCCTGGTAGGAGATGGCCTGGATGGAGTCGTCCAGGAAGTCGTCGAAGTGCTCGCCGTCGGCGGGGAGGAAGCCCTCCAGCAGCTCCTTGGAGCCGTCCAGCTGCACCAGCACCTGGGCGCCGGCGGGGATGGCGGCGAAGTAGCCGGCGCCGTAGCCGTAGAGGAGGTCGTCGCCCTCGGCCACATAGCTGGCGGTGATCAGGCTGTCGGTGGGGTAGGTGACATAGGCCAGGGCGTCCATGGCGTTGGGGCTGACGGTCTCCCGCACCAGCGCGCCCTCGTCAAAGAGGGAGACGGCGGACTTCATGGCCTTGGAGCCGTAACCGATGTAGGGGGTGCCGCTCTTGACGGCGGCCAGGGCCTGCTCGTCCAGGGCGGCCGCGCCGATGATCAGGTCGGCCTGGGAGGCGTCGTCGGTGACGGTGAAGCCCAGGGTGCGCATGGCCTGCCGGTCGTAGTTGTACTCGTAGGAACCGCTGACCAGGGTGGTCTTGACGAAGCCCTTGTCGTTGTCGGCGGGCTTGCCGGAAATGTAGACCACGGGGGCCTTGGGAATGGCCAGGGCCGCGGGGGCGTCGGTCACGCCCACGCCGGAGAGCAGGTAGTCGCCCGCCACGCTCTGCCAGTCGGCGTAGGACACCAGGAAGCTGCCCTCGTACTGGCCCTCGGTGATGAGGGAGACGGACTTGCCGGCTTTCAGCAGGGCGTTGACGGCGGCGGTGGAGTCCTCGGAGGCGTTCATGAGCACCACCTGGGCGTCCTTCACGCCGGAGAAGGAGGAGGTCAGGGAGGCCACGTAATCCAGGGTCTCCTCGTAGTCCAGGACGTCGCCGCAGGCGGCGGAGATGGTCTTATAGGCGGCGGGCTCGGCGCACACCACCATGTCGAAGCCCCGCACCTTGTCGAAGGCGGTGATGCCCTCGGAGTAGAGGACGGGCCAGCCGGTAATCACGGTGCCGTCGTACAGCACGCCGTTGGCCACGCTCCGCTTGGCCTGGTACATGGACACGATCAGGGTACCGGCGGGGTACTCCACGCCGTTGTAGGTGAAGCTCTGGTCGGTGAGGCTGACCTGGACGCCGTTGCGGGTCAGGTACTCCATCATCTCGGCGGCGGCCTGGAGGTTGGACTGGTGGACGCCGTCCATGGGAATGATATAGCACTCGGGGTAGAAGTTGCCGTTCTGGCCCTCCCCGTCGTACTCAGGCCGGAAGAGGTCGGCCTCCGCGCCCTCCACGTCGTACTGGTCGCAGAACCACTGGCCCACCAGCTCGTAGGCGTCGGAGTTGGCGTTGGTCACGCCCCGCTCGAAGATCTTGGTCTGGTTGGTCAGGTAGCCGTCCTTGTGCTCGGCGATGTAGACGGACTGGCCCAGCTGGCCGTAGGCGACGCCCTGCACCATGTAGTCGTCATAGGCGGGCACCTCCACAGTGTAGGAGACGGTGCCGTGGAGCATGGCGTACTGGGGGGTGTAGCTGGTGGACATGTCGTCCCAGGGGTCGAGCCACTGGGTCTGGTCGTCCCCGTCGGCGGTCTTCGCCCCGGTGTAGGTCAGGTAGTCCCGCTGGGGGATGACGTAGCTGTTGTGGCCGCCGTTGTTGGCCACCGCGGCGATGCCCAGGGCCTCGCCGCCGCCCATCAGGTGCTCGGCCAGCAGATCGTACTCAAAGTTGGGCTCGTGGGGGGGATCGCAGGGCTCGCACTGGAAGGCCTGCACCCGGCCGTGGAACTCGGTGAGGCTGACAGGGTTCCACTCGGCGATCAGCTTGGCCATGTTCTGGGTCTCGGCCTGGGTCTGGAAGGAGTTGTCCCGGTTGAGGTCAAAGCCGCCGGAGGAGGTGCGGGTCAGGTAGGTCCGGCCCTCCACGTTCTCCTCGGGAACGATGATAAAGAATACGTCGGAGAGCAGCTCGTCCACGTCCACCGTCACAGTGTCAATGGTATAGTATTTCTCCAGCTCCACCTGGGTGGAGATGGAGGCGGTGGTGCCGTCGGCGTTCTCGCCTTTGATGTAGCCCAGGTAGGTGGCGTCATCGGCCACCAGGTCGGGGACGGCCACGGAGCCCTCCTCACCCGCAGGGCCCATCTGCTCGGCCAGCTCGGCCTTACCGGCGGCGGTGAAGCCGGTGAGCTTGTCGTAGTCGATGGTGCCGCTCTCAGAGGCCGCGGTCTCCACCAGCATCCAGGCAAAGGCCAGGATGCCGTCGCTGGCGGCCACCTCATTGGCGTGAATATTGGAGTACATGACGGGCACCTGGTAGTCGCCCAGGGCGCCGCTCTCCAGCTTCTTCAGCAGGGCGGTGGGATCGCTCTCCGCCTCCGCCTTGATCTCCTGCCACTTATCCACCGCGGCCTTGTCCTTGGCCACAATCAGATAAGGCATATCCAGGCTTTCCAGGCCGTTGTCGCCCTGGCTCTGGCCCATGGAGAACTGCTCCACGTAGAGGTCAGTGTGGCCGGCGGCGTAGTCCACCAGCGCGTCCAGCTCGTCATAGATCTCCGACATGGTGTGGAAGTTGTCGTAGGGCGCCACCTTCAGATCCACAGAGCCCAGGGTCTTGCCGTCCAGCCCGGCGGACAGCGTGAAGTAGCCGCACACATCCATATAGGAGCCGCCGTTGCTGTGGGGCACGCTGAGATCGTCACCGAAGTAGCACTGGTTGGCGAAGGTGACGGTCAGGTACACCTGGCCGTCCACCGTCTCGGCGGCGGTGGCCACGTCGGTAAAGAAGGGGGTCTCGCCGTCCTGGCACAGCCAGTCGCTCAGGGGACCGCCCTCGGTCTGGTTGGGAAACTGGGTATCGTCCAAGTAATCCGGCGCGTCCGCATCGGGCGTCAGGGTCCAGGTCACAGAGGAGGCGGCCTCCTTGGCCTCGGCCTCGGTCATGTCCACCGGGATGCTGGCCTGGAAGGTCCGCTCGGCGGACAGGGAGATGCCGTTGCTCCCGCCGTCACCGCTGGTGTTCTCAAACACAGCGGCGGGGGCCGCTGCGCTGTCTGCGGCCGCAGACGGGATGACGCACAGGGACAGGAGCAGCGCCGATGCCGTCAGCATGGACAGCGCGTTGCCGAGTGTTTTGTGCTTCTTCATGCTCTTCACCTTACTCTTTCCTCTTACAGTGTATAATATTCGTATGTTTTCGAATATTTATGTATAAAAGATACCACTGCAAGCCCCATTTGTCAAGCATAAATATGCATAACCAGGCGGCTTTCTTCTCCCTTTTCCTTTGGATAAACCGCTGTTTTACGGTCCAATCTCATATCCTTTCCAATACGGGCCTATTTTTCTGTAATTTTATACACAGCGTCTTTTACCCTGTCTGTGCCGGCACGCAGGAATAAAAAATGCGCGGGAGCTGATACAGCTCCCGCGCACGGCGCTCCGGCGGCCCATCCGGTTACTTGGGCATGGGCACCTCAAATTCCGGCTGGCCCATGTAGCCGGGGGCAATCTCATACTTCTCAAAAATCAATACCGGATTGCCCGCCTCATTGATATAAAAGCGCTGGTCATCGGCGATGGAGGGGAAGCCCTCCACCCCCTCCTCCCCGTGGAAGTAGATGTTGTCGGGGCTCTCCGCCTCCTGGGCGGCGATGCCCGCCCGCACGGCCTCGTTGGCCAGTTCCTTATAGTCCGGCCCCAGCATATCCCGGAGGGTGAGCTCCCGCCCGGCCTGGAGGTCAATGTTATAGGTATAAAGCTCGGTGTATGCATTGGCCCGGGTTTCCGTCTCGGTGAGCACAAAGGACAGATAATGGTCGTTCTGACACTTGATCTCGTAGTCAACATCGATCATGACGGGGATGAAGTCCTCCTCCGCACCGCCGGTGGCCACATAGGCGTCGCGGATGGCCCGCGCCCGGTCCTCGGCCTCCTGAAGCACCTGGTCGATGCGGGTCTGAATGGCCAGGTTAATGCGCTGCTCCAGGTCGGTGTCCCCGGGCAGCTCCAGGGCGGGCAGGCGCACGTCGATAAGGCGCTCCCGCTCGTCGATGTGGTACTCCGTGACGGTGACCACCCGGGCCAGACCGCCCAGCACCGGCACGTCGGACACCGCCCGGGCAAAGGCCGGACTGGCGTTGACCAGCAGCACAAAGCAGGCGCAGCCCCCCAGCACCCCGCTCACGCTCCGGCGAAGCGCCCGGCGGCCCCGCAGCCGCCGCTGGCCCGCCCGCAAGGCAGAGGCTACGGCAAATTCCAGCTCCTCCGGCACCGGCGTGCTCTCATGGCGCACCCTGGCCCGTTCCCACATATCCGGCATATCAGCACTCCTCCTCTGTCAGCTCCCGCAGACGGCGCAGGCTCTTATAGAGCCTGGATTTCACGGTGTTCAAGTTGGTGTTGGTCACCCGCGCAATCTCCTCCAGCTTCATGTCCTCGAAAAAGCGCAGGCGCACCACGGTCTGCTCCTTCCAGTCCAGGCGCTCGATGGCGTCATAGAGATCCAGCCTCTCCCCGGGGTCCCGGGCGGGCACCGGGGTTTCCAGCAGGGTGTCCTCCAGGGGTACCAGCCGTTTGGCGCGGCGGTGGTGGTTCATACTCTCGTTGAGCAGGATGCGGTAAAACCAGGTTTTGAGATACTCCGGCCTGCGCAGTGTATCCGACTTGGCCAGAGCCTTGACAATGCTCTCCTGCACCACGTCCAGCGCCGCATCCCGGTTTTTGACATAGCTGTACGCCAGGCGGTAAAATTCCTCCTGGTGAGCCACAATATAGTCGCTCAACTGCTGGCGGACAGTCTGTTCCAAGGTCCGGGCGCTCCTTCCTGCTTCTGTTGCTTAGACGCGGCACCAGCCCAAAAAGTTTGAAAAAAAGTGCCGGTACCCGGCACTTTTTTGGGGGGACGCAGGTTACTCCAGCCCGTCCAGGGCGGCCCGGGCTTTTTCAGCATCGGCGGCCACGGCCAGCAGGACGGAGTTGCCCCGCTGCTCCACAATGGCGCTGTCCAGCTTGGAGACCTCGTCGGGCTGGTAGCTCTCCAGCACAGCCTTCTGGTCGGCTACCCTGGCCTCCAGCCCATCCAGGGCGGCCGCTGCCGCGTCCTCATCGGTGAGCACCAGCACTGCAATCTCCTCCGCCCCGGCGGACAGGGAGGTGTAGACGGCGCTGCCGGTGATGGTGTCAGCATCAATTCCGTACAGGGCGGCGGCGGTGTCCTGGTCTACGGTGTCCAAGGCATCGCTGAACGCGCCGGAGTCCAGCAGGGCCTGGGCGGCCGTCTCCGGGTCATAGGGGGTCTGGCCCACCGCCCCGCCGCCTCCGCAGGCGGTGAGGGCCAGGCACAGCAGGGCCGCCGGCATCAGGCGGATCAACAGGGATTTCATGTTTCATTCGCTCCTTCCGCGGCGGTCTGGCCCGCCGCATAGCAGTCCGCATCCACGGTGTGCTCCATCAGGTAGGCCAGCCACTTCTGGTACCATGCCTTGGTAAAGTGCACCCCGTCCACGGTGGCGTCGGCGGGGAGAATACCGTTTTCGTCGGTGAGGGCGTCCGCCACGTCCAGGAGCACTACCTGGTACTCCTCAGCCAACTGGGGAAAAATGGCGTTGTAGGCGGCCACCCGGTCGTTATTCACATAGTAAGGCTGCTTGTTGGCGGCGCACTTCTCCGCGTTCACCGGCACCAGATTTTCCAGATAGACCACCGCGCCGGGCTGACTGGCCTTAACCTGCTTCAGGAAATCACCAAAGGTCTGGTGGAACGCCTCATCATTAAAATATCCCAGTTCATTGATGCCCAGGGATATATAGATTTTGGCGTATTGGGGCCCCTTCTCCAGGGCCTGCTCCACCGTGTACTTGCCGCCGTCCAGCTCCACCACGGCGCGGTCGTCCATCTCGAACACGGTCAGTCCCTTGTAGCAGTAAAAGTCCGCCCCCTTAATGCCGCTGTAGAGGCGCAGGCCGTCGGTGCGGGAGTCGCCTATAAACAGTGCATCGGCAAAGTAATCCATCTCCACCGCCTCGGCGGCAGGGGCGGGCTGGGTGAAATCAAAGGCCGCAGGGGTCGGCTCCGGCGTGGGTGCGGCTGTCGGGGTGGGAGTGGCCGCCGCAGGCGGGCTCGCTGCGGCGGTGGGCTCCTCTGGGGCACGGCCCAGAGATGGGATCAGGATCAGGCCGAGGCACACCGCCGCGGCCGCCGCCAGCAGAGGCAGCGGATTGTGCCTGCGCGGCCTGTTTTGCGCCCGTTTGGGCTGATATTGGGATGGCAACTGGGACACCTCGATTAAATATTGTTTTTTTCTTCTTTGAGAATCAGCGCTTGGAGCGCCGCGTATCCGTCCACCTCCCAGGTGGGGACGATGGCGGGGTCGCCGGGCAGCCGGCCCGGATTGTACCAAGCCGTGTCCAGCCCGGCCTGGATGCCCCCCTGGATATCGGCCAGGAGGTTGTCCCCCACCATCAGCACCCGGCGGGGGTCTGGATTCCCCAGTGTACGGAGCACCGGGGCAAAAAAGGCGGAGTCTGGCTTGCTGGCCCCCAGCTCCTCCGAAATAAACAGCCAGGGGATGAGGCCGTTCAGGGGGGATGCCTCGAAGCGGCGGCGCTGGGCGCGGGCCACGCCGTTGGTGACAATGGCCAGGGTGCAGCGGGGGGCCAGGGCGCGGCACAGCGCCTGAGCCCCCGGCAGGAGGTAGGAGCCCTCCCCCAGGTGGTCCAGGTAGGCCCGGTTGAGGGCCGCGGCATCTCCCGTCCGGCCCAGGGCCCGCAGCAGGGCGGCAAACCGCTCTACCACCAGCCACTCCCGGCGCACCTCACCCCGGTCCAGCCGGTTCCAGAGCGCCCGGTTGATGGATAAGTAGCGCGCCTCGGTCTCCCCGTCGGCGGGCAGTCCCGCCTCCTCCAGCGTCTGGCGGAGGGCCTCACGCTCGGCCCGGTCAAAGTCAAACAGAGTATGATCCGCGTCAAACAGGACAACCTCATAGCGGGGCATGGTATCTCTCCTCTCTCAGCCCCGGCGGCGGGACTGGTAGGTGGTGAACAGGCGGACTACGGAGGCCACCAGCAGCACGCCCACCGCCAGCGCGCCCGCCAGGCCCAGTGTATGCATCAGTGTGTCCAGAAACAGCTCGGTGTCGCCGTTCAGGGCGTGTTCCATGGTGTAGTAGATGCCGCCGCCTGGCACCAGGGGAAAGAGGGCCACCAGCAGGTAGCTGGTCACCGGGCACTTGCGCAGCCGGGCCATCACCTCCGACCAGGCCGAGATGACCAGGGCGGCAAAAAAGGACTGGATAATATCGTTGCCCACCAGCGGCCCGGTGAGCAGGTAGCACAGCCAGCCCAGGGCCCCGCCGCCGGCGCAGATGAGCATGCCGGCGCCGTGGATGTTGAACAGCATGGAAAAGCCGATGCAGGCCAGGAAGGCGTAGACACAGGGCAGGAGATAAAGAAGGACCTCTCTCATAGCGCGCCTCCCGTCACCATCCGGGTCAGGCCCAGGGCCAGGGCGGTGCCCAGAGCGATGGCCGCGCCGATGAGCAGCGCCTCCGCCGCCTTGCTGATGCCCGCCACCATATCGCCGGCCATGATGTCCCGCATGGCGTTGGTCATGGCGATGCCGGGCACCAGGGCCATCAGCGCGCCGATGATGATGAGGTCCTGGTTCTGCCCCACCCCAAGCCGGGTGAGCGCCACGGCCGCCAGGGCGGAGGCCGCGCCGCCAGCGATGGTACGGAAGAACAGGTTGGCGCCCAGCCGGGTCATCAGCGCCATACAAAGGCCGATGACCATGCCGCACAGCCCTCCGCACAGCCCGTCGGCCGGGGTTCCGCCGTAGAACAGGGAGAACATGCCGCAGCCCAGGAAGTGGGCAGCCAGTTGGGTGGGCAGGGAGTAGACCCGGTGGGTGCGGGTAATGGCCTCCATCTGCTCCAGCGCCTCTTCAAAGGCGGGGGTCTCCCGGCACAGGCGGCGGCACAGGCCGTTGTACTTCTCCAGCAGGTAGATGTCGGTGCCGTGGGTTGGCATCCGGCGGATCTGGGTCACGGGCCGGCCGTCGGGGGAGGTCAGGCTGACCATCAGGCAGTTGGGAATGGCAAAGACCTCCCCCCGTGGGGCACCGTAGGCCTGGAGAAGCCGCTGAATGGACTCCTCCACCCGGTAGATCTCCGCACCGCTCTTCATGAGCCGGTAGCCCATCTCACTGACCATGTCCAGCAGCTTGTTGTAGTCGAGCTCCAATGTGGGATACACCCGCCTTTTCAGGTTTGAAATAAATGGGTCAGCGGCATCACGCAGATGCCGCACAGCGTGGCCCACAGGGCCGGCCGGTCGTGGCCGTACTGCCGGGAGGAGGGGATGAGCTCTTCCACCGCGATATAGACCATGATCCCGGCCACCGCGCCGAACAGCACCCCCAGCAACAGCCCGTTGAGAAAGGGACGCAGCAGCGCAAAGGCCAGCACCGCCCCCACCGGCTCCGTCAGGCCGGAGAGCAGGGTGCAGCGGAAGGCCCGCCGCCGGCTTCCGGTGGCGTACCACACGGGCATGGCCACCGAAATACCCTCCGGGATGTTGTGCAGGGCGATGGCCAGGGTGATGCTCACCCCCAGGGTCAGATCCTCATACCCCGCCAGAAAGGTGGCCACGCCCTCTGGGAAGTTGTGCAGGGCCATGGCCAGCGCCGACACAAAGCCCACCCGGAACAGGTTTTTGTGGGGGGCCTCGCCGGTGTCGGCGTCAAAGGCGTCGTGGGGAACCAGGTGGTCCAGGGCGGCGGCGCAGCCGATGCCCGCGGCCAGGGACAGCACCGCCGCCAGCGCCCCCGGGCGGCCGCCCAGGGATGCAGTCAGGTGCTCCCGCGCCGTGGGGAACAGGTCGGTGAAGGACACCGCCAGCATCACACCCCCGGCAAAGCCGAGGGAGACCGCCAGCAGCTTTTCACTCCTTCTCCGGGCGGCAAAGACCACCAGCGCCCCCAACAGGGTGGACAGCCCGGCGGCCAGGGACAGCAACAGCGCGCGGACAGCGGCGGATTCCAGCATAGCAGCATACCCCGATTCCTTGTGTGGTACAGCTACTATTCCACACAGGCCGGGATTTAGCCGCGCCAAGTTCCTCCGGCGGCCGGTTCAGCCGTTTCCGGCGGAGCACTTGGCCGCGTCGATGGCCAGCACGATCATCAGGCACAGCAGGGCGTCCTCCGGTCGGGCGATGTCCAGCACATAGGTGTCGGTCCAGTGGAGCAGCTCCTTGGACGCGGCCATCACCGTGCGCCCCGCCGGGTCGGTGACGGCGTAGTCCCACTCCAGAAAGCTGCCCTCCACCTCCCAGCCGTTGCAGTCCAGTGTAAACCGGGGGTGAAACAGGGCAAATTCCTTGCGGATGCACCCCAGATATTCCTCCCCCGCATAGAGGGCGAACCGGGGCAGGAGGGTCAGCACTTCTTCCTTTACCGTCCCCAGGTGGTCTCCGGCCGGGCCGTAGATCTCCAGCCGGTGTCCCCAGGACAGCTTGCCCTCCACGGTATAGGCGGTGCGCCCCTCCTCGTCATAGATGTCATAGCTGTCAAACCAGGAGAGAAACCGCTGCTTGAACAACAGGCGCATTTGGGCCTCCTTTCCGTGCCAACGTACAGACGCGGGCAGCCTGCAAAAAGTTGCGGATCGCCCGACAAAATTCGGGCGGAATGTTCTTCACGTAATCCTAACACAAAATAAGCGGCCTGTCCAGAAGGGGATGCGCATCCGCCCCAAAACGCGCAAACGGGCCGCGCCATGGGCGCGGCCCTCAGCCTGCCGAAGCCCTCTTTTCGACAGGTTGGAAGACTGTTTAAATCTTAAAAACCGTTTTTAAAAGTCGTTTGATCCGGCATGAAAGGGAACCCTGATGGTTCATCCCCGCGCCAAGCGCCGGCGCAAAGCGGCGGCGGCGCTCCGAACCGCCCTGCGGGGCAGTCTCCGCTCCGGGGCGGTCAGGCCAGCCCGAAGCGGGAGGCGTCCTCCCACTCCGTCAGGCCGAGGCGCTGCCGCGCCTTGGCCTGCTCCAGCGTCAGCCTGACAGGGTCCTCCTGCAAATAGTCCAGCAGCTCCTGAATGCCCTCCCTGGTAAGGTTGCTCACCTCGAAAATCCGCTCACAGCCGGAGTTGACCATCCAGTTGCGCACCATGGGCACGTTGGCGTAGGGGGAGTCAATCTTCGTGATGATGCCGATGAGCGGCCGGTTGGTGAAGCACTGGCAGTTGGCTTCAAAAACGCTGAAGGGCTCGTCAGCCGCCATCAGCAGGGCCAGGACGTCCGCCTCAAAGGAGAAGCAGGCCAGCCCCAGCCCGCACCGCTTGGTCTCCGAATACTCCCCCGGCGAGTCAATGATGTCCGTCCCCGTGTTGGTGTACTGGGTCTTGTGGTAGTGCAGCTCCTCGCCCGATAAAATCTGGGTCAGGGAGGTCTTGCCCGCCTCGCTCCGGCCCATCAGAAATAACTTCTTCATCTCTCTTTGTCACCGCTCCGTAATTTCACAGACGGTGAAGCCCAGCTCCGTCCGAAAAAATTCCACCACATGCTCCAGGGCGCTCTTGACCTCCGCCCGGCTGCCCAAAAGGATCACCGCGCCGCTGAACCGGTCCAGGAAACCCAGCTCTACATTTCCGCTCTTCATGGCCACGTCGGCGGCCACCACCGTGGCCTCCCACGGGGTCAGGTGCAGCAGGCCGATGGACTGGCCGGTGTGATCCTCCCCCAGATGGGTGCCGATGTGCAGCCCCAGGTTTTCATAGACCCGCCGGTCTGTCACGCCGATGAGCTGGGCCAGAGAGAGCTCCTTGCCCACCACCCGGACCCGGACCGTACGCAGCTCCCTGCCCTTGAGTTCCTCATACCGCCGGGAGAATACCGCCTCCAGGAACTCCTCCCGTGTCATACGCTTCCCCATCGCCGCGCCTCTTACCGCTTGGTGATCCTGCACACCACATACCCCAGCTCGTCGCGGAAGTAGTTTACAATCTCCGTCAGGGCAGAGGTGACGTCCGCCAGCTCGCCCGTGATGATGACCGTGCCGGTAAAGCGGTCGGCAAAGCCCAGGTATACGTCGCCGCTCTTCACTGCGATGTCGGCGGCGATCACCGCCGACTCCGGCGGTGTCATGTTCATGATGCCGATGGCGGCGGCGCCGTAGTCGATGGCCGGGTTCAGGCCCAGCTTCTGATAGATGATGGGGGCCGGCCCGCCGATGACGTGGGCAAAGGTGATCTCCTTGCCCGCCACCGTCTCCTGCACAATCCGAATTTTATCATTGGTATCGCTCATATGCGCTCCGCCCCCTGTATCCTTCTCTCCCAACGGGGCCATGCCCCGGTACGTATTTTTTATTATACTATTTTCTCCGCGGGAATGTCAATGCGCAGGGCGCTCTTGACAGGATGCGCCTGGCGGAGTAATATACTTATCAATAATATATATTATAGATAAGTATATGGAGGACGATTTTGTGAAACCGGATTGGGTTCAAATGTCAGAGTATATGCAGCAGCTACGGCAGTTGGCCCGGCGGGCTGCCGTCCACCAGCGCCTGCCCCTGACCGGGTCGGAGCTGGAGCTGCTTGCCCGCCTGTGGATGGCGGAGGAGCCGGTGACCCCCCTGGGCCTGAGCCGGAGCATGGGCTTACAGCAGGTGAACGTCAGCCGCCTCATCCGGGGCCTGCGGGCGCGGGCGCTGGTGGCGGCCGCCCCCTCCCCCACCGACCGGCGCAGCTATACCCTGTCTCTCACCCAGGCGGGACGGCAGGCCCTCCAGGACGGGTGCAGGGCGTATCTCTCCCCCCTCTACCGGATGCGGGAGGGGCTGGGGGAGGCGGAGTTCACCCGGCTGATGGAGGAGATCACCCAGGCCAACCGCCGCCTGGACGCCGCGGCCGTGAAAGGGGGTGGGGAGCCGTGTCCTTCTATGGACTGATGCAGTTGGGGGTGCCCCAGCTCAAGGGCCTGCTCCGCCAGGCCGCCGGGGCCGAGCGCAGGCGGCTTCTCCTGGCCCTGCTGGCCCGGGACGCCGCCTGTGTGGGGTTTGCGGTGGTGCTTATCTCCGCCCTCACCGCCCTGTTCGGTGGGGCCAACAGCCCCGCGGCGGTGGTCATTTTCTGTCTGCTACTCAGCTGCCGCTTTGTCCATTACAACTACCGCATGGCCGACACCCTGCGGAACATGGCGGCCGCCTTCGCCCTGCTCACGCTCGGGCCCGCCCTGGCCCCTCTGGGCGGGCCCCTGCTCCACCTGCTTCTCAACCTGTTCTGTATCGGAGTGCTGCTGCTCATCACCGCCGACCAGCCCGAGCTGGGCAACGCCTCCCTCTACCTGTTCAGCTATCTTTTCCTGTATGGAAATCCGGTCAGCGGGCGCTCGCTCGCCCTGCGGGGGCTGGAGATGCTGCTGGGCTTCGCCCTGTGCGCCGCGGTGCTCTACCATAACCACCGGGGCAGGACACCGGAGCGCCCCTTCCGGGCGGTACTCCGCGCCTTTTCCCTCGCCGATGAAAAGTGCCGCTGGCAGCTCCGGGTGGCCGTGGGCATCAGCCTGGCGGTGCTCACTGGGGAGCTGCTGGGCCTGCCCCGCATCATGTGGGTGGGCTTCTCGTGCAGCTCCATTCTCACCGCCTACGGGTCCCACCCCGTCCGGCGGGCGGCAGGCCGGGTGGGCGGCGTGCTGGGCGGCTCCCTGCTGTTCTGCCTGCTCTATCAGCTCTGCCCGCCCGCCCTCCACGGCGGCCTGGGCATCCTGTCGGGGCTCTGCCTGGGCCTGTGCGCCAGCTACGGCTTCTGCACCGTGTTCAACTGTCTGGGCGCCCTGCTCACCGCCAGCGCCCTCTTCGGTCCCGGCCCCGCGGCCGCCATCCGGGTATGCAACAACGTGCTGGGCAGTCTGTTTGGTCTTTTCTTTGCACTGGTATGGCCCTGGCTTCTGGACGCGCTGTCCCGCCGCCGGACGGCGGCGGCCCGGGAGAGCTAGCCCGCCAGGAATGCCACGTTGTCCCGGATGCGCCCATCCTCCGGAGACAGGGCCAGGGCCTGCCGGGCGGCCTCCAGGGCCTCGCCCCGCCGCCCGGTGTGGTACAGCCCCAGAGAGAGGAGATCCCAGGGCAGGCTCCCCCACGCCTCCGCCTCGCAGATATAGGTCTGAGGGCGGTCGGTAATTGCCAGGGCCTGACGGCACAGGTACACCACCCCGTCCCACTCCGCCTCCTCATAGAGTAGGCGCGCCAGCTCCAGGTAGGGCTCCCGCAGGTGAGGGGCCTCCCCGATGGCCCGCCACAGCCACCGCCGGGCCTGCTCCGGCCGGCCCTTCTGCCGCCACGCCCGGGCGAGAAACCGCATGGAGGCGCACCGCTCATCCGCCCAGACGGCGGTGGGCAGGGACAGGTGGCGCTCCAGTGTGCGGATACAGTCGTCCCACCGGCCGTAGAACAGGTACTCCCGGCCCAGGTAATGGGTGTTGCGGTCGTCCTCCGGGGCCTCCGCCACCGACAGCTCCAGCAGGGGCAGGTACTGCCCCCGGGATTTGGCGGGGTCGGCGTGGTGGTCCAACTGCACCCCCTCCGCCGTGCACTTCCGCCCCGGTCCCCAGCCCTCCTGCCGCTCCAACACCTCGTGAACCGGGTGGGTCCAGCGGTATCCCCGGCGGGCGTGGATCTTCTCAATCCAGAACACGGTGCCCTCGGAGCCGTCGGCGTTGAAGTTCCAGGTATAGCGGTAGACCGCCTGGGTGGTCCCGTCCGTCCAGGCCGCCTCCAGCGCCGCCCGCCAGCCCGGGTGAAACACCTCATCCAGATCGGTACACACACAGATGTCCGCGTCCTCCGGTACCAGCTCCAAAGAGCGGTTGCGGGCCGTGTCAAACCGCCAGGGCTCCACCCTCTCTTCCACAACCACCGCCCCCAGGGCACGCAGGCGCTCCGCGGTCCCGTCGGTGGAGCCGGTGTCCAGCACATACACCCCGTCTGCCTCCGCCATGGAGGCCATCCAGCGCTCTGCATATCCGGCCTCGTTTTTGCAAATGGCATAAACCACAATCTTCACAAAGCAATCCCCCTTATAGGAACGCCGCGGGCGGCGCAGCAGCGCCGCCCGCGGCGTTTTTTTGGTGCCTGTACTCAGGTGCCCAGCAGCCCGGCCGCCCGCAGGTTTTCCAGAAGCTGGTTAAACCGTGTCACCACGTCCGCGGCGCTGGTGGCGTTCGCCACTGCGGTCGCCGGGGTCACGGACGGGCCGGTCGGGCCTGTGGCGCCTGCTGCGCCTGTCTCGCCTCTTGGCCCAGTCGGGCCAGTTGGGCCAGTCGGGCCGGTCGGACCCGTCAGGCCAGTGGGCCCCGTCGGGCCTGCGGGACCTATCGCACCCGTGAGACCCACGGCGCCGGTGGGGCCGGTCGGGCCCGTCGGACCCGTCGCACCCGTCAAGCCAGTGGGCCCCGTGAGGCCTGCGGGACCTGTCGCACCCGTCAGACCCACGGCGCCGGTGGGGCCGGTCGGACCCGTCGGACCCGTCAGGCCAGTGGGCCCCGTCGGGCCTGCGGGACCTGTCGCACCCGTCAGACCCACGGCGCCGGTGGGGCCGGTTGGGCCCGTCGGACCCGTCAGGCCAGTGGGCCCTGTCGGGCCTGCGGGACCCGTCGCACCCGTCAGACCCACGGCGCCGGTGGGGCCGGTTGGGCCCGTCGCCCCCGTCAAGCCAGTGGGCCCCGTCGGGCCGGTGGGGCCTGGATCACCTGTCCCGCCCTGGGGACCCATGGGGCCCGCAGGGCCGGTGGGACCGTCCGGTCCCGGAATCCCCTGAGGGCCGGTCGGTCCAACCGGGCCGGTCGGGCCTGGAATGGGAGGGGGAGTCGGCGGACAGGGTGGAATTGGCGGGCAGGGCGGAACCGGATGGCAGGGGGAGCACACGCAGGGCCGCCGCTCCGGCTGGGCATTGATGCGGTTCATGGCGCACTCTCCGGTGGAATACCCCCCAAGGGGAGGCATACAATATTCTGACACGCGGCATTCTCCTTTTCAGAGCATTTGGCAGAGCGGCTGTCGGGCCGTTTTCTCTGCATCCTATCCTATGTCCTCCCCCCGTCCCCCGTGCCCGGCCAGCAGAGCGCCCCGCCTCCCGAACGGGAGGCGGGGCGTTCCTTCATATTGTGTATATGATTGGGAATAGGCCCTCCGGAACCCCGTACGGAAGTCTCTCACATATAGAATGTTGAAAAACGCCGGGGACAGGACTGTGCGGTACAGTTCTGTCCCCGGCGTTTTTCAAATGGAGCAGGCAGGTCTGCAGCCGGCTGTGATGTCTGGTCCCCCTCAAACTTCATCGCAAAAATTCCAAAGGCTCTTTGCAGCGCCGGAAAGCGTTTTACATTTTTTTGATATTAAGCCAAGCGTCCACAAAAACTCCGGATTTTGAAGCGAGATGCACTTGATCCTGCCGCTGTACAGCTTTTCCACCAAAGGCCGCCCAATTAGGGTCACACCCTGGTTTTCAGCCGTCATTTCCAGCAAAAGGTCCCACTGGGATGTGGTAAACGTGATATTTGGCGTAAACCCCGCCTGCCGGCAATGGGCAAGCACCTGGTCGTGAAACATATAGTCCTTCGAGACCATCAGCATCGGCTCATCCCTAAGCTCGGCAATTTCCACTTCTGTCCGCTCTGCAAGCCGGTGATTCCGCGCCACTGCCAGCACCACATCAGAACGGTAGACGGTCTTTAACCTCATATGCGGATTTTCGTATGGCTCAATCACCACGCCCAGGTCTACCTGATCATTCATGACCAGTGCTTCAATCTTTTTGGAGGTTCCCTCTACAATCTGCAAATCAACCTGCGGATATTTACAGCCGTATTCAAACAGAATCTTTGAAAAAAAAACGCTCCCAACCGACGGTGGAAGCCCAAACCGCAGAGAACCCTTTACCTGTTCCAGCAAAGAAAACAGCTCGGCGGTACGGCTTTGCCAGTAATTCAAAATATCCACCGCATAACAGTAGACGTTTTCCCCTTCGCTGGTCAGGCTCAGCTCGCGGGGATCGCGCTTGAACAGCGTTACACCAAGCTCCGCCTCAAGGGCGCGGATCGATTTGCTCAGTGCAGGCTGGCTGATAAAGAGCTTTTCTGCGGCCTTTGTAAAGCTTTTCTCCTCCACAATACGCACAAAATATTCTAGCTGCATTCGTTTCATACATACTCCCTCAGCCGCCGCAGGCCGTGATGCCGCAAAGCCATGATTCCTCCTACACAAAAAACCATTCGAACAGTCGAGCGAATTGTATTTTTATTATAAAGTACATGACGCCTTTTCGCAAATTTCTTTTCGGAACACGGGATGCGGCAAAGAGTGCCGGGCCACTAGCCAGAGAGAAAAAACAGACTATAATATAGGATAATTTCCAATAAAACGGGGCTAAAGTTCAAAAAACAGCAACATTATTTTCGGCATAACCAAAATTCATGCGGCGATAAAAAAGGTGTATTTTTCAAACCATAGCCCTTCAACTATAATCAAATTGTCGAAGCAGGCAAGACAAAATCCCCATAATCGGACAAATTCCTCAAAAGGCGGTGTGTGGGGCGGGGTTCATTCCCTTCCTCTGCGCCCTGTCCCACGCACCAGACATGGCCCCACGAGAAAGGAGCGTTATCCTGTGAACCAGTATCAGGAATTGTACAAGAAGAAACGAATGAGCGCTGAACAGGCTTTGGAGCTTATTCAGGACGGAGATTCCATGTTTTCCGCTCAGGCTGCGGCGGAGCCCCAGGCCATCCTGTCCAGGCTACAGCATTTGAAGGAGACGGGGGTAAAAGGCACTACTTTGAACTCCTGCCTTCCCATTCAGTATTATGATGCGATGAAGGACCCCGAGATGGCAGGTATCATGAGCCACAACGGCTGGTTCTTTACCGCCGGGCTCCGGGACGCACAGAAAAAGAAGCTGGTCAGCGCCGTTCCTCAGAGCTCCACCTCCGTTCTGCGAAAGTCTCTACAGCGCCTGCAGGCCGAGGGCCGCCGGCCCGTGGTGCTGGCCACGGTCTCCCCCATGGACTCCCACGGCTACTTTTCCCTCTCGGTCAGCGCAATCTATGAGCGGGACCTGATCGATCAGGGTGCGCTGGTTCTGCTGGAGGTCAACCCCAACTTTCCGCGCACCTTTGGTGATACACAGGTACATATTTCCGAGGTGGGTGCCCTTGTGGAGTCCGACCGCCCTATCCCCACCAAGTCCCTGGTGCCCTACACCGAGGTAGACAAAAAAATTGGCGCCTTTGTGGCCTCTCTTGTAGAGGACGGCTCCACCATCCAGCTCGGTATCGGCAACATCCCAAACGCCGTAGCAAATGAGCTGAGGAGCAAGAGGCATCTGGGAATCCACACGGAAATGTTTACCGAGACCATGGTGGATCTCATTGAGTGCGGCGCGGTGGACAACTCCCAGAAGGGCTTTATGAACGGTTTTTCCGTGTGCTCCTTCACCATGGGCAGCCAGAGGCTCTATGACTTCGTCCACAACAACCCCTCCGTGCTCTTTAAATCCTCCACCTTCTCAAACGATCCCTACACCATTGCCAGAAACAACAAGTTTGTCTCCGTCAACGCAAGCCTGGAGATCGACCTCACCGGACAGTGCGCCTCTGAAACCGTCGGCAACCTTCAGTGGTCCGGCACCGGAGGGCAGTCTGAGACGGTACAGGGCGCGCAGATGTCCCCGGGCGGGAAATCCATCATTGCAATGCATTCCACCTATTCGGCCACAGATGCAGACGGCAAAGAGGTGCTGCACTCAAAAATTGTCCCCTTCCTGGCGCGGGGCGCCGCGGTCACCACTTCCAGAAACGACACCGACTACGTGGTCACGGAGTATGGTATCGCCTGGCTGCGGGGACTGAATATCAGGGAACGGGTTGAGGCCCTGGTCAAAATTGCCCACCCGGACTTCCGGGACTGGCTGAGAGAAGAGGCCGAACGGAATATGATTTGGTAAATTGGGACGGGCCAGAGTACCTCCGGAGCTTGTCCGCCCTTTAAATTCCATTATTATTCTTTAATGGAAATATAGTGCTTTTACTGTCCTGACCTAGCGTTAAGCGAGCGCCTCCCAGTACGGAATCATTGGATAAGAAAGAGAGGAAAACGTATGGAGATCATCAGCGTAATTGGCATGGTTCTTGGCGTTGCAGTCCTGATCTATTTGACCTTTAAGGGTGTCAACGGCTTTGTGGCATCCCTGGTCGGCTCGGTTATCGTGATTGTAAGCAGCGGGCTCCCGTTCTGGGGGACTCTGACCGGCACCTACGCGGCCTCCCTCGGAAGTACCTTCGGCTCGTACCTGTTTCTGTTCACCATTGGTTCGGCTTACAGCGAGCTGATGAAAAAGAGCGGCGCCGCCGAGTCTATCGCAAATTTTCTGTTCGCCTTCCTCGGCGTGAAAGCCACCGTCGCCGGAACCCTGATTATTACCTTCCTTTTGGCCTATGGCGGTGTAAATGCATTTATTATTATTTTTGCCGTCTATCCCGTGGCTGTGCCCATGTTCCGCAAAGCCAATGTCTCAAAACTCCTGATGCCCGCCATCTTCCTGTATGGAGCCGTGGTTCTGAATGTCGTTACCCCGGGCGCCCCCTCTATGCTGTGCATCGCATTGTCCGAAAAGCTGGGCGTCACCACCTTTGCGGCCCCCACGATGGCAATTGTGCTCCTTGTAGTGGCTTTCGGCTTCGGCATTTTCTACTTCACCTGGGCCTCCAACTCCCTGCGTGCCCGTGGAATTGGCTTTGTAGCCTCTGAGAGCGACGCCGAACTCATCGCCGGAAGCACCAGCGGTAAGGAACTGCCCCCCATTCACCTGGCTATTCTGCCCTATATTGTCATTATTGTGCTTAAGCTGGTGCTGGCCAACTCCATGAGCGCCTCCGACGGCATCAACACCGCCATGGGCGTGGGCGCTATTGTTCTAATTATTACCAATTATAAGTATCTCAAGGGCCACATCGTTCAGGACCTGGTTACAGGCTTTACCTCCAGCATCAATCCCCTGCTGCTGACCGCCGCGCTGATGGGCTTTGCGTCCGTCGTCAATGCCTGCGCCGGTTTCCAGTACTTCATGAACTTTGCGATGATGCTCGCCGACAAAATGAACCCCTACATCTCCGCCGTCATCGTAACCAACGTATTTTCCGGTATTACCGGCGCCTCCCTCAGCGGCACCCAGATCTTCTGCAGCACCATGGCCGACCAGTTCATGTCCCTGGGCACCGTCAATCCCCAGGCGCTCTACAAGGTCGTCGGCATGGCCGCGATGGGCATGGACACGCTGCCCCACTGTCCCACCTTCGTTATGGAGGCCCAGGTCTGCGGCGTGACCACCAAGGAGTCCTACCCTCACGTACTGGTCATGACCGTGATCACCCCCATCGCCCTGGCGCTGATCGCTGCAACAATGGCAATCATCGGGCTGATCTGATCACTCAGAGTCCACGTAAAACGGACCGGTCCGAACGGGTCAGCACCGCGCAATCGGATGCTGACCCGTTCCGCTTTTGCCTTCAGGAGAACAGCCATTCTATGTTACAGAAAGGGAACGAAACGATATGGCAAAGATATTAACCGCCCGCCAAGCGGTAGACACCTATTTTTACGATGGGGCAACTGTGACGTTCGGCGGCTTTGCAAACGGTCTGATGCATCCGGAGGAGATTATGGTTGCGCTGGAGGAGGCCGCCAGGAGCAGTGGACACCCGAGAGGGCTGAGGGTCGTGTATGCGTCCGGGCAGGGCGACAGCGGCGAGCGGGGGCTTAACCACCTGGCTGTAGACGGGATGTGCACAACGGTGATCGGCGGACACTGGGGCTTGGCGCCCAAGCTGGGAGGGCTGGCGGCGGAGAATAAGCTGGCGGCCTACAACCTCCCCCAGGGGGTCATCTCCGGGCTGTTCCGGGAGATCGCCGCGAAGCGACCCGGCGTGATCACCCACGTCGGCCTGGACACCTTTGTGGACCCCCGCCTGGAGGGCGGAAAGATGAACCGCGCCGCCCATGAAGCGGGCGATATGGTCAAGCTGATTGAGCTGGAGGGCGAGGAAAAGCTCTTTTATCCCGCCTTCCCCATTGATATCGCAGTTATCCGCGCGACCTATGCCGACGAGCGCGGCAACTGTACCTTTGAGCGGGAGGGTGTCTACGCCGAGGCCCTGGCCCAGGCGCAGGCCGCCCATAACTCCGGCGGCAGGGTCATTGTCCAGGTGGAGAAGGTGGTCTCCTACGGCTGCCTGGACGCACGGCTCATCCGCCTCCCCGGTATCTATGTGGATGCGCTTGTGGTGGCCCGGCCGGAGAACCACATGCAGACCTTCGGCACCCAGTATGACCCCGCCTTTTCCGGAGAGATCCGCACCCCTCTGAATGCTCTGTCCCCGCTGCCGATGGGTACGCGGAAGATCATTGCCCGGCGGGCGGCCATGGAACTGACCCCCTGTGCGGTGACCAATCTGGGCATCGGCATGCCGGAGGGGTAGCCTCTGTGGCGGCAGAGGAGGGGCTGGAGAGCATGGTGCTCACAACCGAGGTGGGTGCCGTCGGCGGCGTCCCGGCCGGCGGTATGGATTTTGGCGCCGCCACCAATGTGGACTGCATTCTGGAGCAGCCGGTTCAATTCGACTTTTATGACGGGGGCGGACTGGATACGGCATTTCTCGGCCTGGCCCAAATGGACGGGGACGGGAATGTGAACGTCAGCAAATTTGGCCCGAAGATCGCCGGATGCGGCGGCTTCATCAACATTACACAGAACGCCAAGAAGGTGGTCTACTGCGGTACCTTCACCGCCGGCGGCCTGGAGGTCTCAGCCGCAGACGGTACGCTGAAGCTCCTCCGGGAGGGCAAGGTCAAAAAGCTGGTCAGGCAGGTGGAGCAGGTGACCTTTGCGGGCCGCTACGCAATCAAGCATAACCAGCCCGTCCTCTATATCACTGAGCGGGCGGTGTTTGCCCTCACACCGGAGGGCGTCGCGCTCAAAGAGGTCGCCCCGGGCGTGGACATCCAGCGCGATATCCTTGACCAGATGGAGTTCACACCAGTCATCACAGATGTAACGACTATGGACAGCCGCATCTTCCGGGAGGAGCGAATGGGGCTTGCGCAGCAGAACCCCGGCTCAAGCGGAACAACGCAGGAACAGGAGGTCAAACAATGCTTATTCGGGAAATGAAGCTGGGCGACAGCGCCAGCGTGACCAAGACCGTGACCGAGACGGACGTATACCTGTTTGCCGGCATCACCGGCGATCTCAATCCCGCCCACACCAACGAGGTTTCCGCCAGCCAGACCCAGTTCGGCGGCCGGATTGCCCACGGCATCCTGGGGGCCGGGTTTATCTCCGCAGTGCTGGGCATGAAGCTGCCGGGGCCCGGCACCATCTATCTGGGCCAGGAGCTGAAATTCACCAAGCCGGTCTATATCGGGGACACCGTCACGGCGACCTGTACCGTCCGGGAACTGTTTCCGGAAAAGAATATCGTCAAGCTGGACACCGTATGCACCAACCAGCACGGAGACGTGGTGATCAAAGGCGTGGCTACCGCCATGCCGCCGAAGGAAGCGTAGCATACAAAGTAAAATGGGAGCCTGGCGCCGCACGTTGCGCGCCAGGCTCCCATGCTGTTTTGACTTCGGAGGCGGCGTACCTCACATACCACCTCCGCGGATTTTGGCCAGCACCGCCACACACTCCACATGCTCCGTATGGGGAAAGAGATCCACCGGCTGGAGCAGCCGGGCCCTCCACCCCCATCCGGCCAGCAGGCGGAGATCCCGCCGCTGCGTCTCCGGGTTGCAGGAGATGTAGACGATCCGCTCCGGCCCCATCCGGTCCACCGCACCCAGGAACTCCGGGGTGCTCCCGGCCCGGGGCGGGTCCAGGAACACCACGTCCGCCCGCTCGCCCCGGGCGGCCATGCCCTGGAGGTAGGCCGTGGCGTCGGCGCAGAGGAAGCGGGCGTTGCCCGCGCCGTTGGCCCGCGCGTTCTGGGCGGCGCACCGGGCCGCGCTGGGGTTGAACTCCACCCCCAGCACCCGCCTGGCCCGGCCCGCCGCCTCCAGGCCGATGGTGCCCACGCCGCAGTAGGCGTCCACCACGGTCTGGGTGCCGTCCAGCCCCGCCCCGTCCAGGGCGGTGCGGTAGAGCACCTCCGTCTGCTCCGGATTGATCTGATAGAAGCTGGAGGCCCCCAGCCGGAACCGCACTCCGCACAGGGTGTCCTCGATGTACCCCCTGCCCCAGAGCACCTTCTCCCGCGGCCCCAGCACCGCGCTGGAGCGGCGGGGATTGATGTTCTGCACGATGGTCTCCACCTGCGGGCAGAGCTCCCGCACCTTGGAGACGAAGGCCCTGGCCCCGGGCAGGACGGGGGCGGCGGTCACCAGGGCCACCAGCACCCGTCCGGTGGCCCGGCTGTGGCGCACCAGCACATGGCGGACAAGCCCCGTGCCCCGATCCTCCTGGTAGGGCTCATACCGGCAGAGCCGGGCGGCCCGCCGCACCGCCTCCACCGCTTCATCCAGGGCGGGGTGGTGGAGCAGGCAGGAGGCCACCGGCACCACCCGGTGGGTGCCCGCGGCGTAAATGCCGCTGTCCAGCCGCCGGCCCGGCCCGGTACAGAAGGTGGAGATGGCCTTGTTGCGGTAGTGCCAGGGGTGCTCCATCCCCAGGATGGGGGACACCGGCCCGAACTCCCCCAGCAGCGCCTCCACCCGGGCCTGCTTCTGGCGCAGCTGCTCCGGATAGGGGGTCTCCAGCAGGGGGCAGCCGCCGCAGCCCTGCCGCCGCAGGGCGCAGATGTGTCTCTCCTCCGCCATGGCCTCAGCTCCGTTCCAGCCGCGCCACGGTTTCGACAGTTGTTTCAGTTTCCAAGGGAAGTTCTTTCACTTCCTCACCATCAACAGGTACGGGGAAATTGAATACAATCTTCTTTATCCAGCTTCCGTCTTTCCTTTTCTCCGGGAACATCTCAATTCGCTCGATAAAGGCTTTCATAAACTCTTTCTGTTCCACTTCCGTTGCGGAATGGTAGACTTCATCAAATGCCAGTAAGAGCCTGTAAATGTTATCGCCAGAGATTTTCTCCTGCTGGATGCTGCGTATTTGACTTTGCAATTCGCCAATCTGAACCTCGATTTCCTCTATGATATCATACTGCTCATCATAGCGTCGCTGCAAGTCCAAAATCTTTCTGTCATAGTGGGCATCATTGATGTCCAGAGTATCCATCTGACGCTCCAAGCGGTTTTTCGTGCCAAAGGCTTGCTTTAGCCGCCCTTGTAGGACAGCAATCTGCTTTTCCATATCTTCTGTATCAACCGCTGTTCCGATTTTCGCTTGAATTGCTTCTACAAATCGGGGATTGTTGACCATAGCGGAGATAACCTTCGCCACAAATTTGTTGATCTCTGCCTGCTCGATATTCAGCCGGAAGCTGCACTCATGTCCTGTCGGTGTAACCGTATTTTTGCAGTAGTAATAATACCGTGTTTTCTTGTCCTTGCTGTGTGCCTTGGCGATATTGCCGTACATACTCTTTCCGCAGCAAGGGCATTTCAAGATACCGGACAGGATGTGGGCGTGGTCTGGATTGTTGACCTTTTCCCGCTTAAAAGAATTGATCTTGCGCTTCTCCTGTGCCAGATACCAATCTTCTTCGGAAATGATAGCTTCGTGCTGTCCTTCATAAACCGGGAACTCCGACTGCTCAACCACGTGCATCTCATTTCTTGTACCCTGTTTCTTTTCGGTTCTCCGTCTGCCATAAGCAATTTTACCCATATAAACGGGATTGTCCAGTACGTCCTGCACGAAGTTTCTTGAAAATCCGGGGATGGTGTTATTCTGCCGCAGTTTCTTGATAAAACCGTTGCGGTTCAGATATTTGGCTACTCCGGCAACGCCCTCGTTGGTATGGATGTAGCGGTCATAAATAACACGGATTACTTCTACTTCATCCTCCGCAATGACAAGATTTCCGTTTTCCAGTTTATATCCATAGGGAGCAAAACCGCCGTTCCACTTGCCCTCACGAGCCTTTTGTTCCCGTCCCGCCATTGTCTGTGTGCGGATATTCTCTCGCTCGATTTCTGCCACCGCAGACAGCACGGAGATCATCAGCTTTCCGGCATCCTTGGAGCTGTCAATGCCATCCTCCACGCAGATCAGGTTGACACCAAAATCCTGCATGAGCTGCAAAGAGTTCAGAACATCGGCTGCATTTCTGCCAAATCGGGAGAGCTTAAAGACAAGCACATAGGAAATGCCGTCTTTGCCGTCCTGGATATCGTTCAACATCCGTTGGAACTCCTGCCGCCCTTGGATGTTCTTGCCGGAAAATCCCTCGTCAGAATACTCCCCGACAACGATCATATCTTCGTATGCCGCATACTTCCGCAGCTTGTCACGTTGGGCATCCAAGCTGTACCCGTCTACCTGCATGGAGGTGGACACTCTCGTATATAGATAACATTTAAGTTTCTTCTTTTTCAGAATCGCCACCTCCCTCGCTCATTTCTTTTACCATCAATCCCTCGTTGCGGATATAATACTCCAAAAGTCTCAGCACATAATCCGGTGCATGGCGGTTGTCCAGTTCCCACTCAGTCATCGTCCGGTACGGGATATTGACGAGCTTGCAAAAGTCCTTCCGGTTTAGTCCTGTGCTTTCCCGCAACTTTATAATTCTGTTTTTACAATCCATCTTCCTATCTCCCTAAAAACAAAAATACACGTTGCGTAATCATTATAGCACAGCTACATCGAATACGCAACGTGTAAATTGCAAATTTTTACGCAGCCTTATCCTGATATGTACCCAGAATTCTGGACACATAAAAAATTGAATTAGGTGCACATGGAT
>OGMN01000076.1_pt1 | contig 109653 bp, 112 predicted proteins | sample 1573211 | NCBI WGS metagenome assembly OGMN01 (sample SAMEA2581876, study PRJEB24529) | metagenome | biome: Human gut stool | place: China | collected 2011
AAGTGCTGGGCGAAACTAACGGTATGCTGATGGTCAGCGTTTCCGGAACCGCAGTAAAACTTGATTAAGAACAAGGGAAATCAGCTAATTAAATAGAATCAAACGCTCTTAGGGCCTGTTGTCTGTATCTTACAGACAGCAGGTCTTTTGTTTTTGCGCAGGTTTAATTTTGATATTAACGTAACCAAATGGCCGTGCAAGACCATGAAAATGTTGAACTATTTCATCATAAATGTCTTGCGGGGGGGTACAAGTGTGGTAATATAACATATGAAATACAAAATAATTTAAGAATATAAAATAAAACAATTGTTTTGTATCGAAATCATCAAAGCTTCTTTTGTGAAAAATTGTTGGACCTGAGATTACCAAAGTTGAGGGAGGTAATTTTTAAGCAGATTATACAGGTACTGACGTTTTAAGGAGCTTAATAATTTGAGTGAGGATGGGGTGGTATTATGTTGAGTAAAAGAAAGAAGCATTTAGCGGCCAAAATTACTTTAGGGCTGGTGTTCTCATTATCGGCAGGTCTTTTTAGCAATACTGGTTTTGCCGCAGAGGACAGCTACAAGAATGAGACCATTCGGTATTATGTCGGTGGTACACTGGGAATTACAGAGCTCACTGCCACTGATACGACTGCGACTATCGGCGGTAGTGCTTTTAAGAATGTTATGATAGTGGCCAAAAATTCTGTTGATAAAAGTGCTTCGGCTACAGGTATTTATCTCAATCCGGGCGCGGATGTAAGCGTTTTGGGTGAGCGGATAAGTATAACCGCTATTAATGAATATGAAGACGCCAGTAGCAGAGCTATAGAATTCGGGGTAGCCAACGGGCATAATCAGTCCAAACTGGTTTTGGGCGATACCAATACTAAAACCATCGATATCGTCAGCCATTCCAAAGGCGAAGCCATAGGTATTTTTGTATCAGGAGGCGTAGGCGTGTCGCAAAATGCTCATGCGCAGATCAACGGCGGCATGTTGAATGTAAATGTTCGCGGTGACAGTAATGGAAAATTGGTATCAGGAATCCATGTTGCCAATAATACTGCTAATGAGACCATGCCAGGCAGTGGGGCTGTTTTGGAAATAAATGCTGATAAAACAATGATCAAGAGCAATGGTATTGGAGTGAGCGCTTATTCTAACGGCACCTTAAAGGTAAAGGGAGATTTGGCGGTAGAGGCTGCAACTGCTGTTTCGGCAAGGGGCTACAGCAAAATAGAAATCAATAAGGACAAGCAGAATACAGTCCAGTTGAAGGGCAATGTAGAATTTAATTATGACTCGGCCAGCAGCGGTACCCCTATCGAAGCCGATGTTACGATAAATCTGTCCGATGCAGACTCGTATTTGCATGGGAACATCATAAAAAGCGGTGATTTTGCAAGTACAATGACAGTTAATGATAAACAGAAAGTAACGGGCATGACACTGGGCCTGTCTAATAATGCTCAGTGGACAACGGATGCGGACAGCTTTGTCAATAAATTGGTTCTTGATAACGGTATCGTCAATATCAATGGTGGTGAGAACCAGACGGTTAGCGTTGGCAGGATCGACGGCAGCGGCACGGTTAATTTAGCGACGGCCAAAACAGATGCTGGCTTTGTCAGCGGTAAGCTGGCAATAGGTACTACCGATCTGGATGACGTTGATAAGCAGGATGCCACGTCAAATTTGGATGTTAATTACACAGGCATAACAGCTGACGACCTGCAAAACAACGTGGATGATATGGTGCAGCTGGCAAGTAATATAAGTGTAAAAGATGAGACCAATACTGGTTTAACAGCTAAAGCCAATGTAGCAGAAGGTCTGCTCAAAGGCGCAGTGAGCGCCGATTTGGATACAGCTGTTGGTGGCAGTAGTATCGTGACAAACAGTGTAAAGCAGGCTAAGGAAAGTTCTACTATGACTTCCATGCGCAATATCGCCAGCGTGGCGATCGTAGCCTGGCGGCAGGAGGACAGCACGCTGAGCCAGCGGTTAGGAGAATTGCGTAACAGCGAGGGAGACCAAGGCATTTGGGCACGTATGAACCGCGGTGAATTTGAATACAGCGGTGCTTATAAAAATCAGTACAATTTTTTCCAGCTGGGTTATGATAAAGCAGCCGGCAGCTGGCATTATGGTGCGGCAATAAGCCATAACGACGGAAAAACTACTTACGATAGCGGTAAAGGTGAAAACAAGAGCACCTCCCTGTCACTTTATGGAACCTGGCTGGGTGACAGAGGACATTATACTGATATTGTTTTAAAACAAGGTCGTTTATCCAACGAATACGATAATTATGCGGCAGCAGGGCATACTCATGGCGATTATGATGCTTGGGGAACTTCCTTGAGCGGTGAATATGGTATGAAGGTAGGTCTCGATAACGGCTGGTATGTAACGCCGCAGGCTCAACTGACCTTGATGCGTATCGGCGGTGAGGATTATACTACTAATAACGGGATCAAAGTCAACCAGGATACACTGGAGAGCTGCGTTGGACGAGTGGGCTTTGAAATGGGTAAAACTATCAGCGATAAAGGCAGCATTTATGCCAAAGCTTCATTGCTGCATGAATTTGCAGGTAATGCCGATACTTATCTGAGCCTGAATAGTATCAGCAACAGCTACAGTCAGGATATTGGCGGCACCTGGTATGAAGCAGGCCTGGGCTTCAACTTCAAAACTACGGACAACAGTTATGTTTATGCTGATGTAGTTAAAACATTTGGCGATGATATTAAAACTCCTTGGCAGTGGAATGTGGGTGCTCGCTGGAGTTTCTAAGCAGTATTGAAATCTGAACAGAAGAGAAATAAAAAAGCACCGCCTGAAAGCGGTGCTTTTTTATTTCTCTGTTTTTCTCATGGGCATCGTTTTTGGTATTTTGGGCGCGGTCAGTTCAAAGCTGTGGGCGATCATGGCAAATAATTCGCCTTTGGGTACACTGTTTACTTCGACGGTGTTCCAATGTTCTTTGTTCATATGCCAGGCCGGGTAAACGCCTTTGTAAGTACGGCGCAGAAATTCGGATCTGACAGGATCACATTTCAGATTTATGCAGAGCTTGCCTTGAAGATGCATAATACAGGCAAACCATTTACCACCGGATGGATGGCGCATAATAGTGAGATCGTTATCGGCAAAGGGATAATCTTCGACAGCATTAGGATAAGTAAGGCAATGAGCGATCAAGGTTTGTTTTTCCATGGCAGATACCTCGCTTTCGTCAGGCGGCATTAATTTTATCATAATTATATAACAAAAAAGCCGACCTCGCAGTCGGCTTTTTATTTTGTGATATGCTAATTATTTCCCTGTCAGTCTTTTGATGATTTCCTGATAGGCTTCTTCGACGCTGCCCATATCACGGCGGAAACGGTCTTTGTCTAGTTTTTCGTTAGTATCCCAGTCCCATAAACGGCTGGTATCAGGTGTGATCTCGTCGGCGAGGATCACTTTTCCGTCTGCATCGACGCCAAATTCCATTTTGAAGTCGATCAGGCGCACTTTACGTTCAGCCAAAAAGGCTTTTAAGATTTCGTTGATCTTCAGGGCGTAGGCTTTGATTTCTGCAACCTGTGCATCGGTTGCCAAGCCAAAAGCTTCGGCATAATCGGCGTTGATCATCGGATCGCCAAGATCGTCGTTTTTATAGTAAAATTCTACGATAGGGCGTTTCATAACATAGCCTTCTTCGACGCCCATTTTTTTGGCCAGGCTGCCGGCGGCGATATTACGGGTAACTACTTCCATGGGGATGATACTGACTTTTTTACACAGCGCTTCACGATCGCTGAGCTTTTTGATCTGGTGATGGGGGATGCCGTGCTTGGCAAGCAGGTCAAAGAAAAAGCTTGTGATCGTATTATTCATAATGCCTTTATCTGCGATAGTGCCTTTTTTGAGGCCGTTCATGGCGGTAGCGTCATCTTTATAATAGATGATTACTTCATTGGGGTTCTCGGTTTCAAAAACTTTTTTGGCTTTGCCTTCATACAACATTTTTGCCATTGTCTGTAACCTGCTTTCTTTTAAATAAATTTATTAGTAGAGCCAGCGAATGTAAGGCACTCGTCGCCTGCTAAATCGCAAGTGTTGATATTGGTAGATGGATTTTTTACATTGTTAGTTTAGCTTGTTTGCTTTTCATTGTCAATGATTTTTCGGAACATTTAATATAAAAAATAGTAAAAAAAGGCGTTTTTATGCTAAAAATCCGAACATTAAAATAAAAACATGAAAAAATATTTGCTAAAACTCTTTACAAATCCTGAAAAGTGATTTATAATCACAGCATAAGCAACAGCGAAGTTGCGGGCCAAGGCCTGAGTTCGCCGTTGCTTTTTTTATTCTGTTTAGTTTCAGTGAGGGGGAGAAAATTATGAGCAATGTACCGAAAATGTTTGGCAGCCTGGTATTTAATGAAACGGTTATGAAAGACCGTTTGCCAACGGCTACCTACAAGACTTTCAAAAACGCTGTCTTAAAAGGCGAAGCGCTGGATCTGCCGATTGCCAACATCATCGCCAATGCGATGAAAGACTGGGCGCTGGAACATGGCGCGACCCATTTTACCCATTGGTTCCAGCCGATGACCGGTATTACTGCCGAAAAGCATGAAAGCTTTATCGCTCCGACGGCAGACGGCCGCGTTATTATGGATTTCTCCGGGAAAGAACTGATCCAGGGCGAGCCTGATGCTTCCAGCTTTCCTTCGGGCGGTCTGCGCGCTACTTTTGAAGCCCGCGGCTACACTGCTTGGGACCCTACCTCTTATGCGTTTATCAAGGATGGCTGTTTATGCATCCCGACTGCGTTTTGCTCCTATACCGGCGAAGTATTGGATAAAAAAGCGCCGCTGCTGCGCTCGATGTGCTGTGTCGACCAGGCTGCCAGACGTATACTGGCGCTGTTCGGGCAGGCGACCGAGAAGGTTGTGACTACTGTCGGGCCGGAGCAGGAATATTTCCTCGTCGATAAGGCGATGTGGGAGCAGCGTAAGGATCTGGTATATACGGGGCGCACACTGTTCGGAGCCAAGGTTCCGAAAGGGCAGGAGATGGAAGACCATTATTTTGGCATCATCAAGCCGCGCGTCCTGGCTTTTATGAAGGAGCTGGATGAGGAGCTGTGGAAGCTGGGCGTGCTTGCTAAAACGGAGCATAACGAAGTTGCTCCGGCCCAGCATGAGCTGGCACCTATTTTTACTACTACTAACGTAGCTTCTGATCATAATCAGCTGACAATGGAATTTATGAAGCGCGTTGCCCTGCGTCACGGACTGGTATGCCTGCTGCACGAGAAACCCTTTGAGGGCGTTAATGGCAGCGGTAAGCATAATAACTGGTCTATTGCGACGACTGAAGGCGATAATTTACTGAATCCCGGTAAAGAACCACATAAAAATACCCGTTTCTTACTGTTTCTCGCAGCTATCATCAAAGCTGTTGATGAATATCAGGATCTGCTGCGCGTAAGTGTAGCCAGCGCCGGTAACGATCATCGTCTCGGCGCGAACGAAGCGCCTCCTGCGATAGTATCTGTTTTCCTGGGGACGGAGCTGACCAATATTCTGGAAGCTATCGAAAAAGGGAAGCAGTATAATCCTGACGCGGCGGCGTTATTGAAATTGAGCGGCGATGTTATCCCGGCACTGACCAAGGATAATACGGACAGAAACCGTACGTCTCCGTTCGCTTTCACCGGCAACAAGTTCGAGTTCAGAATGCTGGGCAGCGAGTTTTCTATCGCCGGCCCTAATATCGTTCTCAATACTATCGTTGCCGAAGCTTTGAATCAATTCGCAGACAAATTAGAAAAAGCAGCCGATAAAGATGCTGCCATGAAGAAATTGATCAAAGAAACCATCGTCAAGCATAAACGTATCGTGTTCAACGGTGACGGTTATACGGACGCATGGGTAGAAGAGGCCAAATCGAGGGGGCTTCTTAATCTTAAATCCACACCGGAAGCGCTGCCTTATATGGAAGCGGAAAAAAATATCGAATTGTTTGTTAAACACGGTATTTTTACAGCGGCCGAGGTGCGTTCCCGGGTGGAGATCATGCTGGAAAAATATGCCAAAACGATCAATATCGAAGCCTTGACGATGCTGGATATGCTGTATAAGGATATCCTGCCGGCGGCAGCGGCTTATACTAATGACCTGCTGGGCAATGCTGCGGCCAAAAAGGACCTGGGGATCAAAAACTGCTTTGAAGCTGATCTGGCGGCGAAGATTTCCGAGTTGACCGCTAAAATGTATAACAGCGGTGAAAAGCTGGCCAAAGCGCTGAAAGGTGCTGAAAAATGTGTCGATATGAAAGCTGAGGCCAACTATTATCATGACACGGTTTTAAAAGAAATGGAGCTCCTGCGCAGCTATGCTGATGCTGCCGAAGAGCTGATCGGTGAAGACTATCTGCCGTATCCGACCTACGGCAAGCTGCTTTACGGCGTCAACAATTAAAGGACGCCCTGGGGAAGCTGACAACGCGAAGAAGCGTATCCGCTGAGGATACGCTTCTTTTTTATAAATAGAGCTAAAATGATTGGATGTGGGGGGACTATGATGATGGAAAAATACGCAGCAGCGGATACGATGTGGGTACTGATCGGCGCGTTTATGGTATTTTTTATGCAGCCGGGCTTTGCCATGGTCGAGACTGGTTTTACCAGAGCTAAAAATGCCGGCAATATCGTGATGAAAAATTTTATGGACCTGTGTCTGGGCAGTATCGTTTTTTGGATCATTGGCTTTGGCCTGATGTTTGGCACGGATATCGGCGGTTTGATCGGTGCGCCTGATTTTTTTGTGCAAAACGATTATGGGGCGTCTTATCCGTCCTGGGCCTTTTTTATCTTTCAAACTGTTTTCTGTGCTACGGCGGCGACTATTGTATCAGGTGCTATGGCCGAACGGACGAAGTTTTCTGTTTACTGTATCTACAGTATTTTGATCAGCGCGGTTATTTATCCGGTCTCGGGGCATTGGATCTGGGGCGGCGGCTGGCTCGGCGCCATGGGTTTTCATGATTTTGCCGGTTCTACGGCGGTCCATATGGTCGGTGGTGTAGCCGCGCTTGTCGGTGCCAAGATACTTGGTCCGCGTATTGGAAAATATAATGCTGACGGCAGTGTTAATGCCATACCGGGACACAGCCTGACGCTGGGCGCTTTGGGCGTATTCATTCTCTGGTTCGGCTGGTTTGGCTTTAACGGCGGCTCTACAGTTTGCGCGACCGGTGACGATGTCCTGACATCAATGGGCAGGATCTTTGTTACTACTAATATGGCCGCTGCCTCTGCCGCGACGGCAACGATGTTCCTGACCTGGCTGCGTTACGGCAAGCCTGATGTATCGATGACCTTGAACGGCGCGCTGGCAGGATTGGTCGCTATTACTGCTGGCTGTGACGCAGTCAGTGTTCCGGGAGCTTTTGTGATCGGTATCATTGCCGGGCTTGTGATCGTTTTTGCAGTAGAATTTTTTGACCAGATTGCCAGAATCGACGATCCTGTCGGCGCAATTTCGGTACATGGAGTCTGTGGTGCGCTGGGCACGCTGCTGGTTGGTGTTTTTGCAGTAGACGGCGGTCTGCTGTACGGCGGCGGCAGTGAGCTGCTGATCATTCAGGCGACGGGAGTTGCAGCGGTAGCGGCGTATATCGGTATCGTGATGACGCTGATTTTTCAAATCCTCGATAAAACTATCGGACTGCGGGTCAGCACGCGTGAGGAAATCGCCGGGCTGGATATGGAAGAGCATGGTCTGGCCAGCTCTTATGCCGATTTTATGCCGGCAGCAGAAGATTTCCATGGTGCTGTGACTGCTCAGGAAGCAGCAGAGGCTGGTGCTGCCGTTACTCACGTTACTGCCGCTCTGCCGTCAGCAGGCAGACCGAAAATGACGAAGATCGTGATCATTACTTCGCAGCTGCGTTTTGAGATCTTGAAGGAAGCTTTGGATAAACTTGGTATTACCGGTATGACGGTAACGAAGGTTTTGGGTTACGGGCTGCAGAAAGGCAATACTGAATATTACCGCGGTGCGGAAGTAAGCGTGCATCTGCTGCCCAAGGTCAAAGTAGAACTTGTTGTTTCGGCTATTCCTGTGGCTGCGGTGGTGGCAGCTGCGAAAAAAGTGCTTTATACCGGCAAGTATGGCGACGGTAAAATTTTTATCTATGATGTAGAGAACGTCGTTAAGATACGTACTGGCGAGGAAGGCTATGAAGCCCTGCAGGACGAGCCGATCGAGGCATAATAAATAAAGCTGACTTGCGGTACTGTCCTGATATGGCGGCAGTACCGCTTTTTAGCAATCATATTTTAGAAAATAATGCAACTAATAATTATTATTAAGATTTTTGACTGTCGCTGCTTTCTGTGATATAGTGATAATAACAACAAGCGATGCTGTCATTCATTGGCAGCGCGCCGTTGATCTTGAAAAGACAGGAGTTGAAAGTTATGTTGTATACCGCAGAAGACGCGATCCAGATTTATCATGCTAAATCATCGACTTTGGAATTTTTTGCGGCAAAAGTGCCGAAAGCTGACTGGCAGGGTATCCGCAAAGAAGATATTGAGCCGGCTCAGGAATATTACAGTGACGATATTATTGTAGATTTTGATTTGCTGGACCGGGACGCTTATGAAGAAAAGGTCTGCGGCGGTGCTCATAGCGATCTGCCCGATGCGGCGTTTCCTGTTCTGGTGATCGTCAAGTCTTTGGATTAAAAAATTTTTATACTCAAAAACGACCTTTGCAGGTACTGCGCTTACAAAGGTCGTTTTTTTATTTACTTCTACTGTTTCAGGGGGGTTAAGGGCTTTAAAATGCGCCATTCAGACCTGTAAAAAAGGCGGAAAAAGTATTTTTGTAAGTAAACTGTAATTTTTTTCTAGTTGATATTTAAATATTGAAAACTTCACACAGATGAAAAAGTGTATATAATAAAAATCGTAAACAAAACCTGCTCAGCAGGAAAGGAAAGAGGTCAATGAAAATGAAAAAATCTGTAATCGTAGTGGTCTGCTTATTATTGGTAGGCATTTTTGGCTGGTCTATCGCTAAAGCCAACAGCGCCGATATCAAAGTCCATCTTGGTGCAGGAACCATCGTTATGGATCAACAAGAGCTGGTATTAACTCCTGATGAAGCCATCATGGTTCAAGAAGATACAGTATACCTGCCCCTGCGTCCGCTGATGGAAAAAATGGACTACCAGGTATTCTGGGATGCCGGTATGCAAAATGTTTCGATGGAAAAAGGTGATCAGACCTATTTTATGACTATTGGCAGCAACCAATATGTACGCAATGGCCAAACCATTACTTTGGACAACGCTCCGATTTTAGTAAATGGCAAGACTATGGTGCCGGTTACATTCTTTACCAACGTTATGAACAAAACTGTTGAAGTTTCCAACAGCCATGTTTAAGCCTTAACGGCAATTACATCTCATATATAGCTTCCTACAGGCAAAACACCGCTTTTACAGAAAGCGGTGTTTTGCTTTTTTTCGGCGGCAGTAAAAAACAGTGGCCGGGCTTAAAAAATAAAGATAAAAGTATTTATTTGCTAAAAGTAAAAATGCTATAATATAAAAAATAGGTTATAATTAATAGCGGATAACCTAATTGTTTTATTTTGTAGAATTCAGAGAGCGTTTGTAAAAAATAGAAAGAGGTAGCTTTATGTGGGGAAAACTGCATCGTGAGCTGATCGTCATAACTATAATCTCAGTTTTGATCCTGGCGGTTTCTTTTGCATTCAATTTCAGTGCCAGTCAAAAGGACATTCTGGAACGCCAGACTTACGATTATTTGCTGGACGCAGCCCATCATACCAAGGTTATTCTGCATACCGAGATCCAGCGGCAGAATGAATTACTGGATATCGTGCTGAGAAACGCTCCTCGATATGAAGGGCAGAAGGATAATTTGGTCAATCTTTTGAGTACAGTTTCCAACACAGGGCATTTTTCGACTTTTGGACTTACTTATCGTGGTCAGAAAACCCTGATGAGCAATGGCGAGGAAATCGATATCCTGGATCAGGATTATTATAAAAGGGCCTTAGAGGGAGAAGAAGTTGTTGAAGGGCCGGTCGTTTTGCCGTCCAGCGGCAGAAAAGTAGTTATTCTGGCTAAGCCACTGTATAAGGATGAAGAGGTCATCGGCGTTGTCCATGAAGCCTATGATCTTGACAATGCGACGAAAACGCTGCTGGCGGTGCTGAATATGCAGCAGGACCGTATTACGATGATCGCAGATGAAAAGGGCGATGTGATTATGGGCATCGGCAATGGCAAGCAGGGAAATTTCTTTAAATTCCTGGAGCAGGAAGCCATTGGCTGCTCGATGACGGAGCAAGACCTGGAAAAAGCTATTGCCAATAAAGAAAGCGGCGCTTTCTATTATACTGATATCTTTGGCGAGACACAGTATGTAGTCTTTGCGCCTGTAGAAGTTAACGACTGGTACACTTTCCAGATCGTTTCGGGAACCAATCTGCTGGCAGATCAGCAGATGCTGAATAAGATCGCTCGGGATACGATGGGAAAATATTTCCTGCTCATTTGTCTGTGCTTTCTCGTTATCATCTATATCTGGCGGCAGATCGAAAAAGACCGCTTAAAACAGATCAATGCGGAGATAGAGGGTCTGCGGCTGACGGCGGGCTTGATGGAAGGCTGCATGTTTGAATTTGATCTGAAAGCATGTAAATTTCTGATCGTTAAAAATACCGGTGAAGGTGCGGCCGGGCATAATACCGAAAAACAGATACTGGAAAAATTGGGCGGCTTTATTACTGATACTATTGCGGAAAAGAATAGCAGCAGTTTAAATAAGTATTTTCATGAGGAAGACAGCAGTGCCGTGCAGAAGGCTCTGACAGAATTGCAAAGGGCCGGCAGGACAGTTTTTCAGGGGCGCCTGCATACTTCTGATGGCGATTATCACTGGTATCGTTTTTATATGGCGGTGGTATTTGATGATAAGCGGCAGATCAAGCGTGTTTTAGGTAATGTTCTGGATATCAACGATACGCAGAATAAATTTGCACGGATGCAGCATAAGGCTGAGCGTGATCCTTTGACGGGTATTTATAACCGGGCTGTTTTTGAAAAATATGTCAATGAGGTTTTAGCTGACAGCTCGAAACGGCAGCATGCCTTTTTCCTGCTGGATATTGATGATTTTAAAAATGTTAACGACAGCAGGGGACATGCCTTCGGTGATACGGTGCTGTGTGAGCTTACTGCCAATCTTGAGCGCAGCTTCCGCAGCTCGGATCTGCTGGGCCGTATCGGCGGCGATGAATTTGCGGTGCTGATGTGTGATATCACCAGTATGGAAAATGCCCTGGTGAAAGCCGGGCAGATCTGCAGTCTGTACACTAAAGGCGCGGCAAAAGAAGGACTGAAGATATCCTGCAGTATCGGGATGGTGTTCTGTGAATCTGACGACGGCGCTGCTTTTGACGACCTGTATCAGAAAGCGGACAGCGCTTTGTATAAAGCCAAGGGAAAAGGAAAAAATGTTTTTGTCGTATTTGATGAAAATATGCTGTGAGAACAGCAGGGAATATTCCTGGAAAAATGTAAAAGCAGCTTCTCATCTTAATAATGGAGAAGCTGCTTTTTGATTTAAAAATAAATTTCTGAAAAACTATTTTGAAAAAAATGGGAATGTGCTATAATAACATAAATTAAAATATTGCGAATTTAAATATTGCAATATTTAAAATTTGTGAAGTCGATTTTCAGCAAGGTAGATTGCAACCCTCTCCGCCTTGTTTGAAGATATTCCCCAAAAATAGACCTGCCCTAGGGCAGGTCTATTTTTTTATTTGATATTTAAATCTGGTATCTTGTAAGGTGTTGCAAGCTTTGCGGCTTCCTGCAGGCCATGCTGTATAATAAAATCACGGATCGTTTCAAGGATATAGGAAAAACAAATTGCCAGATAAGTGCTGAAACCTTCAATATCCCGTGCTTCCAGGTATAAATAAGCCTGCCATGTATATTTGCAAAGAGTATCCGTCGTTCCTGCAAGATTCTGGCGGTGAAAAGCCAGATAATAACCCCAGTGCAGCAGTTTATTGGTTTCCTGCAGTATCGCCCGCAGAGGCTGCAGCTCCGTAAGTTCGATCAGGGAATTGACTATTAAGGCCAGGGGTACTTTACCTGGCTGACCAAATTCTGACCGCCAGGCTTTCTGTGTCTGGGGATCGATCCTGCCGGCTGCAGCCACAGCGACAGGCTTGATAATAACTGACATTAGCTGCAAAGCGCTGAGATAGATCAGCGTATCTTTTTTGTAACGCTCGTTCTGCATACAATTAGCGGTGATGAAGGTAGGCGGCAGCCTGACAATAGTGCCCTTGGTATTGATGGTTTCTGCGAAGCCGATCTCGTTGAGCAGAGCCAGCGATTTGCGAATCGTGGAAATAGAGACTTTGTAGTTTCTGGCCAGTACAGCTTCATAAGGTAAAAGTGTACCGGGCTCATAGATGCTGGCGGCGATCTTATCGATCAGGTCACGGGCGATCTGGGTATAGTAATGGTCGCGTCCTTTTTCAGCGCTCCAGTTATAATCATAAACAGGTTCGGGAATCTCTGCCTGTTGGTATTTTTTGTATACTTTCCGGATATATTTATTGACTGAAACAGAAAAGCTGAGATACATATCATTGAAACGTTTATTGACAAGCTGGTAATCATTACTCTGTAAAGCAGCCAGCAGCAGCCGGAAGGTTTCCGGATCATACTTAAACAGCATATTTTTAGGTGCCGCTAAAGTAACCTTAGAATAAGTTTTCAGACTGTTATACAGATCGTTATAGAGCAGATTGTTGGAGCTGCGCAGCAGTTCGTTCAGCAGAGCTGAAAAAGCGGCATCGAGCGCTGCAGTATCCTGACAGTTATTTTTTTTGAGCAGCTTCTGATAGGAGGGCAGCTTTTTGATATCGCAGTGTGCGGCAGAAAAATGAAAAATGGACGGTAAAATGAGCCCCATGGTTTGATAAACTTCTGTCAGCGACTCCTGACGCCGCAGCAGACCAACAGCATAGCTTTGAGAAGCACTGTTTTTTTCAGCCCGGTAAATGACACGTGCCGGTTTGCGTTCTGTCGTTTGGATCAGGCCTTCTGTTTTTAATCTGGCCAAAACATCTTTGACGGTGCGGATGCCGACATTATAAATGGCTGCAAGCTGCGGCATGGAAGGCAGAGTATCGCCAGGTTTCAGATGGCCGCAGGTGATCTGGTCGTGTAAATTTTGATAAAGAAATTCAAATAGCGTATTTTTGCTTAACATCGCCAATATCCCTTCGAAAATATTACAAGTAAATTATAACATAAACATTTATAGTAAAACATATAGTAAATTTAGTTATTTGAAAAAACGATTAGATATAATTTAAAAATACTTTATTTTTATTAAAGAATGAAATAACAAATGTAAACGAATAAAAAATATAATTTTATTAATTAATACAAAACTACTTCTGCTAAAAATATGAAAAAGTTTAATATGTGATTAAAAACGGCTTGGAGCAACATTTTTATATAAGATATTGTGCTGGTTTTTAATAAATGCTATAATAAAAACAATAAACTATACTTAATTTAATTGGCAAAATAATTAAACATTAAAAATGTTGGTGTACAGTTTGCAATTATGATGAAATTTGAAATAGAAAAACGTGTAGAAATGCAGGATATATTTTTTTAAAGGAAGCTATATGCATACGTACACAGTAAGGAGTGGAAAATGGAAACTTTAGACAGAAAAAAAATAGGGATGAATATCAAAGTAAGAAGGATGCAGAAACTGATCTCTCAGACAGCGATGGCAGAAAAATTAGGGATCTCGCAGACACATATGAGCAACGTCGAAGTTGGCCGCGCTATGCTTAGCCTGGAACTGCTGCTGCAGCTGAAAAATATTTTAGGCTGTACGATCGACGAACTGCTTTGTCTGGAAGATGAAAACAAACCCAGGAAAAAGAGAGTCAGGGTCATTCGTTACCTTGATTAAAGCTAAGCAAAAAGATTTTAAAGAAAGTGGTGGGACGAATATGCAAAGTATCGATTTGAAAAAAATAGGCAATGAAATCAAAGTCAGAAGAGTAAAACAGGGCATTCAGCAAACAGCTTTGGCGGAAATGCTGGATATAACGCAGACCCACCTGAGCAATATTGAAAATGGCAGAGTCCCCGGCAGTTTGAAACTGCTATTGAAGCTGCGCAGTATTTTCGGGTGCAGGCTGGAGGATCTGGTCGATCCGGAGTGTGATGAAGCGCCGGTCAAAGCTAATGATAAAAGAATGCGGCGCATAAAAGTGATCAGATATTATGAAAATGCCTGATAGCAGGCATGAATAAAAAACAGGTCAGCTTTTAGAAGGCTGGCCTGTTTTTTATTACTGTCTGAAGTAGCTGGGCTGTACTGTGAGCAGTAGTGAAAAGTTCACAAGTCAGCGGAAATTTTTGTGGTATATTAATAAATAGAGTAACAGAAAAATCTTGTTTTGAGAGTGAACGCCATGACTTTAAAACAAAGTAATTATAAATCGATAACAGCTTTACTGCTGATACTGGTTATTGCTGTCGGCGCAGTCTGGGCCCCTCTATATGTAGAGGCCAGTCACGGACATGATTGCAGCGGAACAGCTTGTCCGGTGTGTCTGACGGTCAGCGTTATCGGCAGCTGTCTTAATTATGTTCTGCCGGCGCTGCTGCCATTGCTGCTGAGTCTGTCAGTTCCGGCTGAAAGTGTTGGAAGCAGGGCTTTGCCTGCCAGTCTGGCAAGGCTGACGCTGATCGGGCTGAAAGTGCGTCTTGATAATTGAGAATTGCCAAAATTTATTTTAAATAAATTTTGGAGGTCGTACCTTGAAAAATAAATTTGTTTATCTCGTTACTATCATTCTGGCTGTGCTGTATCTTGCGGCGGGGCATTATTTTGCTGTGCAGGGTTTAAGTTTTTTTAAAGAGAAATCGCCTACTGACGTTGTTGAGGCAAGGGTAGTGAAGCTTTTGCCGGCAGCAGCCGGGGCTAAATTTGAGCAGATAAGATTTGAAGCCGAATTATTGTCAGGAAGGCAAGAAGGCGTCAAAGTGACGGCTGCGCAGAATAAAGCCGGCAGTTTTGCGGTTGGGCGCGATGTAGCCGTTGGCGATAAGGTGCTGCTGCTGCCGGGACAGAGCAGTCAGGGTGAATGGAGTTATGCCGAGCATCTGCGCAGTAATGTACTGATGTGGCTGTTTGCTGTTTTTGCTTTAAGTATTATCGCTTTTGGACGGATGCAGGGCGTAAATACTTTGATCTCTCTGCTTTTTTGCTGCCTGTCGATCTTTGCAGTTTTTGTACCGGCGATACTGTCAGGCAAGAACGTTTACTGCTGGACGATCCTGACCTGTGCTTTTATTGTCGTGACTAATCTGCTGCTGGTGAATGGCATCAGCAGAAAAACGGTCGCGACTATTTTGGGCTGTATCGGCGGACTTGTCATTGCGGCGCTTATCAGTGCGTCTGCAGACAGTTTTTTGCAGCTTACGGGGCTGGTAGACGAGGATTCCATGTACCTGCTGTTTTTGAATCCTGCTGACCCGGTCGATCTGAAAGCGATCATATTCAGCGCGATCATTATCGGCGCTTTGGGAGCGATCATGGATGTGGCGATGGATATTGCTTCGGCCCTGAACGAGCTGGCGGCTACTACTGCTGAACCTACGAGGAAAATGCTGCTGCAGGCCGGCAATAATATCGGCCGCGATATCCTGGGCATGATGTCCAATACGCTGATCCTGGCATATATCGGCGGTTCACTGACGATAGTTTTGCTGTTCTTTGCTTATAACCATTCGCTGCTGTATCTGCTGAACAAGGAAATGGTGGTCGTAGAGATCCTGCAGGCCGTTATCGGCAGCTTTGGCATCCTGTTTACGATCCCGTTTACTTCTTTTATCTGCAGCAGGCTGTATGTAAAAAAGGCCGGAAGACGTTATAAGTCAGGCTTGGAAAATAAAATATAAATTATACGGCAAAAATCTTGCAGGAATTGATTTGATGTATTATAATAAACCGTGCTGAAAAATTATATAAATTTATTAATTATATAACAAAAAGTATAACTGCTAATACAAAAAATAAACGGGATGCAATTAAAAAATAAGCAGGATGGGAGCAGCTGTTATGAAAAATGAAGATGATGTTATCGGCAAAGAAATAACGGGTGGCGGGAGCAGTTCCAGCGGTCCTTTAAAAAGTCTGCTGGAGGTATGTCCGATCTGCGGCAAGGAATTTTCCTGCAATAAAACCTATCATGTCTATACGGCACTGGCCGGACGACGGCGGCAGTATTACTGCAGCTATCACTGCTTTAAACAGCGGCCGAATCCCAAAAATAAATTATAAAACACTAAAACACCGTACATTTTGTACGGTGTTCTTTTATTATGCTGTCGTGCATAGATGACAGGAAGCAGTTTGCAGGATTTGTTGAATGATATTTTTGCAGTGCTTACATATATTCACTTATATGTGGAACCTATAAAGCATGAGCAAGTAAATCAGTATGATTGTCCTGTAGAGGGGTAAAATTATATGATATTACAAAAAAATATTGCTTTTTACAAAAAGCATAACTACAATATTAATTAGATAACGAATAGTTTAGAAAATATTAAATAAAATAATTGTAAAACTTAAATTGATGAGAGAATTTGCAGAAATTTAAAATCATGAGAGAAGTGAAAGCATGAACGCTGACAGTTACGGCCTTAAATTGAACGAACAAAGCAGTGAGCAGACGGTCTATGACTACAATATGCTGATGAGTGCGATGAACGTCAGTGTCAGCAAGCACTTGATGGACGAAAATTTTACCGTAGTCTGGGCTAATGATTATTTTTACTCGCAGACTTTATACACAAAGCAAGAGTATGAAGCGATCTATCATAACAGCTGCCGCAAATATTTTGCGCAGTACCCGGAAGAGTATGAAAAAATGGCGATGGCAGTTGAACAGGCCTTGCTGAAAGGGAAAAGTGGTTATGAATGTATCTGCAGGATGCCGCTTAAAGATGGAAGCTGCTCCTGGATTAAAGTCAGCGGTATGTTCAGCGACCAAAAGGTTAACGATATCCCGGTCATTTATGCTACCTTTATTGATGTTACTGAAGCAGTTGAACAAAAGGAACTGCAGCAGCAGCTGGAAAAACGTTCACAGGAGCTGCAGGCGGCACTGCAGGCGGCAGAAGTCGCTAACCGTGAAAAGTCTGATTTTCTTTCCCGGATGTCGCATGATATCAGGACGCCGATGAACGCTATTATGGGGATGACGGATATTGCCTCCGCGCATATCGACAATCCGGAAAAGGTACAGGACTGTCTGCGGAAGATCTCGCTTTCGAGTCAGCATCTTCTGGGCCTGATCAATGATGTGCTGGATATGTCGAAGATAGAAAGCGGAAAAATGACTCTGGCGGAAGAAGTGATCGAGCTGCCGGAGGTGATGGACACTATCGTTTCGATCATGCAGAGCAGTGTCAAGGCCAGGCAGCAGCATTTTGACGTGCGCCTGCGGCATATCAGGCACGAGCAGCTGTGCTGCGATTCGCTGCGTCTGCGGCAGGTACTGATCAATGTGCTTTCCAACGCTTCCAAGTTTACGCCGCCGGGCGGTACCGTCAGTTTCGATATCGAAGAAACGGCGTCAGAAAATGCGGCCAAAGCCTGGTTCAAATTTACAGTCAGGGATACCGGAATAGGAATCAAGCCGGAGTTTTTGAGGGATATTTTTAAACCCTTCACCCGCGAAAAAGACAGCCGGATCGATAAAACTGAAGGCAGTGGTCTGGGGATGGCGATCTCGAAGAAAATCGTCGATTTGATGGGCGGGACGATCGAGGTCAGCAGCGAGGTTGGTACTGGTACTGAATTTACGATCAGGCTGCCGCTGCCGATCAGTGAACTGGAATTGGGCAATTTTAAGTTTCCCGATTTGAAGATCATCGTAGTCGACGATGATGTGATCGTCTGTGAGCATACGACGGAGCTTTTACGGCAGATTGGCATTCGTTCGGACTGGGAAACGTGTGGACAGCGGGCGGTGCAGAAGGTCCTGGCGGCGCATCAGGCGGGTGAGCCTTACGACGCGGTGATATTGGACTGCAGGATGCCGGATCAGGACGGAGTGGAAACGGCGGCGATCATTCGCCGCGCTATCAGCGAACCGCTGCCGATCATTTTGATTTCAGCATATGATTCGGCCGATGTTGAAACGAAGGCGCGTCAGGCGGGTGTCAACGGTTTTATGACGAAGCCTGTTTTTATGTCGACTTTGTGCCGGGCGTTACAGAGATATGTTTTAGGTCAAACAGCAGCCGATGAACAAAAGAGTAAAACTGATTTCAGCGGTAAACGCTTTTTATTAGTGGAAGATAACGCCTTGAACCGTGAGATAGCGATGGAAATGCTGGAATCTGCCGGCGCTGTGGTAGAAAGTGCCTGTGACGGCGCAGAAGGCGCGGCAAAATTTGCGGAGGAGCCGGCAGGATATTATGATCTGCTGCTGATGGATGTGCAGATGCCTGTGATGAACGGCTATGAAGCCACGCAGAAGATCCGCGCTTCTGCTAAGTCCGATGCCAGAACCGTGCCGATCGTGGCGATGACGGCCGATGCTTTTGCCGAAGATATCATCGAAGCGAAAAAGGCAGGTATGAACAGCCATTTAGCCAAGCCTTTAAATTTAGCGACGCTGGTGCGTGAAATAAATAAACAGCTGCAGAAGCATTGAAAAAGAGAATAAAAGTTCGGGGACACCGTATGTGTGATTGCATACGGTGTTTTTTTATTTGTTTTTAGAAGCAAAGAAAAGAGGCTGTTGTACAAGGCTGGCAAGTAAATAATTCAAATAACAAAACCGTCTGCCGAGGCAGGCGGTTTTTTGCAGTTCGGGTACCAGTTGCAAGACTTTCAGACAGGCGTATTCACTTATAACAAAAATGTCTTGCGGGGGGGACAAATATGGTATTATATCAAAAATAAACTATATAGATAGTATTAAGTATTAGGAATAAGAAATTATCAAAACAAGAATTAATTAAAATATTGCGAAAGTAGACATGACAAGTAAGGTTTTCACCAAGGCGTTGCGACCCTCCGCCTTGCTTGAAAATATTTCCCCACAGGTGCCGCTTTGCTAAAAAAGCAGAGCGGCAAACCCAAATGAGCGCTGCGGTTTAAAGCTGCAGCTTTGATGAAAGTTTTTAGACAGGGAGCACAGATGCTTCCTTTGTTTAAAATATTATTTCCAAACAACCCTTTATGTATAATCGGGGTCTTGCAATCGGCGTGAAAAATTTACAGAAAGGAGCGGGAAAGGCAAAAGCCAGGGCAACCATTTTCAGTAGAAGTCAGGCTGTGACACGCCTGCTGCCCCTGCGCGATAACGGGTAGAAATTTGTAGTAAAAATTGATGATGAAGGAGTGAGACAGTTGTCTAAATCCAAAAGGTACCAGTTAGAGAAAAAAATCATGGTTTTTCTGAGCAGCGGTTTGTTTGCGATCTCAGGATTTTGTGCAGGCGACGTTTATGCCGCGGCTGTTTTTGCGGATGGGACAGGGACCAATTCGACTGTTGCCGGCGTAAATAACAACGCCAGCGGTGAGAATACTAATGCTGTAGGTTATAACAATCATGCTATTTCTGATAACAGCAACGCGATCGGCGCGAATAACCAGGCTCTGGCCGAGGATTCCAATGCCATCGGCAGTAAAAACAACACTTATGCCAATGAATCAAACGCGATCGGCAGCGGCAATATCACTAATGGTGTCGGGTCTAATGCTATTGGTAAGGATAATGTGGCCAATGGCTTGGACAGTAACGCTTTTGGTACTGCCAATAAGGCGAATTCGGATAATTCCAATGCTTTCGGTACCGGCAATCTGGCGGATGGTATCGGTACGAGCGCCTTTGGTTATTTGAATAATGTCAGCGGCAATGAATCAGTGGCGTTTGGTTTTACCAATACCATTTCGGCGGCAGAGGCCGTAGCAATGGGCCGCAATAATCAGGTGATCGCTACCGGCGGCAGTGCGATCGGTAATAATAATCAGGCAATGGCGATGTATTCTACTGCGATCGGCAATGATAACTATGCGATCGGAGAGAATTCCAGCGCGATCGGCCTTGGCAACAATATTACAGCTAACGATGCTACGGCGCTGGGCAACAAGAATACGGCTTCGGGGATCTCGGCAGGCGCTGTCGGTATCAGCAATACTGCCAGCGGCCATAATGCCCAGGCTTTCGGTTATTTAAACGAAGCTACGGGTCAGGATTCTCAGGCCTTCGGCGCTCAGAACAAAGCGACGGAGCGTTATGCCAGCGCTTTTGGGCATGAAAATGAGGCTATGGCCTATGCGGGCAGTGCGCTGGGTGTGAAAAACGTGGCGACAGGCAATTTTGCTTCAGCGGTTGGTTATGACAATACGGCATCCAACTATCTGGCTAACGCCATCGGCACCTCGAATGTGGCCTCCGGAGCCTATGCTAATGCTTACGGTGTACATAACGAAGCCAATGCCAGTTATGCCAGTGCTTTTGGCTATGGCAATATCGTCAGCGGCGAGCATGGCATCGCATCTGGCTACAATAATAACATCAGCGGTAATTTCGCCAGCGCTTTCGGTACAGATAATACAGTCAGCAATATTCGCAGTGCGGCCGTAGGTTCGAATAATACCGTCAGCGGTGAGGTCAGTAATGCTTTTGGCTATAATAATACCGCCAGCGGCAATTATACTAACGCTATCGGTTATAACAACCAGGCGCAGGCTTTTGCTTCTTCGGCGATCGGCTATCAGAACAAGGCTACGGCCAGCGCGGTTTCGGCCAGCGCCGTGGGTCGTTCCAACGAAGTGAGCAACGAATATGCCAATGCTTTCGGTGCTTTGAACAAGGCGTCGGGTTCTTCCTCCAGCGCTTTCGGCGTCAATAATAACGCGTCGGGTTCCTTTGCCAGTGCTCTGGGTTATCAGAACACAACGGCCGGCTATCTCGGCAGTGCTGTGGGCGCCAGCAATAACGCGTCTGCTAATTATGCCAGTGCTTTTGGTTATGGCAATGCGGCCTCGGGCTATGTCGGCAACGCTATCGGCAGTATGAATACGGCTTCCGGCAGTTATGCCAGCGCCGTAGGCTATCAGAATACTGCCAGCGGCGTCAAATCCAACGCTATCGGCAATGAAAATACAGCATCAGAAGAATACACTAACGCTGTCGGCGCCGGCAACAGAGTCAGCGGCTACGCCTCCAGTGCCTTCGGCAATAATAACGAGGTGACTGCTGAATTCGCCAGCGCTTTTGGCCACAGCAATAATATCAGCGGCTATGTTTCCAATGCCCTGGGTTATGATAACGCTGTCAGCGGCGATTATTCAACGGCGGTAGGCCTTTTTAACAATGTAGGTGGCAATTCGTCCTATGCTTTTGGCTATGGCAATAATATTGCTGCTAATTCCAGTTCCGCTGTCGGCAACGGCAATACGATCAGCACCGGCGCTGATGATTCCTTCGCGCTTGGTAACGATACCAGTATCTCGCTGGCTAACAGCGTCGCTTTGGGCAGTAATTCTGCAGCGACGGCGATCAACAGCGTTACGGGCAACAGCAGCTATACTAAATGGGCCGGCGTCAGCGACGTCGTGGGCGTTGTCAGCGTAGGCAGCTCCGGGGCGACCCGTCAGATCCAAAATGTAGCGGCAGGGCAGGTCAGCGCAACTTCTACCGATGCCGTCAACGGCAGCCAGCTGTATGAAGTAGCGCAGAAAGCAGCGCAGCAGGCTACTGTTTCGGCAGGCGACAGCAACGTCGTCGTTACGCCTACCACGAACAGCAGCGGCGGCACCGATTACGAAGTGAAGCTGGCTGACGAACTGCAGATCGGTACTGGCGTCAATGTCGACGGCATCGGCGATGGCAAGATAGATGTCGGTAACGGCAATGTGGTCATCGACGGCAGCGACGGCTCGATAACTGCCGGCGGTGTGACGATCAATAAAGATGATGAAGGCACGATCAACGGCCTGACCAATACTACCTGGGACCCGGACAATTATGTATCCGGGCAGGCAGCGACCGAAGACCAGCTGAAAGCGATCCATGATAAAGCTGCGGAAGCGGCCGAGCTGGCAGCTAAGCATACAACTATGGAAGCTGTCGACAACAATATCCTGATCGAAAAAAGCACTAACGCTGACGGCGGCGACCATCACGAACTGAAATTGAATGATGTCGTTGAGATCGGCAGCGGTGCCAATAAAGTCACTATCGACGGTACAAATGGCACTGTCAGCACCGGTAATATCAATATGAACGGCACCAACGGCATGATAACTGCCGATAAGATCACTATCGACGGCGGTTCCGGCACGATCGGCGGTCTGACCAATACTACCTGGGACGCAGATAATTACGTTTCCGGGCAGGCTGCGTCGGAAGATCAGCTGAAAACCGTTTATGATACCGCAGTCAAATATGACGTGGACAGCGGCGGTAATATCAACACCGGTAAAATCACGCTGGAAGGCAGCAGCGGCACTACGATCGGCAATGTAGCGGCAGGCGAAGTCAGCGCTACTTCGATGGACGCCGTCAATGGCAGCCAGCTGTATCAGGTCAAGCAGGACATCAATAATATCAATCAGGATATCACCAAGCTGGGTGACGAGATCGATACGGTCGGCGCTCTGTCAGCAGCGATGGCAGGCCTGCATCCGCGCTTCCAGGATGGTAACAAGGGCGAGCTGGCCATGGCTTACGGCGGCTACGGCGGCAAAAGCGCATTAGCAGTCGGCGGCTTCTACGCCCCCAACGAAAAAGTAATGTTCTCGCTGGGTCTGGGCATTTCCGAAGGCGGCAGTAAAATGGGCAACTTCGGCGTCAATTTTGCACTGGACCGCTCTAGAGACCGCAAGGCAGAACCGAGAGATATCATCTATACCCGTAAGGAAGTAGATAATTCTTTAGCGGCGCAGGATGAAAAGATCCAGCTGCTGCTGGCCAAGGTCGAAGAACAAAGCAGAGAAATGGAAAAACAAAGCCGTGAAATCGAATACCTGCGAGCACAGGTAGAAAAGTAAATACAGAAAATACTATACTTGCCCCGGCCTGCAAGGCTGGGGCAAACTTTCTGAGCAGAGGAGCAGTAAGTATGAAAAAGATCTGGAGCTTTATCTTATGTCTGGTCATAAGTCTGGCGATGACCAGCGTTTGCCTGGCCAGCGACGGCGCTGACCTGAACAAACAGCAGCAGGCAGTAGTTAAGGTATTTGCCGCCTTAAACGGTCAGAACGGGATGGAATATGCCGGCATACGCCAGCTGATGTCAGCGAAGCTGCAAACAGAGCTGGATGAAAAAACTTTCGGCAGTGTGAAAAATAATCTGCGCCGCAGCTACGGCGAGCAGCGCGAAAACAGGTTCCTGGCCTATCAGCGGTATGCTGACGGCGACCGCCTGGCTTATCTGGCTAAATACAGTAAGGAGAAAGCTCTGCTGTTTATATTCGTTTTCGATAAGCAGAACGATCTAGGGGCGTTTTCCTTTCAGCCCATAGGCGAACAACAGCAGTAACAGTACAGTTTTGCCCGTTTCACAGCATTTAAATAGAAAGCAGCAGCGATATTTTCAGCAGAAAGCTTGCTGCTGCTCATCTGATTTCAAAAAATGATCCCTTTGCCACAGCGGCAGATAAGGGATCATTTTTTGAAATTTTAAATGTAACAGTTATAAAAATTATAAGAATTATAAAAAAGTGCTTAATTGTAATAAAAATATCTTGCAAGGTGCAAAGAAAATATGTTAATATAGCAAAAATAATCCATATAAATAATATTAAGTATTAAGGTTTATAAATTAATTAAACTAAAATTACTTAAATTATTACGAATGAAAAGACGATGGAGAAAGCAGAGGTCAGCCTAAAAAACAGAACAGCTTTATAAAAAATAGATGCGGGGCAGATTTATTGTTTCAGCATACTATACAAAGCAAGTAACTATTTAAGGAAAAGAGGTGGGGAATTGTCTAAATCCCGAAAAGTTCAGTTAGAGAAAAAAATTATGATTTTTTTAAGCAGCGGTGTCTTTATTTTTTCAGGCCTGTATGCGAGTAATGTGCAGGCGGCGCCCGTTTTTTCCAGTGGCAGTGCTTCTGATTCCACTGTTGCCGGTGTCAATAATACAGCTTCCGCTAATTCCAGCAGTGCTTTTGGTTATTTCAATACTGCCGGGGGCCTGGCATCCAGTGCTTTTGGCTGGAGCAATACTGCCAGCGCCGAAAATGCCAGCGCTTTTGGTTATGTCAACGAGGCGAGCGGCCTGGCGTCCAGCGCGCTCGGTTTCAGGAATAAAGCGGCCAATGAAAATGCCAGCGCTGTCGGTTATGGCAATAATGCCGGCGGTGTAGCGTCCAGTGCTTTTGGTTTCAGCAATGTTGCTAAAGTGGACTATGCCAGTGCTTTTGGCTATAGCAATGAGGCGAGCGGCCTGGCGTCCAGCGCAGTTGGTTTCAGGAATAAAGCGGCCAGTGAGAATGCCAGCGCTGTCGGCTATGGCAATAATGCTAATGCTCTGGCTGCCAGTGCAGTTGGCTACAATAATACAGCAGGCGGCGTAGGTTCCAGTACGATCGGCTATAATAATACGGCTACGAATGAAAATGCCAGTGCTTTTGGTTACGGTAATACAGCAGGCGGCCTGGCGTCCAGCGCTTTTGGTTTCAGTAATACTGCCAGCGGCGATAATGCCAATGCTTTTGGCTATAATAATATTGCCAGCGGTTCCAAGAGCAATGTTTTCGGAACGGGAAATACTGTTTCCGGCAGCAGCAGTACCGCAGTCGGCACTGCTAATGAAGTTGCCGCTGAAAACAGCACTGCTATCGGCAATAACAATACGATCAGCGCCGGTGCAGAAAATTCGGCGGCACTGGGAAATAATATCAGTATCAGCTTAAAAGACAGTGTAGCTTTGGGAAATAATTCTACAGCGACGGCGATCAACAGCGTTACGGGCAACAGCAGCTATACTAAATGGGCCGGCGTCAGCGACGTCGTGGGCGTTGTCAGCGTAGGCAGCTCCGGGGCGACCCGTCAGATCCAAAACGTAGCGGCAGGGCAGGTCAGCGCCACTTCTACCGATGCCGTCAATGGCAGCCAGCTGTATGAAGTAGCGCAGAAAGCGGCTGAGCAGGCTACTGTTTCGGCAGGCGACAGCAATGTCGTCGTTACGTCAACTACCAACAGCAGCGGCGGCACCGATTACGAAGTGAAGCTGGCTGATGAGCTGGAGATCGGTACTGGCGTCAAAGTAGACGGCACCGGCGACGGTAAGATCGAAGTCGGTAACGGCAATGTTGTCATCGACGGCAGCGACGGTTCGATAACTGCCGGCGGTGTGACGATCAATAAAGATGATGCAGGCACGATCAACGGCCTGACCAATACTACCTGGGACCCGGATAATATCACCAGCGGGCAGGCGGCAACGGAAGACCAGCTGAAAGCGATCTACGATACGGCGGCGGAAGCAGTCGAGCTGGCCGCGCAGCAAAGCTCGGTATCGACAGGCGACAGTAACTTTATCGTCACAAAAACCACTAATGACAGCGGCGGCATCGATCACGAGCTGAAGCTGAATGAAGTAGTCGAGATCGGCAGCGGCGCCAATAAAGTCACTATCGACGGCAATAACGGTACGATCAATACCGGTAATATCAATATGAATGGTACCAACGGCGTTATTACGGCCGATAAGATCACTATCGACGGCGGTGCAGGCACGATCGGCGGTCTGACCAATACTGCCTGGGACGCAGAGAATATCACCAGCGGCCAGGCGGCGACCGAAGACCAGCTGAAAACTGTTTCTGACAGCGCTATCAAATACGATGTGGACAGCGGCGGCACTATCAATAAAAACAAAATAACGCTGGAAGGCAGCAATGGCACCACAATCGGCAATGTAGCGGCGGGCGAAGTCAGCGCCACCTCGATGGACGCCATCAACGGCAGTCAGCTGTATGCAGTACAGCAGGATATAGGCAATATCCACAGAGATATCAATAAGCTGGGTGACGAGATCGATACGGTCGGCGCGCTGTCAGCAGCGATGGCAGGGCTGCATCCGCGCTTCCAGGACGGTAACAAGGGCGAGCTGGCCATGGCTTACGGCGGTTACGGCGGTAAAAGCGCATTAGCAGTCGGCGGCTTCTACGCCCCTAATGAAAAAGTAATGTTCTCACTGGGACTGGGTGTTTCTGAAGGCGGCAGCAAAATGGGCAACTTCGGCGTCAATTTTGCGCTGGACCGCTCTAGAGACCGTAAGGCAGAAGCACTAGATATAGTTTATACCCGTAAAGAGGTAGACAGCTCTTTGGCAGCGCAGGATGGAAAAATCAAACTGCTGCTGGCTAAGCTGGAAGAACAAAGCCGGGAAATCGAAGAACTGAAAGCAAAAGTAAACTAACAGCAAAACCCCTGTCTGCTTAGCAGACAGGGGTTTTATTCTGAGGATAGGAGCAGCACAGCACGGCTGATGATCTGCATAAAAGCAGTCAACAAAAAACAATGAAACAGCTTTAAAATTTCAAAAAAATTTACTGGAAATCATCTTTTGAACAGAGTGGAGCTGTTTATATGTTTTAGGTTCAAAAGGCAGCCGCAGCAGGCCTTGGCAGGTAATGCGGCTTTTAATCTGGTTTTAATCTTGGCGTTATAAAATAAAGACAAAGCAAAGGCCGGCGACGTAACGGCCGTTAAGGAGGTAAAGGATATGAAAAGAAAATCTATAGCTATGCTGGCAGCAGCTCTCTGCACCTTGGCGATCACAGTTACAGCTTTAGCTGCCGAACTCATCAATGCGGAACAGGCGCGCAGCATTGCTGCTCAATGGGTACCGGCAGGCAGCACACATCTGGTGACTAAGGACGAAAGCTTTGAATTCGTGCCTCATTATGACGTTAAATTCTATGATAATAAAACCAATACCGCCTATGAAATAGAAGTTTTAAGAAACGGCGGCAAGGTAAGAGAGTTTAAAATGGAAGCGCAGACCGCTTTAGGCAGCCCTAAAATCGTCCTTTCAGTAAATGATGTGCAAAATCTGGTCCGTAAGGAATTTCCGAATGCTGTTTTTACTAAAGTAGAATTAGACCGCGGTGACGGGCTTTATGAATATGAAGCAGATTTTTACACGCCGGAGGTACGGGGCGAAATGAAATTCAACCCTGAAACAGGCACTGTTATTGAAAAAGAAATAAAATATACTGTGTTTTGAGCAAGAAGCGGATAGTAAAATAAGACCGGATTTTCCGGTCTTATTTTTATTTGACAGCTGCGGTTCGGGTACGGCGGCCAGAGTGTGCTGAAAGTTGTTATATTTGTAATAAGAATACTGTTTGCTGTTGAGTTGGCATTTAAAAAAGTAAAATGTATAAAAATTTTTTCTGATTTCGCAAGTTAGGAAATAAAAGCAAATAATCGAAAATAATATAAATAAGAAATAAACATAAAAAATAGAAATGCTGGCAGATAAAGAAACAAAATGAATTAATATTATAAAATATGATATTAATATGCATAAAATGGCTAATTTATCCCTTATAATTGCTTAAATATGCAAAAAGAGAGCAGGATTTTTTTGCTGGATGTTGAATAAATACGGTGAAATTTAGCATGTTTTAGAAAGATGCTAAATAAATCTCAAGGGGGTAAAAGAATATGAAAAGGATGAATAAGGTTTTAGTAAAGGCTGTCGTTTTGAGCCTGATAATGGGCGGAGTACATATGGGGGGGACTTTTGTTTAAAAGGCTATGCGGCTGCAGGCAAAGGGTTCATTATCCAGAGTGATTCTAGGATACCGACGAATAAGACTGAGACCATAGGTGGTGTCAAAATAGATGACCCGGAAATATTACACAAAGATTTTGGTTTGGGCGGGCATTGGAACGATGCTGATTGCGGTGAGAGTGCCGGTGACTTGACAGTAGGGCAGATTGCGGAAATAAAAGATAAATTGGTAGAAAATGATAAAAAATTGGCTGATGCAGTTAAGGATGTCAATGATAAAATCGAGAACGGAGAATTGAAAGGCGAAAAGGGTGATAAAGGCGATAAAGGCGAGCAGGGCGAAAAGGGCGATAAAGGTGATAAAGGCGATAGAGGCGAGCAGGGCGCTGCTGGTAAGGACGGCGTAGACGGTAAGGATGGCGAAAGCGCTTATGAAAGTGCTGTTGCCGGTGGTTATGAAGGTTCGAAAGAGCAGTTTTACGAAGACCTGGCAACTGACGAAGATACCTATGTCGATAATGAAACCACAATATCATATAATAAAAATGGTGATGGAACAGTAACGATCACAGCAGAAAAGAAAGAACATAATTTTGACGGTGAGAACATCATTACCAATGATAAGGAAAAGGTAGATATTAAGGTTGCCGGGACTGATTATGTGGATAATAAAGTAAAAGAAGAAGCTGAACTGCGTAAAGAAGCAGATGTGGCTGACGCTGTTTATGATGCTGAAACAGGTAAGCTGCATTTGAAAAACGAAGCTGGTGAAGATATCACGGTTGCTGAAGGCATTGCCAGCAAAGAGGCTGTAGAAAAAAATACCAGCGATATCGTGACCAATAAAGAAAATATCGAAAAAAATACGCAGGCAATCACTACCGAACGGACAGAACGCATCCAGGAAGTACAGCGTTTAGACGGGCGGATCGACGGCTTAAGCAACCGCATCGACGAGCTGGATGGACGCATTGATAAAGTCGGAGCTTTGGCAGTCGCTATGGCCGGCCTGCATCCGCTGGAATATGACCCGGATGCCCCGACTCAATTCTCGATGGCGGCAGGTACTTACAGCGGTGAAAGCGCTATTGCGGCAGGTCTGTTCCACAACCCTAATAAAGACGTACTTTTGAGCGTGGGTTTTTCGATCAGCGGCAGTGAGAAGGCAGCTAATGTCGGCGCTACCTTCCGCTTTGGCAGAAGCTCGGAATCAAAAGCCCGTAAAGTGATAGAAGACAAACAACGCGAGCAGGAGCTGGCTGCCCAGGCCGCAGCCGCCAGACAGAAAACCGTTTCCTATCGTGTAGAACAGATTTTGGCTGAAGATACAGCGAAAGCTGAATAGCAGATGGGCAGAAAAGCATTTGATAACAGCATCGATTATAAAGAGATCGGCACCAGGATCAGGATCATGCGGCTGAAGCTAGCGGTTTCACAGACTGAATGCGCCTCTAAACTGGGTATTTCGCAGACACACCTGAGTAATATCGAGCATGGCCGCAGCGGGATCACTTTGCAGATGCTGTGCCGGGTCTGTGATATCCTGCAGGTAAGCTTGGATTATCTGGTCAGAGGCGCAGAAAAAACCGACGAAAAAAAGCACAGCGAGATCACGATCGACGAAGTTGTGCGGGTCATAAAAATGCTGAAGGGCATAGAAGAAAAATAAGTCCGGCAGACAGCAAGTTTATCATAAAAAAAGAGCAAACCATTTTGGTTTGCTCTTTTTTTGTCTGAGTATTTAAATTATTATTTTGCGGAAGGCGGCATTTTCCACCATTGTAAATCAGGTTAATGTTATTCTAAAATCAGATTAAAATATAAGGAGGTATTGGTTATGTGTATTATTTGTACTGATCCAAATTGTGACCATGGTGAAAGGTGTGGTCGTGTAAAAATTTATAAGGAGGGAGGTTCTGCCAGCGATTTATTGGATAGCAGAGGAGAATGGGAACATGTTATTCCAGGCGCTGTTATCCGTGGCTCAGTATTTTTGCATAGCCACGGAGTTACTTATCGCGATTCTATGACTTATGCGCTTGATTATGCTATCCACAGAGATACTGTGGATGGTAGCGGAGGAGGGATTACCTCTACTGGCAGAAGTGAAATTGCTCAGGGATGGGTAAATGATCTGATTAGACTATTTGATTCTGGGCAATCTGATGAAGCGATAGGCAAGGTTTTTTGTGATGAAGTGTATGCTATTGAGGCTCACAGGAAATTTACGGAAAATGATTTCTCAAGCTTAGTGGCAATTTTAAGAAGTTATATTGATAAAGGGATAGTTTCTCAAAGCAAAGCTGATGAAATTGCCAGTTGGATGCATGGAAGGATATAATAGCGATTTTTGATTACGAATTATTTCCAATTTAATATTGAGAGTATTATTGCGTATGGTAAGAAAACTGTCTGAAAAGGCAGTTTTTTTATATAATCTATAAAAAACTTACAAGTATATATTTTACAGAAAAATACTTAAACCCGTTTAAAGATGAGTTGTTATTTCTATTATTTGAATAAAGGATGTTTTTATTGTTTTGCAGCGTCTGCCTCAACAGCAGGCGTTTTTTGTATTTTTAGTATGATTTACAGGGGCTGTGCTCTGGGAGTGATTGCTGAGGTTGGTGAAACGCAAAAAGTAATAGAACCATAAAAAAACGCGCAGACGCTGATAGTTGTAAAGCCGCTGGCGTAATGCGCCGGGCAAGACTCGCAGACGTTGTACACATGTTCAAAGTAAGTGTCTTGCGGGGGGGTACAAACGTGCTATAATACATATAAATATTATTGAAACAAATATTTTTGATGCTGAACAAATAAAAACGCTCCTGTTTAAATGTTTTGACCCAAAGTGTGCAAGAGACATAGAAGGTGGAGGTGGAAGATGTACGATGAAAAATGCCTGCTGCGTATCGGCAGCAATATCAAGCTGCTGCGTAGTGTTCGTCAGCTTAATCAGCACCAGCTGGCCGAGCGGCTTGGTATCAGCCAGACGCATCTGAGCAATATTGAGCATAATAACGTGCTGGTGAGCTTAAAGCTGCTGGTACGCAGCGCCAATGTTTTAGGATGTTCGCTCGAAGAACTGCTGGATAGGGCTGCGGCGGTCGAGTGGGCTGGAGCGCATTGTACAGATGGAGGTGAAGAGGCAGAAAACAAAGGCAAAAGTGAGTGTAAAAGCAGGTGCGGTACTGATGCTGAGGGGCAGGAGCAGTATTCGCTTGAGGAAGTGCGGTTGCTGCTGAAGCTGCTGCAGATACAGCGAAATATTTGCTCTTACAGATAACTGTTTAAGTAAAAATTGACCGGTAACAAGGGAAAGGGATGGAAACAGTGACAAGAAAAAGGTTAGGGAAAGCGGTGCTTTTGAGTTTATTGCTGATGAATGTCTGTAAAGAGGGCGGTGCTACAGAGTATAATTCTGCAATTACAGGCAATGAAACAGATTATGACAGTATTAAAGAGGTCGATATTGTCAGCGGCGAAGTGAAGTATACCTTTACAGGGGAGAACACAGTTGAGAATAAAGGGAGCAACTCTTTTCAACCAATCAAAGTGAGCGGCAAGACCGTGACGGTAGCTGTTGGTGACAAGCTGACGCTGACAGGCAAGGGTACTGGCGTGAGCCCTTTAAATACCGGTAATATTTTGGCGACTGGTTCGACCGGCAGCCTGACTTTTACCGGGGGGACGCTGGATGTGACAGATCTGACAGAATATCCAAAAAGTAACTATACAATTCATGCTAATAGCGGCGCCAGTATCGTGTTTGACAATGCAGTGACTAATATCGGCGAAGGTAATCTTACACAGTCAAGCATGGGTATAATGGTTACTGGTGCGGCAAGTAAAGTTATTTTTACTGAAAATGCCGACAGTTTGAAAATCAATTCGGCTACGGGGATTTATGTCAATGGCGGCAGTTTCAGTTTTGATAATACTGAGGGCAGTGTACTGATCGAAAATAATCCCGAGGATAGAAAGCGGGATACAGGTGGTCCGGGAATCGAGGTAGCTGGCGGCAGTCTGACGCTGAAAGGCAGGGAAACCGTCATCAAAACTACAGATGCTGATGGCACTGTTGGCGGCGCTGCTGTTTCGGTGACAGAACGTGATAAAGATAATATATTGAATTTTGAGGCGGATAAGACTATTTTAACAGGCGGTGCTTTTGGCATTTATGTTGATGGCAGTCTTGTAAATCCAGCGGACACCATTAAGACGAATATCAATTTCAGCGGTGAGACCCAGATCACAGCCTATAATAATGATGGTTTAGATGATTATGTTGGTTGTGTTGCTGTATGTGCATATTTTCCTGATGCCAAAATAAATTTTGCCAAGCAGGCAGTTTTAACGGCGGAGACTAATAATAACACTAAAAATGTGGGGGCCGGAGCATGTATTCAAAGCGGTTCATCTTTGACGGCGGAGCAGGGGTTGCAGGTCAACGTCAAAACCGCAGGTGACTATGGGTATGGACTTTTTGCTTCCGGCAGCGGCAGTCTGATTGATGTAACTGGTCTGACGGCTGTTGATGTAGTCAGCGGCAGCGGAGAAATCAGAGGCGTGCAGGGCTTTAGCGGCGCTGAAGTAAAGATGAACGGAGCTGTAAAGGTTGCTGGTAAAAGTGATGGCGGTGCAGTGACAGGACTTTGGAGCTGGAACGGCGGTAAGGTTGAGGTTGTGGAAGATGCGCAGATCAAAGCCGTTTCTGATACCGGGAACGTTATAGGTATCAACAGCAATAATAATGGCGGGATATCGTCTGATCGTGCTTTGACGCAGATCGGCGGTAATACCGTTATAGAAGTTGCCGGTGCTGGCAGCGCTGCAGGTATCAGCTGCTTCAGTAACGGCGATGTTGAGCTTAAGGGAGCAGCGGCTATAAAAGCGACCAGTACTAAAGGTACGTCTATGGGTATCAGTGCTAATACCGGCGGTAAGGTTACAGTAGATAAAGCTGTTACCGTACATGCGCAAAGCGGCAGCGGGTCGGCGTATGGGGTCTATAGTGCAGGTAGTGCGGAAATCGTTTTTAAAGAAACAGCGCAGATCGTTGCCGAGACTGGTGTAAGTAATGCCAAAGAAACTTATGCTGTCGGTCAAGGCGTAGGTGTTTATACTGCTGGCGGCAAAGTTGACTTTCAAAAAGGACTTATTTTGGATAATAAGGGGCAAAGCTATGCTTTGAGAGCATATAAGAGCGGCGCCAGTATTGCCGTCAACAGCGAAGGCAGCGGCAGTGTTTATCTGACCGGCAACATCCAAGCTCATACCAGTGGGCTGCTGGATCTAAATCTGCTGACTGACGACTCTTATTACGAAGGAGCGGCGGCCATTGTAAGTAACGGACAAATCAATATGAAGCTGCGTAACGGTGCTTTTTGGAAAGTGACAGGCAATAGTGATCTGACCAGGCTCGACTTCGGTGATAATGCTGTTATTGATATGGAGCAGGCAGCGGGTTACCAAAAATTACAAACCGGGACGCTGAATGGTGACAGAGGTACTTTTGTGCTGGGAGCCGATATTAGCACGGGGCAAAGCGATACCGTGTCTATCGGCAGCAGTGATGCAAAAGGCACGTATAATATACTGGTCAGCGAAGTCGGCAGAAGGCAGGGTGACGACTTGCATTTGCTGCTGGTAAATGATGCCAGTGGTGAGCATACTTTTATAGCGAGTGATATTTATAGAGGAGGGATCTATGTTTATAAAACAGAGATCTCCAATGAAAATGATGGCGGTATCAAGTGGTATCTTGAGAGTCTGCATAATGAAACGACAGAAGATGCCCGTAGCATCCTGCAAACGGCAGACAGCATGTATTCCAGCTGGGTGTTGAGCAGTGATATGCTGCATGGCCGGCTGGCCGAGCTGAAGGAAACACGGGCAGAACATGGCTTATGGGCTCGTATCAACAACGGCAAACTGCGCGGCGAAGCCTTCAAAAATAATTATCAGACTTATCAGATCGGTTATGACACTGCATTTAAAGACAGAGATGGCGGCAGTATGAATGAGTGGCTCGGTGGTGCTGCGTTTGAATATGCCAAAGGAAATATGAGCTATGGCAACGGCAGCGGCGAACAGCAGACAGCTGCTGTAATGCTGTATGGCAGTAAATACAGCCAGTTGGGCGACAGAGTAGATATCGTGCTCAAGCACGGTCAGATGAAAGGCGATATCGATACCTTTGGTATCGCCGCTGACAGACGCGATTATAAGTCCAGGGCCACGGCTTTGAGCTTGGAATATGGTAAACGATTTCAGCGTGAGCAGGGCGTGTATTTAGAACCACAGGCGCAGCTGCTGGTCAGTCATATCAATGGAGAGGCCGCTGTTACTGATTATGGAATCAGAGTTGAGTCAGAAGGCATTAACAGCGCCGTAGGTCGTATAGGCCTGGAAGTGGGCCAAAAGTATCAGCGCAGCAGTGCTTATATTAAGGCTTCCCTGCTGCATGAATTTGGCGGCAGAGCAGACACAGTGCTGACGTTGGGGGACGAAACCTTGTGCGACTGTAGAGATTACAGCGGCAGTTGGTGGGAACTGAATTTAGGCGGCGAGCTGGAGTTGGGCAGAAATAATGACCTTTATTTTGATGTGGCGCGTTCTTTCGGCGGTGCTTTTCAAAAACAGTGGCAGATCAATGCCGGCGTGAGATTTAGTTTTTAAACAAGTAAAAACGCCGCCATATGTATCAAAGTGCATATTGCGGCGTTAATGTTTGCTATTTGCCTGCTAAGATGGATGTCAGCAGGCGCAACCATGTGAGTAATTTTGTGTAATTATTATTGATATTAGACCTCCTTGTTTTTTTGCAGCAGTGCCCGGCTCAGTTCGTTCAGGCAGCTGGTCAGCTTATCCAGCCGCTGCTCCATACGCAGCAGCAGATACCAGCTCAGTACCATCGGGAAACCGAAGTTGCCGACGGCGCTGAAAATTTCTTTGGTATCCATAGTCGTTATGCCAGCACGGTAACGGTAACGACCTTGATGCGGGCTTCGACGAATTCATTCAGCCCCAGGCCGCCGCTGGTCAGCACGCCTGCTTCGATGATCCTGGCTGCTGCTGCCTGCGCTCATGTTTGTTCTCCTTTACATTAGATTTTTGTTTGAAATTTTAGGTTATTCTGCTTTGTCGAGTTCGGCTTTTTCGGTAACGTAGACGTTAACGACGGCGTGGCTCATAAGTTCGCCGATGGCTTCGGTAACTGCGAGGCATTTGGCGGCTTCGGCGTCCAGGCGGACACTGCCGACAGAGGTGCTTTTGGTTTGCATGGCGCCAAGAGCGTTGGTACCGTTTTCTACGTCCATGGAAAGTTTGAGGGAAGTAGGATTTTTGCTGACAGTCATATTTTCAGCTCCTTTCATATTTGGTTTTGTTTTTGTGTTTGTAAGTTGTGAAAATACTTTTTAGTTTTCTTTATGCAGCTTTCTTCCAGAAGCAAGCTGCGCCAAGATTTTTTCTCTTATAATGTTCATTTCTTTTAGCGGTAAAAGAAACGAACCAAAGAAAAGCCGGCACGTCGCAGATTTTTATTTTGCATCGCTCAACGGCGGCTCCGCGAAACTTGCCTGCAAGCAGGCTTCGGACAAGTCACTCCGCTTTCGCCTTATTCGCTTCGCACATAACAAAATCTGCTCAATGTGCTCTAACACCATACGCTTTAGTGCTTTGGTAAATAACCAATGATAACACCAGGCAGTCGATACTGTGCTTCAGAAAGTCATAGCTGAATAGTATGATGCAGAGGGGAAGCGCACATTGTGATCCAGTCCGTTGTGTGCGATGCGAGCTGTAAGTGCTGGAGGGACTGTTTGAGGCATTGACGATTCGCAGCTAAAGCTTTTCTCTGTACTGCAATGCCGAGTTGCCCGGAAGCCGGACAGCGAGCAAAGCTAAACAGGACTTGTCATAGTGCGCAAAGTTCTTTGCTGACTTTCTTTCAAGAAAGTCTAAAAAAGATAAAAAAGCTAAAGAAAAATAAAAAAAGATTGAAGAAAACATTAAAAGAAAACATCGTGTTCTTTAAAAAGCAGCCCTTTTAAACAAGGGGGCTGCTTTTTGCATACCACAGGGCCTTGCCCCTGATGACCTGCCCGCCGGGCTTCATTGCTCCGTCGCCGGGTGAATCGCGCAGATACCATAAATCCCAGCGGGTTTCGGCGTCGCCGCTGTACGGTCCGTAGCCGTCGATAAGCGCGGCTTCGCAGTGAGTAAGCACGTTCCAGCGGTCGATCGGGATATTGAGCCCCTGCGCCAGTGCGGCGACTAATTTACCTGCGGCGTCGATCTGGCGGGGAGTGGGCGGAAACTTGCCGAACTCAGTATCCCTGCCGTTATGGGGCAGCGCGCCGCAGGCGCAGCAGAGAGCGATACCGATAGCGCCGGTATTGCGGTGCCACGTATGGCTTTTACGCTCGGTGAGCTGCGTGCAGGTCTGGTAAATACTGCCGTCGGCGTCGATGTTGAAATGGTAGTCGTCGTAAAGCTGGCCGTAACGTCCTGCGGTCCAGTGCAGATAGATCTGCGAGATGCGGTTGTGCCCCAGGGCGACAAGTTCGGAGAGCTTGGCTGCCGTCAGCAGCGGTGCTGATGATATTTGCATTTGCATAGTAGAGATGCTCCTTTCCTGTGAGTTTGGAGAGCAGGCCATTATTTTAACGTCCTCCGTTCAGCATTTTGATGTGCTGTGGCACCCTCTCACTCTTATATGGCTTTTTAGGCTCTGTTTTTTAACCTGCCGGCAGGAAAAATTTAAAAAGTGTAAAATTTGCTCTTCCAAGCGGCGGATAAAAATTATTTATGTAAAGGGGGTTAAAAATGACCTTGTAAAAAGCCATATAAGAGTAGGGGATATTATTACTGACGCAGTAAGCATACCAAATCTTTTAAATCTTAAAGACCTTTAGCATCTCTTAAAGCTTTTAAATCATTAAAATCTGTAAATCCTTCGTACATACTTATGATTTTGACTTGGAAGTTTTAAGTGTTAATAATGGTTTTGTATTACTGATCTGCGTTAGTATTGATACTTACACCCTAAATTTAGCGAAAGCAGGTAAAAAACATGAATGATTCTTTAGCTTCACAACAAAAATCTAAAAAGACGGGCGGCGATGTGCTGAGTGCCCGTCTTTTGTATTTGGCGCTGAAATGCCCCTTACTGCAGGGAAAACACTGCCAGACAGAGACTGTACGGCCAGTTGAGCCGCAGTCTGCCAGAACGGTGAAACCGCCGAGAAAGGACGATGCTTTAGTAGAGCTGCGTATCGTTTTGCCTTATGGTCTGCGTAAGCAGGCACAGGACGAGCATATCAACTGCAGCGCTTTGTTCCGCAGGGCGCTTAAGCGCAGTTTAACGTCACGCCGCAGTTCAGGCGCAAGGTGTGACTAGTGGATCATTTTACAGCGATCGAAAATGCGTGGCTGGAACCTCCGCAGAGTCTGGCGGAAGCCGTGTACAGCTGTGAATTGTGTAATGAGGCTGTTTGCGCCGGTGATTTTTATATCGAGCTGGATGGGCTCATTATTTGTATAGATTGTCTGGACAGCCTGACGGCGCGGGAGCTGGCAGTAGAGGTGTTGAATAATAAGATCACCGCAGCAGAGTGAGATAAGGGGATGTATTGATGACAGTTACTTGCACAGAAACAGCGGAGTGTGATAAATGGGCCGAAATAGTGGCTTTAGCGCAGCAGGGCAATAAAAAGATGCTGGGGGTGATTTTGCAGGCTTTTGATATCAAACTGCGAAAAATAGCACATACCAGCGCTTATAAAGGTTTTGCCGAGGATAGCGAGCAGATCGAAAGGGTTGCCGTGGTAAAGGCGCTGGAAAAGTGGGGACAGCGGCAGGATTTCGAGAAGCTGCCGGCTTTTATCGTCAGTAAGTCGTATACGGCGCTCAGCAGTGAATGGAAACGCCGGCATAAGGATGAAGAAATGACCTGCCCTTATGAAATAGAAAGCGGCTGTGAATTTGCAGAGGAAGTGCTGACGGCAGATGCGGCGCAGACGACGCGTACTTATTTTGAACAGCAGCAACTGCAGCAGGATTTTGCGGAAGTGCAGGAACTGCTGGTACAGCTTTCGCCCAAACAGGAAGAATTGATCGAACTGCATTTTCTGGAAGGCTGGAGCAACGGCGAACTGGCACAGAGATTTGGCGTCAGTCCTGCGGCGATCAGTAAAACGATCAAAAAAGGGCTTACTAAGCTGCGGCAGCTGCTGCTTGCAGCGCATCAGGCCGAAAAACAGCGGGAAGCGGAAGAACTGCTGATGTAGATAAGCTGGGATATGGATCATCAGGCGCAGGCCGGCAGGCTGTTATGGCACTGCCAGCCAGGGTGATCTGCCTGGGAAATGCGTTTGCTGCTGCCTGGACAGAGAAACTCGTAAGTGCGCCTGACCATATAAGCAAATCAGAGGCTGAGAATATTGCGAAGGATGTGCTGAAAAATGGAGAGACCTTATGAACAGATACGGCGGATGGTAAAACTGTTTGAATATAACAGACTGAAGCTGCGGTTTAGAAATGAAGATGAACGGGCCAGGTTTATTGATGGCTGGGCAGAACGCTTCTGCGAGACGGACGATGCCGAATGGAATATTGCCGTTACTATTATGACTGCCCGCCGCCGCGAACCGAACTTCTATAATATGGAAAAAGCCCTGCGCGAAGCGCAGGGCATAAGGCGGGAGAGAATATTAGAAAAAAAGCGGAGAGAAAACGATCAAGCGAATACCACAAATGCACAAAAAAGAGCCTTGCAAAAGCAAGGCTCATCTAATTTACAGCCAACTCCTAAAACTCCCTACGAAATAGCCCAGGAAGCGTTGTTGAGGTATGAAAGGAGGGGGAAGGATTTTTATTGATTTTATAGTTACTTTGCAGTAAAATACGACCAGAAAAGTTTGCCGATATTGTGAAATTAATGATGAGTTAAAAAATATTAATTTTAAAATGAAAGTAGAAGATAGAGGATAAAAAGTTGGATAATATTGAATTGCAGTTAATCTATAGTAATATTCCAAATAAAACAGAAGTGCAAAAGGACGTGAGATTTGCTAAACTAGGGCATCCTGCAGAAACAAAGGTAAATAAAATACATAATTGGTATTGGTTTAAGGAAAGTTTTTATGCAATTACATTTTAGTATTATGAATTGAAGAAAAGGGAAGGATATAAATTTTGAGATAGGTATGGATGATTTTGTTTAGGCTATTTATAGTTACTATGTTTTAAGCAAACAACATTTTATATATTTCTTTTTTGAGCGACAAGGGCATAACACATTACGACTAACTTTGGCTTTGGTAGATTACTTCTGACAAATAGAAACATGTGTGGAATTTTTCGATGCAAAGAGTTGCGAATTCTATTAGAGAGAGTATATTCACGCTTTATTCCCTTATGCACATCAATAAATTTAATTATTTGTTTTACACCATCAAATTCTGTTGGAAAATGACCAATAGAATTGCGGATTCGATTATGTGGAGCGCTAATGATCAAATTGCTAAAACATTCTCCTTGTATAAGGCATTCCTTTAGTATCAACCATTTATTGCTATCAGAGCGCCGTTCTAAAAAGTTTTTTTGATTCCCTGGTATTTTATTAAAATCATTTCTGGAGTTAATATTATTTAATTCAACAAGTACTTTAGAAGTTTCGAGAACAGTTTCATAATTTTTTTGATAGAAGTCTAATAATTTGTCGAATGAAAGCAATAGCGTTGTTATTATTATTTTGTTTGAACTTTATATTCTTAACTGCTTAAGTGTTGCCTTGGATTCATTCATGATTTTAGTCATGTAATTATCCATGTACTCCCAGTCAGGAGTACCTTCAGGCGTAACAGGTAACAGGAAAGAAAAATCTGTTTTTATATGTCTATTTAATTCATCAATAAAAGCTTTATAATACATTCTACTTTCACGAAAAATCATAGCTGATATAAACATTTTTACATTAAAGGACATTGCCCATTTAGGCATAAGTACAACAACATTTTGACTCACATAAAATTGGTCGGGTTGTATGAAACAAGAGCCTAGATATTCACCACCTAAAGACAGTGTCAAATTCCCAGCTTCATAGGGTTCTATTCCGCTAACTTTATCTACTCTAGTTGTAATGCCATTGTTATTATTGGCCCTACCAACAAAGTTTATAGTTGGACTAATTGTTGTCATCTTAGCTTTATCCAGTTTTGTACCCATATCAATTTCAAATAACGCTTCATCATACAAATAAAATCGTTTCCATCCTGATATATCAACAGCCGTTTTTTCAGTTGAACACGTCTTTAGATTGCTAAGATTCGTCTTAGATTGCTGTATAACATTTTTCATATATTCATCCATGTATGCAAAGTCTGGTTCGTTAGTCGATGTTACTGGGAGCTTAATAGACAAATTTGGCAGTACCGTGCTCGATAATTGGTCTGAATACGCATAATATTGAATAGTTCTCTTAATCACTGATACCAAGAACTCAGCAATATTAGCATTAAGTTCTATCTCTTTTGGTTTCAAACAATGAACTTTCATATCAAGTGATACTTTTTGAGATTGATAAAATACCGTCCCCAAAAAGCTTACGGATATAAAATTTTCATATACACGGTAATTCTTATGAGTAGATTCAGCATAATAACCAGTAATGCCATTGTTGAAATTTGAGACAGTTATTCTGGGAACGATGCCTTCGTATAAATCCTTCCTTGCCATCATTGCTCCTGTTGGAACCTGTAAAGAATTTCCTGTCGCTTCTGTTTGAAAAATATCAGATATCAAAAACTCACCCCAATTACTAATATCAATTTTCGCCATCTGATTCACTTTCCTTTTTCAAGGCAATCAACACTGTATCTTTATCAGTCGTTACTTCACTAGAATACATTGTGGTATCAAGTAGTTTCTCCGAAAATTCTTTGACATCAAGTCCTTGTTCAAACATTAAATAGTCCATCGCAGTTTTCTTGAAATCTTCTTCAAAAATCTCAAATGGCTTTTGCGGTACTTGATAAGATAAATGTTCACTAGGCTTTACCCACTGACAAGAATCATCACCAGACTGTTTTGTCATGATATCAACCCAATAATTTTCAATATCAAACCATTTGTCATAAACATCATGACGTCCCTTGTTCTTTACAGTTACAAGTCCATCAGACTTCATATGACAGGCAAAGAATTCCATGTCATCTTGTGAAACACCTGTTTCAAATATAAAGATACTTGTTGTAACACCAGCATTAAACAACTCTTCTGGTAATTTAATAACTTTCTTCAAACGATGATGGGAAAGAATACGTTTCATCTGAGCTTTCGACGCTTTCTCAAGCTTCTTATCAGGTAAAATAAATGCACACGCTGTATGAGCCGGTACGTTATTAAGAACGTTCTCAACAATCTTCATACATCCATATTTATTCTCATAAGGTGGGTTCATAAGAACCTTCGTAATACCTTGTTTGGCTATCCATTCACCTGCTTGTTCAGTACGAGCATCCATCTGTTCAAGATTCGTCTTACCATCTTTATGAATAAGCATGTTTGCGCATGCTAAAGCGTAAATTTCACGGTCAAATTCAATACCATAAAGTTGCTTCTTCTTGATTTCTTTTGCCTTATTTGTCTCAGAACCGCCAGATTCCTGAATCATATTAGCCATAGCTTTTACTAAGAAACCGCCAGAGCCACACGTTGCATCTAACACACGGTCGTCTTTATTCACCTCAAGAATGCGATATATAAAATTCGTAATATGTTCAGGTGTAAATATTTGACCTGATTCAGACTTTTTCTTATATCTGTTGAACTCGTTAAAGAAGATACCCATAACATCTTCACCGCGCCACTCATTTGAATTTACGCACTCAGATATTTCAACAACCCAATCAATAAAATTATTGATTGCTTCCTGATTGTCTGTTGTATTCATCCTGATACTAGAGTATTCCTCAAGCAGAATATCAATCTTTGTATTTTGCAAACGGCTCTTTTCAAGAGACTTAGAGAGTACGGAATGAATTGCTGTATGAAAAGTCTGATAACCCATATCCTTCAAACGCTTCAATCCAGCACCATAGCGTTCAGCAACTAATGCACAAGCCGTAAAAATCATTCGATGGTATAAATTTTTAATACCAAAGTCAAAATGTAAACCGTTATTTATTTTAGCAGTTAATTGATAAATGCGTTCTTTATCTATACTGTCCCTTTTGAATAAAGACAAATAATACTCTGCATTATGCAGGGTATTGCTACCTTGAGCCTTATATTCATCCTCGCCCTTAAACACACGTGTATCATCACCGTTATATAGAATTCCGACTACATTCGCATATTGCTTCTGAATAATACGAACATTTTTTAATACCTCTTCAACTTGTGCTTTTCCAAGTGAAATCTTAGACGCCTTTGTCTCTAAAACAAGTGCAACGTCTGCCTTGTTGTCAGGTAGGTACCAACCATCAGGCTTATCAGCTACACCCTTAAATCCGAGTTGGTTAAATGTTGTCAATTGTCCAACATCAGAACGAACTCCATCTTTATTTTTAAATCCAAGTATATCTCTGGCTATATCTCTTACTGCATCTTCTGTTAAATTCTTCGCCATCTATTTATTTCTCCTTTACTTTGTGATTAGCAATATATTCTTTGGCTGCCAATCGCAGGAATGCGGACATGGAAAGTCCATATTGCTTTGCATACTCTGTTAACTCTTCACGCTCTGCATGTGACAGTGCAACCGACACCGATATGCGTTTTTCTTTTTTATTTTTATATGCCATATTTTTACCTCTCGTAAATTGTCGTTTATGAGGGTATTATACTTTAAATCAGGTAAATATGCAATAACCATTATATAAGATTTGCTGATGTTCGTTTTACGGCGTCAAATAGAAAGGGATGCTTGACGCATCCCCAAATCTATATATAAGCGCAAACACATTCTTTATAAAGAAGAGTTCAACGCTTCCTCTTTTGGTGGAGACGAAGAGGATCGAACTCTCGACCTTACGGATGCGAACCGTACGCTCTCCCAGCTGAGCTACGTCCCCACTACATAAAATATCTTACTCCTGCCGGCGCAAAATTACAAGTATATTTTTAACTTTTGGTGCTTGCCGCTATGTATACACGCATGCTTATTGACAACTTTTGCCGCTGGTGCTACACTTTAAAGTAATTTCATAAGTATTTGATCGATGATGAGGATTAGTAGCTTTGCCAAGCGGACCTCAGCGAGCCGGTGACAGTGCAAGTCCGGCGTTTGGCGGCAGGGTGAATGGACCTTTAAGATACGGCTTGAGCCCGCAAGGGGGTAGACGCCGTCGGGATGCTTCGCCCGTTACCAGGGAAGGGGATATCGGCCATGGCCCGTATCTTAGCGAGCGGACCTTAATCGGTCAAGCAGGGTGGTACCGCGAAAGTTGTGTCTTTCGTCCCTACATGGGGATGAAGGGCTTTTTTTATTGCCCGATTTGAAGGAGGCTTATATTATGGATAAAGAAAAAAATACCAGGCTGCCGTTGGTGGACCTGATCGAAGTTAAACCAATGCAGGACGGCTACCGCTGGGTAGCGATCACGGCGATGCTGTTCGCTATCGGCATCATCCTGCACACGGTCAGCCCTAATGTGGGCGGCGTGACGCCGAACTGGACGATCGCCATGTATTCTATCGTTATCAATCTGACGAATCCGACGCTGTCGCAGGCTGTGGGCATCGGTTTTATTGCGGGCATCACGCTGGTGCCGTCGTCGAAGTCGGCTTTTCCGCTGGGTAATATCGCCAGCGAGCTTTCGGGGGCGATCACCTGCTGCATCCTGGTCAAGGCGATGCTGCGCTGCGGTTTGGGCAAGTGGAAGCTGCGCCCCCTGGTGACGGGATTTTTGGCAACTATGGCCAGCGGCGGTGTGTTTACTTTCATTTTAAAGATCGTTCTGGGCTTGCCGCTGCATGTCTGGCTGTATGCCATGCTGCCGGTGGTGGCGATCGTGGGCGCGCTGAACGGCATGATCACCTTTTTGCTGTTCGGGCCGGTGCGGAAGCTGTTTTTTGTGCAGGAGGACGATGAATGATGGAGAGCGTTATCAGGCTGGAAAATTTTTATTTTGCTTATAATAAATCGGAGCTGGTGCTGCAGGATATCGACCTGGAGATCAAAAAGGGTTCGTTCACTGTGGTGGCCGGTCCCAGCGGCGCGGGCAAAACTACTTTGTGCAAGGCGATGACGGGCATTGTGCCTTTTTATATGGGCGGGCGTTACAGCGGCGATGTGCAGGTGCTGGGCGAATCGACTAAGGGCCGCCGGGTGTCGGATATCGCGATGCGCGTGGGGCTGATGCTGGAGGATTACGAAAGCCAGCTGGTTTCGCTGACCGCGGGCGAGGAAGTGGCTTTCAGTTTGCTGAATCACGGTTTTGCGCCGGAGGAGGTGGCGGAGCGTACCCGTAAGGCTTTGGAGGACGTGGGTCTGCCGGGGCGCGAGAGTTATCAGCTGGACGAGCTGTCGGGCGGGCAGCGCCAGCGTTTGCTGCTGGCGGCTACTTTGGCGGTGCATCCAGAGATCATTGTGCTGGATGAGCCGGTATCGGCGATGGACCCGGACGGGGCCCATTCGCTGTATGAGCTGTTATATGCGATCCATCAGCGTTACGGCACGACGATCATCGTAGTTGAGCATCGAGTGGACTATCTGCTGCCTTATGTGACGGACATGGTAGTGCTGAAGGAGGGGCAGCTGGTAACGGCTGATACCTTTGCCGCTGCGGCGCGGACGATGTATGAGGACGAGGAGCTGCGTACGCTGGTGCCTGCGTTATGGCAGGTGAAGCTGGGCGTCGAGCACCGTTTCGGCATTACTTTGGGCGAGTGGCGGACTGAGGCTGAGGCGGCTGCGGAATTACAGCTGCTTGGTTTTGAAGGGGGGAACGCCTGATGCTGGAGGCTAAAGAGGTCAATTTTGCTTACCGCAGGGGTCTGCCGGTACTGAACGATATCGCCTGCACGATCGGTGACGGCGAGTTTGTGGCGCTTTTGGGCCATAACGGCAGCGGCAAGACGACGCTGAGCCGTTTGTTTATGGCGCTTCTGCATCCCCGCAGCGGGCAGGTGCTGGTAGACGGCGAGGATGTCGTCAATTATGAGCCGGCCGACCTGGCTGACAAGATCGGTTATGTATTCCAGAACCCGGATCTGCAGATTTTGGAAGATACGGTTTTTGATGAAGTGGCGTATGGGCCGAAGGCTAAAAAGCTGACGGCAGAAACGATCAAAAAGCAGGTGGAGGCGGCTTTGGCGGCTACAGGGCTGGCCGAGCTGGCGGGCGCGTATCCGCGTCTGCTGTCCTTTGGGCAGAAGCGGCGGTTGGGTGTGGCGTCGGCACTGGCGCTCAATCCGCGTACTTTGATTTTAGACGAGATCACCAATGGTCAGGATGCGATCGAAAAAGAGCGGATGATGCAGTATTTGCAGACTCTGAACGAAGAAAAGGGGATCACAATTGTGTTGATCTCGCATGATATGGACGTGGTGCGCCGTTATGCGAAGCGGGCTATTGTCCTGAAGGACGGCGACCTGGTGTATGACGGTACGCCGACGGAGCTGTTCGGCGGTGCGTATGCTGTGGAGGAATGGGGCCTGCGCCGGCCGACGGCGGCTGCTTTGGCGGGCAGTCTGGGTTTTACGGCGGCGACACCCGAGGAGTTCTGCCGCCTGTTGGTGCGGAAAGGAGCTGAGGACTGATGCGGATCAGTGCGTTTACTCAAATCATTGTCACTGTTGCTGTGACGGCGTGGGTCTTTATCCTGCCGGTCAAGGCGGTGGCGACGATCCTGGTTTTTGAGCTGGCTTTACTGCTGTCGATCAAGCGCGACCGCATGACGATGGCGGCGATCGGCGGTTTGGCGGTGTTCACCGGGCTGATGATCCTGTTCCAGCTGCTGTTCGGTTCGCCGCTGGAGGTGGCGCTGACGGGCGGCCTGCGGATGCTGGTCATGACGATGGCGTTTTTGTGTATGCTGGCGGCGACGCGTATCCAGGATATTGCCCAGACGCTGGTGGACCGTTTCCACCTGCCCTGTGAATATGCTTTTATGCTGACGACGGCGCTGCGTTTCGTGCCTAATTTCCTGGCTGACAGCGAGATCACGCTGGATGCTCAGTCCTGCCGCGGTTATTCCAACCGGGGCAACTGCGTGAAACGCCTGCTTTCGTATGTCGTGGTCATCAGGCCGCTGGTCATGCGGGCGGTGGCCAAGTCCGAAACGCTGGCGCTGAGTATGGAGCTGAAGGGTTTCGGCAGCAATACTTATAAAAATATGCCGCGCGAGCCGCTGGGAGCCGCCGATTTTATCGTGTTGGGGCTGGTCGTGGTCCTGAGCACCTATCCGTTCTGGAAATGATGCCCGGCTGAAATTTTAAAATCATCCTGCAAGCAGCTGCTGCCTTAGAAAGGGAGCGGCTGCTTTTTTTGAGTAATATAATAATTTTATTGCCTAAAAGAATATAAATTACAGTTGATAAAAATAATAAATATGATAGAATAAAATCAGCAAAGTATATAATAATATCGAACTATTTTAAATGTATGGATAGAAGGTGGCTGCAATGGTACAATCGGGTGATACTCTCGTTTTATCTTTAGCTGAATTACTGGGCGGCAAGCAGGTGGATACCGGAGTCATCGACAGGGCTCTGGCGGAGCTCTGTTCTGCTTTTGATTTTGACGGCGGGCTGATCTATGAATTGGACCAGTACAACCATCTGCATCTGAAAGAACGCTGTCTGCGTAAGGAACTGCCTTTGCGGGGCAGCTTTCCGATCGACGCGGTCGACGCTGCTTATCGCAGCTATCTGGCTCAGGAAACCTTTGTCTGGCTGGAGGGTGGACAAAAGAACAGTGCGGCTGAGAATGCTTTGCTGGAGCTGTTTGCGGCGCAGTCGCTGGTAGTGGCTTCAGTAGTCGATGAAACGCTGCAGATCTACGGGCTGCTGGTATTTGTACAGCAGTCGGCCCGGCCGGTGCCGCCGGCAGGCACGCAGCAGCTGCTGAAGACAGTGCTGTCGATGTTTGGCCGGTATATCGGGGTGCGGGTCTATCAGAACAAGCTGACTTTTGCCAAAAATTCGCTGGAAAGCATTTTGGATAATACAGGTATAGATATTTATGTCAACGATTTCCATACCCATGATATTTTATATGCCAACCGTTCTATGGCGGCCCCGTACGGCGGTATTTCGCAGTTTTTGGGGCGCAAGTGCTGGGAGGTGCTGTTCCCGGGTCAAAACGGGCCTTGTGCTTTCTGCCCGCAGCAAAAGCTGATCGATGAGAACGGTGAACCGACTAAGATCTATTCCTGGGATTATCAGCGGCCTTTCGACGGTTCCTGGTTCAGGGTGTTCAGCGCGGCGTTCCGCTGGGTGGACGGCAGACTGGCCCATGTGGTGAGCAGTGCCGATATCACTGACAATAAGCGCAACGAAGCTTTGGTCGAGTATCTGGCCAATTATGATTCGCTGACGAACCTGCCGAACCGCCGGATGCTGGTGAAGGAGTGCGAGCGCCGGATCGACAAAACGCAGGAGGGCGGCGAAGGTTATCTGCTGTTTTTTGACATCGACGGTTTTAAAAAGATCAACGATACCTTTGGTCACGAAGCGGGGGACGAGTTCTTAGTGCAGCTGGGACAGTTCTTTTCCGGTATCCCGCTGCTGCATGACGCTATTTACCGCAACGGCGGCGATGAGTTCATCGCGATCATCGACGGCGATAAAACGGAAGCCAATATCCGGAATCTGGCCAGCTTTATCCATCGGCGGTTTGCCCAGCCCTGGCGGCTGAAAAGGGGCGAGGTGTTCTGCAATGTCAGTATCGGCGTGGCGCGTTATCCCGAGGACGGGAGGACGGCGGAGGAGCTGCTGCTCAAAGCTGATCAGGCCATGTACAAGGTGAAGAAAGCCGGCGGTAAGGGTGTCCTGTTTGGGTACGAGCTGTAAATCGTAATAATAAAAGCCTTTATGACTTTGTCATAAAGGCTTTTTTATGCGCAGATCCTGATGATCAGTGGCGGTCAGTCTTGGCTGCCGCCAGGTAAAAGTCCAAAAACAGCTGGGCGGTGGCGCTTAGCCGGTCTTTTTTGGACCAGAACAGCGTTTGCTCAAAATACAGTTCATCATCAGCCAGCTGCTGCTGCAGCAACCCTTGGGGGAAGTCGTCCCTGCCGCCGGCGGAAACGATGGCGATGCCGCTGCCGTCCTGCACGAAGGCGAGCGCGGCAGTATTGGTGGTAGCGATAAAGCGGATCTTGGGCATGAAGCCGTGCTTGAGGCAGGCTTTGCGCAGCAGGCTGTAGCAGCCGAAGTTACAGCAGACAGGGATATTCTGTAATTGTTTCGGCGTCAGCGGTTGCTGTGGGTCAAGGCCGCAGTTTGCCTGCGGGCTGTAAACGGCGTAAAAATATTCTTTCTGCGTTTTGTGGGCGGCAAACAGCTGCGGTGACGGCAGCGGCGCGTTGGCAAAGGCAAAATCACTGCTGTTTTCCGCAATATGTCTGGTCTGGGCGCTGACGGCTTCTTCCCGGAACTGGAAGCAGATTTCGGGATAGGCGGCCGCAAAGGGACGCAGATAGGTGTTGATGAAAAAGGTGCTTTTGGCAGGCGAAACGCTGAAGCGCAGTGTGCCGGAAGCTTTTTTATTGAAGCTCTGCATATCTAAAAGGATGGTTTCTTCGGTGCGGCAGATCTGGCGGGCCTTGCCCAGAAAGGCTTCCCCGGCTTCGGTCAGGGTCAGCTGGCGTTTGCCGCGCGCAGTCTGGATCAGCTTGGCGCCGTAATAGTGCTCCAGTGTTTTGATCTGGGCGCTGAGGGCCGGCTGGGCCAGGGCCAGTTTTTTGGAAGCTGTGGTCAGGTTGCCTGTTTCGGCGACGGTGATAAAATTACGGTAAAATTCAAAATCCATAGCTCACCTCTAAAAAATATAAGAAATTCTTATTATAATAACAAAGAAATAGTATTTTACTTTTTTATATCACCATTCTACAATAAAAATAGTTTGAGAGCAAGAAGGGGATGGGGTTATGTACGGAAGTAAACGCAAGCGCCGCCTGCACAGCGTAGCGGTATTGCTGGGACCGCTAAGCTTCGGCTTGACGATACTGCTGCTGAAATGGTTCTTTGGCTTCAAAGCGGCTGCGGCGCTGGGGACGACGGTCTGGATGGCGCTGTGGTGGATATTGCGGCCGGTCAATATTTCGGTGACGGCGTTCGTGCCGATCGGTGTCAACGCATTGTTTGACCTGATCCCGATGCAGCACGTTATCAGTCAGTATTTTTCTGAGATCATCGTGCTGCTGTTCGGCGCTGATCTGGTCTGCCTGACCTGGGCGACGACGGGGCTCGACAAGCGGCTGGCGATCAAGACCCTTTGCTGTATCGGCACGTCACTGCGGCAGCAGATAGCAGTCTGGCTGCTGGTAGCGACGGTACTGTCCATCTTTCTGCCGAATGTGGTCGTCTGTACGATCCTGGTACCGGTAGCGGTATCCATGCTGCAGTTTATTGGCGAGGAAAACATCAAAAACAGTAAGCTTGCAGTGCCGATCCTGCTGGCGATCGTCTGGGGCGCGGGCATCGGCGGCTTCGGCTCGCCTTTGGGCGGGGCGGCGAACCTGGTGGCGATCAGCTATCTGGAAAAGCTGACAGGACAGGAATTTATGTATATCGACTGGGTGGTGCGTTTTCTGCCGCTTTTGGTACTGGTCCTGCTGCTGAATCTGTTTTTCCTGTTCCATTTGCCGGTGCCGGTAAAGCACTTGGCTGGTACCAGCGAATATTTTAAGGAAATGTACGCGCAGCTGGGCACGATCAGGCTGGGCGAAAAAATCAGCTTGGTGCTGTTTGTCGCGGCGACACTGCTGGCTTTTATCCGGCCGCTGTACGCCGGGTGGCTGCCGGCGCTGAAGCCTGCGTATGTCTTTCTGATCATGGGGCTGCTGGCCTTCACCTTCGAGGATGAGGACGGCAAGGCTCTGCTGACCTGGGAATTTGCGGAAAAGGGCGTTATGTGGGGCATGCTGTTTTTATTTGCCGGCGGCCTGGCTTTGGGCAGTCTGGTGACGGAAACCGGCGCGGCCCTGAAAATGGCTGAGGCGATCACGCTGCTGCCGCTGACTGGCGGTCTGGAAACGGTGTTTGCTTTTACGCTGTTTTCGACGGTGCTGACCGAGATTTCCAGCAATACGGCGGCGGCCGCTATTGCCGTGCCTGTAGTGCAGAGTATTGCGCAGGCGCTGGGGCTGAACCCGATCCCGTATTTGTTCGTGGCGATCGTCGCCTTCAACAGCGCCTATGTGCTGCCGGTATCGATCAGGGCTATCCCGGTCAGCTATGGGCTGGACCCGGCCGAGCTGTTTAAAAACGGGCTGCTGCTGTCGCTGTGCAGCGTACTGCTGATCACAGTCGTTGGTTATTTGTTCATCAGGTACTGGCCGTTATTCTCGACGGTCTGAAAAGGGTCTGTCGCTCCCACTGCTGCATGGCGGTGGGATTTTTTTGTGCGGGCGCTGGCGGCACAAGGTTTGGGAAAGTATGAGCCGGAAAAAGCGTTCACCAAAAACAAGTATTTATTTAATATTACAATTTAAAGATTGCCAGTAAAAATCTTTTAGAATATAATAAAAATAGTAACTTAATATAATGATTGTATTTATTATAGATAATAACGGAAAATAGAAGGCAGCTGGCAATGAAAAATAATATCTTATTAAAAACTAATTTACTCGTCAGTGTGATTTTGCTGGTTGGTTTCGCTCTGATCGCGACTTTGAGCTACCGCGCTAATTATAATGCTTCACTGGTGAAGATCAAACAGGTCTCCTCGCTGGCCTCGGAAGGTATTTATTACCGTTTGTCGACGATGCTGACCAAGCCGGTGAATATCTCGCAGACGATGGCGCATGACAGCCTGCTGATCAAGCTGCTGGAGGAAGAGGGCAGCCGTTATCAGGAGGCCGGTTACCAGGAAACGATCAGGAAGTATCTGGATACCTATAAAAATAAGTATGCCTATGATTCGGTGTTCCTGGTTTCGGCGTCCACCAATAATTATTATAATTTCAACGGTCTGGACCGCAATCTTGTCCGGGGCGAGGATGAAAACGTCTGGTATTATAATTTTTTGCAAAGCGGCGAAGAATACAGCCTTAATATCGATAATGATGAAGTTGCTGGTGCGGCCAATAAGATCACTCTGTTTGTAAACTGCAGGATCAGGGATGCGTTCGGCCGGGTGATCGGTGTAGTGGGCGTCGGCGTGAATGTCGATTATATCAAAGGCCTGCTGCAGGAATATGAAAAGGAATACGACGTTGCGACATATCTGATCAATGAAAAAGGCGAGATCGAAGTTTCCAGCCTTTATAACGGTCACCAGACGGCGGACTGGTTCAAGGTCAATGACAGCGAAGATATCCGCAGCGAGATCCTGGAATGGAAAAACGGCAGGACCAACTGGGATATCTGGATGCCGGGCGACGTGCAGAATAACGAAAAAAGCTATCTGGTCGTCCGCTATATCCCCGATCTGTCGTGGTATCTGCTGGTAAAGCAGGATACCGGCGCCTTACTGGCTGAGCTGAATGAAAAGATGCTGGAAACGGTAGTTTTGATTTCTGTGGTGATCCTGCTGATTATTCTGACTATCACTTCGGTGATCAGAAAGTTCAACGTGCGGATGACGAAGCTGCTGGAAGAACGGCAGGAGCTGTTCAAGGAAGCGACCGAGCAGATCTACGATAATATTTATGAATTGAACATCACTAAAAACAGGGCGGCCAGCAAAAAGACCGAGCTGTATTTTGAGGCGATGGGCGCTAAAGACCTGCCCTATGAGGAATTTCTGCAGGCTGTGGCCGACAGGCAGCTGCTGGAAGAATACCGGGCCGGCTATGTGGCGACGTTCAGTATCGAAAATGTGATGCGGCACTTTAAGGCCGGCAATAATTATCTGCAGTATGAATTTATGATCACAGAAAACGGCAGTGATTATTTCTGGATGCGGATCGACGCTTATATTTTTTATTCGGAAGCTGATAAGTCAGTGCATATGTTTACTTATCGTAAAAATATCGACGAGGAGAAACGCAAGGAGCTGGAAACACAAAGAAAGGCTTCCACAGATGAGATGACCGGCGTTTATACGAAAAAGGCGACGGAAAGGATCATCGACGGGGTTTTGTGCGGCAAGCTGCAGGGCAGCTACAGCTTTTTTATCATCGATATTGATAATTTTAAGCAGGCCAATGATCTGCACGGCCATATTTTCGGCGATTATTGTATCCGGGAGTTCGTGGAACGGCTGAAAAAATTCTGCCGTGAGGACGATATCATCGGCCGTATCGGCGGTGACGAGTTCGTGGTTTTCGGGACGATATCGGATGAGGAAGGCGCCCGCCGCAAAGCGGCCCGCCTGTGCCAGAAGCTTGACACTATCTGTGAGGACAGCGGCAGCTGCTGGAAAATGTCTGTCAGCGTAGGGATAGCTTTAGCACCGCAGCATGGCAGAAGCTTTGCCAAGCTGTATGAAAAAGCAGATAAGGCTTTGTATCAGACAAAGGACAAAGGCAAGAACGGTTATACGGTCTATGAGGAAAAGGAATAAAGCGGAATATAGATAAAAAGCCTGCGTTTCATTAGAAACGCAGGCTTTTTGGATGTGAGGAAAGGATTTTTACGTAAGTTTTTGATATTTACCAGGGGCAGTTGGAATTAGGGCATTCGGTGCGGCCGTCGCCATAATAGCCGCCTCTGTGCTCGCCGCGGTATTCACCTTTATGGTGGCGGTATTTGCGGTGGCCTTCATAGTAATGGCCGCCGCCTGCATGGTAATAGCTGCGGAAATGCTCGCGGGCAGCGTCTTTTTCGGCATCACTCATGCTGTCCCATTTGGCGCGTGCTTCTTCACGGGCTTTCTGGCGTTCTTCAGGAGTCATTTTACGCCATTCTTCACGCTGTTTTTCACGTTGTTCAAAGCGTTCTTTTTCTTCGGGCGTCATATTTTTCATGCGTTCTTCACGCCATTTGGAATATTTTTCTTCGTGTGCCTTCTGACGTTCTTCCGGGGTCATTTTTTCCCATTCAGCGCGTCTGGCTTCACGTTCCTTGACCTGCTCGTCAGTCAGCTGCGGACCGGGGTGCATGGGGCCGCCCCAGTGACGGCCGCGTTCCATATGGTAGGGACGGTCGGGATAATTGTCGCCTTCGTCGTGGTGCAGGATCGTGCCGACACGCTCGCGCATGCTGGGTTTGGTATCGGCCTGCTCGGCCGCAAAAGCAGCGGAAGCACACAGGGCGGTGAGGACACCGGCGATAACAAGGGATTTTTTCCAGGAAGTTTTTATCATAACAACATCTCCTTTAAGATTGTGATTTGAGGTTCGTTTGACCTTGTATGCTTATTGTAGAGTAAACTTATGTCAAAATTATGACGATTTACAGACTTTTTTCTGACATTTTTATTTTAGCATGTTTGGCAGGAAGAAAGCAATTTAGCTCTTTTCAAGGAATGCTTAAAGATTTTTCCATGCATTTTTCCAGAAGCAGCTGTGCCTGGCAGCAGGATTTACGGGTCAATGGAAAATATTTTTGAATTATGTAAATAAAGTAATTGATAATTAAAATCAATTTAGACTTGTTTTTATAAAGAGAGTAGTGTATAATCAAATCAAAGGTTAGCCAGAGCTAACCAAAACGAAAATAAACTGCGATGAGCCAAAGCTTTTGGCCAAAGGAGGATCTATATGTATAAACAATATCAGCTGCCTTATGCTTATGAGGCATTAGAACCGCATATCGACGCATTGACGATGGAAACACATTATTCCAAGCATCATGCGGCGTATACTAAAAACCTGAATGACGCAGCCGAAAAAGCCAGCGTGGCAGGACGGGACATCACCGAGCTGCTGGCAAACCTGGACAGTATCGCTGACAGCGGTCTGCGTAAAGCTATCAGAAACAACGGCGGCGGTTATTATAACCACAACCTGTATTTTTCGACTATCAGTCCTGACGGCGGCGGTGAACCGGAAGGCGCGCTGGCGCAGGCACTGACCAGAGAATTCGGCGGCTTTGCCGCTTTTAAGGAACAGCTCAGCGCGCTGGCGTTAGGGCAGTTCGGTTCAGGCTGGGCCTGGCTGTCTGCGGCTGCCGGCGGCAAACTGCTGCTGTCTGCCAGCCCGAACCAGGACAACCCGATCATCGAAGGCAGCGGCTTCGTGCCGATCCTGGGCATCGATGTCTGGGAACACGCTTACTACCTGAAATATAAAAATCTGCGCGCCGATTATGTGCAGGCTTTCTACAATGTTATCGACTGGAAAGCGGTAGCGGCTAATTACGAGCAGGTCCAAAACGGCTGATTATCCGGCCGATACTGAAAATAACAGAATTTATAAATCTTGAGGAGGAATCTATCATGTCTAAAAAATTATATGAAAAAATGAATCTTTATCTTGCCAATCAGGAAGTCGCTTATATCAAGCTCCATAATCTGCACTGGTATGTGAAGGGGCGCAGCTTCTTCACTCTGCATGCAAAGCTGGAGGAGCTGTATGACCAGACTGCCGAGATCATCGACGCGGTAGCTGAACGGCTGCTGGCAGTTGGTCAGGCGCCGGTCGCCAATATGAAAGAGGCTTTGGCGCTGGCGACGATCAAGGAACTGGCAGATAAGCCGATTTCTTCGGAAGAAACTGTGCAGGGGCTGATCGCCGATGTGGAATACTGGATCAGGGATACCAAAGAGATCGTGGAGCTGGCAGATGCTGCCGGCGATGGTGTGACTGCGGACCAGTTCAATGATTATTTAGGGGAATATCAAAAACTGCTGTGGATGCTCAAATCCTACATTGCCTGAAACTGAACGGATAAACTGCAACCCTCGCTGCCATAAGGCGGCGGGGGTTTTTCTATGCCCGCAGATAAATTTTGCGGATAAACATTTTTTTGACACATCTTTGTGTTATATTGATTGCAGACAAGTGCGGACCTTATAATATACTTACAGGGAGCTGAGCTGTGCGGAGAATAATTTATCCCCGTACGCCAAAATAAGTATATAATGGTAATAATACATTTACGAGGTGCAGCGATGAATAAAATTTTGATTGCTGACGATAATCAGCAGATAACTTCTATTTTAGCAAATTATGCCCGCAAAGAGGGTTTCGAGCCGTTGGTGGCTCTGGATGGACAGCAGGCTCTGGAGCTGTTTGAGCAGCATGAAAAAAATATCGACGTGGTACTGCTGGACGTGATGATGCCGAAGCTGGACGGGTTCGAGGTCTGCCGTGAGCTGCGCCGCCGGTCGATGGTGCCGATCATTATGGTCACGGCCCGCGGTGAAGATTTTGAACGGATTATGGGGCTGGATATCGGCGCTGATGATTATATCCTGAAACCTTTTTCAGCAGGCGAGGTCATGGCGCGTGTCCGCGCTATCCTGCGCCGGGTCCAGCCGCGCGAAGCCGAGCAGCAGAATCTGTACAGCGTCGGCAATCTTGTGATCGATCTGGACAAATATCTGGTCACGATCGGCGGTGCGGACGTGACGCTGACGAAAAAGGAAGTAGAGCTGCTGTGGACTTTGGCTAAAAACAGCAGTAAGGTGTTTTCGCGTGAGAACCTGCTGGACAGTATCTGGGGTTATGATTATTTCGGCGACAGCCGGACTGTGGATTCACATATCAAGCGCCTGCGGGCCAAGGTGGATAAGTTTGAACACGATGAGTGGGAGATCAAGACCATTTGGGGCGTAGGCTACCGTTTCGAGGAGAAAGAGCATGCGCAATAAAATCGCCTGGAAGCTGACGCTGTATTTTGCAGCGGTACTGCTGATCTTTGCTTTGGTCGTGGGCGGCACCTTTATGCATTTTTTCGGCAAGCATACGCTGGATCTGAAAAAGAAAGAGATGCAGGTGCGGGCAACGAAGATTGCCGAGGTACTGCAGGATAATATGTCGCGGCTGCAGAACCGTTACGGCGGTATCGGCAGCAGCCGTTTCATCCGTTATATCGACAATATCACGATGGAAAACGTGTGGGTGGTCGATGAGAATAAAAATGTCAAAATGCACCGTGAGGACGCCGGCGCGCTGCCCGAACAGCACGGGATGATGCACGGACATAAGCGGATGCTGATGCGTCAGCAGGAGGATATAGCCGAACCTGCCAGTGATTTTGACTATAACGCTCTGTCGCCGGAAATCAAAAGAGCGGTGGAACAGGGCTTTACCGGACAGAACTTTGTCATGGAGGAGATTAATCCCGTACTGGGCGAGCTGGTGGTCACGGTAGGCGTGCCTGTCAGCGATGCCGGCGGTAAAGTCAGAGCTGTGGTGCTGCTGCATTCGCCGGTGCAGGGCATGCGTGAAGCTGCCTGGGAGGGGATCAGGATCCTGATTTTATCGTGCGTCGTGGCGATGGTCCTGGTGTTTGTCCTGAGTATGCTTTTTTCGTGGAAGTTTACCAAACCGCTCAATAAGATGCGGCTGGTCGCTGAAAAGATGTCGGAGCATGATTATACGGAGCGCTGCAATATCGACCAGAAGGATGAGATCGGGCAGCTGGCCCAAACGCTGGACGGACTGGGCGAAAGACTGCTGGAAGCAGATCAGGCCAGTAAAAAGCTGGAGCAGCTGCGCCGTGATTTTATCGCGAATATTTCCCATGAGCTGCGGACGCCGGTGACGGTCATCCGCGGTTCGCTGGAAGCGCTGTGTGACAGGATAGTCACCGAGCCGCAGGAGGTCGAGGATTACCACCGGCAGATGCTGGCGGAAACTTTGTTCCTGCAGCGGCTGATCAACGATCTGCTGGATCTGTCACGGCTGCAGAATACGGATTTTCCGATCGAGAAGGAACCTGTGAATTTATGCGATGTGGTACAGGACGTAGTGCGCAGCAGCCAGCGGCTGGGACAGCAGAAAAATATTACTATCCAACTGTCCTTGGACACGCCTGTCTATATCATTGAAGGCGATTATGGACGGCTGCGGCAGATGCTGCTGATCTTTTTGGACAACAGCATCAAATTTTCACCGGAACAGAGTAAAATCGAAGTTACTCTGCTCGGCAGCAGGCTGACGGTAACTGACCACGGCTGCGGCGTGAAGCAGGAAGAGCTGCCCCATGTGTTCGACCGTTTTTATAAAACGCGGGGTGAAACGAATAAGAGCGGCAGCGGTCTGGGGCTGGCGATCTCGAAGCAGATCAGCGAACGTCACGGTATCGGACTGACAATGACAAGTATACCCGGCGAGGCGACTAGCGTAGTGCTGCAGCTGCCGCCGGCTCTGAAGAAAGGAAGTACAGATTAATGAACTATGGTTGTGAAGGTAAGGTCGCCTTTATCAGCGGCGGTACGTCGGGCATCGGCAAGGCTGTGGCCGAGCTACTGCTGAAAGACGGCGCCGAGGTGTGGCTGCTGGGACGTGATGCCGAAAAGGGTACAGAAGCGGCGGTCACGCTGAGCGCTTATGGCAAAGTGCATTATGTGCAGGGCGACGTTAAAGATCTGGAAGCCTGCCGCAGTGCGGCGCAGAACGTGCGCGAGCAGCGTGAAAATATTGATCTGATCGTCAATGCGGCGGGGATCTATCAGGAACGCCGTTTGGAGAAGGTGACCGAATATGATTTTTTTTCGATCATGGACACTAATGTCAAAGGAACGATTTTTTTGACGCAGACCTTACTGCCTCTGCTGGCGGCAGAGGGGGCGAGCATCGTGAACATTGCTTCCGACGCGGGGATCAATGGCAATTATGGCTGTCCGCTGTACTGCGCATCCAAGGGCGCTGTCGTAGCGTTTACGAAAGCGCTGGCCTTGGATCTGGCGCCGCGGGTACGGGTCAACTGTATCTGCCCGGGCGATGTGGCGACGCCGATGCTGGGCAAACAGCTGCAGCAGGCGGACGGCAGTTATACGCTGGAGGATGTGGAGCAGGCCTATCCGCTGGAACGGGTCGGGGAGCCGCTGGAGATCGCGCATGTGATCTGCTCGGTGCTGTCGCCGTTCAACAGTTTTATGACGGGCAGTATCATTCCCGTGGACGGCGGCCTGACAGCGAAGTAATTAATTGCAAATGCAGATGAAAAACAGGGACAATAACCTTTTGGTTATTGTCCCTGTGCTATTTGCTGCAGAAATACTTCATAATTGCCGATCGCGGCAAAGAGCATAAAAAAGACGATGGCGAACAGTATGTAGCGCAGCCGTCCGACCGGTTCTGCTTCGATATGGGTGCCGCAGGCCTGATCCCAGATCGTCGAGCCGCTGTCACGCAGCACCTGCCGCGCAAACCAGGCGGGGACGAACATCATGATCGGGATGCCCAGCCACAGCCCTTTGACATAGGCCCAGAAGGTACGTTTCCAGGCTAAATTGAAATCCAGCGGCGCAGACGGTGAAACTACACGCAGTCCCAGAAAGCTTTTGCCGGCGGTAGTGCCTGTGCGGGCCAGCATAAAGGCTTCAGCGCTGATGACGACGATCAGCTGCAGCGCCGAGTAAAGAAAGATATTGTTGAGCGCGAAGATAGAATTACGGCTCAGAAGCAAAAATAAAAAGCCGATCAGGAAATAATCGAACATCCGCGCCCAAAAGCGGCGCCAGCTATGGTAATTGACAGGAGAGACGGTCAAATGCAGCACATCCTTTTCAGTGTGATTTGATTAGCTTGTTGCCCTCTTATTGTAACACAGAATTATTTGCAGATATAGTGTGCTATTTTATGAAAAAAAGCATATAATATAAATAAAGCTCAGTGAAATTTTATGCGTGGAAACAATGGGGTTGGAGGGATAATTATGCAGAAAAATGCACCTATCGGAGTTTTGGATTCAGGCGTCGGCGGTTTGTCGGTCTTAAAATGTCTGCAGGCGGCGCTGCCGCAGGAGGATTTTATTTATGTGGGCGATACGGCGCGTACGCCGTACGGACCCCGCAGTGAAGCTGAAGTACGCCGGTTTGTAGGTAAGATCATTGATTATCTTGACGGCCGCGGGGTAAAGCTGGTAGTTATTGCCTGCAACACGCTGACTGTTCTGGGTGTGGACACACTTAAAGGCAGCCATGCTTTTGAGATCGTGGGGATGTCGAAAGGCGCGCAGCTGGTACTTGCCGCCAGCAGCAGGAAAAAGATCGGCGTGTTTGCCACTGAATTTACGATCAACAGCGGTGCGCATAAGGCCGCGATCCTGGCAGCTGATGACGGTGCGGATGTCTATCCTCAGGCCTGCCCGAAGTTTGTGCCGCTGATCGAAGGCGAGCAGTTTGACAGCGCCGAGGTCAGGGCTGCTGTTGCCGAATATGCGGCGCCGCTGAAGGCGGCCGGCATCGATACGCTGATTTTGTCCTGTACGCATTATCCTTTTATTCAAAAAGAGATCGAAAGCGAGTTTGGCAGTGAGGTGACTGTGATCGACCCGGCGGACGCTACCGCGCAGGATACGAAGATGGTTCTGGCTGCAGAGGGGCTTCTGCGCTCTGAAGGAGCAGGTACTTTGGAGGTCTGCTTTACCGCCGATGTGGAACGCGGCGCGCGGATCGCCGGCAGAGTGCTGCCGCAGGGGAAATGCCTTTTTAAAGAAATAAAATTATAAGCGATTCGTCGCAATTAGAAAAAATTCCTGCTATTTGAGCAAATTTGCTGAAAAATAGCAGGAATTCTGCGATTTTTGTCTAATATAAAATAAAAATAAAAACATAGAATAAGGGCAAGATTTTGCTTTTGCCAGGGATGCTGTAAAACTAATTAGCAGACCAGTGTCTCAGGAGGTTCTGTTTCCGATGCTTTGCAACCTAATCAGCCGTACGAAGGGCTGAGGACGAAGCAAAAAACGACATCGGGACATTTCGACCCGTCTTGAAACTGTCGCTATCTATGCAGAATTGTATAGAGACTTTGCCTACCGGTTTCACAAAGACGTGGAAGCGGTATTTGTATTGCTTGAAATAAGTTTGCTGTGAAAAGAAGGGTGGTTGCTGTGGAGAAAGAGAGTATTTTAAAAGATCGGACGATAGTGGGGTCTCCGCTGACGCATTTATTTTCCCTGGGGATACTGATGTTTGTTTTCTGGCTGGCGCTGTCAGGAGATTTTGCAGTTAAATTTGTCGTGTACGGACTTATCACCAGCGCGGTGGTTGCCTGGATCTGTTACCCGCTGCTGCTTTTGCCCAATGCCGACGGCACCAAAAAATATTTTGCACTGGGTGTTTCGCCGATTGCATTTTTATGCTACAGTCTGTGGCTTCTGAAAGAGCTGGTGCTGGCGAATATCGATGTTGTCAAAGCGACGGTACGGCCGGAGCTCAGGATCGACCCGAAGGTGATCAGCTTCGTGTTCAGGGCAGATAATCCGATGGCGAAGGTGCTGCTGGCAAATTCCATTACGCTGACGCCGGGGACGGTGACGATCAACGTAACGCCGGAGGGGATTTACGAAGTCCACGCTCTGACTGACGGGGCGGCGGAAGGGCTGCTGTCCGGGGCTATGCCGCGGAAAGTAGCAGAGCTTTTCGGTGAAAAATTCGATTTTATGGTATTGAAAGGGGAGTAGCATATGCATTATATGATTATCGCGATAATGATGGCAGTGATTGCTGTTATCGGTATGATGCTGCAGCGTGTTTTCCAGGGGCCGACGGTGTACGACCGGATGAATGGCCTGGGTGTAACGGGTACTGATACGATCCTTTTGATCATTCTGTTCGGTTATCTGGACGGACGTCCGGAAATGTATGTGGACATAGCCCTTTCTTATGCTATTTTAGGCTTTGTCGGTTCGGTGATCATAGCGAAATATCTGGGAGGTAAGGATGTATGATGTTTGAGCTTACTGCACGAGAATTGATCGCCGAGATATTTCTCGCCGGCGGGGCGTTCTTTTTATTGGCTTCAGCTATCGGGATGCTGAGGCTGCCCGATTTTTACTGCCGGCTGCATGCTTCCGGCAACAGTGAGACTCTCGGTATCATGCTTTCTTTTATCGGGCTGATGATCTATGAAGGTATGACGATAGTTTCGGTGAAGCTGCTGCTGATTTCCCTGCTGATCGTTTTGGGGAATCCGATCGGCACGCATATTCTGAGCAAGGCGGCCTATAAATCAGGACATCATGTCTGGACTTTGGAAGAAGACGCAAAGGAGGATAAGGAAGATGCAGATCTACATCATTGAAGCACTGTTATTGGTATTCCTTATAATTACTACTGTTTGCGTTATTTTCTGCAAGGATATCCTGTGTGCGGCTGTCATTTACAGTGAGTTCAGTTTCTGTGCCGTGCTGCTGTATCTGATGATGGGCGCGCCTGACGTAGCCTTTACAGAGGCCGTTATCGGCACGATCTCAACGATCTATTTTGTAGTGTCGCTGAAGAAAATAGACAGGTGGTGTAAGTAATGCGCGGTTTAGTAACAGTTTTACTGGCAGTGATTACAGGGATGTTCTGTTCCTTTGTGACATATCTGCCGTTCATCGGCGATGTCAATTCGGCGCCGAACCAGCATGTTACGCCTATTTACATCGAGCGCAGCGTGCAGGACACCGGGTCGCCCAATATCGTTACCGGGCTTCTGGCCGACTATAGAGGCTTCGATACGATGTGGGAAACTACAGTGATGTTTCTGGCCGGGCTGACAGTCGTGATGCTGCTGAGCAGCAGTACGATGGGACGCAGACCGGAAAAGGAGGATGAGGACGCATGAAGAAACCTTTCGGCGGCATAGTCCTTGATACGGCGTTCAGGCTTATAGTGCCGTTTTCTCTGGTTTACGGAGTGTATGTTCTGATTTTCGGCGAGGCCGGACCCGGCGGCGGATTCCAGGCGGGCGCGCTGCTGTCGATCGGTGTGGTTTTATCCAGACTGATCATGGGCGATCAGGCATCGTTCAATATTTCGATAAAAAATTCGCTGGTCCTGGCCGGCGTCGGGACCTTCATCTATGCGGCTACCGGCTGGCTGGCAATGCTTAACGGCGGCAATTTCCTGGATTACAGTTATCTGCCGTTTAAAGCAGAGCATACAAACGAGCTGCATGCTTTGGGGATTTTATTTATTGAGATCGGGGTAACGATCTGCGTTATGATGACGATTCTCAATATTCTGGATGCTGTTGTGGAAAGGGGGGACGAAAATGGGAGCGCTAAATGAATTTTTACAGACCAAGGGGATCTACACGCTGGTCATGATCTTGTTTTTTCTGGGCGTGTACGGTATGGTTCTGAGCAAAAATTACATGAAAAAGCTGATGGCGATGAACGTCATGCAGGTTGCTGTTATTTTCTTCTTCCTGTGCCTGGGACAAAAGGAAGGCGGTATGATTCCGATTTTTGATCCGGCCGTAACGGACGCCGCTTCCTATATCAATCCGCTGCCCCACTGTCTGATGCTGACTGCGATCGTCGTCAGCCTGGGTACAACGGGTGTGGCCATTGCTTTGCTGATGCGGATCAAAGAAGTTTACGGCTCCGTTGAAGAAGTAGAGGTTATAAGGAGGGCCAGCAAATGATCCAGCATTGTCCTGTACTGATCGTGCTGCTGCCTCTGACGGCGGCTCTGCTCTGCCTCTTATTCAGCAAGTTCAATAAGAATCTCGGTTCCTGGCTGGTCATCGGCTCGATCGCCGGTTCGCTGGCCTGCTCGCTGCAGGTACTGCATCAAACTCTGACCAGCGGCGAAGCGATCCACTACTGGATGGGCAACTGGGAACCGCCTTTGGGCATTGAGTTTGTGATCGATCCGCTGAGCGCGGTGATGGCGGTTTTGATAACCTTCATTTCGCTGATGGTTGCTGTGTACAGCAAGCCCTTTATGCGCAAGGAAGACTGGCTGCATATCGGCGGTTATTATACTTTGTACGGACTTTTGACGGTGGGCCTGTGCGGTATGGTCATCACCGGTGATATGTTCAATCTGTACGTTTATTTAGAGGTCATGTCCCTGTCCGGTTACGGGCTCATCGCCATGGGCGGTAAAAAATCCATGCTGGCAGCTTTTCGTTATATGCTGATCGGTACGATCGGCGCTTCCCTGTATCTGATTTCTGTTGCTTATCTGTATGCGATGACCGGTACTTTGAATATGGCGGATCTGGGCGAAAGGATCATGCCTTATCTCAGTTCGCCGCCGTTCGCTTTAGCGGTTGCATGTCTGTTTATCGGTTTCGGTATTAAAATGGCACTGTTCCCGCTGCACGGCTGGCAGCCGGACGCTTACAACTTTGCCCATCCCGGTTCGGCGGCCTTTATTGCCGGCGTGATGAGCAAGGTTCCTGCCTACGCAATCATTCGTTTCTTCTTTTATATTTTCGGTGTCAATAATCCGATCATCAGCACTGCCTTAACAGTTTTAGGCATTCTTGGCATCGGCGGCGTGCTGATCGGTTCGATCATGGCGCTGGCCCAGTACGACTTCCGCCGGATGCTGGCTTATTCCAGTGTGGCGCAGATCGGTTACATTGCTATCGGTCTGGCGATCGGCAATATGTATGGTTTTATCGGCGCCGTACTGCATATCATCAACCACGCTTTTATGAAAAGCGCGTTGTTTCTTGTTATCGGCGGTATCCAGTACCGTTTCGGCGAAATCAATCTGTACCGTTTAGGCGGTCTGAATAAAAAAATGACTTTAAGCACGATCACCGTTACGTTAGCGGCTTTGTCGATGGTCGGTATCCCTCCAACGGCGGGCTTTTTCAGTAAATGGTATCTGATGCTGGGAGCTTATCAGGGCGGGCAGTATTTCTATATCGTTATTCTTGTTATCAGCAGCTTGCTGAACGCAGTTTATTTCTTCCGTATTCTTGAGCAGATGTTTGTTCAGCACGAGGCGTCGCTGACAGAAATCAACAGGCATGAAGGCAAGCTGGGCCTGCCGCCTGAGATGGCGATCCCGATTTTGTGTGCCGGTATCGGGATTTTAGTCCTGGGCTTTTACAGCGTGGATATTGTTGACGATATTCTCAAATCTGGACTGCCGGAGGTGTTTCTGAGATGACGATCATGGATTGCAGACCCTTCTTGGCAGTAGGCGTTTCCTTCCTCGCGGCGGTGCTGATCTCTTTCAGCCGCAGATATCCTAATGTCCGCGAAAGCTGGAGCGTTATTGCTTCATTTATTAAATTCGGCTTGATCATATCTATGGTACCGGGCGTTCTGGCGGGTGTGACCTATGAATGGACCCTGTTCCAGATCACTGATACGATCGGCTTTACCCTGCGTGCCGACAGCGCCGGTATTCTCTTTGCCTGTCTGGCTGCGCTTTTATGGATACCGATCAACTTCTATTCCATTGGTTATATGCGCTGTAACAATGAACATGAGCAAACAGGCTATTTTGCCGCTTTTGCTATTTGTATGAGTTCGGTTATGGGCATTGCGATGGCTTCTAATCTGCTGACATTCTTCTTCTTTTACGAGCTGCTGACGATCGCCAGTTATCCGCTGGTCTTGCATAAGCGCAACGAAGAAGCTCTGCTGGCCAGCCGTAAATATCTGATCTACACTTTGATTTCCGGGCAGCTGTTTTTGGCCGGACTGGTGGCAGTTTACTGCATTTCCGGTACGATGGATTTCAAGGCAGGCGGCTTTTTGACAACGGATATGGCGCCTACCTGGCAGCTGCAGCTCATCTTCCTGATCATGATCCTGGCTGGGTCGGTAAAAGCAGCTGTCATGCCGCTGCATGGCTGGCTGCCGGCAGCGATGATCGCCCCGACGCCTGTCAGCGCCCTGCTGCATGCGGTGGCAGTTGTTAAGACCGGTGTTTTCGCTGTCCTGCGTATCATCGGCTTCGTTTTCGGTCCTAAGCTTTTGGCGGATATCGGGACTGCTGATATCCTGGCCTGGTTTGCGGCCGGCAGTATCATCATTTCCTCGCTGATCGCTATTCAGCAGGATAATCTGAAACGGCGGCTGGCCTTTTCGACGATCGGGCAGCTTTCTTATATCGTTTTAGGCGCGGCGCTGCTGTCGCCGCTCAGTATCAAAGGCGCGTATCTGCATCTGGTGGCCCATGCGGTCATGAAGATCACGCTCTTTATGTGTGCCGGTGTTATTATTGTCAGGACGCACCGCAGTAATATCAGTGAGATGTACGGTATCGGCAAAAAGATGCCGATCACGATGTGCTGCTTTACGATCGCCTCGCTGGGTATTGCCGGGATGCCGTTTCTGGTCGGCTTTATCAGTAAGTGGAACCTGGCGCTGGGCGCTTTGCAGTCCGGCAAGCCCTTATATGTTGCAGTACTGATCGCAAGCGCGATGCTGGCGCTTACTTATTTGATGCCGGTCTGTCAAATGGCGTATTTTAAAAGGGACCCACAGGAACAATTCCGTACTTATGGTGAGATCAGCTACAGAATGCTGCTGCCGATCTGTTTCACAACGATTCTGGCGCTTGTTTTAGGCGTGATGCCGGAAATATCCCCGAATTTCTACGCAATGGCTTCGCAGGCAGCAGATAGTATCTGCCAGGGCTGGACTGGAGGTGGCTGGTGATGAAGCTGACAAAAACTGCTTTGTATAAGCTGGTTCTTATAGTATCGGTGCTTGCCGCTGTCCTGGAGTTTTTCTTCGCTCATCCTCATTATCACGAATGGTGGAACACTACCCCGGGTTTTAATCTGCTGTTTGGTTTTGCAGGCTGCTGGCTGTTGATTTTTGTAGCTAAAATAGTTATGACGCCGCTGCTGCAGCGTCCGGAAGATTATTATGATGACGGAGGTGACGATGACGATGAGTAATCTGCACCCCGGTTTTATCCTGATCGCTGTCGGATTGATAGCATTGTTTGTTCCTAAAAGTCTGCGCCGGCCGGTGCTTGCGGCAGGTCCGCTTTTGGGATTAGGCGCGGTGCTGACGCTGGCGCCGGGCACGAATGCGACGCTGCCCTTTATCAACGGGATCACGCTGCATTATCTCCATGTAGACGCGCTCAGCTGGATCTTCGCCCTGATTTTCTGTATGATGGCGGCTATCGGCGGTATCTATGCCTGCCATAACAGTAACAGGATGGAAGCCTTCTGTTCGATGACTTATGCCGGCAGCGCGCTGGGCGTAACTTTAGCCCAGGACTGGCTGACTCTGATCTTCTTTTCGGAGCTGATGGCGGCTACTTCGCTGTTTCTTATCTGGTGTAAAAAAACTCCTGCTTCGCGGCAGGCTGGTTATCGGTATTTATTAGTGCATATGTTCGGCGGCAATCTGCTGCTGGCCGGTATTTTCTTAAAGGTCAGCGCCGGAGATTATTTAGTTATGCCGCTGGCACAGGGACCATGGGATACTGCCTTCTGGCTGATCTGTCTCGGCATTTCCATCAATGCGGCCGTAGTGCCGCTGCACGCCTGGCTGGTTGACGCTTACCCCGAAGGTACGGTCACCGGCAGCGTTTTTCTGAGTTCGTTCACTACTAAAGTCGCTGTTTATTGTCTGATCCGCATTTTTGCAGGCACTGACTTCCTGATCTGGTTCGGTGTGCTGATGGCTTTATACGGAGCCTGCTATGCAATCATGGAAAATGATATGCGGCGTCTGCTTTCTTACCACATCGTCAGCCAGGTCGGCTTTATGGTCGCCGGCGTAGGATTGGGAACGGCTATGGCGCTGAACGGCGCAACAGCGCATGCTTTCAGCCATATCCTTTATAAATCACTGCTCTTTATGTGTGCCGGCGCGATCATTTATGCGACTGGTATCCGCAAAATCAACCAGTTGGGCGGTCTTGCTAAAAAGATGCCGTTTACGTTCTGGTGCTTTGTGATCGCTGCCCTTTCGATTTCCGGTGTGCCGCTGTTCAACGGCTTCATCAGTAAATCCATCACGATCAGCGCCGCCGCTGCTGCCCATTACGGTTCTGTTGAGCTGCTGCTGCAGCTGGCTGGTGTCGGTACGTTTTTATCCATCGCCCTCAAGATGATCTACTTCATCTTCCTGGCGCCTGACAACGGCGTGGTCATCAAACGTGAAGTCCCGAAGAATATGTATGTAGCCATGGGTATCGGCGCGACTCTGTGCGTGTTATACGGCGTTTATCCCGAGCTTTTGTACAGGTATCTGCCCTTTACGATGGAACCATACCACCCCTTTACGGTCGACCATATTACCCAGTCTATAGAAATGCTGGGAATGGCGATGCTGCCGTTTATGATGTATCTGCCAAAAATGGCGCCGCATACAGCTTTATCACTGGATACGGACTGGTTTTACCGAAAGCCTTTTGCTGGCATCGTGACCGGGCTGTCTTATCTGTGCTGTGCAGTAAGCCGGGCGCTTGGCAATACCTGGGAGGTATTATATGAAAAATCCATGGAGCTGAGTCATAACCCAATGGAATTTTTGGATGCCAAGCCTTTGCGCAACAGTCCCAAATATAATCCGGAAAATTACCGCACTTCGATCGCCGATCCGATCATGATAACATTAACAATATTATTCTGTTCTCTGTGTTATTTTATGGCGATCATTTAATAAAAAATAACGAACCGTACCAGTATTTAAAGCCGGTACGGTTTTTTATTGACTAAATCCCGCCGCTGGCGTACAATGAAATCTATTGATATTTAAAGGAGTGCAGTTTATGCAGCTTTCATTTCGCCTGGGCGTGATATTCATTCTGCTGGCAGCAGCAGCCTGGGGACTGGGCGGCGTTGCCGGCCAGTTTTTATTTCAATTTTATGATGTAGGCGCTCCCTGGCTCATCGCGGTAAGACAGATCATTGCCGGCGTGGTCTTTTTAGGCTATCTGCTGTGCCGCGGCGAGAATATCTGGGCAGTGCTGCAGGATAAAGAAGATCGTAAAGATCTGCTGGCATTTTCTTTTCTGGGATTGTTAGGGGCACAGTTTGGTTTTTATTACACGATCTCACTGTGCAATGCGGCTACTGCTACAGTGCTGCAATATACGGCGCCGATCTTTGTCATGCTGTGGATGTCCTGGAAAAACCGCTGCCTGCCGGAAGGGCGTGAGTTCGTAGGTATTTTTTTTGCTCTGGCCGGAGTTTTTCTGATCGCTACTCACGGCAGCCTGGATTCGGTGGTATTGTCGCCGGCGGCGCTGACCATTGGGATAATTTCTGCTATTTCCCTGGCGTTTTATACAGTTATGCCGTTTCGGCTGCTGCAAAAATATTCGACGACTTTGATCATCGGCTGGGGACAATTTTTATCAGGCGGATTTCTCTGTATCTTCATCAATCCTTTTGAGCCCAGCGGCCATTGGGATGGTGCGGCAGTCGCTGCTATGGTCTATCTGATCCTGGGGGCTACGGTACTGAGCTATAGTGTTTTTTTAGTGGGATTAAAAGTAGTAGGCGCTACTAAAGCCAGTCTTATTTCCTGTGCCGAACCTTTAGCTTCGATCATTGCCGTAGTGCTGTGGCTGAAAACGCCTCTGACGCTGGAGGATCTGCTCGGGATGACCTGCATTATTTTAACTGTGGTTTTATTGTCACTGCCTAAAAAATAAATTAAAAAAATACATGGACGGAGCTTTCCGTCCTTTTTTATTTGTCATAGTCTATGGTACAATAGAGTTAACAAAAATAAAGGAGTTGATTGTATGAGCATAAGTCATTATTCCTATAAATATGGTCATGGCAGTAAAGAGTTTTCTCTGGAGTCCGACCGTGTTATCAAAGAGGTCACAGTGGCCAAAATGCCATTGCTGGAGGATGTCAAAGCGGCGATTTTAGATGCCGTCTATCATCCTATCGGCAGTGCGCCAATCAACGAACTGGTCAAACCGGGACAGAAGATTGCCTTTATCTGCAATGATCCGACACGTGTGGCCAACAGTTTTGTCTTTATGCCCATTCTGGTCAACGAAATGAATAAGCTGGGTATCAAGGACGAGGATATGCATATCGTTTTTGCCTTAGGCACGCATCGTAATATGACTCATGAAGAAATGGTCGAAGCCGTCGGTGCAGAGGTGGCAGGGCGTTTAAAAATGTATAACAGTGATGCCAAGGTCAGTGAGGATTTTGAGTATTTCGGTGATACCTCCCGCGGTACGCCGGTCTGGCTCAATAAGCATATCTGTCATGTAGATCACGTTATTATGACTGGAACGATCGTACATCATTATTTCAGTGGTTACGGCGGCGGACGGAAAGCCATTCTGCCGGGTGTTGCAGCTATGGAAACCGTACGTGTCAACCACAGCTTTATGCTGGATCCTAATGCAGGTCTGGGTAAAACTGTCGGCAATCCTGTTTATGAAGACCAAATGGAAGGTGTGGCCATGTTTGCCAAAAACCATTCCGTATTTCTTTTTAATGCGATCCTGAATGCTCAGCATGAATTTTTAAAGATTTTTGCCGGTGATTATGTAAAAGCACATCAGGAAGCCTGCAAATTCGTCGATCAGGTCTACGGTGTCGAGATCCCGCAGGCGGCAGATCTGGTTATCGCCAGCTGCGGCGGTTATCCCAAGGATATCAATGTATATCAGCTGCAGAAAACAATGGATAATGCCTGGTGTGCTGTGCGTGAAGGCGGGGTAGTGATCATTATCGGCGAATGTGAAGAAGGCAGCGGTTCGAAGGTGCTGGAAGAAACATGCAAACGTTTGGGAACGGCAGACGCTATCAAAGCCGACTTGGAAAAACATTTTGAGATCGGTGCCAATAAAGCTTTCGCGGTAACACGTCTTACCAAAAAAGCAAAGTTTATTTTAGTTTCGTCACTGGACAAAGAGCTGGCGCATGATATGCTGTTCGAAGCAGTGCCTACCGTGGAAGAAGCTCTGGCTGAAGCCGAAAAAGTAATTGGCAATGACTATAATATTATTCTGATGCCTGAAGGCAGCTTAACGGTACCACTTCTTCCAGCTTAAAGACAATAGTTTAAATATCAATTTAATTTGTATTTTTATAACTTATGCCTATATTTAAAAACGATTACAAATATTTTTATGCAAGAAAGTATTGCTTTAGCCTGAGGTTTAAGTTATAATAAATTCTGCGAATGTATTCTTAGATATTAAAAAAACTATTGCCTGCTGTATCTGCAATTTCGTAAATGCAGATTAAATTAAAAGGAGTTGTGAAGAAATGAACATTGATTACAAAGCTATTGGGGTCAGAATCAAAGCTGCCCGTGCGCGTAAAGGCGTTACCCAAGGCTATATCGCAGAAGTGACCGGTCTGTCTACACCGCATATCAGTAATATTGAAACAGGAAATACTAAATTAGGCCTGCCTACGATTATTCATCTGGCTAATGTTCTGGATGTTTCCGTAGACGAGCTCCTCTGTGATAATATTCACCGCAGCGAGAAGATTTTCCAAAATGAGCTGGCAGAATTATTGCAGGGCTGCGACGCCCATGAGCTGCATCTGATTACTGAACTGGCCAAGGTTGTTAAGAAAAACAGTCTGGACGGAGTGAAAAAAACCAGAGGCCGCAAACCGAAAAATAAAATCTGAGCAAAGCTTTTTAAACCTGCATTTCCAAAACCTTTATGTTATAATATAAATATCAGTAAAAGCTGTAGTGAAAAGGTGGACGGAAGTTATGGATAAATTTGTTCAAACAGAATTAGAAGGTGCCGGCGTTAATGTCGAAGAAACTTTAAGACGTTTTATGAATAATGAAATGCTGATGATAAAGTTTCTGAGAAAATTTGTTGACGACGAAAATATGAATAAACTGCGTACACTCATCGCTGATAAACATTATAATGAGGTACTGCCTGTAGCGCATACGCTGAAAGGCGTCAGTGGAAATCTTGGTCTTATTAAACTATATGAGATTTTTTCCAGAATGTGTCAGGACTGCCGTAATGATCAGTATGAAGATTTGGACGGGCTGTTCGCTCAGGCTGAAGCAAATTATTCTAAAGTCGTAGAGGCGATTAAAAAAATTTAAATGCCAGACCCGGAATTTATTCCGGGTCTTTTTTTATGTTTTAAGGATTTTTAATTAAAGCTATTGCCAAGTAACATTTGATAAAGTATAATAAAGCAACAAGAGTATTGAAAAATAGGAAACCGCTAAAAATAATTGTTATTGATAATTTAAAGGGGCATTTGCGGAGGGAAAGTATGCAGCTGAACGTTACTACTGACTATGCCATAAGAATAGTTTTGTATTTGGCAATCAAAAAAGAGATCACTACATCAAAAGAAATCGGAGCCGCGATGGGGATTCCGAAAAATTATGTACTGAAAATAACTCATAAGCTGGTAGAGGCTGGAATCATTGAAAGACTGGTAGGAGCGCAGGGCGGCTTTTCGCTGGCACAGAAAATAGATGATATCACTTTATTGGATATCCTCAATATCATGGAACCGACAATGAGGGTTAACCGTTGTCTGGAAGAGGATAAATTCTGCAGCCGTTATGCTACTGAAAATTGTCCGGTCCGCGGGTTTTACTGCAAGCTGCAGGAAGAACTGGAAAAAAGTTTAAAGAAAATGACGATTAAAAGGTTGCTGGCAGACGCAAATTAAAATTTGTTGTTAAAGAAACTTATAACTGAATATGGATATTTAGGCGGAGTATAAAATATTCCGTTTGAATAACTCCCCGGTTACCCGTTTTGTTTTTTTAAGCAAAACGGGTAGCTTTTTTTATGCGCCGTTGAAAAACGGCGCTTTATTTTTGAGCTTGGTTAAAGTCAGATTGGTACCAGTTGCAAGACTTTCAGACAAGCGTATGCAATTACAACAAAAATGTCTTGCGGGGGGGGACAAATATGATAGTATAATGTAAATTAAAGAATAAGAATAAAAATAGCAATACGATATATTAATAAAATATTAAGGAAAAATATTAACAAACAGATAAATAATACAGCGGATAAGTGAAAGGAAGCGATAAACTGGCCAAAACATAAACTTATCACTATAAGTTTATATAAAAAATCAAAGGGGAGATAAAAATGGATAACAAGAAAGCTTTAAGAATGGCGGTCACACTGGCGATAATAAATATGCCGCTTTTAGCGCAGGCCGCAGATGTAAGTCCCGTAAGGATTACAGACGGCAGTACCTACACGATGACAGCTGATTCTGTAATAAATACCGGTTCTAATACAACAGGTATTTTTGTCGGGTATAAAGATGGCGGTACGATTGTTGGCGATAATGTCACCGTTACCAGCGATGGCTATGGTATCCAAATCCAGACTTATGCTACAGGGGGCGTTGCAGGCAGCGGCGATTGTAGTATTGAGCTTGGTAAAACGATCGTTGAGGCTAAATCTTCTGCGGTACGTGTAGACTCAAGCAGCTATGGTCAAAAGGCGACAGTTATTTTAGGTGCCGGCAGTATTTTAAATTCATCAGCTAATTCTGCTGTGTACGTTACGGGTAAAGATTCTCTGCTCCAAATAGGCGATGGCAGTACAGTTACCGGCAACAGTTATGGTGCTACAGGGGCAGCGCTTGCTTCCTCCAGCGGCGGTAAGATTGAAATCGGCAACGGTGTTACGATAGGGCACGATAATATCAGAGGCTATGATGTCAACAGCATTGCGGTATTATCGATGGATGGCAATGCGAGCCAAGGCCAAAGTAATATTACAATCGGCGACGACAGTACGATTTATGCCAAAGGGAAAGGTTATGGCGCAAATGCCGTTCAGGCGGGCTATTTATCATATACTGGTTTTAACGGTGTTGGTACTAAACAGGGGAGCTCCGGACAGATAAGTGTAGGCGATAAGGCAACTATCTGGACGGAAGGGGACGAGTCCTTTGCTGTCTATGGTATCCATGCCGATTCCACGCTTTATGTTGGCAAAGATGCCGAGATCAGCACTCAGGGCGATAAAGCTTCAGCTGTTCGCGGCGGTAATATTACCAAAGTGTATGATTTTACAGCTGCCGGTGGGAATATCACTATTGATGAAGGGGCTGAAATCAAAACTCTGGGGGATCAGTCACATGGTGTAGACGCCCGTTATGACGGCACGCTGATCGAATTGAAAAAAGACGCGGTCATAACGACGGTCGGCAGTGAATCTCATGGCGTAACGGCGCTTTTCGGCGGCACAGTAATTTTACAGGATGCTGCTGTTACTGTGGATTCAACAAAAGATGCTTATGCTTTCAGTGCGGAAGGTAAAGATAGTGATACAGCTGCCGTCAGTACTATTACCGGCAGTGGTGTTTATAATATTGTCGGCGATATCAGGGCCGCGGACGGCGGCATTCTTACTTTAGACCTGGCAGAAGGTTCGCAGTTTGAGGGAAAGGCTGTGCTCGACAGCGGCAATGATTCACAGAGCACCTTAACTATGGCTAAAAACTCGCTGTGGACTTTGACTGGCAATTCACAGCTCAACAGTTTGCAGAATGAACAGTCTGTGATCGATATGACTGGCGATAATAAGGCTTTCAGTACGCTGTCTGTGGAAACTCTGACCGGTAACGGCGGGACGATCATTATGGATATCGATGGTTCGCAGGTCGACGCCAGTGATAAAATTTATGTTACAGATGATTTCAGCGGAAGCCAGACACTGTCGCTGAAAGAGATAAACGGACTCGACAGTGATCCGGGAATAGGCCAGGCGGCAGAAAATACTGTTTTAGCCAGTGTCAACGGCAGCGGTACTTTTACGGCTGATGATCAGGAAGGCACTTTGTACTGGCAGCGTTATGAGCTGGGACAAAAAGACAGTGCTGCTTCCGGTTATACGACAGACTGGTATTTGAAAGGCATTACAAATCTTAACCTGCCGACAACCAGTGTGGAGGCTATCGCCGCTTCTGGTGCACTGGCTTATCATACCTGGCGTGACCATGATCAGCTGCTGCAGCGGCTGGGCGATCTGCGCCAGCATGGTGCAGATGAACAGGGCGTCTGGGTGAGGGTCAAAGGCGGCAAGCTGAGCCGCAGCGATCAATTTGAATTTGAGAATAAATACACGCAGTATGAGCTTGGTTATGACCAAAAATTGAAGTCAACGCCGGCGTATACGCGTTATGCTGGTATTTCCTTCAGCTATTTGGATGGCGACAGCAGCTACAGCAGCGGCAGCGGCGAGAATAAAGTTAAAGCTTTAAATATTTACGGTACGCAGATCGGTGCTAAGGGCCATTACCTTGATTTAGTGGTGAAATACAGTCAGCTCGATAATGATTTTAAGGTTTTTGATACCTCCGGCAATAAGATCACCGGTGACTATGACCAAAATGGCTTATCGATAAGCGCGGAATATGGGCGCAAAAACAATCTGAAAAATAATTGGTATATCGAACCGCAGGCCCAGCTCACTTTTGGCAGGCTGCGCGGAACTGACTACACCACAAGCAATGGCATCAGGGTAGATCAGGATGGAATCGACAGTTTTGTGGGACGTATTGGTTTCAATATTGGTAAAGATATCAATGAAAAAACTAATATATACTTGAAAGCTAATCTGATACATGAATTTGGCGGCGGCTATAATGCCTCGATGGTGGATGCCGGCGGTACAAAAGCAAGACTGGACCGTGATTTTGATGATACCTGGTTTGAATATGGACTAGGCGCGGCAGTGCAGACTGGTAAAAACAATTACTTCTATGTCGATGTCGAACGCAGCGCCGGCAGCGATTATAAAAAAGACTGGCAATGGAATGTCGGCGCCAGATGGAGTTTCTAAATAATTTCTTTGATTTTCGGCAAGGTGTTGCAATCCTCCAGCTTGCTTGAGAATATCCCCAGCCTCCGTTCCATTTTTATGGAACGGAGGTTTGTTTATCGACGGCAGTAATTAAAATCCTGCTGAGAAAATGAGCTGTCGCAAACAGGGTATATTGACAGCACTTGCCGGGTTGCGTTATACTATATGGCAGAGCTTATTATGCTCTGAATCGCTACTGTAGCTCAGCTGGTAGAGCATCTCATTCGTAATGAGAGGGTCGCAGGTTCAAATCCTGTCAGTAGCTCCAAAAAAAAGATAGCTCAAGATTTTTCAAAACTATGAAAAATCTTGAGCTTATTTTTTTATAATATATTTTCTTGTGCAATCATAGAGGCTGCAGCGATTTGATCATTGTTGTGAGCTGCTGCAGATGTGTTTCTTCCGTATCCCAGGAATCCATTATAAATAAATATATTTTTTCTTAAAAACAATGAAGGCATTTGATTTTACAAAAGGAAGCTGCTTATCTTTTTTGTATATGTCCATAGGCAAAGAGGCGTTCACAAGAAGTACATAATGAGGGCCTATATTTTTACAGTCGGCGAAAGTGATATTATATTTACTTGATGCCTGTTTGGTCATTCCGATAAATGCGTCAAAATATTCATTTAATAATTCTTTAGGCATATTTCTCAAAGTTGCGTTTTCCTTTTCGTCTATAACCGGAGAAACGCCTACCCTTACAGTGCTTTTTTTATCGTCTGAAGCCGTAAATATCAGCACCATACCGCCTTCCTGGGTGCTCTTGTCTGAAAGGTTCCAGTTATCGCCGATATCGATCAGAAAATCATTTTCGATATTTTTATAGATCGCGGCATTACAAATATTGTTCGTCAGTAAAAGTATCATAAGAACAAGAAACATTTTTGGCATAAATTACCTCCCTTTTGTAGTAATATTTTAGGTTCTTTCAAGTGAATGGAGTACGTTCAGTAATCTGTTCAAAAATCAATACCGCTATTATTATATACTTACGCAATAAAATAAACAATATAAAAGAAAATGCTTGGTGTAAATATTGGCTCGTGCGTGTTGCGATCGAGGTGGTTCTGATAATTATTTTAATAAAAGCATGTCCGAAAATGGCGGGAATTATAGAAAAGTTATGATATAATTAAAGCGATTTCAAGTAAGGAGGCAAACGGTGATGCAGGAAAATATCAAGGGATTGTACGCAGCTTTTAAAGCCAAAGATGCTCGTTTTGACGGACGTTTTTTCGTTGGCATATCGTCTACGGGGATCTACTGCCGCCCGGTTTGCAAAGCCAGACAGCCCAAAGCGGAGAACTGTACTTTTTTCAGAACGGCCGCAGCTGCGGAACAGGCCGGCTACAGGCCCTGTCTTTTGTGCAGGCCGGAACTTGCTCCCGGTTCCTCTATTACTGATGCTACGGCTGATTTAGTTTACCGGGCTGCGCGAATGTTGGAAAGGAATTGCGGCAGCGGCCAGAGCCTGCGGGAAATAGCAGAACGGCTTGGCTGTACGGACAGACATTTGCGGCGCGTATTTACTGCGGAATACCACGTTTCCCCTGTCCAATATTTACAGACCTGCCGCTTGCTGCTTGCCAAAAATCTGCTTACCGACACCGATCTTTCAGTGCTGGAAGTTGCAATGGCGGCAGGATTTGGCAGTTTACGCCGTTTTAACGATTTATTTAAAAAACATTATCAGCTTGTGCCTACAGCTTTGCGAAAAATAAACGCAGAAGCAAGACGCCATGATGGTGAGATCACCTTGGCTCTTGGTTACCGCCCTCCTTATGCCTGGGATAAAATATTAAAGTTTTTGGCAGGACGGGCGATAACAGGAATAGAAGTTGTAAATAATGATGAATATCTGCGTACGGTAAAGCTGCAAAATGCGGAAGGCCAGCAATTCTGCGGCTGGGTGCGGGTCGGGCACAGGCCAGCTAAGAATACTTTGAGCGTTACGGTCAGCGAAAGCCTTTTGCCGGTGCTTCCTGAGGTATTGGCACGCATCAAGAATTTATTTGATTTATATTGTGAGCCTAAGGCAGTATATGAAACGCTGCAGGTGATGAATACTCTGCAGCCCGGTTTGTGTGTTTTAGGAACCAGACTGCCCGGCTGCTTTAATGTTTTTGAAATGTCGGTGCGGGCTGTACTGGGTCAGCAGATCACTGTAAAAGCTGCAAGTACTTTAGCGGCAAGGCTCGTCGCTGTGTATGGAACTCAGGTCCAGACAGGTATTGAAGGTCTTACGCACAGCTTTCCTGCGCCTGCGGCGATACTTGCACTGGGAGAAAATATTAGTGAGCATTTGGGAAAATTAGGTATTATCTCTGCGCGTGCGAATACGATTTATCAACTGGCACGGGTATTGGCAGACGAAAAAAATGATTTTGGATTTTGCGGCAATCCGGAGGAAGAAATGCAAAAGCTGCAGGCTATTCGCGGTATCGGCAGTTGGACGGCGCAGTATATAGCCATGCGGGCAATGGGCTGGCCCGATGCTTTTCTGCCAACGGATGCAGGAATAAAAAAGGCGCTGCCGGATCATACGCCTAAAGAACTGCAGGTACTGTCGGAAGCCTGGCGTCCCTGGCGCAGTTATGCTACGGTTAATTTATGGAATACATTATAGAGGAGGCCCTATATGTACTACTCTACGACTTATTTATCGCCGCTGGGCAAGATCACGCTTGCGTGTGACGCTTGCGGTAAAAATCTGGTCGGCTTATGGCTGGAAGGGCAAAAGTATTATCAGGGGACGCTGAAAGAAGCTTTGATTGAAAAGGACTCTGTACCGCTTTTCGATATTGTAAAAAAGTGGCTGGACAGATATTTCTCCGGGCAGAAGCCTGATGCGGCAGAGCTGCCGCTGGCACCACAAGGTAATGCGTTTCGCCAGGGCGTTTGGGAAATTTTATGTACGATCCCCTATGGAGAGGTAACAACTTACGGTAGTATTGCTAAAAAAATGGCAGTGAAGCTGCAGAAGGAACGGATGTCAAGCCAGGCTGTCGGCGGTGCTGTTGGACATAATCCCATTTCTATTATTATTCCCTGCCACCGGGTCATTGGTGTAAACGGCAGTCTTACTGGGTATGCCGGCGGTATTGAAACAAAAATAAAACTGCTGGAGCTGGAAGGCGTAGATATGTCTGGATTTTTTATCCCCCAAAAAGGTACGGCATTGTAATATACTAATAAAATCGGAGGAAAATTATGGTTACGTATAACGGCGAAAGGATAGTAGATGCGGCATTTGCTGAGCAGGTGTATGAGGCAGTCGCCCGGATACCTTGCGGTAAAGTGGCTACCTATGGACAGATAGCAGCGCTGGTCGGTGATCCGCTGGCTGGGCGTGAGGTAGGGCATATCATGAGCTGCGCTCCTTCTGGACGTAATTTGTCCTGTCACAGGGTCGTGAACCGTACCGGGGTACTGGCACCTGATTATGCTTTCGGCGGGCAGGAAAAACAACGTGCTTTGCTGGAAGCGGAGGGCGTAACCTTCCTTGCAGACGGGCGAATAGATATGGCGCTGCATTTATGGGGTAAATATGAACAATTTAATATTTTTGATATGAGCTGACAGGCCGGTCGATATTTCAAAATGCTCTGCAGTGAAAATGTTGACAAATATTTAAACAGATGCTAAAATAACCTTGTTTTTATGGAAACACCTCGGAGGGCACTACTGCCGGATAAGAGATATTCTCTTATCCGGTTTTTTTATTAGATTAAAGGAGGAAAAATAATGCTTACGGAAAACGCTTCAAAAATCCAGCAGAAATATTTAGGCGCAAAGGGTTTGATCGTACTGATCGCTGTGATGAATATGTTTGTACCGTTGTCGATAGATTTATATCTGCCGGCACTGCCGACGATAGGTACAGAATTTGCTGCGACACCTTTGATGGTCAATTTGACGCTGGTCAGTTTTTTCTTCTTTTTCGCAGTGGGGATTCTGCTGTTTGGGCCGGTAAGTGATAAATACGGACGCCGGAAGATTTTACTGCTGGGAATAGTTCTGTATACGCTGGCAAGTGGTCTGTGCGCCTTTGCCGGCAGTATTTACAGTCTGATAGCGTACAGAATCGTGCAGGCTTTGGGTGCAGGCGGCATGGTTGCTGTGTCGATGGCGGTTGTCAAAGATGCTTTTTATGGCACCACTAAAAATCGTGTTTTGGCGCTGGTGCAGGCTATGGCCGTTATTGCGCCGATGGTCGCTCCTGTTATCGGCGCATTTCTGCTGCAGTTTGTCAGCTGGCGCGGTACCTTCGGGGTCCTGATCGCCGCCGGTGCTGTTAATCTGGCCGCCAGCTTCTTTTTTGAAGAAACGCTGTCGGAAAGCGACCGTTATAAGGGCAGCTTTTGGAGTACCTTCGGCAGATTGGCAGTTGTCGGTAAAAATGTTGGTTTTACTGGTGTACTGACTGTATTTTCACTGCTGGCAGCACCTTATATGGCTTACGTGGCAGTATCTTCCTATGTTTATGTACAGTATTTTGGGCTTAGTGAGCAGGTCTACAGTTATTTTTTTGCTGCTAACTCATTTTTTGCCGTTGTCGGTCCGTTTTTATATATGAAGTTGATCGGGATCGTATCGCCGCGTCAATTTACCTATGGCTGTTTTATTTTTACTGTAGTAGCAGCGGCAGCGCTGCTGACAGTAGGGAGTATTTCAACGTGGTGGTTTTTAATAGCCTTTTTACCGGTCACGATCATGGAAAGCGCTGCCAGGCCTTTCAGTACGGCCATATTATTGGATCAGCAGAAAACGGATATCGGCTCAGCCTCGTCGCTGATCAATGCGGTGAATACTGTTTTTGGCAGCTTGGGTATGATGCTGGGTGCATTGAACTGGAGCAATTTTATTGAAGGGCTGGGGATCATTACCGCTGTTTGCGTCACATTGGCAATTGCGGGCTGGCTGGCCCTGCTGCATTTTAAAATCAGGGTAGAAGGTTTATAAAAATCAGTCAAAATAAAAAATACCTGCCGTTGGTCAACGGCAGGTATTTTGCTTTGCAGCGAAAATTTCAGTCGCTGCCTATAGGGGAAAGGTGCCCAAGCAATCCATTATTTAACGATCAAGACCGGTATTTCCGCATACATGGCAACTTTGGAGCTGACGCTGCCGAGGATAAATTCTGCAACAGCGTTCATGCCGCGGCTGCCGATGAGGATCATGCTAGCTTCGGATTTTTTGGCGGCGGTCAGGATTTGCTGCGCGGCGTTGCCAACTAAAGTTTCATAATGAACGGGAACTTTGGCGGCAGCTGTCTGTTTTTTTGCTGCTTCCATTAATTCCTGACCGGCTAGTTCATATAATTCATTGGTTTGTTTGACCATAGCGGGGTTTAACTGGTTCAAAATGGTCGATCGTTTGCTGTAAGGTTCGATTACATGGACTACTTTTACTTCTGCGTCAAGCTTACCGGCTAGATCGATACCATAAGCAAGCACTTTACTGGACGAATCAGAACTGTCGATAGCGATTAAAATTTTCTCTTTCATATAAATCCCTCCCTGAATTTTGCATCCTGCTCTTTACTTGACTGTTCTTCTTTTCTTTAATATTATTATAACAACAATAAAATCATACTTAAAATACTTATTTTTGAAATTATAATACCTAAAAAGTATGAATGGAGGAATACTTATGAATTTGCAGCAAATGCGGTATTTCGTAATGGTAGCGCGGCTGGGCAATGTTACAGAGGCTGCCAAAGCGCTGCATATCGCGCAGCCGCCTTTAAGCAGACAAATCAAACAGCTTGAGCAAGAACTAGGCGTGGTGCTGTTCGACAGATCAGGCCGACGTCTGCATCTGACAGAAACCGGTCATATGCTGCTGCATCGGGCAGAAGAAATCTTAAATTTAACGGATAGGACTGTATGTGAATTATCCAGCAGTGAGCTGGGACAGGAGGGTATTTTATCACTGGGAGTTGTCCCTTCGATGAGCCTGATGGTATTACCGCAGATGATTGCCGCTTTTAAAGAGTTGTATCCCAAAATAACCTATCGGTTGTTGATCGGCGAAAGTTTACGGGTGATCGAATTGCTGGAAAAGGGGGTCATTGAAACTGCTATCGTTCATTTGCCTGTGGACGAGGATTATTTTGCAAGCTATAAGCTGCCAACTGAACGCTTGGCATTAGTCTATGATGCGGCGTTTTTTCCGCAGCTGGAGGGGACTTTTGAACTGCCTGTAAGCAGGCTGCAGGGGCTGCCGCTTTTATGCCACCGCCGTTATAAGGAACTGTTGGAACAGTCTGCTGCTAAAAATGGCATCCAGGCATATTTTTTCTGTCTCAGCGATGACAGTAATTATCTGATTGCCTGGGCGAAAGCCGGTTTGGGACTGGCTGTTATCCCCGAATCAGCAGAAGCGATCGCCAGGCATGAAGGGCTGGCCTGTGTCCGTATGGACGACCCGGAGCTGACGACTACGGCGGCAGTGGTATGGGGGCGCAAGCATTATCACTCGCCGACAACACGTAATTTTATCAGTTTTATACCGCAGTATTTTGAACAGTGCAAAAAGTTCTGCTGAGTGCTGTTGACTGTAGATCAGAGAAAATATAAATAAAAAGCCCCCGGAATTTTTAAGATTCCGGGGGCTTAGTTTTTAATTATTTCCAGGCCGGTAAAATGGTGCCCTGGAAGTGTTCCATAATGAATTTTTCATTATCAGCTGATTGGTAAATTTCTTTCAGTTTAGCGATCCGGGGATCGTTTTCATTGGTTTTCTTGGTTACGAAGATGTTGACAAACGGATTGTCAGCAGATTCCAGAATGATGGAATCTTTGGTAGGGTTCAGGCCTGCTGGAATAGCGTAGTTGGCATTGATTACAGCAAAGGTAACGTCGGGCAGGCTGCGGGGAATGGTAGCTGCATCCAGTTCCAGGAATTTGAAGTTATGTGGATTTTCGGTGATATCGGCAACGGTGGTAGTAACGTTTTTGATATCTTTGACTTTGATCAGCCCGGCATTGGCAAGAACTAAAATCGCACGGCCGCCGTTGGATGGATCGTTAGGAATACCGATTGTGGCGCCGTCAGGAATGGCGTCGCCTTTTTTCAAAGTTTTGGAGTAAGCGGCCATCGGGAAGTTAACGGTTTTGAAAACTTCTACCAGGTCAAATTTAGGCTCTTTTTGCAGAGTGGCATCTAAATAAGGGCGGTGCTGCATGCTGTTGGCAAAAACCTCGCCTTGGAACAGTGCTACATTAGGAGTTACATAGTCGTTGAATTCAACTACTTCGATTTTCAGACCTTGTTTTTCAGCAAGTTTTTTGACATTGTCCATAATTTCAGCATGAGGACCTGCAGTAACTGCGATTTTGATAGGCGCATCGCCGGCAGGAGCTTTTGCTGCTTCTTTTTTATCGTCGCCGCAGCCGAAGGTGGTCAGGGCAGCTACGCATAAAGCTGCCGCGGTCAGTATTTTAGCTAATTTTTTCATGATAATTTCCCCTTTATAAGATGATTTTATAGTTTGTTTTTATTAAGCTTTTTGGAAAAGTAGTCGCCGAGTGACTGGATAGATTGGACCATAACGATAAGTACGACGACAGTGATCAGCATAACGTCCATTTGGAAACGCTGATAGCCATAACGGATCGCCAGATCGCCTAAGCCGCCGCCGCCTAATGTACCAGCCATGGCGGAATAACCGATCAAAGCTATAACAGCGAGGGTGATACCTAAAACGATGGAATGCAGTGCTTCCGGCAAAAGGACCTTGCGGATAATCTGCATGGGGCTGGCGCCCATGGCCTGAGCCGCTTCGATAACGCCGTGGTCGATTTCCAGCAGCGAAGATTCGATGATGCGGGCAATAAAGGGTGCGGCTGAAATAGTCAAAGGTACGATGGAAGCGGTAGTACCTATCGAAGAGCCTACTAAAAGGCGGGTCAGAGGAATGATCGCTACCATTAATATAATGAAGGGAGTTGAGCGGGTAGCGTTGACAATAGCGCCTAAAACGCTGTTTACAGGAGCGTTGGGCAGGATATGGTTTTTACGGGTGACGGTTAAGATCACGCCGAGCGGTACGCCGATGAGTGTGGCGAGTATTGTGGAAGCCAGCACCATATAGCAGGTTTCCCAAAAGGATTTAAGTAAAAGAGCTAACATTTCAGGAGACATAACCGATCACCTCAACTTTCAGCTGCTGTTCATGCAGATATTGCAGAGCATTTTTGATACCTGCGGCGCTTCCTGAAATCTCAATGACCAGGGTGCCGAAGGGTATATCCTTAAGCGAGTCGATATTACCGTAGATGATATTGATATCGACATCGAATTTTTTGACCATACCGGAAACGATCGGATCGCCGGCTGAGTTACCGATGAAGGATAATCGCACGATTAGTTTGCTGCCTTCGGTGTAGACTGCGCTGATTGAAGAAGATTGCAGCAGTGCAGGCAGTTCGACATTGTTGATGCTTTTGACGAAATCTTTGGTAGTGGGCTTCTGCGGATCGGTGAAAACATCGATCATGGAACCTTCTTCAATGATCTCGCCGTTTTCGATAACAGCTACTCTGTCACAGACTTCTTTGACTACTTCCATCTGATGTGTGATCATGACAATAGTCAGATTCAGGCGTTTATTGATATCTTTGAGCAGGTCGAGAATAGATTTTGTTGTCTGCGGGTCCAATGCCGAGGTTGCTTCATCACACAGCAGTACTTTAGGATCGCTGGCCAGAGCACGGGCAATACCGACACGTTGTTTCTGACCGCCTGACAACTGGCTGGGATAATAATCGCCGCGGTCCTGTAATTGTACCAGCTCCAGCAGCGGCTGCACCCGCTTTTTGATTTCAGACTGCGAAATACCCTGTATTTCCAGCGGAAAAGCGATATTATCATAAACTGTGCGGGAGGCCAGCAGATTAAAGTGCTGGAAGATCATCCCGATATTTTGGCGTGCTTTGCGCAGTTCCTGATTGTTCATTGCAGTCAGTTCCTGTCCATCCACAAAGACCTGACCGCCGGTAGGTACTTCCAGCATATTGATGCAGCGGATCAGGGTTGATTTACCGGCACCGCTGAGGCCGATGATACCGAATATTTCTCCGGCGTTGATATGCAGATTTGTTTTCTTTAAAGCGTGGATATCACCTGCATTGCTGTAATAGGTTTTTTCCACATTGCGTAAATCGATCATACAGCGTTCCTCTTTCTTTTCTAAAATCGTAAAAAAACCCTTCACACAGGTGAAGGGTAACGAAAGCGTTTCGTACTGCTTCATCTGTCGGATTTACATCCGTTGGATTTGGCACCGTTCACGTCGTGATGGTTGCCGTAGCTTCATAGGGCCAGTCCCTCGGCTACTCTTGATGAAATACCGTTTGAAGTTGTTAAACAAAATAATACACTTACAATCGGCACTTGTCAATAAAAATTTTAAAATTTTTGTAAAAAACCTTGCCTTTCACAAGATAAAGTGATAAAGTATAAAAGAAAAAAGGTGCTAGCACCAGCTAAATTTAAGGAGGCAATCATGGCTGCAAAAACCAGAGACCATTTGACCGATCAATTATTTAAAGCGATTCTTAGCTTAAAAAGTGAAGAGCAGTGTTCCAACTTTTTTGAGGATATTTGCACGATCAGCGAACTGAAATCCATGGCGCAGCGTTTGGAGGTTGCCAGAATGCTTGATGCAGGCTGTATTTATGAAGAGATAGTAGAAAAAACAGGCGCCAGTACGGCGACGATCTCACGGGTTAAACGCTGTTTGGTTTATGGCGCTGACGGCTATAATTCGATAATGCCATTATTAAAAAAGGAAGACAAGCACAATGCTGAATAATAAAGCTTTGCAGGTGCCGTATGGAACTAGGGACGTACTTCCGGGTGAAGCCGGCGCCAGAAGGATAATTGAAAATAAGCTTGCCTCTACCTTTAAAGCCTGGGGCTATGACGAAGTGGTCACGCCGACTTTTGAATATCTGGATACTTTTGCCGCAGCAGGTCAGCTGTCAGACAGCAGTTTTAAATTTTTTGATCGTCGTAATAATATTTTATTGCTGCGGTCGGACATGACGACTCCTTTGGCGCGTTTGGTAGCTACTCGGCTCAATGAGGGACCGGCGGTAAAACGGCTTTTTTATCTGGCGAATCTATTTCGCTATGAGGAAACACAGGCCGGACGCCAGTGTGAGTTTAATCAGGCCGGTGTTGAAATGATGGGTGCGGCCGGACCTTCGGCAGATGCCGAGATGCTGGCTTTAGCAGTAGCTTCGCTGCAGGCAGCAGGGTTAAATGATTTTGTGATCAGTGTTGGCCAGATCGATTTTATAAATGGCCTGATTGAAGCGGCTGAGGTCACTGAACTGCAGGCGCAGGAGCTGAAACGCTGCCTGATCGAGCATGATGTGGTACGGTTGGAAGCGTTGGCAGATGGCAGCAGGATGTCACCGGAACAAAAAGATTTGTTTAAAGAGCTGCCGTTTCTGCATGGCGGGCTTGAACTTTTAGATAAGGTTGAAGCCTGTGGTTTGAACAATAAAAGCTCCAAGGCTGTGCAGGATCTGCGCGAAATCTATGCTTTGGCCGAGGTCTATGGTGCGGCTGGTTATCTGCGTTTTGATCTGGGGCTTTTGCGCGACCTTGATTATTATACTGGAATGTTATTTGAAGGCTATGCTGAGGATATGGGTTTCCCGATCATTGGCGGCGGCCGTTATGATACAATGATGGAAAATTTTGGCAGATCCTGCCCGGCAACAGGATTTGCTATAGGGATAGACAGGATCATGTTGATTCTGAGTCGGCGCCGGCAGCTGGACAATATCAGCAGCTGGGATGTTCTGGTGGCCTGGCAGGCAGGCTGTCTGCCACAGGCGATCGCGCAGTGTATGCGTCTGCGCAGGAGCGGCAAAACAGTGAAGCTGGCTGCCGAGCCTTTTAACCAGAGCGAAGCAGTGGACGCGCAGCGTGCTAACGCCTGCGATACGCTGCTGTATATCGAAGATTGATAAAGGAAGTGCCGTAATGGATTATATTACCGTAGCGTTGCCGAAGGGCAAGCTGTTTCAAAGATCAGTAGAGCTGCTGGATAAAGTAGGCTATAGTGCTGATAACGTAACTGAAGATTCGCGCAAACTTGTTATCAGTAACGAGGATAGCAAGGTGCGCTTTATAATTACTAAAACTGTCGATTTGCCGACCTATGTAGAATACGGTGCTGCCGATATCGGGATCATTGGTAAAGATGTGCTGCTGGAAGAACGCAAGGACGTATATGAGCTGCTGGATCTGAAATATGGACGCTGTCGTTTGATGCTGGCAGTTCCTGAGCAGATGCAGCGGCCCAGGCTGACTGATTATGCGCATCTGCGGGTAGCAACTAAATATCCGAACTGTGCCCAGGAGTATTTTCGCAGTCTGGGGATTCAGACCGAGATCATCAAGCTTAACGGCTCGATTGAACTGGGGCCGATGGTTGGATTGTCGGAGCTGATCGTTGATATTGTGGAAACAGGCCGTACCCTGAAAGAGAATAAATTGGTGGAGGTAGATTCCATCTATACGGCGACAGCAAGACTGATTGCCAACAGGGTGAGCTTTAAATTGAAATTTGACCGTCTGGATAAACTGGTCCGAGATTTGCGTAAGGTACTGGATGAGGAGGAAGAGCAATGCAAGTAACAGATGCCAGAGGAATGAGTGCTGTTGAAATAGCAGCTTTGATGCAGAAAAAAGCTTTTGATGAATGTGAGCTGTCCCCCGGAGTACAGGCAGGTGTTACCGCTATGTTTGGTGCGCCGCTGACAGCAGCCCAGGTCGTCGAAAGAATTGTGACTGACGTAAGGGCCGGCGGTGATGGAAAGCTGCTTTATTATACTAATCTGATAGATAAAGCAGGCTTGAGTGTCCAAAATATCCGGGTCAGCAAGGCTGAATTTGCAGAAGCCCGACAATCAGCTGATGCCGAAGCGGTAGAAGCCATAGAACGTGCTATTGCAAATGTGCGTCGCTTTCACGAAGAACAGCTGCCAAAAACCTGGCTGACTAACCGTGAATGCGGTGCTATGCTGGGACAGAAGGTAACTCCTGTTGACTCTGTGGGTATCTACGTCCCCGGTGGAACTGCGGCTTATCCTTCTTCGGTGATTATGAATGCTGTACCGGCTACAGTAGCAGGAGTACCACGGATCGTGATGGCAGTACCGCCCGGACGTGATGGCAAAGTCAATCCTTATGTGCTGGTTACGGCTGAATTAATAGGTATCAGGGAAATTTATAAAATGGGCGGTGCACAGGCCATTGCTGCGTTAGCTTTTGGTACGGAAACTGTACCAAAGGTTGAAAAAATTACCGGCCCGGGCAATATTTTTGTGACGCTGGCTAAAAAAGCTGTTTACGGGCACTGCGACATTGATATGCTGGCAGGTCCCAGCGAAATATTGATTATAGCCGATGATGGCGCTGATCCTAAATATCTGGCAGCTGACCTTTTGAGCCAGGCGGAACATGATCCTCTGGCCAGCGCTATTTTAGTTACGGACAGTGAGCTGTTGGGCAATGCTGTTGCAGCAGAGCTTGAGATGCAGCTTGCTGTTTTACAGCGGCAGGAGATCGCTGCATTGTCTTTAGCAAATCATGGCAAGATTATTATTGCGTCTGATATGGAAACAGTAATTGAGATGGCGAATATATCAGCACCGGAGCATTTGGAGGTTATGACGAAAGAGCCTTTTGCTCTGCTGCCTTATCTGCGTAATGCCGGTGCGATCTTTTTGGGCGCTTATTCACCGGAGCCTTTGGGCGATTATTACGCAGGACCGAACCACATTCTGCCTACCGGCGGCACTGCCCGTTTCTACTCAGTTCTGAATGTGGAGACGTTTATGAAGAAAACAAGTATCATTGCTTATACGCAGGGCGCCTTGACTGCTGTGGGCAGTGACGTTATTAAAATGGCTGAAGCGGAAGGGCTTCAGGCGCATGCTAACGCTATCCGCGTGCGTATGGAAAAGAGGTGAGGAGATGGCTGGATTTAATGCCAGGACCGGCTTGGAAGAATTGGAAGAATATGCTGTAGAACATGTGGCTGCCGATATTATCGTCAATGCCAACGAAAGTAATTATAATCTGCCGCGGCCGATTGAGCAGGCTGTAGCGGCGAAGCTGGCCGGGTTTCCTTTTAACCGTTATCCGCCGATGCAGGCTGAAACGCTGCGCGGGCTGATTGCTGAAGATCTGGCGCTGGATGCAGACAATATCAGAATCGGCAACGGTTCCAGTGAACTTTTGCAAATGGCCTGTTATGCTTTTGGCGGCAATGGACGTAAAATCGCTTTTCCGTATCCGTCCTTTTCTATGTATGGCGTTTATACTAAGCTTGCCGACAGTATAGCCGCACCGTATCCGCTGACGCTGGCGGGATATGTCGATGCAGATAAGGTCATCGAATTTTGCAGGGCAGAGCAGCCGGCGCTGTTGATTGTCTGCAATCCCAACAATCCGACGGGAAATTATAATCCGCTTGAAGTAATGGAGAAGATTTTAGCAAATGTCAGCTGCCCGGTAGTAATGGATGAAGCCTATATGGAGTTTGCTAAAGGCAGCGGCGTTGATCCGCAGGATCTGCGCCCGCTGAATAAATTAAAGCTGGTAGCAGGTTCTACTTTGGCTCTGACAGGTAAATACAGTAATTTTATGTGCTTGCGTACTTTTTCTAAAGCTTACGGACTGGCTGGACTGCGTGTAGGTTATGCTGTCGGCAGTGCCGGTATCATGCGTGTTTTGGGAAAAACACTGCTGCCTTATCATGTTAATGCCTGGTCTTTAGCTGTAGCGGAAGAGGTTTACCGCCAAAAAGACTTATATAAAGAACAACTGGAAACTATTATCGAGCAGCGTGATCTGATGCGGGAACAACTGGAGCAAATGGGCTTGAAAATCTGGCCGTCCGCAACGAATTTTCTGACCTGTTGCCCGCAGGGCGAACTGACTGCCCGTTTAGCGGCTGCCTGCGAGCAGCAATATGGCAGCCAGGGTGAAAAAACACAGCAGATGCTGGCAGGAATGTACTTATACCGCAAACTGCTGGAGAAGAAAATTTTGGTGCGCGATTATACCAGTCATCCTGTATTGCAGGGATGCCTGCGGATCACGGTAGGCCTGCCGCTGGAAAATGCTGAAATCATCAGCCGGCTGGAGCTCTTATGCGGAGAGGAGGCAATATGATGCGGCAGGCAGTTAAAGAACGAAAAACTTTAGAAACTGCGGTCAGTGTCAGTATTGGGCTTGATGGCAGCGGGAAAGCGGATATCGCTACAGGCGTCGGTTTTTTTGATCATATGCTGACACTGCTGGCCAAGCATGGTTTTCTTGATTTGCAGGTGAAAGCACAGGGAGATCTGCAGGTTGACTGTCACCATACGGTTGAGGACTGCGGCATCGTTTTAGGAGAAGCTCTTAAAGCGGCTGTTGGCGATAAAAGCGGTATTCACCGCTATGGCAGTTGTTTTATTCCAATGGATGAGGCTTTGGCACAGGTAGTACTGGATTTTTCCGGGCGGCCGTACCTGGTTTTTGAAGCCGAAATTCCTAAAATAACTTTGGGTAACTACGATACAGAAATGACTGAGGAATTTTTCCGCGCCGTAGCCGTGGCCAGCGGCATGACTGTGCATATTCGAGTCTTGTATGGTAAAAATGTACATCATATTATTGAGGCGGTTTTTAAAGCTTTTGCCCGCGCGCTGGCAGAGGCAGTAGCTGCAGATCCGCGTGTTCAGGGCGTGATGAGCAGCAAGGGGGCTTTATGAGTTCGAAGATAGTCATTGTTGATTATGGGATGGGAAACCTGCACAGTGTTAATAAAGCGATCGCTGTTGTTGGCGGCGACCCGATTATTTCCAGTGATGCCGTAGTTATTGCACAGGCTGATAAACTGATTTTACCGGGAGTAGGGGCTTTTGGCGATTGTATGGCTAATCTGCAGCGCAGCGGTCTGGTACCGATACTGCAGAAATATTTGCACAGCGGCAGACCGTTTTTAGGTATCTGTCTGGGAATGCAGGTTTTGTTTGAAGGCAGTGATGAAGCTCCCGGAGTGAAAGGTCTGGGCTATTTTCAAGGGCAGGTGCGCAGACTGGATACCGCTTTGAAAATACCGCATATGGGCTGGAACAAGCTGAGTTTACGCAGCAGTTCGCCGCTGCTGCAGGAAGCAGGAGATGAATATGTGTACTTTGTGCACAGCTTTCATGTTGAGCCGCAGCAGCAAGAGCTCATTACTGCCGTATGTGATTATGGTATGGAAGTAACGGCTGCCGTCGGCAGCGGCAGTGTACAGGCTTTTCAGTTCCATCCAGAAAAATCAAGCCGGGCAGGCCTTGGCCTGCTGCGTGCTTTTAAGGAGTGGCAGCCATGATAATTTTTCCTGCTATAGATATCCGCGGCGGCCGCTGCGTCAGATTGACGGAAGGTCGTTTTGACCAGGAAACTGTTTTTGCTGATGATCCTTCGGAAATGGCTGCCCGCTGGTCGGCAGCCGGAGCCGAATATTTACATGTCGTCGATTTAGACGGTGCTTTGGCCGGTGCGGGACGTAATCTGCCTGCAATCCAAAAAATCCTGGAGCACGCTTCTATGCCAGTGCAGGTAGGAGGCGGAATCAGAAGTCTGGCAGCTGTAGCAGAATTGCTGGAACTGGGGGTCAGCCGTGTGATTCTTGGATCAGCAGCAGTGCGGGAACCGCAGCTGGTTGCTGAAGCCTGTCGGGAATTTCCTGGTCAGGTTGTTGTAGGTATCGATGCTAAAGACGGGAAAGCCGCTATCGAAGGCTGGGGTGTCAGCGGTGGTATCGATGCTGTAGAGTTGGCTCTAAAAATGGCTGCTATCGGGGTCGAGCATATTATTTTTACTGATATCAGCCGTGACGGTAAGCTGAGTGGGGTGAATGTAGAAGCCACTGCCGCTTTGGCAAAAGCCTGCGGTGTTAAAGTCATTGCCAGCGGCGGTGTGGCATCGTTGGAAGATATACGCCGTCTGCAGCAGCGGGCCTCCTCTGGGATCGAGGGCTGCATCATAGGGAAGGCCATTTATACCGGAGCTATTGACCTGCGGGAGGCTCTGCAGGTCGCAAAGGAGGTCTGAGATGCATACCAAAAGAATTATTCCCTGTCTGGATGTAAAAGAAGGGCATGTAGTCAAAGGCACTAATTTTGTGGAACTGCGTGATGCCGGTGATCCTGTTGAACTGGCGGCCTTATATGACACTGAAGCTGCCGATGAGCTGGTTTTTCTTGATATCACTGCGTCTGTCGAGCAGCGTAAGTCTATGCTGGATGTCATAAACCGTACGGCGGGACAGGTTTTTATGCCGCTGACAGTTGGCGGTGGGATCAGCACGGTGCAGGATATCCGTAATGCTCTGAATGCAGGTGCTGATAAAATTTCTGTAAATACGGCGGCAGTAAAAAATCCGCAGCTGATTGCTGATGGTGCAAAGCTGTTTGGCAGCCAGTGCATCGTTTTAGCTGTAGATGCCAAACGCTGCGGTACAGATAAATGGGAAGTTTATGTACATGGCGGACGTACTCCTACGGGAATTGATGTACTGGACTGGGTCAGAACGGCGGCAGAATTGGGCGCCGGCGAGATTTTACTGACCAGTATGGATGCTGACGGTACAAAAAACGGCTATGATATACCACTGACCCGGGCGGTTGCCGAAGCGGTGAAGGTACCTGTGATAGCCAGCGGCGGCGCAGGTAAGCTGGAACACTTCTATGATGTTTTGACGGAAGGTAAAGCCGATGCCGTTTTGGCGGCATCAGTCTTTCATTATAAAGAGTTTACTATCAGGCAGGTCAAAGAATACCTGCGGTCTAAAGGTGTAGAGGTGAGATTATAATGCAAGTAGATTTTTCTAAAATAAAATTTGATGAAAAAGGCTTGATTCCGGCCATTATTCAGGATGCAGCAACCAATGCCGTGCTGATGCTGGCCTATATGAACGGCGAATCACTGGCGAAGACTGTGGAAACAGGTTATACCTGGTTTTGGAGTCGCAGCCGTCAGGAGCTGTGGAACAAAGGCGCTAGCAGCGGCCATGTGCAGAAGGTCGTCAGTATTGATTATGATTGTGATGGTGACAGTCTGCTGGTAAAGGTTGAACAAAAAGGTGCAGCCTGCCATACAGGAAATTATTCCTGTTTCAGTTATCCATTATGGAACAGCGGTGCGGGCAGAAATCTGCCGGTACCTGAACCAGATGGTATTCACGGTATTTTGGCTGAATTGTACCGCGTCATTCAGGACAAACGCGTCCATGGCGGCGAAAAATCTTATACCCGTTACCTGTTTATGTCAGGACAGGATAAGATTTTGAAAAAGGTCGGCGAAGAAGCTGCAGAAACTATCATTGCTTCCAAGAATAATAACGGCAAAGAGGTTTTGTATGAGATGTCCGACTTGTGGTATCATTGTTTAGTGCTTCTGGCATATCATAATATCAATCCGGCAGAACTGCTGAACGAATTGGGTGGTCGCCGCAGTAAAGAAAATAACAGTAAATATTAACAAAAGAAACCTTCTGCATTCTGCGGGAGGTTTCTTTGCTTAAAATTTACTGCTGACAGTTTTATTTTGTGCTACAATGACAAGTAAGAAATATGGGGATAAGAAGGTGGAAGCATGGAAAAAACGGTTTTAGTTATCGGTCACCGTAATCCAGACACGGATTCGGTCTGTTCTGCCATCGCCTATGCTTATTTAAAGCAGCAGCTGGGTTTGAACGCAGTTCCGGCACGTGCAGGCAAGATCAATCCGGAAACACAGTTTGTGCTGGAACATTTTGGCATACCGGTACCGAAATTAGTAGATGATCTGTATCCGCGGTTAAGTGATATACGCCTGGCGCAGCCGCCGACAGTGGGGCCAGATGCGTCACTGCGTGATGTGGGCAGGCTTTTTGTAGAGCACGAAGGTTTAAAATCCGTACCGGTATTGGATCAGGAAAATAATATCGTCGGCATCATTACTGTCGGCGACCTGGCGAAACGTTATTATAATGAGCTGTCAATTCAAGATCTGGACGACGGCGAAACAGATTACAGAAGTATTGTCCATACTTTAGATGGTCAGCTGATCTGCGGTGATCTGACACATACCTTTAATGGTAAGATCAAAATTGGGGCTTCGGAGCCTGAAACACTTAGCACGGCAATTAAAAATGGAGATCTGGTTATCATCGGTGACAGAGTTGAGGCACAGCTGGCAGTACTGGAGGCCGGCGCCGCAGGTTTGATTCTGACGCGGGATACGGAAATAACGCCAATCGTACTGCAGACGGCCCTGCGTTATAAGGCTGTTGTCATCAGCACGCCTTATGACACTTATACTACGGCCCGGCTGATCAATCAGAGCATTCAGGTCAGGCTGGTGATGACGAAAAACCTTGTGACTCTGAAAACGACAGACTTACTTTCTGATGTCAGAGAAAAGATGCTGGCGGCAAAATTTGTCAGTTACCCGGTGTTGGAGCGTGGTAAATATGTAGGGATGATGGATCGTGGTATGATGCTGGTTCCCGATCGTCAGGAGGTTATTTTAGTCGACCATAATGAACGCAGTCAGGCGGTGGAAGGCATTGAAGAAGCGCATTTGCTGGAAATCATTGACCACCATCGGCTGGGCGGGCTGACGACAGGCGCGCCGATCTTTATCAGACAGGAGCCTGTAGGTTCAACTGCTACTATCGTTGCCAACCTTACCTGGCACAGAGGTATCGAACTGCCGCCGGCTTTGGCAGGTATTCTATTTGCGGCTATAGTTTCTGATACTTTGTATTTCCGTTCTCCTACTGCGACTCTTTTTGACCAGGATACTGCTAAACGTTTGGCAGAGCAGGCCGGCATCAAGGATGCGGAAGCTTTTGCGATGGAAGTACTGCGTCATGGTTCTGCTATTGGTACGATGCCGGTGCAGGATATTGTGCGTAATGATATTAAGGAATTCGATTTTGGCGAACACCGGATTACGGTCAGTCAGATCAATATTATGGATCGGCAGCAGGCTTTAGAACGGTTAGGAGAACTGCAGAAAGCTCTTAATGAATTTCGTAAGCAGGAAGGTTATGACCTGTCGCTGCTGATGGTTACTGATATTTTGGGTGAAGCGACAGATCTTTTAGCTGCAGGAAGTCCTCAGACACAGCTTGTTCACGCTTTTGGCGAAGCTGCTGCGGAAGGATGCTATCACCTGCCAGGCGTTTTGAGCCGTAAAAAACAAATCATTCCGCCCTTGACAGAAGCCTTTAGAAAACAGGACTGAATTATAGAAAAAAGACTGCTTCTTAAAGAAGCAGTCTTTTTTTACTGTTAATTAGCAGGGAAGAAAGGCCAAACAACTGGGATTACAACCAGGGATACGATAAAGGCTACGATAACGAGGCCGGTACCGCATTTTACGTAGTCCATGAATTTGTAGCCGCCGGGGCCAAGTACCAAAGTATTCGGAGGAGTGCCTACCGGAGTTGCAAAAGCACAAGAAGCAGCAACTGCAATCGCCATCAATACTGCTTTCGGATCAGCGCCAAGCTGTTTAGCAATAGCAATACCGATCGGACACAGCAAAGCTGCTGAAGCAGTGTTGGACATAAATTGGGTCAGACCGCAGGACAGAATGAACAGAATAGCGGTCACTACTAAAGGAGACGGACTTCCGCCCATCAGGCCGACGGTCCAGTCAGCTATCAAAGCGCCGGCGCCGGTAGTATCCATAGCTGCTGAAACAGGCATCATACCTGCGAACAGGAAGATGGTTACCCAGTCGATAGAAGCATAAGCTTGTTTTTCGGTCAGGCAGCCGGTCAGTACGCAAACAAGCGCGCCGGTGATAGCAGCGATTTCCAAAGATACGCCAGGGATACCAACAGCCATGGTGATGATAACCAAAGCAAGGATGACTCCGGAGATGATTTGTTTGGTAGAAGAAGTGGAAGCGGCTTCGATTTCCTGTTCAATTTCCTGGTCAGCAGAAAGATCTACTTTCGGAAGCAGGTATTTGCCTACGAACATCATGTACAGCATACCAGCAATAGAAACCGGAATACCGATCCAGGCAAATTCAAAGAAGCCAAAAGGTTCAAGACCGGCAGAGGTCATAGCGCCGACTGCAATAATATTAGGCGGCGTGCCTACCATAGTAATGATACCGCCCCAACCGCAGGCAAATGCCAGAGGCATCAGTTGACGGGAAGCGGGGATCTTAGCTGCGGCACAAATACCGAGCGCAACTGGCAGCAGGCAGGCTGCAGTACCAGTATTGGACAGGCAGGAAGATAAAACCGTACCGACCATCATTAAGCCAAACATCAAGCTGTTCTCGCCTGTACCACACATTTTTACTACTACACCGCCGATTTTTTGAGCAAGACCGGTGTAGAACATGGAAGCACCTACGACGAACATACCTGCAAACAAGACTACGGTAGAGTCGGATAAACCCGAGAATACCTGTTTTGCAGGAATAAAACCTAACAGGCCGCAGGAAATCGCGCCTGCCGTTGCAGTAATTGCCAAGGGAATAAGTTCAGTTACGAATAAGAGAGCAACTACTGCCAACAAAATTAAACATTTTACTGCTTGGGACATATTATTCCTCCTTTTAAAATTTTAAAATGCGTTAACAGAATAGCAAATTTTGAAAATCTCCTCTGTTGCGACGGCAACATTTTTAAGTAAAATTTATTATAATTATTCATTTTTACAAAAAGTTTTACCTGAATTTTACTTATTTCTTAGATGAATGATACGAAATATCAACATTGTATAACTTATTTAAAAGAAATAAATAATTGGTGATTTGAAAATAAATAAATAATTTTTAATAATTAACCGATTTATATTTTTATTATTAAAAATAATTGATAAGATTAAAACTATATAGATTAATTTAAAAGTAAAAAGAACGCAGATAAAATATCTGCGTTCTTTTTGCTTTTAAATAAGATTTTTGTGACGCCAGACTCCACTGTGCCAGCGATAAATAAATATCAGTGCCCTTAAACATTCATCCATCATCATAGCGATCCAGATACCTATCAAGCCAAAATCGAGGACGATACCAAAAAAGTAGGCACCTGATACGGAAACCAGCCACATGGAAAGCAAGCCTATTGTTACAGGACCTTTGATGTCACCGGCAGCCTGCAGTGACATGACCATAACCATGTTGACGGCACGGCCGATTTCCAGAAAAATTTCAATGAGAAAGATGTGGCGTCCCAACTCCAGCACTTCGGGGTTATCAGTAAAGATACCATAGATATGGTCGCTGTTGAAATATAAGAGCGTTGTCAGGGTACCGCTGATCAGCACCGCTAACCGCACAGTTTGCCAGACTCTTTGGCTGACTGCTTTCTGGTCGCCGCGGCCTAGAAGAAAACCAACGATGATTTGTGTCGCCATTGCCAGAGCCTGCGAATAAATGTATGAGAACATAGCAATGATATAGGCATATATTTTGGTCGTTATGACTACTAAACCCATCAGATTGACAAATTTCATAATCACCATCTGCGACAGCTGATACGAAATCGACTCACCGCCTGAAGGCAGACCCAGATAGAGGATATTGTGCAAAGTTTTTTTGGGAAAAGGACGAAGATATTTAAAAGACAAGGGCAGATTGATAAAACGACGGAAAAAATATAGAATCAGCAGCAGACCCAGTACTTTACTGCTGTTGGTTGAAATAGTCACTCCCAATACTCCCAAGGGGGGGATGGGCCCGAAGCCATGAATAAGGAAAACATTACAGATAATATTGATAACATTCATGATGATAGAAGTCATCATCGTTACTTTTAGCAGTGAATAACCGCGGAAAAAAGAAATAAAAGAGATGTATACTGCCTGGACCACTATAAACAAGCCGATATAGCGTAGAAATAAGCCGGCTTCAGACCGGATGTCATCAGGTACGGCCAGCAGATCAAGAAAGAAGTTGTCGAAACAAAACAGAATTGAACTGATGATAAGTCCGAAAATGAAGTTTGTTAAAAGAGCTACGGTACAAACTTCCGTGACTTTTTCCTTATTACCGGCACCACGGTATTGGGCAATCAGGATTGTTGCGGCCATACTTATTACGCTGAGGGCAATAATAACGATGTTGATGATTTGATTGGCGTTACCAACGGCAGCAACGGATTTTTGAGAATAATGACTGAGCATGAATTGATCTACATTGCCGACCATCATCTGCAGCAAAATTTCAATGAAAATCGGCCAGGTCATTTTGAAAACAGAAAGCTTGGCCGCGGTAGTTTCGATAGAACGCATTGTCAAACACTCCTGAAAAAATAAATCTGCCTTCCTGAAGGCAGATTTGACCCAGGAAGGCAGGCGTCTTTGCTTGCGTCATACATTATAGCACGGTGCTTAACCTACTGCAATATTTTTGAGTTATATTTTACAATTATATTGACAAGTAAGGCTGTTTTCTATTATAATCTTAATTGTCTTGGGGGCATAGCTCAGCTGGGAGAGCGCTTGAATGGCATTCAAGAGGTCAGCGGTTCGATCCCGCTTGTCTCCACCACTGTTAGAAGTAGGCACTGCAATAGTTTGCAGTGCTTTTTTTATTGTATGGGAGTTTCCTTTCAATGGGTCAAGGGAGTTGAATGGGAGTTTGTAAATTATTTTGACCTTTTAGTAATACATATTTTCAGCAATTTCTGCAAGCTTTTTTCCGCTACCTTTTTTCTTGTGTGCATATTTCAAGGTTGTTTCAATTTTGCTATGTCCTACGGCTGCACTGACATCTGCTAGTGGCATTTGTGCCAGCATTTCAGTGATGTATGTATGCCTGAGAAAATGAAAGCGCCTGTAGGGGATATTCAGCTCGCTTAGGATACGTTTCCACGTCCGACGCATATTGTTCCGGCTTATGGGTGTACCTGTGCGGGTACTGAAAAGATATTCGCTTGCATATTCAGTGCGTTCTATATATTCATCTAAGATATCGCATAACTTACGGCTTAGATCATAGGTGCGTATTGATTGTCTGTTTTTGGTATTTCCTAGAATGGTTTTATTGTTTTTATCCTGTTTTACAGATTTTTTTATTTTTATCTGCTGATTGGTAGAATTATACCATTTTTTTAATATACCTAACAACTCACCGATACGGCAGCCCGTTGATACTTCAAGCAAAATCATTACATAGTATTTATGTTGGTTGTGATCTGATTTTAGGTAATTTAAAATAGTTTTGATTTCTTCCTGTGAAAATGGTTCAGGTTCATCATCTTCGTTTTTATAAGCTAGTTCGGGTTTGGGGACCGCAAGCATAGGATTGAATTGAATTATTTGGCGGGATACGGCAAACGCAAATACCATTTTTAAAAATTCATATGTTTTGCGCTTGTCATCTTGACTACTTTTTAAACTCAAAAAGTAGTGCTGTAAAATTTCAGTTGTTATATTTTTTATGGGATATTTTACCAAAGGAGCTATTTTGTTGGCCCGGCGCTGATAAAATATTTCTGTTCCTTCTGATACAGTAGGATATGTTTTAAAATCAGCAAGATATTTAATAACAAATTGTCCAAATGGAGCTAAACCATCTTTATTATAGACATTTTGTTTGATTTTGGCTATTTCTTCGTTTTTGTAGTCGATAGCTTCCTGCTGTGAATCAAAACGCTTCTGGATAACACCGGCTGGCGTTACTATTCTTACACGCCATTTTTGACGTTGTTTTTCAAAATATACTGAGCCTTCGCCTTTAGCTCGAACGCGCGACATAAAATATCAACTCCTTTAAAACGTATGTTTGGTGAAGCGTTTTAAATATTGCCGCTCCATTAGGAGCGGCTTTTTGTTTTTTAGAATAAACCACCTAAAACAGCACGTGCTACGTCAGTTGCAACTTTAGTATTTTCTTTGTTTTGTTTGCTGCGTTTTTCTTTTTCTGCTTGAGTCTGTTCTGCATCTTTTTCTTTTTGGATTTGAATATCCTCTGCTTTGTCCGCCTCGGAACGTAATTTTAATACTTCTTGAAAGATTTGTTCACCTATTGAACTAGGGATAACACTTTCCCATGTTTCAGAACCTTTCGTGTTACGTAAAAAATTACCTTTGGAACTATAGTCAATAATTTCAAGAGATCGGGCTTCGTCGCCCATTTCGGTTCGTTTAAAATTCATTTTTTCTAAAGTTACGGCTATTTTTTCGCCTTTATAGTTTTTTTGGGCATAATCAGCATATTTTATCTGCACCCATACTGTGTATATTCCGTTTACACGTGTAATATTATCTGTATTGATTGATACTGTAACATCATCTGTTGACGTTAGCCATTTCCAACTAGCTGCAGAGGCGAGCGAGGAGAAAGCTAAACATAAAGCAAGCGTAAGTAATAATATTTTCCTCATTTCAAGTACCTCGTCAGTTTAATATTTTGTGTAATAAAGATTCTTTTTTCTCCGGGATTTTATCGGCCCGGCTTTTGTCAAACGTTAAATCAGAAACATTTTTAGTTTTGTTATCAATATACATGGAAAAATCAGTGCGTCTTTTCCCACCTGCATCGTTTGTCATTACAAAATAAGAACTAATTTTAGTTTTATCAGGCTTTTTAGTAAAACTCCAATCGTAAACGCCCCAATACTCAATTTTGTCTGTATGTGGAACTTGCATTTCGTCTAATTCTTTCTTTATTGCTGTTTCTGCTATCTTCATTAATGATTCTTTATCACTTCTACTCAAATAAAATTCATTTGCGTTATGTTGGACTTTACCATTCGCAAAAACATCAAATTCATATTTTGTGATTTTATAAACCGATCCATTTGGTGCAAGTAATAAATTATAGTAATTTAGTTCGCCATATTCAATTTTGTACCCTTTTTCAGCTGCTCCTGTAGCGTTATCTAAAGATTTATCCTCTGATAATTTATAATTTTCAAAGCCACATTGTGCTAACACAGAAGCTACATTAGCTGATTGTTGATCTGTTAGATTGGGTATTTGAATAGATTGTGGAGTAGGGGTTTTAGTTTGGTCAGAATTTGAAGGCGACTTCCCGCAACTGTTTGCAAGACCTATCAAAAACGCAAATATAAATATCCCATATAGTATTTTTTTGAGACACCCGAAACATCCACTGTTTTCTCTATTTATAGGTGGTTGATCCTTTATCTGAAGATTAGGTAAAGATTGTTTCGGTTCATTATTTTCTAAGTCATTAGTGTTAGTAGAATTGGCTTGTAGCGGCTGAATTTGTTCAGGGGGAATTTGTTCAATTCCATTAATTAAAGATGAAATTATATATAGTGGAAGATCATAAGGCGGAAAATGTAAAATAAAAGGGTTTTGTCGTCCTTCTTTAAATATATTTAATCCGCCTTCACCATAAGATAAAGATAATATCTTAGATATAGAAATTGTAAAATTTTTTGTTATACCAAGAAACCCTATACGTTGATTTGTAATGAAGAATTTTCCATAATCTTCATCTTCCCAAAATTCATTAGTTTCTCGTGTAGGTGAAATAGATCCCAACCGGTATCTAACGCCTTTACAAATCTTTATACTGGTTGTTATTCCTCTATAATTTACGGTTTTTGTAACTTTTCGTTTTTTGCGCATGGATGCATCTGAAACGAAATGAATAACTTCATTAGGTTTTAACATAATATTTACAGCGCTATCGGGTAGAATAGGTAATTCTCCACTTGTTTTTATTTTATATATTGAATTTAAGTTGCCAATAGCTGAAATTAATTTTGTTCTTACTTCTTTTGGCAGATATGCACAGTAATCGATTAACAATTTGAAATTTGCAAGCTCAGCATTGTCTAAAATATCATCAGACATAACTTGCTTGTAAAATCTGGCACAGGCCACAACTTGCGCTTCTTGTAACTGTTTTTTGGAAAATGATGCGCTTGTTGCAAATCTTGTTAATTGATCTAAATCATTAGGATTTATTTTTCCTACTTCAGCTAATCCTACAAGCCTTTCAATATATTCTTGTACTTCTGATTCGCTTGCAGAAAAAAATCCCATGAAATCATCCCCTATTTCTTAAAAATTTTTTCTAACCTGGATAACCTTGCCGAAAATTTTAACTACATTCATTTCTTTGCCAGAAAAAATTCTGGGTGGGTAAACAGGATTAGCGGCTTCCAATATCATCACATTATCGTGATATCTGACACGTTTTAGAGTGCCTTCCTCACCATTTATAATGACTACTGCAAGCTCACCGTTTTCGATAGTACATTGACGTCTTACAATGGCAATATCGCCGTCAGATATGCCGATATCTTTCATACTATCACCTTTACACACAAAGGCTGTAACATCGCCGGTAAGACTATCATCAACAAAAACATAACCTTCTAGATATTCATATGCCAATCCATTAGGTCCGCATTTTACGGAGCCAATGATTGGTATTTTTTTATTTTCTACAACAGGACCAAGATAGTTCGATAGTTTATTTGGATCTACATCATTACCAAGCAAATAATCTGTAGTAACACCAAATAACGCGGCTAATTCAGAAAGTTTACGTACTGGTTTACTGCTTCCGCTTTCATATTTTACATATGTTGTTCTGTCTATTCCGAGTTTATCAGCGACTTCTTGCTGAGAAAGACCATGTTGCTCTCTCAATGATTTTAAAATTTCAGCAGTGTTCATATTTTCCACCTCGATTATATTATATGTGATTATAATTCACATTTAAAGCCGTGAAATAAATTCACAAAAGGTATTGGCAAGTGGAGTAAATGCACATATAATAAACTCGAATAGTGAAGAAACTTCACGGAAAGAGAGGTGGTGAAAAAATGAACTTGAAAGAAGCAAGAAATAGAGCAGGTCTTACGCAACAAGATATTGCTGATAAATTAAAAATAGATAGATCTTCTGTTGCGAAATGGGAGTCGGGTGAAGTAATGCCACGTGCAGATAAACTAAAACAGCTATCGGAGATTCTAGGTTGCACTATTGATGATCTGCTGAGTGAGCAGAAAGGAGTTGTAAGTAATGCGAATGACACTAAAAGCCTTTTGTGAAAAGCATGGCTTTTCGTACCGAGGGATGCAAGACCGGGCGGCAAAAGGTGAGTTTCCTCATTCTGGCGGTGGTAAGAAAGGGTCGCTGGTGTATGTATTTGAGGACACACTTTTAGATTTTTTTAGACGTCAGGATGAAGAAAACGCCAGGAAGAAGGCGGAAGCAATCAATCAGTCAAAACGCAGGCCTGCTTCTATGAAACAATATCGGAAGAAAGATCAAATATCTGCCGATAACTGGGCAGAGGAGTTACGCAAAGGTATCGAAAAGCGTAAAGCAGAACGAGCCGCTCAACTACTTGCTGAACAGGCTGTTTGATTACTTGAAATAATATCACGAAAGGAGAGTTACAACATGCAAAAAAACAGCATGAACCCTTATTTAAATGCCCGACTTTTTGCAGGTATGACAAGGCCTAAAGCAGCTATGTTATTGATAGTATCGGAACGTAGTCTTGCAGAATACGAACTAGATGGCAGGGTTGTTCCTGATTGGCTTGTGTTAAAAATGACTGAAATGTATCGGACTCCATGGCTTAGAGTACAACACCTGCAACGAAACCCTGTATTTTGCGATATTTTCGGTTTAGTTCCGATTAATGATGCAGAGGGCATAAAGATATTAAGGGTACATAAAGAAGTATCTGACGTGTCAAAGCTTCTGCCTGAGATGGTAGAGAAGACACTAAGTAAAACCGAACTTGGCAGCCGAATGATAAAAGAATGTAGAGAAGCAGCACAGTCATTATTGGCACTGATTGGATCAGAAAGAGAGGTAGCAAAATGAAAAATATTTATAAAGACATTCACTTAGCTTACTTAGCAGCGGTTGATGTAACAGCAGACTTACTTGATAGTATTGCAAGGTATCCGGCTATGTGGTTGCTGACTGTAGTAGCAGCTCTGGTAGCAGTACGAATGATCTACAATATTGGCTACGCTATGGGGCAGGTGGCAGGCTTATGATTAGAGATTTTACCGTAGCAACTACTGCAATATTTGTCGGAACATACATTGCTATTATGGCTGCTGTAGTGACTGTAGGGGGGTTGAGATGAGCAAAGGTAAACGTCTTATAAAAACAAACAAACTCTGCCTTGCGAACGGTGATGAGTTCGACAAAACAGAGTTTGAAGTGGATACTGATGTCCTAGCTGGATTTATTAAGGTCAAAACAGAAGGTAAAACAATTTATGTTAATCCAGAGTTCATCATATCCTTTGAAGAAAGTAACTTGTCCAGAGTTATTTCTTCTTGCCGGTAGTTTTAGTCTGAGAGAGCGCGCTTCCAGCTACAGACTTAGATGTTTTGCTGTAGTTATTGTTTTTCAATATCTTGGATGCCTTGCTTGCTACAGATTTTGATGTTTGTTTTGTGTTTGCCATCATAAATCCCCCTTTTCTACATAATATTCTTAAGATAGTTGAGAACGATAGAATGAAAAGCAGAATATACGTTCACACTATATATAGTAATTATACTAACCATAGGAAGAGGTGTCAAGATGAACAAAATTAAACAAATTCGTGAACAAAAAGGATTGTCAAGGTATCAAGTCGCTAAAGCCAGTGGTGTTTGGTACAAGAATTTACGTGATATTGAAAATGGTAAAGACGTGACATTATCCACACTCAGGAAAATTGCAGCAGCAATGAACTGTGAAGTATCTGATTTAGTTTAGGAGGAGCGATTATGACAAAGCAAAAGAAAAAGAGCTACCGAAGTAGCAGCTTCGATAGCTCAGGGTGGACATGTAAATTTTACTAGGTTTAGCGTCCACCTTCATTTTAGCAGAGCGAAGGTGATTTGTAAATGGATAAGTTACAGCAGGAAAAAATAGATCGTTTGAATACTGCAGTAGAAATAATAAAAAAGACGTTTTCAGAACCAGTTAAATTTCCGGTCCGTTCATCTCCGTATCCGGTCGTTGTATGTGCGCATTGTGGATGTAGAGTGCCAATAGAGGATACACGCTGTAGATGCGGCGGTCAAACTTTTAGAGAGTTTTAGGAGGACATAGAAATGAATGAGAAAGAAAAGTTAGCGGCCTTTCGTGCACTTCAGCAAGCATACGGTGAGCCTAAAGTCCCCGCAAAGCAGGCTGTTAAATTGCTTAGACGTGCAGAGCGGTGTAAAGGGAGGAATAAGTAATGTTTAAAAAGGCAGAACGTAAAAGAAGCTATGTAAAAATTGCTTTGTGTGGTGTATCTGGAAGCGGTAAGACATATTCCGCATTATTGATGGCACAAGGGTTAGGCGAAAAGATAGCTATGATAGATACGGAAAATGGTAGCGGCGAATTATATTCTGATCTTTATGATTATGACGTTGCGCAAATTGTCCCGCCTTTTACTACTACGAATTACATCAATGCCATAAAAGAAGCTGAAAATGCTGGTTATGATGTGTTGATCATTGATAGTTTGTCACATGTATGGAATGGAGCAGGTGGGCTATTAGAGCAACAAGAACAAATTGCCAGAACTAAATATAAGGGCAATTCTTGGGCTGCATGGAAAGATATTACGCCAATGCATGATAAATTAGTGCAGACAATTTTGCAAAGTAAAATGCATGTTATTGTGACCATGCGGTCCAAACAAGATTATATTCAAACCGAAGATAAGAAAATAAAAAAAGTCGGTATGGCTCCTGTACAACGTGAGGGGTTGGAGTACGAATTTACTATCATGTTTGATATTGATCGTGAAAAACATGAGGCTACGGCAAGCAAAGATCGTACACGTCTTTTTGATAATTCTGTAGGTGTAATAACCCCGGAAATAGGAGCTAAAATACGGCAGTGGATTGAGCAGGGGGCAATAGCACATGAACCAGTTAAAGTGCCAGAGGAAGAAGCTGCAGTAAAAACTACTGAGTTTGTAAAATTTGATGGTACAAAATGTTATGTTCGTGGTAACGCAGGTTGGCAGAATGTAGAAGAAATGGGTATCGAAGGATTAAAATTTATTCTTTCAAAACCACAGTATGAAAATGCGCATTCCTGTGCAAAAGCGTGTCTTGATGCAATAGAAGTAGCAGAAGAGGCAATGGAATGAAAACCACGGTAAAAGACCTTCAGCTGATTCAGACATGGCAGGGGGCAAGTGTTGTGATTCCGCTTTCATCGTCAGAGGCGGAAGAGGTTGCAGAATTAAAGAAGAAAGCTGACGATGGAAAACCATTGCAGTTTGAATTAAAAATCATTAGAAAACAACGTAGCCTTGATGCAAATGCGGCATTATGGTTTTTGTTACAGGAAATGGCGGCTAAACTACGGACAAATAAAGATGCGCTATATCTTGAAATGTTGGGTAGATATGGAGTATTTACGCATATAATTGCAAAAGCTAATGCTGCAGAGCGATTTAAAGCTCAATGGCGTACTGTTAAGGATCTTGGCGAAGTTACTGTCAATGGGCAGACTGGTAAGCAGCTACAATGTTATTTTGGCAGTAGTACTTATAATACGCTTGAATTTAGTCGGTTATTAGATGGAACGATTAACGATGCTAAGGAAATTGGTATAAACCTTATTTCCGATGCTGATAGGGCGCTTATGCTGGCAGAATGGGGGAAATAATAATGAAAAAAGAAAAAGAGCATGTCCTGAAAATATTGACAGAAAAGCTGGAAAAAAATGAGCCTTTATTTGTGATGATAGAAGGGAACGTTATTATATCCGGGGAGTTTGAAAATCTTGCTGACTTACACGCACGAACTGCGGCATACATTGCTCACCTAATGCTTTCGTTAGAAATGGAAACTGGATGTACAACAAAACTTATGACTAAAATGGTTGGTTACTCTTTGAGCTTGTTGAGGAAAGTAGCAAAGCATGGCTAAGAGTATCATGCAGACAGGAAAATATTGTTATAACTGTGGGATAGAAACAGGACTTCATTTGCACCATATTTACTATGGTACCGGCAAGCGGAAAATTAGCGATAAAAACGGTTTTACCTGTTGGCTGTGCTGGCGTTGCCACAATGCTGTGCATGATGGCAGTGAACTGGGGACTTTGTTAAAGGTAGAGTGCCAAATGGTTTTTGAGCTTGAACACAGCAGAGAAGAATTTATGAAGATTATCGGAAGAAATTATTTAGACGACTGAAAGGATTATTATGAACTACGTTGCACAGATTAATGCGTTTTGGAGCTGGCGGTTACTCAACCAACTTAATAGCCGAGCTGCTGATTTGTATATGGCATTATTGCACTTTAACAATTTAGGCGGATGGCAAAAAGAGTTTACCGTGTCCAGCACGATGCTGCAATCGGTGTGTGGAATTTCTCGGACTGAATTAAGTAGGCATAGGAATACTCTAATTCAGATGGGGCTGATTTCATACCAGGGCGGCAAAGGTAGTCGATCAGGTTTTTATCAGATATTTGATTTGTGTATCGTATACCGAACACAAACTGATACACAACCTGTAACACAACTTGTAACACAAACTGATACACAACCTGTAACACAATCTCGCGCGGAGAAGAAAGTATATATAAATAATATTATTAATAATAAACAAAACGAAAAGAAACAAGAAGCGCCTGATTGTGAGCGGGAAGAATATTTTGCCCGATTTTGGGAAGCATACCCGGTGAAGGTGAAAAAGCCTGTAGCTAAAATCGAGTGGAATAAGCTTGTTGATCCTTGTGTGGAACTGTACGAAAAAATCATAGCTGCTGTTGAGCGGTATAAACAGACAAGCCGTTGGAAAGAGAACAACGGGGCTTATATTCCATACCCTGAAACATTCTTGCAAGACAGGCGTTGGGAAGATGAGATACGTGTTACAGAGCAGAAAAAAGAATGGGCATGGTGAGGTGATTTGAATGCTTGATATAGGCGATATAGAGGCTGCGTTTGTGGTATGGCGAGCAGCTGGCTTAACTCCACCACCGATGAATGATGTGCAGCGGGAAAACTTTATGGCTAAAACGTTGGAACAATACAAGTATACACAGGTCAATGATTGGGCGGAAGCTGTTGAGTGGGTGGCTAATAACAATACGCGCTGGGCAACGTGGTTCGACATCAATACAGCGCTTTCGATAGTCCGGCAGAATAAAATCGGCGCAGAGAAGAAGGCTATTGAGCGTAATTCTAAAGCGGCAAATGAGTTTGTTAAAAAGTTGTTTGCTGATCTTGCTGCCGGTAAAACATTTGGCGAACTACGGCAGCCAATAAGCGAGAAAGTTAGAGCTGCAGCAAAGAGGATTTTCCCTGACGCCGATGATAGCTTTATAAAGCGTAATTACAACGATATCAGCTTTATCGCAGACGTCGAACGAAAATGCGCTGAATGTATTAACACTGTTGATTGCCCATACAGCGGACATCAACCGTTTTTGAGAGTAGACAAAGAAAGCGGATTTACTTATGTGGTTGCTGATCGTGAGCGGTGTTATAAATATCATCCGTTAGTGCCTGATGTAGTACCAAAACGGTCAGCATGTCGTCAAGGTGATTTAGCTAAAGTTTAAAGGAGCGGTAACTATGAAAAAGTATGAGTTGACAGCAGAGTTTATAGAAAAATGGGGCAAGAAATTATTTAGGATTAAGGCTTTAATTAGCTTTGGAAGTGTTGAAGCTGGTGAACTTGGTGGATATGTGGAAAAAGAAGATAACTTAGCGCAAGATGGCAACGCTTGGGTGTACGGCGACGCTTGGGTGTACGGCGACGCTGAGGTGTACGGCGACGCTAGGGTGTGCGGCAACGCTAGGGTGTACGGCGACGCTAGGGTGTGCGGCGACGCTAGGGTGTACGGCGACGCTGACTGTTTATTGATCGGTCGCATTGGTAGTAGATTTAGTTTTACGACATTTTTCAAAAATAAAGACAAAGGTATAACAGTGTCTTGTGGTTGTTTCTTAGGGACTATTGCCGAATTTAGAGCTAAGGTTACCGATACACATGGAAATAATAAGCACGCAAAAATGTATAACCTTGCTGCAGATATGGCAGAACTACAGATTTTAGGCGAAGAATATTTTGACAAGCTGAACACTAATAAGTCAGAACCGTTTTGAGGTGAGATTATGAATTGCGACATATGCCATAAGAATACAACGGCGGGTAGTCACGTAAAAAGAAGTCGATATTTTGAGGTGCATATTTGCCCGAGCTGCTTGATGTGGTCCGATGATACACGGGCCGTGAAGGCACGGGAGACAATTTAAAACTTCAAGAATTTGAGATCTTTGGAAGATATTAGTATAAGTCATGAAGGGACTGAAGCACAATGACTAAGCGTGAAACAGTATACACATTATTATTTATCTTTGCTGCAGGTTTCCTATGGCAGCTCGGTTGTGCTTTAGCTGAGGTTTTTGTAGAGTGGCAGATCTGGCGATAAGTTAAAACGGCCGCGCATACTAACTATATACAAGCATAAAGGGAAGTATACCCCTGCGGAGGTGATTAGCCCGTAGGGGGCGGCCTTTTAAATATAAGGAGTTGGAAATAGTGAAACCAATAAATATAAAAATTATGATGGCGTTAATCGAAAAAGAACCAGGCGATCAGTATGTACCGGTATTGAAACCAGTACTTATGCAGATACTGACTGAACTCAAACATCTGCGTCGGAAGAATAGTCAGCTCGGCGGGAAAGTGGCTCGGTATCGGAGAGAGAAGAAAGCTCTAGAAATTATGTTATCGGCGGTAGTAATAAATGACGACGTGGAATGAACTGCCGGCACACCTTGTAAGTAAAATACGTTCGGACAGCGTAACGGCGCCGACGAATTTACCAGGGGCAGAACCTAAATTAAAATATGGTAATGCAATAACTGAGGTTGACGGGATTCGCTTTGATAGTAGGAAAGAAGCAAAATACTATGAGGACCTACTTTGGCAGCAACGTACCGGTGCAGTAAAAAGCATTGAATTACAGCCTGAATTTGTTTTACAGCCTGCTTATGAGGTTGCAGGTAAAAAGATAAGGCCGATTATTTACAAGGCTGACTTTAAGGTGACGGAAGCCAGCGGCCACGTTTATTATGTTGACACCAAGGGCATGAGGACACAGGTGTATATGATCAAAAAGAAAATGCTGCTTTATAAGTACCCTGATATTGATTTTAGAGAAGTTTAAGGAAGTGGAGCAGATGAAAAAACCTGAAATCAAGTACGTAGGCTGGTGCCATGAGTGCAAATGCCTAGGAAGTTTTATTTGTGGTAACTGTAAGCCTAATGAGAAATACAGCTTTGGTAGACCTTCTGAATTTATGCCTAAGGACAAAAACCGTTGGGTAAGAATGTAGGAGTAAAAAATGAAATACTTAGACTATTGTTATTTATGCATTAATAATAGAAAGGCCAGTGAGTTGAGCGAAAACCCAGAATGTAGTAACTGTATTCAGCTTACTGTTATATCTATGCCAACTAAGTTTAAATCGCGTAGGATTACTTGGGCTGACAGAACGGAGCTAGAAATACATGAAAACAATTAAATTGGCTAACGTAGTAGTACAGATACACGTTAGAGATGAATATTCAGGGCAGAGAGTACTATATTGTCCGTGGGTTAATTGCAAGCATTATAGTAATGGTGAATGCACTTATAAAGATAGTTATGGCTGTAATTGCTGTCGCTTTGTATTAATGAATGGACAAACTTATTGCCAAGGCTATGAGAGGGATGAAGATCATGATAGCAATTAAAGGAATGGATATGCCTGCAAACTGCGGTGAATGCCCATTGACATATCCAGTTGGCTTTTATAGGAATCTACCATTTTCTGTTGATAAGAGCAAAGGCTGCTGTATTCTTGTCTGTGAAATTGAAGATCAAAACATTAGGCTGATAGATTGCCCATTAATTGAGATAAAGGATGGTGAAGAAAAATGAATCAATTGTTTATAAGTGTTACGGTGCTTTGGATGATAGCTTGCATTGTAATGAGTACAATATCTAAATAGGAGCGTGAAGAAAAATGGAAGAAGAACAATGCCCTTGTGATGATTGTGACGCTACCTGTGATTAC
>OGMN01000091.1_pt1 | contig 105049 bp, 84 predicted proteins | sample 1573211 | NCBI WGS metagenome assembly OGMN01 (sample SAMEA2581876, study PRJEB24529) | metagenome | biome: Human gut stool | place: China | collected 2011
TAGGAGGTTCCATCGGCAGCAGCCATGATGAGTAACCAACCTCAGATCCTATTTTAGCCATCAGCATCTTTAGTGCTTTCATTCTTTTCAAGTCTTTCTGAGGCCGGCGTAACCGGTTTTACATCTGTCTATTGACTTAACTCATGTTCTGTTCTTATTCGTTCTGCTCTAGGCCGTTAGGATTGTCATTTGCTTAAAGCTTTCGCCTTTGTTTGCCATTGCCCAAACTTGTCGAGCAAGCTTGTTCGCAATTGCTATCACAGCGACTTTCTTAGGCTTTCTTCTCAAAATACCATCTACCCAGGGTGACTTATTTTTATATCGAGCTAACGCCTGAGCACACTCAACAAATACGGCTCTGGATTCGCTGTCGCAATTGAATTTCGAGGGTATGCCGATAATAAAGTTTTTGCCGCCTGAGCCTCGGCTTCTTGGCGCTAGTCCGATATAGGCTGCAAATTGGCGGCCATTTGCAAAAATGGCCGGGTCACAAAGTAATACGCAGAGCATTGCCGCCGTGAATGGACCGACTCCGGGAGTTTTGAGAAAATTCTCATAGTTTTTACAGCCTCGAGCCAATTGTTCAATTTCTCGATCTAATCTTTTTTGTCTTTCTATCTTTGTCTTAATAGATTCAACTGTTGTCTGAAGTTCCTCTGCAACTAAAGGAGAAACATCTCCTCTTTCTTTCAAGCTTTCTAAGGCAGAGGAAATGCCTTTGTTGAACGCAGTTATAGACTTCCCCATCACAATGCCATATTCGGCCAGAAGACCTCGGACATGATTGATTTCTTTGACCCTATCTTTCGTTACTTGAGAGCGGATTCTTCTGAGGGTTTGCAAGTCGCGAATCTCTGTTGATTTCACCGGGACACGTCTGACTCCGTTGAATATTGCTTTATAAATTCCGATTGCATCGTTATAGTCATTCTTTTGACCCGAGACAAATGGCTTGACGGCCTTCGGCGACATCAAATGCACTTCATGCCCCATGGCTTCAAGCTTTCTAGCCCAGTCCTGAGAAGCACCGCAGGCTTCCATCCCAATAAGGCATTTACTCCGGTTTCTGAAGAAATCGAGAAACTCAGCTCTTTTGACTTGTTTGTCAGTGATTTCTCCGTCTCCGGTGACAAAATGAATCTGCATTACTTTTTTGGCAAGGTCCACGCCCGCAAAACCCGAGTATTGTGTATGATTGTCCATGAGGAGCTCCTTTAATATCTTTCGATTAGTGGTCGAAAAAGCATATATGGTCGCATCCGCGAGGATTGACGCCGCAGAGGTTATACCTCAGGAGTTCCTCACTTCGTCACTCCTAAATCCTCCTTAGCAACCCCTTCCTATTCATTGCCTCCAGTGCCGGTTCGCTCTTTAGAAGCAATCAAAAGAGAATTTATTGCCGACAAGTTTTTGAATACGGTTGGCTGCACCGATTTATGCATTTCGTCTAACTACGTTGATGAAAAACAAAAACAACTCTTCGCTTTTAACTTAGGCTCTTGAATGAGTCAAGAAACCGTGAAATAGGCTGTAACGGAACGAAGCGAGGTTACAGCCATATGTCGCGAAAGTTCTTGACGCCTAAAGATGAATACGCTGTGAGTAGGACGGTTAAGGCATTCGAAGCCTTAACCGTCTTACAGACTCAAGCGTTAAATATTTGCGTTCACCGTCATTGAGAAATTGTTAAAGAGCCGTGCCGCAAGCAAAACTGCTTTGTTGTAAAAACACGGGAACATTATCGTTAACTGTTCTTCTTTGGGCACGTCTGGTTTGAAGTATTGCTTGTTAGACTTATTCAGGTTAGCCTTGGAGAAAATATTGCGAATAAGTCCGGATCTTTTCTGGACGCAGCTTTCACGAAAAGTGTCACCTCAGAGTCGGTTTAAGAGGATAGTATGGAAAGAAAAACTTTTTCCCAACTGCCGTTAGGTGTGTCTGATTTTCATAAGTTACGAGAGTTGGAAAAAATTTACGTAGACAAGACTGGCCTGCTCTATGAACTTATCACCACCTTTGAAAAAGTTTTTCTTGCTCGGCCTAGGCGTTTCGGTAAGTCGCTTTTGGTCTCTACCTTTGAATCACTTTTCAAATATGGAACGAGAGATTTCAAAGGGCTGGCGATTGAAAAACTTTGGAAAGATAAAACTTACAAAGTTATCCGACTGGACTTCTCCAACTTAAAAGATTTCTCCAGTGAAGAAGAATTTTCTGTCCTCTTAGACGAATACTTTGAGATTTTGATGGCTCAGAGCGAAGTTACCCTTCCAAAGGATAAAAATTTTGGGGGATTCTCTTCATTTATCTACTGGCTGGGATTACAGCCGTCCAACTCTGTCGTCGTTCTCATTGATGAGTACGACGCTCCGTTGACGGTTTGTATGAACAATCCTGAACTTTTCGATTTTGTTCGAAAAAAACTTTCCCGCCTCTATGCAAGCTTTAAAAATTATGAAGGTGTTATCCGCTTTTTATTTCTAACTGGAATTACAAAGTTTAATAAGACGAGTATTTTTTCGGAACTTAATACTCTCACCGATATTTCTTTATCTCCTCGCTACGGTAGTCTTCTTGGATATACCCACGAAGAGGTTGTGGAATATTTCAAAGATTACTTAAATCGTTCTGCAAAGGCATCGGACATCAATTCTGAACAATTACTAGACAAGTTAGTTTTCCAGTACGACGGCTTCTGTTTTGAAGAAACTGTCAGCAAAAAAGTTTTTGCTCCATGGTCACTTCTTTCCTTTTTCGCAGAGCCAGAAAGAGGCTTTAAAAACTATTGGTTTGAAAGCGGTGGGCGCCCATATGCATTGCTGGAATATTTGAAGTCCCACGCCCTTAGGCATCCAGAAGAATACGGGAACCTGAAAAGCATTGCTTTAAATGAACTCTCTAGTTCTTCCGACATCAAAACTTTATCGGATGTTGCTCTACTGACTCAAGCTGGCTACTTGACGTTAAAAAATATAGTTGGCACTACTGCTTACGTTGGTTATCCCAACGAAGAAGTCAAGACCTCGATGGCGCAACTATATACAGAACGTTTATTGGCAGGACGAACCGTTGAACAAGTAGGTGCCGACAATATTTCCTACCGGCTCGCAACAGAAAATGTAGAAGCAATCTTTCATCTCTTGAATAAGCTTTTTAGCTCTATCGATTATCAAAAGTATCCGATAAGAGATGAAGCATCGATTAGGGCATTCGTTCAGGTATTCTTTTCTGGTGCCGGATTGAGCCCAATAGTCGAACACCACAACTCAAAAGGAAGAAGCGACCTTGAAGTTAAAGTTGGCACCCGGTACTGGGTCTTCGAATTTAAGGTTTGCAAATCCACTAATGGTGCCAAAGATCTCCTCAATGAAGCAATTTTGCAGTTACAAAGGAAGGAATACGGTCTTCAAGAGCAAGAAGAGCAAATATTGAGAGTTGCTTTAGTCTTTTCTTTAGAAAAGAGAAAGTTTACCGAATTCAGCCAATGCGATTAACTAAAAAGGCCGAGAGTTCAGTTCCTCGGCCTTCTCTTCAATTATTGCATTTGATATCAATCATCAGAAGCGGCTTTTTTCGCTTCCGCTTTTGCTTCTATACGCTTTTTCTCGAGCTCGGCAATGTACTGCGACGTGATGTCACCGGTAACATAATCGCCGTCAAAGCAAGAGCAGTCAAAGCGTTTGATCTCCGGATTCAGTCCGCCTACGGCTTCCTTCATTCCTTCAATCGTCTGATACACGAGCGCATCGGCTCCGATTTCAATGCGAATCTGTTCAGTCGGACGATTGTCGCCGGCGATCAGTTCCGCCGTTGTCGGCATATCGATGCCGTAGACGTTCGGATAACGAACGGGAGGCGCACCCGAAGCAATGAAAACTTTCTTCGCGCCGCTCTGACGAGCCATGCGGACAATTTCCTTGATCGTTGTGCCGCGAACAATGGAGTCATCAACTAAAAGCACATTTTTGTCCTTGAACTCAATGGCCATAGCGTTGAGTTTTTGGCGAACACTCTTCTTACGAACGGCTTGGCCCGGCATGATGAACGTACGGCCGACATAGCGGTTCTTAATAAAGCCTTCACGGTAAGGAAGATTCAGTGTCTTGGCTAACTGAGCTGCAGCCGGACGGGAAGAATCGGGAATCGGCATGACGACATCGATGTCTTCCAAAGGAATCGCCTTTTTGATTTCTTTAGCAAGGTTTTCGCCGAGTCGCAGACGAGCCTCGTAAACGGAAATTCCGTCAAGCTGAGAGTCGGGACGAGCAAGATAAACGTATTCGAAAATACAAGGCGAATAAACCGGATGCTCAGCGCACTGTTTTTTATGCAGCTCTCTGTTCTCATCAATCCAAATCGCTTCACCCGGATGGACATCGCCCAGAATCTGGAATTCGCTGCCTTCGAGTGTGACGGATTCACTGGCGATCATGTATTCGCTCTGACCGTCTTCGCCGAGCGTCGTGCCGTAGCAAAGCGGACGAATGCCATACGGATCTCTGAAGGCCACAACACCGTGTCCGGCGATCATGCAGACGACGGCATATGAGCCTTTCACACGTTTATGAACACCGGCGACGGCCTTGAACAATGCCTCTTCATCCAGCGGATGGCCTTGAGTAGCCAGCGCAAGCTCATTGGCAAATACATTAAGAAGAACTTCGGAGTCGCTGGTCGTATTGATATGACGACGGTCCAGTTCATATAGTTCCTGGGCAAGTTCTTCGGCGTTCGTCAGATTGCCGTTGTGAGCCAGGACGATACCGAAGGGTGCATTGACGTAAAAAGGCTGCGATTCGTCCGCAGCCGTTGCATTTCCCTGAGTCGGATAACGTACCTGACCGATACCGCAGTTACCGAGCAAATCCCGCATATTGCGGGTTCTAAAAACGTCGCGCACAAGGCCCATGGCTTTGTGCATATGGAAATGACGTCCTTCAACTGTACAGATACCGGCGGCATCTTGACCGCGGTGCTGCAGCAGCAAAAGTGCATCGTACAGCCTCTGGTTAACGGGACCGGAAGCGTACAGCGCCACTATTCCGCACATTTGTATTTAACTCCGAGGATTAAAGTTTAAGTTATTTGCGTAATTCAAGCAGGCTGTCGGGAATATAAGGAGCGCACCAAGTGATGCCCTTCTCAAATGCCGGCACAAGCGCAGAATCTTTCCACCAAAGCTGCTTGGGAAAGAACTCTGTCGTTCCGCCGAGAAACACCAACAGACCGACGATAAGCAATCCGCGCAGAAAGCCGAATAAACAACCCAAAAGCCTATCCTCTGCTCCGATCGAAACAGAGGCAAGAATACTGCGCAGTATTTTACCGACTAAACCGGCCAGAAATACGCATCCGATCACAATCAAAACAATGGATACAAATGTCCTTGTCATGAGACCCATGTGGGCCTGGAACGGAAGAACAGCCGCCAAATCGGCAGAACAATAAAGGGAAACAAAAAACGCCGCCACCCAGCCTACGAGGGCAAATATTTCGCGGACCATGCCGCGGGAGGCCCCAAGGAGTGTAGAGAGCAGAATAATGACAACGAAGACCCAGTCGAGTTCTCCAAGACCCAAGGAAGAAAAATCCACACTTACCTCACTGACTGGACTTTACCTGTATTCAAACCGGCTAAGCCAAGCTTAGCGTTTGCAGCTTCTGCTTCCTTAGCCGATTTAAAAGGACCGGCTTGTACGCGGTAAATCTTGCCGCTCTTAGCCTGGATCGGAGAAAGGTAGGCAGGAACTCCGGCCTTTTTCATTTTGTCGACAATGCCTTGAGCGCGGCTTTGGTTTGAAAGCGCAATGACTTGGATAAAGTACTGACCTTTGGCAAGTTTCGGGGCGGAAGATTCTTGAGATTTTTTCTCTTCAGCCTGCTTTTTTGCCTCTGCCTGTTTTTTAGCCTCGGCTAACTTCTTCGCCTCTGCTGCTTTCTTTTCATCGGCCGCCTTCTTCGCTGCCTCTGAAGCATCGTTCTTTACTTCAGGCGTCTTCGCCGCTGTAGTACCGGAAGCATCTGGTGCGACGGCCGCTGCCGAACCCTTACCGGAATTTACGGCAGGCACGGGCGGAACCTTCGGTTCTTCTTTCGAAGCTTCGCCTTCTTCTGACGCAGGCGCCGGCGGAACCGTAATCTTTGTTACGTCAACAGAATTTTCTTTCGGAATCCGAAGCGGAATCGTGACGGCAGGAGGCGGCGCTTCCTTATCGAAAAGAATAGGAATAGCAATCGCGGCAGCCATCAATAGCATCAGTGTGCCGACAAATCGGCGGCGCGCATGAATCCATTTCTGACGGCGAAGCTCCTCTTCTTCAAGCTGCTCCTCGTTTTTTTTAGGTGCGCGTTTAAACCAACTGCGTTTTTCAGGCTGAGGTGCAGCAGTTTCAGGCTCAACATTTGAAGCTGCCTGAGAAACAGTCTCGGGGTCGAGTTTGACTTCAGTCGGAGATTCTTTTGCAGCGGGAGCCGAGGCAAAAGGATTTTCTTCAATGTGCAGCGGCATTTCCTGAGCTGTAGCCGGCGTCGGTCTTACGGTCGCAAAAGATTCCTTTTGGGCCGAAGTAACCGGTGTCTGAATCGCGGACGGATGAGTCGCAAACTCACCGTCGGAGGGCTGGCGAACACGAGTCGGAGGAACAGCAGTTTGCGAAGGATGCACCGTACCGAATTGCGGTTCGTCGGAAAACCTTATAGGGTTGGGCTCCGAAGACTGCGGGGCGCTCATCCCTGGTTCCACATGAGGCTGCGGAATTTCGGGCTCTTTCTTTTTCCAAAAAGGCATACTGCTCTTCCTTTCTTTTAGTTTCGTCCGACTCTTTCCTTTAAAAATTCAATAGCTGAGGCCACTGTTAAAAAGGAACCGAAGGTGACTATTCTATCAGTCTCCTGAGCATCTTCGAGCGCCTGCTGAAGAGCCTCTTCTACGGTTTTGAAAGTCCGGATTTTTTCTTGAGGAACGCCCGCTTCACCCAGCATGGCGCAAAGATCCTTTGCCGTTCCGCCGCGCGGCCCATGCAAATCGGAGACATACCACTTGTCAAAACTGGAAGCCATAATCTGACAGACCTGAGCTCGGTCTTTATCGGAAAGCATGCCGAAAACGGCAGCCTGACATGTCGCCTTCGGAAGTTCGCTCAAAGTTTTGGCGAGTTCTTTGGCGGCATGAGGATTATGCCCGACGTCTAAATAGACTTCAGGCGCGTTTCTGACTTTTGAAAAGCGTCCGGTAATACGTGTGTTCTTCAAAGCGCTCTCAAAGGCTTCACGCTTAAGCGGTAATTTATCCTGCATGCATTGAAGTGCTTCAAACGCGCCCGAAGCATTGCTCAGCTGATGCTCTCCCGGCATTGTCGGTAGAGGCAAACCTTTGAGTTCGCCTCTTGAACCTAGGAAATTCCAAGTCTTACTGCCGTGTACGTGTTCAAACTTGAAGTTCTTTCCAATAATCAGGAGTTCGGCGCCGATCTTATCTGCGTACTGCTCGACCGTTATCGGAGGATTGGCATCTGCGCAAATTGCCGGCTTACCCGGACGATAGATGTGTGCTTTTTCCCAACCGATGGATTCGCGAGTCGTCCCAAGGTAAGCCGTGTGATCAATACCGATGCTTGTAATGACGGAGACAGAAGGCTCAACTGTGTTAACGGCGTCCAAGCGGCCGCCCAGACCGATCTCTAAAACAACGGCATCAAGATTCTTTTCTGCGAACAACAGAAGAATTCCAAGCAGCGTGTATTCGAAATATGACAGCGTCATGTCTTCGCGGGCTGCCTCAACTTTTTCGAATTGACGAATCAGCTCTTCGTCCTTGGCATCTTCTCCGTTGATTCGAACTCTTTCGTTGAAGTGAATCAAGTGCGGAGAAGTATGGACTCCCACTGAATAGCCGCCGGCTAACAGTGCCGATTCAATAAAAGCGCAGGTAGAACCTTTTCCGTTGGTGCCTCCGACCGTAAACACGGGGCATTTAAAGCGGATGTCCAGACGCTTGAGCATGGTTTCCATGCGGTCAAGACCTAAATCAATGGTTTGTGCGTGCAGCCCTTCAATGTGATGAAGCCACGCATCCAAAGTTTCGAATTTCATTGCGGATATATTAAAAAGACCGCCGAGGCGGTCTGGAGAATGCTACTCAATCGCGTCCAAAGACTCTTTTTGGAAGAGTGCAATGAGCTTTGCGATTTCCATCTTTAAGTTCTTACGATCGACGATCATGTCGATGGCGCCTTTCTGAAGCAGGAATTCGGATCGCTGGAATCCTTCCGGAAGCTGTTCGCGAACAGTCTGCTCAATCACGCGAGGGCCGGCAAAACCGATCAAAGCCTTAGGTTCGGCCATGACGACGTCGCCCATGAAAGCAAAGCTTGCAGACACGCCGCCCATCGTCGGATCGGTTAAGACAGAAATGAACGGAAGTTTGTGTTCTGCCAACTTAGCGATCACGCCGGTGGTCTTTGCCATCTGCATCAGAGAGAAAAGTCCCTCCTGCATACGAGCCCCGCCCGAAGCGGTAAAACAAACAAACGCAGCCTGATTATCGATAGCAGCCTGAACAGCGCGGGCAAAACGCTCTCCGACCACGGAACCCATAGAACCGGCCATAAAGCCGAATTCAAAAACGGCAACGACAGCCGGCATAGCGTGGATGGTTCCGGATTGTACGACTAATGCATCGGTTTCCCCGCTGGAAGACTGAGCCTGCTTGACGCGGTCAGGATATTTTTTACTGTCCACAAACCCGAGAGGATCCACAGGGCGGATTTCAGCACCGATTTCCTGTCGGTTTTCAGGATCGAGAATCATATCCAGACGCTGACGTGCGCTCACGCGCATGTGATGGTTGCATTTCGGACATACGTTAAGGTTGTCACGAAGCTCCTGGGCATAAAGCGTCGTTCCGCAGTTGGTGCACTTTGTCCATACACCTGCGGGAATGTCTTTTTTGGCAGTTTCGCCGTTACTCCGACTAATTTTCGGGAGCACTTTATCGAGCCAACTCATGGTGCAATTAATTTCTTTTTACTGAATCCGTTGATTCTAATCGAATCCGAACGCTCTGCTTGAACTCAAGCTCGTTGAGATCGTTAACAAAAATTTGTCAGCCTGGAAAAGGCGACGCACCGTGCTGGGGCAAATCAAAGATTTCCGGATAACCCACACCGGTCAAATAAAGTCCGGTCGGATAGAAAGTCGGCGCAGCGGCTTGGCGGCTCTTTGCTTCCAAGACTTCTCCCATCCAGTCCACGCTTCTTGCACCCGTGCCGACATAAACCAAACAGCCGACAATATTGCGAACCATGTGGTAAAGGAAGGCATTTGCCTTAACGCGGATCTTGACAAACCGTCCGAGACGGGATACATGAAGATATTCGATATTTTTTACCGGCGTCTTACTCTGGCAGCCCGCGGCTCGGAAACTTGAAAAGTCATGCTCACCGACTAAAAACTGTCCTGCAGCTTCCATGTTTTTTTCATTGAGCGGGCGGAAGACCCAGCCGGTTCTGCCGGCAAGGATCGGCGAACGCACCGGTTCGTTGACAATCCAGTATTCATAGGTCCGGCTGCATGCCGAGAAGCGAGCATGAAATTCATCCGGGACAACCTTTGCCCACCGAACCGCACACTCTGTCGGAAGATAGGAGTTTAGGCCTCGAACCCAGGAAATTTCCTTGCGGTCGGCCTCCGTGTCAAGATGGATCACTTGACCGGTTGCATGAACATTGGCGTCTGTGCGTCCGGCACAGACGGCTTTAACTTTTTCACCCGTAAACTGAACAACAGCCGCTTCGAGATAATCCTGGACTGTTTGTCCGGAAGGCTGGGTTTGCCAGCCCTCGAAAGAACGGCCGTCGTACTCGAGTCCTAATGCGACTCTCATCGGCAATTAGGCTTTGAAGTCAACGAGAATACGCAGCATGCGGCGCAGCGGCTCGGCAGCACCCCACAGGAGCTGGTCGCCGACTGTGAAGGCTGTGACGTATTCCGGACCGAAGTTCAGCTTATGAATACGGCCGATAGGAACAGACAGCGTGCCGGAAACCTTAGCCGGCGTCAGTTCGTGAATAGACTCTTCTTTACGGTTCGGAATGACTTTAACCCACTGATTGGCTTCGGCAAGAAGTCTTTCGATTTCTTCGCAGGAAACATCTTTCTTCAGTTTGATCGTCAAAGCCTGAGAGTGGCAGCGCATGGATCCGACACGAACGCATAAACCGTCAACCGGCATGCATCCGGGCTCTCCGATAGCGGGTTTGCCCAAAATCTTGTTAGCTTCAGCACCGCCCTTCCATTCTTCGCGGCTCTGTCCGTGTTCGACTTCTTTGTCGATCCAGGGAATCAGGCTGCCGGCAAGAGGCACACCGAAAGCTTTGTCCGGGAAGTCAGTAGAACGAAGTTCTTCGGTAACTTTGCGGTCGATTGCCAGAATGGCAGAGCGAGGATCCTTCAAATCTTCGGCAACAACGCCGTAGAGAGCACCCATCTGTTCAAGCAGTTCGCGCATGTTGGGGGCGCCGGCGCCGGAAGCAGCTTGGTAGGTCATGGAAGAGATCCATTCGACCAAGTCAGCGCGGATCAGGCCGTCCAAGGCCATCAGCATCAAGCTGACTGTGCAGTTGCCGCCGATATAGTTCTTAACGCCTTCACGCAAGCCCTTCTGAATGACGTCCATGTTCACAGGGTCGAGAACAATGATGGCGTCCTTTTCCATACGCAGCGTGGAAGCAGCGTCAATCCAGTAGCCGTTCCAGCCTTTGTCGCGAAGCGGTTTGAAGTGGGCTTTTGTCCAGTCACCGCCCTGGCAGGAAATGACGACATCGCAAGCAGCCAATGCGTCCAGATCATCGGCATCCTTCAGAATAGGATCGGAATTAGGAACTTCCGGTGCTTTGCCGCCGGCGTTACTGGTAGAGAAGAATGTGGTGCTGACAAACTTAAAGTCGTCTTCCTGCTTCATTCTGTCCATCAACACGGAGCCGACCATTCCTCGCCAGCCAACCATACCTAATTTCAACATTTGTGTTTCTCCTATTGAGTAGTGCTTCACTTTGCTTTAGAGCGCGGCGACAACCGCATCCCCCATTTCAGAACAGCTGACCAGCTTGCAGCCTTCGCTGCGGATGTCTCCGGTGCGGTAGCCCTGAGCCAGAACTTTCTTGACCGCATTTTCGATACGGACTGCTGCTTCCTCCATTCCTAAAGAATAACGAAGCATCATGGCCGCTGACAAAATCTGAGCTAGAGGATTTGCAATGTTCTTTCCGGCAATGTCGGGAGCAGAACCGTGAGACGGTTCAAAGAGGCCCTGGCCCTTCTCATTCAGCGCGGCAGAAGCCAGCATACCGATAGAGCCCGTGAGCATGGCGGCTTCATCGGAAAGGATGTCGCCGAAAAGATTGCCTGTGACCATCACGTCGATCTTCTTCGGAGCCTTAACCAGCTGCATGGCTGCGTTGTCGACATACATATGTTCAAGGGTGACTTCCGGATATTCTTTGCTGACCTTGATCATCGTGTCGCGCCAAACCTGAGAAGTTTCCAGCACATTGGCTTTATCCACGCTGACAAGGTGTTTGCTGCGGCCCATAGCGGCTTTAAAGGCAACGTGGGCAATTCTTTCCACTTCGGGAACGGCGTAGCGCATTGTGTCAAAGCCTTCTTCGGCACCGGCAAAAGCGCCGTCAGGACTAATGCGTTTGCCTCTGGGCTGACCAAAGTAAACGTCACCGGTCAGTTCTCGAACCAGAAGAAGATCCAGGCCGGAGACAAGTTCAGGCTTCAGAGAGGAAGCTGCAGTCAGTTCCGGATAGCAAATGGCCGGGCGAAGATTCACGAAAAGTCCTAAGGCTTTTCTTAAGCCGAGAATAGCCTGTTCGGGACGGAGATGACGGGGCAGGCTGTCATACTTAAAGTCGCCTACGGCACCGAAAAGAACGGCATCGCTCTTTTTAGCAAGTTCAACAACCTCGGCAGGAAGCGGATGACCGAAAGCGGCATAAGCGACGCCGCCGACTAAGGCTTCTTCAAATTCCAGAGGGAGCTTCAGCGCGGTTAAAACTTTGAGGGCCTGAGCCATGATCTCGGGACCGATGCCGTCACCGGCAAGTACTGCAATTTTTTTCATATTGGTTTTCTTCTCTTGGGTTTGATTAATAAATTGTTTTAGCGAGCCAGGGTTTCTGGTTCAGACGCTGCTGTTCAAATGCCTTGATTTCGTCAGCGTGCTGAAGCGTGATACCGATATCGTCCAAGCCGTTCAGCAGGCAATAACGGCGGAATTCAGGAACTTCGAATTCATGACGTTTACCGTTGGGTTCGATCACAACGCGGTTGACCAGATCGACGGAGAGTTGGTATCCGTTGTTTGCTTTGATCTCATCAAACAGGTAATCAACAACGAACTCCGGCAGACTGATCGGGAGCAAACCGTTTTTAAATGCATTGTTATAGAAAATATCGGCAAAGCTCGGTGCAATGACCACTCTGAAGCCGTACTGTGTCAGAGCCCAAGCCGCGTGTTCGCGGGAGGAGCCGCAGCCGAAATTCTTGCGGGCCAGCAAAATCGTCGAACCTTGATAGCGCGGCTGATTTAATACGAAATCCGGATTGATCTTGCGGGTGGCAGGATCCATCCCCGGTTCGCCTTTATCCAGATAACGCCATTCGTCAAAAAGGTTCGGGCCGTAACCGGTGCGGTAAATTGACTTTAAAAACTGTTTCGGAATGATGGCATCGGTGTCAACGTTAGAGCGGTCTAAGGGAGCGACAATGCCTTGAAGAACTGTAAATTTTTCCATCTCTGCCTCTCTTAGAAAAGTTTGCGTACATCAACAAAATGACCTTCAATAGCCGCGGCGGCAGCCATGGCCGGAGAACAAAGGTGTGTGCGGCTCTTATTGCCTTGGCGTCCTTCAAAGTTGCGATTGCTGGTAGAAGCACAGCGGTCGCCCGGCTCGAGGCGGTCAGCGTTCATTGCCAGACACATTGAGCAGCCCGGACGGCGCCACTGGAATCCGGCTTCAATAAAAATCTTGTCCAGCCCTTCATCCTCGGCCTGCTCTCTGACGAGTCCTGATCCCGGAACCACCAGGGCCTGTTTAACCGTAGGAGCCACTTTCTTACCGAGTTTGCGCACCACATAGGCAGCGGCTCGAAGGTCTTCAATACGGCCGTTCGTGCAGGAACCGACAAAGACGTTGTTCGGAGCGATCGAGGTAATCGGTGTGCCGGGCTTCAAATCCATGTATTGATAAGCGCGTTCCCAGCCCTCGCGTTTGACGGGATCTTTCTGATCTTCGGGAATCGGTGTGCAGCCGGTGATCGGCGCAACCATCTCGGGAGAAGTTCCCCATGTGACCATCGGAACGACGTCTTCTGCCTGAAGGTTGACTTCAATATCAAACTTGGCGCCTTCGTCGGAGTGCAGAGTCTTCCAGTATTCAATCGCCTGATCCAAAAGCTCGCCTTCCGGAGCCAGTGGGCGGCCCTTCATGTATTCAATTGTCTTATCGTCGCAGGCGACTAAACCGCAGCGTGCACCGGCCTCAATAGCCATATTGCAAAGCGTCATGCGGCCTTCCATAGAGAGCGCACGAATTGCAGCTCCGTCAAACTCAATAGCGCAGCCTGTTCCGCCGGCCGTTCCGATCTTGCCGATGATGTAGAGCGCAAGGTCTTTAGCAAACACGCCGGGCTGGAGGTTACCCTCCACATGCACGCGCATGTTCTTCATTTTCTTCGTGAGCAGCGTCTGGGTTGCCATCACGTGCTCAACTTCACTCGTTCCGATACCGAAGGCAATTGCTGCGCAAGCTCCATGGGTGCTCGTGTGAGAGTCACCGCAAACGACAGTCATGCCGGGAAGCGTTGCACCCTCTTCCGGTCCCATAACGTGGATGACGCCCTGTCCGCGGGACAGGAACGGGAAAAACGCCGCACATCCGTTTTGACGAATGTTTTCATCCAATGTCGTGACCTGCAGCTTGGAGATCGGATCGGTAATGCCCTCCATTCCGGCTTCCCAACCGGTCGTCGGTGTGTTGTGATCGGCTGTGGCCACAATCGAGCTCTTGCGCCACAAAGGACGGTTGTTCATGCGCAGTCCCTCAAAAGCCTGGGCACTGGTCACTTCGTGGACCAGATGACGGTCGATGTAGAGGGTTGCAGTGCCGTCTTCTTCCATTCGGACGACGTGTTCGTCAAAGATTTTGTCGTAGAGTGTTTTAGGGGATTCCGGTGTTCTCATTTCTTACTGGTATCACTAAATTTTTGAAGTAATTCTTTGAGTATGCCACCGAAAAGCACGGCGAATAAAAATCTGTAAGATTTTCTGACTGTCTTCGGTCAGCAATTTCACCGAGACGCTAACGAATTCCGAAATTTTTAAATTTTTGCGATTTTTTTCGCCCCTTCCCGCTGATTGTCGGTACGAACAATTAGAATGGAAGGCTGAGTGTTTTTCCGCATTTCGGAATGTAAAAGCCCTACTCGGTTTCTTCTTTGAGATCTCTTAGATGTCAATACAACCGTCATGATGAAAAGACATCCGGCCCTGATCTCAGTGTAAGCAAACCAGGTACGTCTTGAGCGCTCTCGTTTCCAATCGCTTAATTTCAATATCAAATGGACTGGTTCGCTTCAATTATTTCTTCTTTAAATAACATCCTTTGGTCGTACATCCTGATCGGACTTTTAATCTGCGTTGGCCTTTGGTTCACGTTTTGCACTCGTTTTGTCCAGATCTCTAACGTCAGGGAAATGTTCCGCTGTGTTCTGGAAGGGTCCCGCACTCCGAGGCCTGAAGGACACATTTCTCCTTTTCAGGCCTTTTGTATTTCCACAGCCTCCCGCGTCGGCGTCGGCAACATTGCCGGTATTGCCATCGCTGTGGTTACCGGCGGTCCCGGCGCCATCTTCTGGATGTGGGTTATTGCCACTCTGGGCGCAGCCAGCGGATTTATCGAGTCCACCCTTGCTCAGATCTATAAGGTAAAGAAGCCCGGCGGCGGCTTCATGGGCGGCCCTGCTTACTACATCAAGAATGCTTTGGGCTCGCCTTTCTGGGCAGGTGTTTTTGCCGTGTTAATTTCCGTCACTTACGCACTGATCTTCAATTCCGTCCAGGCCAACACGATTTCTCTGTCTATTGAAACCACGACGGGACTCAAACCCGCATATACCGGACTAATCCTTGCTATAGTCACCGGCTTAGTGATCTTCGGCGGCATGACACGTATTGCGAAGGTTGCCAGCTTTATGGTTCCGTTCATGGCGGGCGCCTACCTTCTTCTCGCTTTTGTCGTGACCTGCATGAATATCACTGAAGTCCCTCGCGTTCTGCTCATGATCGTGACCAAAGCCTTCAGCTTTGACTCCATCACAGGTGCTGCTATCGGTGTCGCCTTGATGACCGGTATTAAGCGTGGTCTCTTCTCCAACGAAGCCGGTATGGGTGCTGTTCCGAACGCTGCCGCAGCAGCCGACGCCTCTCACCCTGTTAAGCAGGGTCTTATTCAGGCGATGGGTGTGTACTTCGACACGCTGTTTGTCTGCACCGCCTCTGCAATGCTGGTTCTTCTCTCTCCGGAATGGATGCTGGGTTCCAAACTCACAGGAATTGCGCTTGTTCAGAAATCCGTGGCCGGTCAGCTCGGCGAGTGGACAAACTTCTTTATGACCGTCATTGTGCTGTTCTTTGCTTTCAGCTCCATCATCGGCAACTACTTCTACGGCGAAATGAACATGCCTTTCATTTCCAAAAGCAAATACGCCATGCCGATCTTCCGAGTATTTGTCGTTGTGATGGTCTTTGTCGGCTCGATCGCTTCCCTTTCACTCGTTTGGGACATGGCCGACCTGTTCATGGCCTTGATGGCTATCGTGAACTTGGTCGCCATTTTCATGCTCGGCAAATACGCTATTGCCGCTTTACGTGATTACAACGCTCAGAAGCGCAGAGGCATCCTGGATCCGGTTTTTGATCCGAGAATTCTTCCGGACAAGAAAGGAGTTCAGTGCTGGCCACGCGACGAAAATCGCCGTAGAAAAGCTAACTAATATTGAAATCGGGACCGCTTCGGTCCCGTTTCTATTTCTAGATTCTCAAATTCTTCCGCATTGGCCTCTCTGTGCCATGACTTGATCGATCAATACCAAAGCAGTGAGAGCCTCAAGAATCGGTGTTGCACGAATACCCACGCACGGATCATGTCTGCCTTTTGTTGAGACGACTGTGTCGTTACCGTCGACGGTCAGCGTTGGCATTTCCTGACGAATCGAGGGCGTCGGTTTGATCGCAACCTTTGCCGTAATCGGTGCGCCCGTTGAAATGCCCCCCAAAATGCCGCCGGCATGATTGCTCGCAAACCCATCTTTGTACTGCGTACCCATACGATCTGCGTTCAAGCTTCCTCGACAACCGACAACTTCAAAACCGTCTCCGATCTCGACGCCTTTTACGGCATTAAGACCCATAAAGGCATAAGCCAAACAGGCATCCAGTCGACGGTAGATCGGCTCTCCGAGTCCAGGAGGAACGCCTAAAGCTTCAACATAGATTTCGCTTCCGGCTGAATCTCCAGCGCGGCGCAAATCATCCATGAAGGCTTCTAACTCCAGAACTTTCTCAGGATCAGCCGTAAAAAAGGGATTGTTGTCGACGACCGACCAATCTTTTACTTCCAAAGGAATCCCGCCTAAATTTATTAGACAGGCACGAATCCGGATATTCAAATTTTCTGCAAGCCATTTCTTGGCAACGGCACCGGCGGCAACCGTCGGAGCTGTCAGTCGAGCCGAACTTCTGCCGCCTCCGCGGGGATCTCGGATTCCGAATTTTTTGTAATAGGTGTAATCAGCGTGAGCCGGTCGGAACAAGTTTTCGATCACTGAGTAGTCCTTGCTTCTCTGATCCTCATTTCGAATCAAGAGCGCAATCGGCGTTCCCGTCGTCTTCCCTTGATAAACCCCGGAAAGGATTTCAACTGCGTCGCTTTCTTTGCGCTGTGTGACATGTCGTGAGGTTCCGGGGCGTCTGCGGTCGAGTTCTTTTTGAATGTCTTCCTGACTTAAATCCATGCCCGGAGGACATCCGTCGATCACGCACCCAATTGCGGGTCCGTGAGACTCGCCAAAATTAATCACAGAAAAGTATTCGCCCAAACGTGAACCCGGCATCGAAAATTCCTCGAAGTTATGCTCCTTTTTGGGAGCGGAACGTAAAAAATTGTATCCCAAACACGTAGAATTTCTGATGTCAATTGATGAGTAAATCGTATGGAAAAGCTTTTTGTCAATATTCGCAAAGCTGAACCGGCCGACATCGGCGGGATCGCAAGTATTTACGAACAAGCCGTTTTGCTCGGTACTGCCAGCTTCGAAGTCACGCCTCCTTCCGAAGAGGAAATGCTCTCACGCATGCAGGCTATTGAAGCGGGCCATTATCCGTATTTAGTCGCGGAACTGGAACATCAAATCTTGGGATTTGCTTACGCCGGCCAATACCGTCCGCGAAAGGCTTATCGCTACACTGTGGAAGACTCAATTTATGTTCATCCGGAATGCCGCAGATTAGGCGTAGGCACGCAGCTTCTGACCTCGCTCATTGCTGAGTGCGACCTCAGGGGCTTCAGGGAAATGATCGCCGTGATCGGTGACTCCGAAAATACGGCTTCCATCAAACTGCACGAACATTGCGGATTCCGTCATGTCGGCGTCCTCAAAAACGTCGGTTATAAATTCGATCGGTGGCTGGATTCTGTCCTAATGCAAAGAACGCTCGCCGGCGGCGATACAATGAACTGTTGATCTCAGAATAATTAGAGAGGCGCAAATAAATGAGTGAAGAACAATTGGAATACGACCCCGAGTGGACGCTTGCAACACTGAATGACGCTAAAGAAGCTTTGGAAGATCTGATCGCTCAGGTCGAAGACAGTCCCGAAGAAGTCAAAGAGATCTTGGAAGAAAACATTGCCAACGTCTACGCAAAACTGAACTATGCGTTCAACAGCGCCAAAGACGGTCCCGATGCGTTGCTATCCATGCCCGACGATGAACTCGTCGCGTTCCCGTCCGTCTTGCCTTTGAAACACAAAGTCGAATTCGAAGAACAAGACGCAGAAATGCCTGACGAGGTTCAGTAATTAAAAGACTAAACGGCTTGCCCAATCAACTGAGCAGGCCGTTTTCATTTGCGGCATCTCCGCGGATCAATCGACTTCGCTGGCTTTCAGGGCAGATAAACGATAGCCGCAAACGGCCAGTGTTCCGATATAAAGTACGGCCGCCCCCATAACAACACCGAGCACAAGGCCCAATTTAACCGCCCAGGGATACGCCATCTGCGTCCAGTCACAATAGTGCTGAATAACTAATAGATAAGCCGTTAAAAGAACACTGCCGACAATCACCGTAAGGAAAAGTTTTTTCCAGCCGGCAAGCGGCGTAAACACACCGCGGCGACGCAGGATAATCAATAAACAGCAGGCATTAAAGCAGGCGCCGAGCCCCACGGACAACGCCAAACCCGCATGAGAAAACAGCGGAACGTTCACTAAGTTAAAGATCTGCGTCACGATTAAAGCAGCGCAGGCAACCTTAACGGGAGTTTTAATGTCCTTCTGGGCGTAAAAACCCGGCGCCAGGATTTTGATTCCGATCAGACCGATCAATCCGATGGAGTAACCCGTCACGGCCGTCGCTGTCTGATAAACGTCGTTCACATTAAAACGGCTGCTCTGGAACAACACGGACACCAACCCTTCCCCGAGAAGCGCTAGGCCAATGGCCGCAGGGACGGCAAAAGCCACCACGAGCTTCAAGCCCCAATCGAGCAGTGCGTTATAGCGATCCGTCATGCCCTTTGCGAAAGCCGCTGACAAGCTCGGCAAAAGAACCGTACCCAGCGCAACGCCGAGCAGCGCTGTCGGGAATTCCATCAGACGGTCGGCATAGGCCAGCCAAGTCACCGAGCCTTCGGCAAGAAAAGAAGCGATGTTCGTGTTAATCAAGATCGAGATCTGCGCGACACCTACGGCAAAGAGTGCCGGCACCATAAGCTTCAAAACCCGTCTGACCGACGGGTCTTTCATGGCTTTAAACGGATTTACAAATCTCGGCAGCAAGTGGAGCTTGGCGAGCTGCGGAATCTGCACCGCCAGCTGCAGGAAACCGCCGGCCATCACGCCGACCGCTAAAGCGTAAATCGGCTGATCAAACAACGGCGCTACAAACAGTGTCGCTGTAATCAAAGAAAGGTTGAGAAGAATCGGAACGGCCGCAGGAATCGCAAAATGCTTCCAGGTATTGAGTACGGAAGAACTCAACGCCACCAAGGACATAAAGAATATGTAAGGAAACATATAGCGGGTCAGGCGCGTTGCCGTATCAAACGTCGCCGGTTCTTCCGCAAGACCGGAAGCGATCACAAACACGAGGATCGGAGCAGCAATGACACCTAAAATGCTGACACAAAGAACGATGAACCCGAGCAGAGAGGCAACTTTATCAATAAAAGACTTTGTTTCTTCTGCCGAACGATTGCTCTTCACATCTGCCAGCATCGGCACAAAGGCCTGCTGGAAAGCACCTTCTGCAAAAAGACGTCTCAATAGGTTCGGCAATCGAAATGCAACGTAATACGCGTCCGTGTCTCCGCTGACACCAAACACACGGGCAATCAAAATATCCCGGATCAAACCTGTGACTCGGGATATTTTGATTGCCCGTGTGTTAACTCGGGACAAAAGCGTCATTGCCGAAATAACGGCTGCATTACGGAAAATACTCACTGCGATCTCGAAAAGAAAAAAGCCTGCAATCAACAGGATTCAGGTCAGTCAAAATTCTATCAGCCGAGCGGCAGGGCGGCATAAGTTTGCGGTTGAAAACAAAAGAGATTTTCCGTATAATTCTGCACTTTCGTGGGATTCGGTCCGAGGATCGGATTACCTTATTTGTTTAACCAAACCGGCCGAGCCCGTAGTATTGCTAGTGGCGACCGGTAAAGTAAGAAAACTCGCCACTCGCATAGGCAAGGAAAGAAACAATGGCAAATTCTAAGCAAGCTCGCAAGCGCGCTATCCAGGCAGTTGCTCGCAACAAGCACCTCTCTGCACAGCGTTCTCGCTATCGCACAGCTATCAAGAACGTTCGCAAGGCTATTCTCGCCGGCGACAAAGCTGCTGCTCAGACTCTCTACGTCACAGCTCAGTCTGTGATCGACTCTATGGCTGACAAGGGTGTTCTTCATAAGAACGCCGCTGCTCGTCATAAGAGCCGCCTGGTTGTTGCTATCAAGGCAATGGCCTAATCAATCTTTTCTGCTCTGCTTCACTTTGAAGCAGAGCAAAGATTCCAAAAGCTCGGGAAAATCTCCCGGGCTTTTTTGTTATATAAGATTACAAAAAACCATCGGTAAAAACATCAACTGTCTGATCATTTTTGATAGCAGTCTTTAATTTTTTGTTCGAGTTTTAATCTATTTTACCTAGGTATTTTCACTTAGTACTCTTTCATATTTTATTCGCTTGAATTCTTTAAAACGTCCTGATACTCTCGAGATATTCCTTTGTTGAGAATCTCTCTCAAATTTGATAATTTTGGGTTTTTACCAATCCTTTCTTTCAGTATCCCCTATTAGCGCGGTAGCTATCTTTTTTTCATTGTTGAAAATAGTTTTTAAGTCGTCGATAGCAATCATCAAATCCGACGCAACAGTCTACCCCAAGAGGAGAATTCAACAATGGACAAGACACAAGGATTGAAAGTTACCCGTCGATCCATCCTCAAAACGATCCCGGCCCTCTCCGCCATCAGTGCGGGAAGCAGCTTCTTCACAAAAGCAGCATGCGCACAAGAGCCGCTTGAAGACGGATACACGATCTGCGACAACTGCAACCAAATGCCGATGTGCGGTATTCATTTCCAGAGACAGGGCAATGTCGTTGTTTCTGTCGGAAACTGGAAAGAGCACAGCGGCAAGCTGTTGTGCAATAAAGCCTTGGCAACTCTGCAGCGACTCTACAACCCCAATCGCTTGCTTTATCCGATGAAGCGCACCAATCCGAAAGGAAGTGCCGATCCCGGATTCGTTCGTATTTCTTGGCAGGAAGCGCTGGCAACGATTGCCGCCAATATGAAGAAGATTCGCGATCAATACGGCGCAGAAAAACTCTTTATCTTCTGCGGTGACCCGAAAGAACCCCGTCCTGCCGCAATGCGTCTGGCACGCTATTTCGGTACTTATCACTACGGTACCGAATCTTCTGTCGCCTGCCGTAAAGGCTCCCTGCTTGCCGAACAGCTCGTTTTCGGCTGCGAATACGCCGGCGGCGGATGCGGCCCGAAGACAAAATCTTTCATGGTCATGGCTACCAACGGTGCGTGGTCTAAGCCGCACGGCTGGTGGAACATGATCAGTGCCGCTAAGCAGCGCGGTGTCAACATCATTGTGATTGACGCACGTCGCACAAAGGTTGCCGAACTCGCAACGATCCATCTCCAGCCCAAACAAGGCACTGACGCGGCCTTGGGCGCCGGTATCTGCCGCGTCCTCTTCGAAGAAGGTTTGTACAACAAGCCCTTCTGCGACAAGTGGGTTTACGGCGTTGAAGAGTACAGAAATTACTGCAAAGACTTCACACCCGAAAAGACCGAAGCCATTACCGGCGTTCCTGCCGACCTTATCGTTAAGGCCGCTCGTATGTACGCCGAAGGCCCCGGCAGCTTCGCCCTGACTTCTCAGTCTCTTTCTCACTCCAGAAACGGCGTCAACAGCGCACGCGCTCTGCTGAACATCCCAGCAATCCTGGGTTACGTCGATATCCCCGGAGGTGCTCTCTTCGGTGTCGGTCCTAAAGGCTACATCGTCCACGACAACGGCCTCACGGAAGACTTCGTTGACTACAACTGGTTCAAGGCCCATAAGAAAGACCGTCTGGACAAAGACTTCGTACCTGTATGGAATCACACTCAGGTTCAGTTCAACCCGAATCAGCTGCCCGAACACGTCAAAAACGGCAAACTTCGCGGTATGGTTGCCTTCGGCTTTAACGTCATGATTTGGCCGCAGCCTCAGGTTTATGCAGAAGCCATCAAGAATATGGACTTCTCCTGCGCTACGGACTATTTCTATCGCGACGAAACACACCACGACATGGATATCATCCTACCTGCGGCGATGAACTATGAACGTTATGCTCCGTTCGGTACACATGCCGGCAACAAGGTTTCCGTCAGAACCCCGGTTAAGCCCATGGGCGAAGCCAAGGAAGACTGGTGGATCGCACTTCAGCTCGGCTGCTTGGTCGATGATCCGAAACACTTCTTCGACGGCGATCCTGTCAAAGCCTGCGACTCCATCCTGAAAGAATGGGGGACGACATACGCAGACGCTCAGAAGAATCTGCCAAACATGACTCAGGTCCAGGGTGCAAAACAGCAGCCGCTCAAATATGAAAAAGGTCTGCTCCGTCACGACGGTCAGCCTGGCTTCGATACTCCGTCCGGCAAAATCGAGCTGTCTTCCAACATCACTAAGATGCACAACCTCGGCACGATTCCTATTTATGTCGAGCCGTATCAGCCGACAGCAGAATATCCGATCAAACTGATCAACGGTACTCGTGCGCCTTACATCACGCACTCCAAGACCCGCAGCGATTCTCCGTATCTGCTTGAAATCGAGCCGATGTCCACCGTTGACATCAACCCGGAAGATGCGAAAGCCCGCGGCATCAACGAAGGTGACAAAGTATTGATCAAGAACCAGTACGGTCAGGCCAGAGCTCGTGCTCGTGTCTCCATCATCGTTCCGCCGGGAACCTGCGGTATGCAATACGGCTGGAGAGGAGACCAGAACACCCAGGTTTTGATCCCGCGTGAATGGGACAAACTCTCGGGCTATGCACCCTACTTTGAAACAACCGTTCAAATCACGAAGGAGGCCTAAACGATGAGCCAGTTCGGAATAATCGTCAATGTCGATAAATGCATCGGCTGCCAGGCATGCTTCGTTGCCTGCAAAGAAGAAAATAAAGTTGCTCCCGGAATTCAGTGGAATCAGATCCATCGTGCAGAAAACCTGCAGGACCGCATCATCAACTATTTCCGCGTGAGCTGCCAGCACTGCGACAATCCGGCCTGCTTGCCGGTCTGCCCTGCTAAGGCTATCTACAAAGGCCCGCACGGTGAAGTGCTTGTAGACCAGTCTAAGTGCATCGGCTGCGGCGCCTGCGCCATGGCTTGCCCGTACGGTGCTCCGAAGTTCAACAGAAGCGGCAAGACATCTTATTGGGATGTTCCGGCTTTAGCCGCCGCTCCGCTTCAACCCCATCAGCAGCGCACTCCCGGCAAAGCCGAAAGATGCACACTTTGCGTACAGCGTACCTCCAACGGTCAAGTTCCCAAGTGCGTCGAAGCCTGCGCTGTTAAGGCTCTGACTTTCGTTGACTACGACAATCTGACACCTGAACAGAAAGCACTGGTCGACAAGTCTGTTGCTTTGAACGAAGCCGCCGGCACCAAACCGAAAGTTCGTTACATTGCAAGCCATATGGACATTGCAGGACGTCAGGAAAAGATGTACTAAAAACTGATTTTCTCTGAGATAAATAAATCGGGCCGGGGCTTTCTGTCTCGGTCCGATTTTTTCTTCCGTAGTTTCGGCAATATTCGAAAAAGCCTTGAGCTACTGCGAGCTCTCGGTCATATAATTGAAAAATTAACTTTCTTTAACACAAATTATCAATAAAGGATCCTCAGGCATGTCTCATCTGATGAATAACTACGGTCGCCTTCCTGTTTCTTTCGATCATGGTCAGGGTGTTTGGCTTTGGGATAAAGAAGGCCATAAGTACTTGGATGCTTTGGCAGGCATCGCCGTAAACTCCGTCGGTCATGCTCATCCGAGATTAGTCCGTGCCATTGCCGATCAGGCTTCTAAACTCATCCACTGCTCTAACTACTTCAACATCGACCTTCAGGAACAAGTCGCAGAGAAATTAGTCGAACACTCCGGCCTTGAAGCCGTTTTCTTCTGCAACAGCGGCTTGGAAGCCAATGAATGTGCGATCAAGATTGCTCGTAAATTCGGTCATGCCAAAGGCATCGAAGTTCCCAACATTATTGTTTTAAAACACGCTTTCCACGGTCGCTCTATCGCCACCCTCTCGGCTACCGGCAATCCCTCCGTCAGAGAAGATTTCTCGCCCTATACCGAAGGCTTTATTTTTGTCGATGAGTCTGATCTGGACGGAATCCGCAAGATTGTTGAAGAGAATAAGAACGTTGTTGCTATCTTCTTTGAACCGATTCTCGGCGAAGGCGGCGTCGTTCCTGTCGATCTCTCTGTTATCAAAGGTATTCGTGAAATCTGCGACGAACACGATTTGCTGATGATGTGTGACGAAGTCCAGTGCGGCATGGGCCGTTCCGGTAAGTGGTTCGCTCATCAGTGGGCAGAAATTAAACCGGACGTCATCACCATGGCTAAAGGTTTGGCTGGCGGCGTTCCTGTCGGCGCTGTCGTCGTGAGCAAAAAGGCGAACATCTTTAAACCCGGCAATCACGGATCAACTTTCGGCGGCAACCCTCTTGCTATGCGTGCAGCCCTCGAAACGCTCTCCATCATCGAAGACGAGAAACTTGTCGAAAACGCCCTTGAAGTCGGTAAGAAACTCAAGAAAGCACTTTCTAAATCTCTTAACGGTTTCCCAGGCGTGCGCGGTATTCGCGGCAAAGGCCTGATGCTCGGTATCGTTCTTGACCGTGATGCCCACGACATTCTCGAACTCGGTCTGAAAGCCGGTTTAACCTTCAGTGTCACTGCCGGAAACGTTATTCGTCTCGTTCCCGCTTTGACAATCACTGAAGCCGAGGCTGACGAACTCGTCAAGAGAATCACTCCCGTGATCAGATCGTTCCTTGCACAGCCGAAGATCTAAGGTGATTCATGCACAAGAACTTTCTGTGCCTTAAAGATTGCTCGGCGGACGAGTTAAATTACCTTCTCCGCCGGGCCATAAAACTCAAGTCTCGTTTCAAGGCCGGGGAGGTTTACCGTCCCTTTGAAGGAAAAGTGCTGGCGATGCTTTTTGAAAAAGCCAGCACCCGCACCCGCGTTTCCTTTGAGGCAGGCATGGCTCAGCTCGGAGGAACCTCGATTTACCTGAACACGAGCGAAACTCAGCTGAAAAATGAAGAAACCATTGAGGACACTGCTCGAGCCGTATCCCGTATGGTTGACCTTGTCATGATCCGAACAGGCCCTCATAGCCGATTAGAGGCATTTGCGAAAGAGTCGGAGGTGCCGGTCATCAACGGCCTGACCAACGACAGTCATCCCTGCCAGGTCATGGGCGACATCATGAGCTTCATAGAAAAACGGGGTTCAATTAAGGGCACCGTCGTGACTTGGATCGGAGACGCGAACAACGTACTCTACTCCTGGCTTTACGCAGCCTCCATTCTCGGATTTAAGGTGCATATTTCGGCGCCCCCGGGATACTCGATCAATCCGACACAAGTTCCGGATAACGATGACTGCTATGACTTTTTCCTATCTCCGGAAGAGGCCGCAGAAGGCGCCGACCTTGTGACCACGGACAATTGGAGATCTTGCGGTTACGACGAAAATCAAGCCAAACGGCAATCCAAATCGGCTCGCTGGCAAGTGAATGAAACGGTCATGAAAGCGGCAAAACCAGACGCTTTATTCATGCATTGCCTTCCCGCCTTCCGCGGGCAAGAGGTCTCTTCCGAAGTCATCGACGGACCGCAGTCTGTCGTTTGGGACGAGGCTGAAAACCGCTTGCACTTTCAAAAAGCACTGATGGAATATTTGCTTTTAGGCAGAATTGAAGACGTTTAGCTTCTGTTAAAGCATTTTGAAAGCCTCGAAAGTATTCCGCTCTCGAGGCTTTTTGACGTTCTATCGCATTCAATACTTCCTGAATTTATCGGATGCAACTAAACTAAGAAAAACCAATTTGTCGGAGGTATCTATGGAAAGATCCCAAAGAGAAAAGCTGACTGAAGAGTTGACGCTTGTGCTCCTTTATTTGACATCTTTCACCGAAAAGCAATGTCCTAATGTCCGTATGGCCTGGAAGACGCATGATTGGACGGCATTAGACGATCTTGCAGAGGACGGTTTCATGGTTCCTCCGCACAACAGAAAAAACTACACTCGTTACTTGACCGACGAAGGTGTTGAGAAAGCCAAAGAGCTACTGGAGCAAATTGGTCCTTCACTTGGTTTCAAAAAAGAAGATTGGGGAGATTGACGTTCTTCTTAGCGCAAACTCAAGATCGTCTACCACTGCGGTGGCGACCGAAATGGCCTCCTCATTTTATGAACAAAAGTCTTGAAGATTAGACTGAATGTCTCGTGAATTGGAGGAGATTGTCTTGGAAAAAACGGAACGCGACAAATTAATCGACGAGCTCACGCTGGCTCTTCTTTACCTGACTTCCTTTACCGAAGAAGATAAGCCGGAAGTTCGTATGTCCTGGAAAAGCCATGACTGGACCGCAATGGATCGATTAGTTGAGGACGGCTTCATCGAAAAACCAAAATGCATGCGTAAACATTCTCGAGTCCTCACAAACGATGGCATTGAAAAAGCCAAGGAACTCTTGGACCGTCTAGGCCCCTCCCTTGGCTTTGCAAAAAAGGACTGGCAGGATTAGTACCGCAGGTTCTCAGCCTTCGGAAACGAGACCGCTTAGACCATCGCAACTTCCGGCTCGAGTTTAACGCCGAAACAGTTCTTGACGCGCAGCCGCACGTCCTGCGCCATTGCGTAGATGTCTTCGCCGGTCGCCTGCCCATAATTCACGAGAACAAGCGGCTGCTTTTCCCATACGCCGACGTCGCCCATGCGATAACCGCGGAGACCCGCGTTGTCGATCAGCCATGCCGCAGACAGCTTGAAACGGCCTCCGGCCAAAGGATAAGAAACCAAAGACGGGTTCGTGCGAAGAAGACTTGTAAAGGTCTCCCTGTCGACAACAGGATTCTTAAAGAAGCTTCCGGCGTTTCCGAACTTCACCGGCGAGGGAAGTTTTCTGCGGCGCAGCGAAATCACGCAGGAATAGACGTCCTGAGGGGAAAGTTCGGGGAAGCTGTTGATCTCGATCTCTTCGGCAAGCGCTTTGTAAGAAGTATTGGGAACCCAATTTTTGGAGAGCTTAAACGTAACCGCAGTGATGACTAAATGACGATTCTCCGGCTTTTTGAATGTCGAATGACGATAGCCGAAGTCACATTCTTCATTCGTCAGCGTCAGCAGCTCGCCGGAATTCATATCAAAGCACTCGACGGATTCAATAAATTCAGCTGCTTCTAAGCCGTATGCACCGATATTTTGAATCGGAGCCGCCCCGACGGTGCCGGGAATGTAAGCGAGGTTCTCAAGACCGGGCATTCCGGCATCAAGCATCTTGCGGACGAAACTGTGCCAGATTTCTCCGGCGCCGGCGCGAACAAAGTAATGCTCTTCGTCCTCCTTAATCTTCTCAAAACCGGGAATCATCATCCGCAGCAGAAAGCCGGGATAGTCATCCCTAAACAAAACATTGGAGCCGCCTCCGATGACCATAAAGTCCTGAGGCTGCTGGTGGATATGTTCTCTTGCCTGTTTTAAATCCTCAATGGAACGGATCTCGGCAAAGTTCCTCGCTTTTGCGTCAACACCGAAGGTATTGAGCTTTTTAATTTGTTCGTCAGTCTTGAGCTCCATAAGAAGGCTCCAAAATTACTCTACTCTTTTGAGACGTTCTTCAATCTTATTCAAAATCGATTCTTCATCCATACCGCATTCTTGGTAAAGATGTAAGTTATCTCCCTGCTGGATGAAACGATCGGGGATCCCGATCTGAAGGACATCCGCAAGAAGACCTTTTGCGGCTAAAACTTCAAGGCACGCATCACCGGCGCCGCCGATGATGACATTTTCCTCCAGAGTCACTAAAAGATCATTATTTTTTGCAGCTTCTTCGATCGCATCAGCGTCGACCGGCTTCACAAAACGCATGTCGTACACGGTGGCATCAATTTTTTCAGCAACCGCTTTTGCCTCCGCAAGCATGCTTCCGAAAGCCAGCATCGCAACTCTGGAACCCTTCGGCGCAGTTCCGGTGCGCACTCGGCGAGCCTTGCCGAGCGGAAGTTCATGCATTTCCTTCTCAACCGGTACGCCGGGTCCTTTGCCTCTCGGATAACGAACAATAGCCGGATGATCTAGCTTATAACCCGTGTAAAGCATCTGGCGGCATTCGTTCTCATCTGAGGGCGCCATGATGACAAGGTTCGGAATGCAGCGCAGGAACGAAAGATCAAAGGAACCGTGGTGCGTTGCACCGTCTGCCCCGACCAGACCGCCGCGGTCCAGGGGAAACAGAACCGGAAGATCCTGAATGGCCACGTCGTGAACGATTTGGTCAAAAGCTCTTTGAGAAAAAGTCGAATAGAAAGTGCAAACGGGTTTCAGTCCCTCGGCAGCGAGGCCACCTGCAAATGTAGCAGCATGCTGCTCGGCAATCGCGACGTCAAAGAAGCGGCTCGGAAACTCTTTAGCAAAAGCGACTAAGCCTGAACCTTCCTTCATCGCAGGTGTAATTGCGATGACGCGGGGATCCTTACGCGCAATGTCCAGCAGCCAATCGCTGAAAACTTCCGTATACGTCTTTGCATGCGAAGACGGAACAATACCTTTGCTTGAATCAAACGGCGAGATACCGTGATACTTGGTCGGATTGTCGACAGCCGGCGCATAACCGTGGCCCTTTTGCGTCACAACGTGAAGCACCAGCGGTCCGTTGAGCTGTTTCATGTTCTGAAGCACCGGAATCAGCACTTCGAGGTCATGTCCGTCAATCGGACCGTGGTAGTTCATCCCGAATTCTTCAAACAGCGTGGAGTGCGGAGCAACCATGCCCTTGCTGTACTCTTCGGCCCGTTTGGTCAAATCGAAAAGTTTCGGAAACGGACGCACAATCGCTTTACCGATGTCTCGCGCCTGAGCGTAGAACTGTCCGCTCATCAGCTGTGTAAAGTGATTCTTTAAGGCTCCGACCGGAGGAGAAATGGAACAGTCATTATCATTGAGGATCACCAGCAGGCGAAGGTCCTTCATGTCGCCCGCGCAATTTAAGGCCTCAAACACCATACCTGCGGTCATTGCACCGTCGCCGATCACTGCGATGTGACTCCGATCCTTCTTTCCTAAGGTCTTTGCCGCGACGGCCATACCTAAAATCGCAGAGATGGAAGTTGACGAGTGTCCTGTCCCGAAACAGTCATAGGGACTTTCCGAACGCTTCGGAAATCCCGACAGGCCTTTGTACTGGCGCAGTGTCGGCATTCGGTCCCGACGTCCTGTCAGGATCTTATGTGCATAAGCCTGATGGCCGACGTCCCAAACTAATCGATCTTCCGGCGTATCAAAAACATAATGAATGGCGATAGCCAGCTCGACGGTTCCCAAAGAAGACGAAAGGTGTCCGCCCGTCTTGGAAACGTTATCGATAATGAAAGTACGAAGTTCGTTTGCAAGCTGCTTTAACTCCGGCATCGACAATTTTTTTAGGTCAGCCGGAGAATTAATAGTTTCGAGAATGGTACTCATCGCCGGTTACTTCTTAGTGTGTCCTTTTGATGATGAAATCAGCGATTTCGATTAAGCGCTCTTTGCCGCTCAGACCTTCGCTGAGCCCTTCAACGGCTTTGGCGGCAACTAAATATTGTTCTTCAGCAAGTTCTTTGGCTTTTTCCAGGCCAAGCAGGCTGACGTAAGTCGGTTTATCTTCTAAAGCATCCTTACCGGCTGTTTTACCAAGCTCAGCCGTATCGCCGACGACATCCAAAATGTCATCGACGATTTGGAAAGCCAAACCGATAGCATTTCCATAAACCTCAAGCTGCGAAAGATCGTGCTGTGAAGGAGTCTTTTTTCCGGCAAACGCACCCAGAAGTATGGAGGCCTTAAGGAGCGCCCCCGTTTTCATCGAGTGCATTAGGCGCAGCTCTTCAATCGTCATCTTCTGATTGCCGACGACGCTCAGGTCAATCGCTTGCCCTCCGCACATGCCTCGCGTGGAAGATGCGTAGGCCAAAAGCTCGAGGAGCTTAATTCTCTGCTCAGCAGGCAGCTTCGTTCTGACTAAGAACAGAAAGGCTTCCGGCTGGAGTGCATCGCCTGCAAGCATGGCCACTGCTTCACCAAAAGCCGCATGAGTAGTGGGCTTACCGTGGCGCAGTATGTCGTTATCCATGCACGGCAGATCATCGTGAATCAAGGAATAAGAATGGACGCATTCAACAGCTAAGGCCGTAAGGTCCAGGTTTTCGGGATCGGCATCAAATATTTGTCCGACGGCATAAACAAGCAGCGGACGCACGCGCTTACCTCCTCCGATGACGGAGTAGCGCATAGCCGAATGGAGTTTTTGGGGAATAAGAGCTTCCTGAGGAAGATTATTTTCAGCTGCTTTTTCAACCCTCTGCTGGCAAGCCTTTACCCAATCTTTAAAAGCAACAGTCATAACTTCTTAGAAAGGGATATCGTCGTCATTTCGACGGGAACGGCGGCTTACCGGGGTTTCTTCAGGTTCGTCATCATCCTGCTGATTGCCGAACTTTTGATCCAGTTCACGTACTCTGTCTTCTGCGCGCTTTAACAAGTCATTGCAGTGTTTGCGCAGTTCAGAGCCGCGGGCATAAGCTTCAACAGATTCTTCCAGAGGCAGACCGCCTTGAGACAGGCGCTGCGACAAGGCTTCCAGTTCCTTAAGAGCTTCTTCAAAAGACAGAGAAGAAATTTCAGGGGCCTTTTCTCCCATTTCCGATAATCCTTATATTTGTTTGTATCATGAGCATTTTCGCTCATTTAGACGTTAGCGAACAACTTTTTGACAATCCTACAGGCATATCTCGGTATTTAAGCCCTTTTCACTCAAGCTGAGGCGTCAAACATGAGATTTTGAGCCTATTTGCACAAAAATCGTTCAAGCGCTCAAGTGTACTCATTCATTGCCGCCTTACCTTCAAATATTTGTAATGAAGCCTAAAATCGAGGAATCGTTTAACAGAGGTGTTTCATGATTTTCACAACTTTAATTGAGCCTCGTGAGCTGCATGCTTTCATGCTGAATCAAAAAGTCAGCGGAAACCGTAACATCATCATTCTTGACTGCTCCTGCAGCATTCCCGATCCGGAGCTCGGTATCAAGCTTTACGCCAAGGAGCACATTCCGGGCGCTGTACTCGTAGACTTTGACCGCTATGTCACCGGAAAAGTAGCGCAGGGAACCGGACGCCATCCGATGCCGGGCAGAGAAACATTCCGCCAATCCATGGAATATTTCGGCATCCGTCCCGATCGTCAGGTTGTTCTTTATGATCAGGGCGGCCTCGGCTTTGCAACACGCTTTTGGTATGAGCTCCGCTGGCTGGGCCTGGAAAATGTCTGCGTCCTAGACGGTGGCATGACCGCTTGGAAAGAAGAAAATCTACCGGTAACGGACAAGCCGACAGAGCCGTTAAAGGACGGAAAGATTCCTGAGCTTGAGCCGCTCGAAGTCCCCGTTCCGATGGAAACCGTTCAGGACAATTTGAAGACGAAGGAATACTTAGAAGTGGACGCACGCCCTGCTCTACGCTTCCAGGGCATAGGCGAAACGATCGACCACAAAGCCGGCCACATTCCCGGCGCTGTCAACCGCCCGGGTTCCGAGAACTTTCTTCCCGATGGAAGATTCAAACCTGCCCCTGTTCTGCGTGAGGAATTTCTGAAGCTGCTGGACGGCCGCGCACCGGACAAAGTGATCAATTCCTGCGGTTCAGGTGTCAATGCTTCCGCGAACCTCTTTGCAATGGATTTAAGCGGTCTTTACGGATCGAAACTTTATGTTGGCTCATGGAGCCAGTGGATTGACGATGACGCTAATCCGGTAGCAACCGGAAAGTAATTGTCTAATAATTAAAGCCGCTCCGAATCAAAGTAATGATTGAGAGCGGCTTTTTTGCGTCTGATGACTGCTTCAGATCAATGTTCGTGCAGACCTCCGGTTGCCAAAACAGCCATGGCGACACCGATCAGAATGAAGAATAACTGAACGTAAAAACGTTCCGGTTTTTCCTGATGAGCAATTTCCGGCATCAGGTCAGACAGAGCAATGTAAATAAAGCTCGCTGCCGCGATGGCAAATGCATAAGGAACCATCCATTCGACTCGGTCTAAGAGGAAGTAGCCTGCGATACCGCCGAGCATGGAAGTAAGGCCGGAAATTACGTTCCAAAGGAGCGCTTTTGAGCGTTCAAATCCCGAATGAAGCAGAACCATAAAGTCGCCTACTTCCTGCGGAATCTCGTGCGCCAAAATCGCCAAGGCCGTCACCCAGCCAAGGCCCGAGCTCACCATAAAGGCGCTGGCAATCAAAATACCGTCGGTAAAGTTATGGAATGCATCCCCGATCAAGATGGCGTTGCCGGCGCCGGAACTTCTCTTTTGGCTTCCTTTGATGTACTCGGAAATGGTGTGTTCCGGAGGGTTCACATGACCGTGATGCTGATGACTCAGAGCGAACTCAAGACAGAACAAAAATAAAACGCTGACCAGCAGCGTCCAGCCGACCGAAACCGCATTCTCGTGAATCTCAAAGGCTTCAGGAAGCAAATGCGTAAAGGCTACTGTCAGCAAAAGACCGGCCGAAATACAGAGCATCTTGCTCATGTACCGGTCAAGAAACTTAAAGCTGATCAGTCCCGCTAAAACAATGGACAAAATCGACGACAAAAGCGTCGCCGCAAGAATTTGCAAAAGAGTCGTCATCTCAATCCTTCTCCGAGACGATTAATCTAAAACAATCGGAGAAACAAATTCAAAAAGGAAGGCTATTTCGAGCTCGTATGAGAACCGAGATAAAAATTCTCGTCCCAAGAGCGGCGGAAGGACTGTTCAACCGAAAGCGGAGGAGTCCAGCCGAGAACCAGCTGAGCTTTATGAATGTCGGCCACTTGGCTCTGGAAGAAGAACTCTTCCCAAGCCTGACGTCCGATGTAACTGTTAAACAGTCGGACAAGGATCGGCGGAAATGGCCACAGCAGACACGGCCGATGGTGCGTTTTAGCCAGCAGCTTAAAAATATTGAGCGTCGAAAGATCGACACCGTCACTAACCAAGAAGGTTTCGTTGGCGGCATCCGGATGTGTCGCGCAGCAAATAAGAAAATCAACAAGGTTGTCGATTCCGACTAAAGAACGGTGGTTTCTCTTGCAGGATCTCAGCGGAAGCGGCAGACAGTAATCCACCATGATCTTGACTTCGCCGAAGAGGTTTTGGCAGTCGGGACCGTAAATCAGCGGAGGACGGACGATCACAATTTCCATGCCCGTCTCTTCGCCGACACGAGTCAGTTCTTTTTCTGCTTCCAGGAGCGCTTTGCCGATCGGAGACTTCGGCCGAGGCAAAGAGTCAGCATAGAAACGTTTCCCGGCCGGGGTCTCGGGACCGTTCACCTGCAGAGAACTTAGGAAAATGAAACGGCTGATGCCGGCGCGGTGCGCTTCGCGCGCCATGTGAACCGTCCCTAAGACATTAATTCTGTGCAGCGCAGCTTCGTCGAGCCAGCCCTCGTGACCGCGCATCGAACCGCGGGAAGCGCAATGGATCAGGACGTCGCAGCCTTTAAAGGCTTCAACGTAGTCCAGACTTTCTTCCAGGCTTCCGAGCCGAACCGTCTCAAAGGACTTGGAATTAAGAATCGAACCTCTGCGGGCAGCTGCCCGCACGGTAAATTCTTTTTTCCGATTCAACAAAGCCAGCACCAAGGCGTTTCCGATATAGCCGTTGGAGCCGGTCACCAAAATCTTTTTCATATAAATTTAACGCTGCACAACTTCTTTAGTGTAATTCCTTCTTGGCCATTGGTATTAATGATTTTGTCGATTAGCGGCCGAATTCATAACATCAATGTTTTTTTTTGAGATGTCAGAGACTTCCAGTCTTACTTTTGGATGATTAGACTGTTATATTTCCTTGGATTATTCTCAAACTAAAGATTTTTAAAGGACGCGATAATGGATTTCGTAAAGCTTTCCGAAAAGCGTTTTACCGCTAAAAAATTCGATGTCAACAAAAAGATTCCTCGTGATGACGTCGAAAAATTAAAGACAATTCTTCAGCTCTCTCCTTCTTCCGTCAACAGCCAGCCTTGGGTCTTCCTTTGGGGCACAAGCGACAATTCCAAGAAACGCGTTCGTCCGGCAATTGCCGACTTCAACTGGAACCGCATCGACACTTGCTCCGACTTTATCGTGATCGCCGTCAGAAAGGGTTTGGACGACAAATTCCAGCACACCCTTCTCGACCAGGAAATCAAAGACGGCCGCATTGCCAACGAAGAAATTGCCAAAGAATGCTTCGAATCCAGAAAATTCTTTATTGATCTGCGTGAACGTACCGGCCAAACTCTCAACTGGGAAACTAAGCAGGCCTATATCGCAATGACAGCATTGCTTTACGGCGCCGCCTCCCTCGGCATTGATTCCACACCGATCGAAGGTTTCGATGAAGACAAGATGGATAAACTCCTGAATCTTGATAACTACGGTGTGCATTCCGTCCTCGTCGTGACCTTGGGCTACGACGCCGAAGACGACCACAACCGTACTCGTCCGAAGTCTCGTCTGGAACAGAGCAAGATCTTCTTCGATCTGGATAAGTTCCCAGGCTAATATATAGATCAACCGCATGCAGCCGCCTTTCGAGGCGGCTTTGTTTTGTCCGGAACTGCGGTTCTCGGACAATTGAGATACGCCGTCATGCTCGTTTTCTCGACTTTCTTTGAACGCGAGCCTTTTAGATAATAAGTTCACCACTTTCACCCAAGGATTTGATGTTGTTTAGGAAACTCTGGCTTTCTTTATGCGCCGGCGCGCTGCTGGCGGCTCATCCGCTTCAGGCGGAGGAACCGACTCAGCTTCGGGAAGTCAGAGTCGCCTACATCGGAATCCTGCCGTCTGAAACCACTGAGCACGCCGTCTACCCTACTTTCGATTTTCTAAAGTCACAGCTCGGGCACAAATACCGATTCAAGCTTTTTGATATTTCAAACCACGATTTCTTAGAAGAAATCAATGTCCTGAAGCCTCATTTACTCTTTGCTCCGAGCGAGATTTATCTTCAGCTTGCGGCGATTCCCCAATTGAACGCTCACGACATTGCTGCTTTGAAGTCGGTTTTCTCTTCTAAGACCAGTGCGTCTGTGGGTTCAGTGTTTATTACACGCGCTGACCGAAACGACATCAACACCATCGCCGATATGAAGGGCAAACGCGTTGCTGCGGCCAACAACGAAAATTTAAGCGAATGGTGGGCAGCGTTAGGAGAACTCAAGGAGCACGGCTACGCTCCGAACCGTTTCTTCGGAAGCGAACGATTCACCCGTGAACGTCACCTCGGAGCCGTAGAAGAAGTTCTTGCCGGATCGAGCGACGTGGGTATTCTTCCGACTTGCCTTCTTGAGGCTTACGAAGGAGTAGGCTTCGTGGCTCCGGGTTCACTGAAAGTGATCGAGCCTTACGATAATGCCAAGGATGAGTCGCCCTTCTACTGCCGCCGCTCTACTCGTGCGCTTTATCCCGGCATTGTGATTTCTTCGCTGGCGAACGCACCTGACGACATCGTCAAAGACGTCGTTCGCACCCTCTTTACGATGTCGCCTTTCCAAGGCAACGAATGGGCTGCCGGTTACGATTACACGGAAGTGCTCCGACTGATGAAAGATCTGAAGTTCGGTATGTACGAGAACCTCAGGGACTACTCTTTGGGCGCCCTTCTTCAACGGTATAAAACTGAGCTACTGATCCTGCTAACGATCCTGCTGTTTTTAATCGGCAACGAGCTGCGCGTCCATCATTTGGTCAACAAACGGACGGCAGAGCTCAAAGGTGCACTGGAAGCCAAGAACGCCGCAGAACAAGAGGCCGTCCTCGGCCGCAAACGGCTCTCTCATATCGAGCGTTCAGGCGTTATTTCGCAGATGTCCAACATCATTGCGCATGAGTTAAAACAGCCCCTAGGCGCACTGCTGAACTATGCAGCCGTCTTGAAACTGCGACTGAACGACAAAATGGCAGAAGACCCATTAACCAAGACCGTCGTCGAGAATATGGATGCGGAAACCAGACGCATTTCCCGTATCGTGGATTCGGTGCGCAAATTTGCAAAAAAAGAGCAGCCTGCACATATCGAATACGATTTAGTTCGAATCGTAGAAAAGGCGATCCGCACTTTCCATCAGCAGGAAGAGGCAAAAACAGCAGTTCCCTTCCGAACGGATGTGGCCACAGCGCCGGTTTTAGCCGATCCTCTTTCCTTGGAACTTTTAATTTTGAATTTAATCCGAAATGCCGCAGCTGCCAGTAAAGAGTCCGGCAGACCCAAGCTCGGCGTTTCGTTAGAGCCGGCAGGCAAACGCTGGAAGGTCACCGTTTGGAATAACGGTCTGGTCCTAAGCGACGAGCAGTTCACACGATTGGAGCACGCCGCTGAGTCCACCAAGCCTGAAGGCCTGGGATTGGGTCTTTCCATTGTGCGTGAGATCGCCGATATGCACTCGGCGTCGCTGCACTTTGAACGCCTGACAAAAGGCGGCGTACGCGCTGAACTTATGATTGATCGTTTAGCGACCAAAGATCCGGAGAAAAAAATCAATGAATAAAGAACATACCTTGATCCGCCTCGTCGACGACGACGAAAGTTTATTGTTTTCTACCAAGATCCTGCTGGAGGCCCTCGGCTGGAAAGTGGCTGCTTATAACTCTCCGACGGAGTTTTTGGTCCGCGACAACCTCAGTATTCCCGGCTGCGCCGTATTAGATGTGCGCATGCCGCAGATGACCGGGCTTGAAGTGCAGGAAACGCTCATTGAGCGCGGCTTTGCTCATTTCCCGCTGATTTTCCTTTCCGGACACGGCGACATTCAAATGGCAGTGAACGCCATGAGCAAAGGCGCCCTGACCTTCTTGGAAAAGCCTGTCGATCCTGAGCGGCTGAACCAAGAAGTCACCCGTGCAGTAAAGCTGGGCATCAGACGAGCGGAAGAAGCCAACGAATTAAATGCATTAAAGCGCCGCTATCGGCAACTCACCAACCGAGAGAAAGAAGTCCTGTCTCTGGTCGCCGAGGGGCTGACCAATAAAGAAATTGCCGACCGTCTCGAACTCTCTGTGCCTACGATCAAAATGCATCGAAGCCGAGCCTCCGAAAAACTTGCAATGGATTCTGTCGCCGAAATCACGCGTGCGCTCATCCTGCTTAACGAAGCTTCCGCGAAATGATCAGAAGAGAGTTTCTCGCCGGCTTGACGAGTTTGAGCGCTTTAGCTGCGGCTCCCGCCATCTCTTTTGCTCAGGCTCCCATGAACCTCGGACAGCAATGGGATGTCATTATAATCGGCTCCGGCTTAGCGGGTTTGTCTGCCGCTTTATCCGCTTCTGAAAACGGTGCCGATCGCATCCTCGTTATTGAAAAGCTTCCCGTACTCGGCGGCCACTCGCGCTTATCAACCGGCTCCTTCTTAGCCGTTTCCCCGAAGCGGCTTGAACCACTTGGAATCCATACATCGGTAGACGCTGTTCTGGAAGAAATGATGGAAGTCGGAGGCGGACTCGGCAATAAAGATTTAGCTCGGCTTTTGCTCTCTGAGAGTGAGGCGGCCATGGATTGGCTGGAAACGCACGGCCTGGTTTGGAACCCGGAACCTTATGTCGCCGTCGGCTCTCCCTCGGCCTACGCTTTCAGAACGATCCAAGGTTTCACCGGTTCTCACTACATATTCAAACTCAATCAGAGAGCACGCGAACGCGGCGTCCGCTTTTTGTATGACCAGCCGGTCACCGACCTTCTTCAGGATCCGGTTTCCGGCAACGTCAACGGTGTCGTTGTTAAAAGCAAAAACCATGAAGTGATCTACATCCGCGGCAATGCCGTGGTTATTGCAACCGGAGGATATTCGGCAAACAACGCTTTATGCCGCAAATTCAATCCTGAAATCTCGGCGCTTATGCCCTCGACAGCGAATCCCGGAGGAAGATATCTTGACGGAGCTTGGGGCGATGCGTTGGAATTTACCAAGCCCTTCCACGCAGCTACGGTTGATTTGGATAAGATTCAAAGGATTTGCTTTCTTGGCGGTCGCCTAGTCGACTACACCGGCGCAGACATCTATCTGAACAAAAACGGTCTTCGGTTTGTCAATGAAGGGGCGTCTCACGGAGACGTGCTTGCCGAACTCTTGAAGCAGCCTCAAAGAGCAATGTGGGTGATCACTGACTCCCAGTCCAAAAAAGGTTTGTCTCTTGAGAACAAACTCGCCGACGGGGCGGTTAAAAAATTTGATTCTCTTTGTCAGGTCGCTGCCTTCATCGGCTGTCCGGCAGAGACTCTGGAAGAAACCGTTACCAGATACAACGACTTTGTTCTCAAAGGCGTGGACGAGGATTTCGGCAAGAAAGTTATGCTGCAGACCATCAGTTATCCGCCTTTTTACGTCGGCCAGGAAAGAGTGGGCGTTCACTATTGCTGCGGCGGACTCAAGTTCAATGAAAAAGCTCAAGTCTTAAATACCTCCGAAGAACCCATTGCCGGCCTTTACGTTGCCGGTGAGGCCTCAGGCGGTGTTCACGGAAAAGACCGCTTGGGCGGCATCGGCTTAACCGATGCCGTGGTATTCGGCAGAATTGCAGGACGAGAAGCGGCGCTCCTTGAAAGGACGTCCGAGCATGCTGAATTTCAGTACGTTCCGCCGAGAAGCCACAGCATTCAAGAGCTTGATGCTTCTGCGGATTTTGAGCCGACGAGCGATTAAGTACCGTCTCACGGTTTGCTCTAAACTATTACCCAACTTTAATTCTTGGTTGAACTATGAATCCGGACAAGGAAGAACCCGTCTTCGGCGCAGTCGTCGTCGCAGCGGGAGTCGGTTCAAGAATGGGCACCGGCAGCCCGAAACAATATGAACTTATCGGCAGCAAAACGATGCTGGAACGCTCGGTTCAAGTACTCCTCGACGAGCCTCGCATTAAAGAGCTCGTGGTCGTCATTTCACCAGCCGACATAATCGGTCAGAGACTTGTATTTGAAGATCCCCGCGTCCGCATCGCACGTGTAGGAGGACAGACACGGGCCGACAGCGTTAAAAACGGCATCTTGTTTTCTAACCTGAAGTCTTCGGACTGGGTGTTAGTCCATGATGCGGCCCGTCCCTGCCTGCTAACATCCGATGTCACCAAGCTGATGGATTACTGCCAAAGACATCAGGAAAGCGCCATACTTGCCGTTCCGGTCAATGACACTCTTAAAAAAGAAGGCGAAAACGGCACAATCGCCTGCACCGTGAGTCGAGACGGTTTGTGGACTGCTCAGACCCCGCAGTGTTTCCCAGTCGGCGAATTAACCCGCGCCATGAATGAAGCAGGATCGGCCGTCACGGACGAGGCAAGCGCCATGGAATTTGTCGGAAAGCATCCAGCGCTGGTCGAGGGCACTCCGACCAATATTAAAGTCACGCGCCCGATGGACCTCTGGCTCGCACGAGCCATCTTTTTAGCTCGCAAAGAAAAGGAAAATAATGAGTAACTGCAAAATCAGAGTCGGCCAGGGTTATGACGTTCACCGTTTGGTCGAAGGACGTCCGTTGATTTTAGGCGGCGTTCAGATTCCGCATTCTCTAGGCTTGGACGGACACTCCGATGCCGATGTTCTGCTGCATGCCGTCACCGATGCTTTGTTCGGGGCTGCTGCCATGGGCGACATCGGCAGGCACTTTCCGGACACCGACCCGGCTTATAAGGGCGCCGACAGCACCAAATTGCTTTCCGAAGCGCTGAAAAAAGTGTGGGATAAAGGCTGGAAACCGGTGAATGTAGACTGCACAATCATTGCTCAGAAACCGAAACTTGCCCCATTCATGAACCAGATCAATTCTTCTTTGGCTGCTATATTGCAGCTTCCCGTCGACTGCGTGAACGTCAAAGCCAAGACCAACGAAAAGCTCGGCTTTGAGGGAAAAGAAGAAGGGATTGTGGCTCAAGCGGTCATCCTGCTTGAGGCCCGTGCTTAATCAGCCTTTTCGGGCGTTTCCTTGCCTTCGGTAAGTTTTCTGACGACGGAGGCCTTCGGAACCACCGGAATCGTCATCTGAACGCTCAAACCGTTCGGAATATTCTGGGCTAAGCGGACGGAACCTCCGCCGGCCTTAGCGACGCGGTTGACAATAGACAGACCCAATCCTGTCCCTGAGGCATTTCCGCGGGCAGTATCGCCGCGCTCAAACGGACGCAGAACGCGTTCTAAATCGCTTTCCGGAAGACCTTTGCCGTCATCGGCAACAATCAATTCGGCTGCTCCTCGCTTCTTCAAATAGTGAAGCGTAATGGACAGACGGAGAATGCCGTCGGAGCTGCGGCCGTACTTGCCGGCATTGACAATCATGTTTTGAACAGCACGCGCTAAATCCGTCGGATTGGCGCGGACTTCCAAACCGTCTTCAATCGAAGTAAGAAGCTGAATATCAGGCTGTGAGGCTACACGATTGGCGGCAATCACATGCCTGACGGTATCGGAAATATTGACGACTTCAAGTTCGGCCTCGCCCTGTCGGACGTATGCCATGAACTGCTTAACGATGCTTTCCATCTGATCAAGATCGCTGCACATGGCTTCTCGCGTCTCTTCGGAAAGCGGAGCCAATTCAACTTCAAGTCTTAGTCGGGTAATCGGTGTACGAAGGTCGTGGCTGACGCCTGCGAGCAGAAGCTCGCGGTCGCTCGCCAAGCGCTTCAGGTCTGAGACCATCACGTTAAAGCTTTCGTTAACTTCACGGATTTCACTCGGACCGTCGAGAGGCAGCGGCTGCGGGAAAACGCCGCGGCCGAGCTCTCGCGCATACTCACTGAGTTTTGCGAGAGGGTCAATCAAACGGCTGGTTAAAAGTACCGTAAACAGGGCGCAGATGAGCAGCATCCCTGCGAACCAAAACATCCAGTTGGCACCCAATCGAGGGTTTTCGGCCGTTCGTTCTGCTCGGATCCAATATTCGTCCCCATCGATCTCGAAACTGACCCATAAACCGGGAATGCCGTTCAGGCTCTGAGCAAGAATGGTCTTCTTGCCCAAAGACGAACGGACATTATCAAGAATCAGATCGTTGAGACTGTCGCTTTCCAGCGGAACAATACGGTCGTACGGTTCTTTCGGGAGTATCGTCAGGCCCTCACGCTGAGCCAATGCCATGATGAGGTCAAAACGATAACTCGTATCGGCACTGATCAGCGCATAGCGGGTCAGTGTCGTAATTGCGGTAATTCGCAGTGAGGCAGCTTGGGCTCGCGGCGCCTCATTCAAGACAGCCAAGCCGTAGAGCCAAGCGCAGACGCTGGTCAGCACCAGAATAAAGAGCGCTCCGAAAGTTTTCCAAAACAACCCGGAAAAAAACTGCGAACCGAAGCCCTCCTTGCCGGCCTTGTCTGCCATATTGCCTCACTTTCCGATCACAAATTATTTCTTATCCTGAGCGTCGGAAGCGCCGTCAGGAATAAACACGTAGCCTAAGCCCCAAACTGTCTGGAGATAACGAGGTTTGGAAGGATCAGGTTCGATAATTTTACGCAAACGAGAAACCTGAACGTCCAAAGAACGGTCAAAGGCTTCGTATTCGCGGCCGCGGGCCATTTCCATCAGCTTGTCGCGGGAAAGCGGAACTCTCGGATGACGTGCAAATGTCTTGAGAACCGCAAATTCACCGGTTGTAAGCGGAATTTCTTCATCGCCTTTAGAAAGTTTGCGAGTACCCAGATCAAGAGAGAAGTTGCCGAAACGAACGACTTCATCTTCTTTGCTCGGAGCTCCGGGAGGATCAACCGGCTCTCTGCGGCGCAGAATGGCATGCAGACGGGCCAGCAGTTCGCGGGGATTGTAGGGTTTCGGGAGATAATCGTCGGCGCCCAATTCAAGGCCCAAGATTCGATCGATGTCTTCTCCTTTAGCGGTAAGCATCAGGATCGGCGTTGTGTCATTGGAAGCACGGATTCTCTTCAGTATGGAAATTCCGTCTTCGCCCGGCATCATGACGTCCAAAACCACGGCGTCAAAACGTTCTCTTAGCCACAGACGATTCATCTGTTCGGCATTTTCTGCCACAGATACGTGGAAACCGTTATTTGTAAGGAATTGACGAAGCAAATCGCGTAAGCGGCTGTCGTCGTCAACCACGAGGATGCGCGGAGGACGCTTGTTGCTGAGGGCTCCGCCGTCTTTTCTCAATGTCTCTGATTCTTGCATAGCATCTCCTGTCGGAAGATTTACAAATTACATGATGCTACAAAATTTATCCTCTTTTTGGTTTTCTTGCTACATGCCCCTATTCCTTTTGGGCAATAAGTTGAATAGGATTATGAAAATAAAAGAAAGAGGCATTTATTTTGAAAGAGATCCGATATCTACCCGTTGTTTTGCTCTTGCTGCAGCCCGTAGTCGGTTCTGCTCATAATCCGGGACATCCGTCACCGTCAGAAACGACTGCAACTGTCGTGATTGACGCTTCCTCCGCCGAGGAAAACAGCTCTATTCCTCGCCCGCATGCGCCAAACGCAGCTTCTAATCCTAACGTTCCCAAATGTCACTGGGATAAATTGGACGCCGAAGGCCGTGCTTCTGTTTGGCCGACGTTATCGGCCAGGCACCGTGATTACCATTGGCGGCTCATGACCAGTGAAGAGCGCGCCGAGCTTCGGTCTTTCCTTCCGAAGATGGAAAGACGCCGTTTGCGTGAACGTTTTGTGACAAATCATCAGCATGCGCGCGATAACGATCGTCCTTACGTCCTATACAAGCGCCTCTCAAAACAAGAGCTCTGCGAGTTAAGAGAGCAAGTGCGTCAGGCGAACAAACAGCTTGTCCTTTCCAAAATGCTCAAGACGCCCGCCCAGATCGAGTACGAAGATCAGTTCCTTTCAAAACTCGCTGAGATGAACGATTTGAATCATCAGATGGTCATCGTCACGATTCAGGAGTCCGCTATGGAAAGTATGGCGGCTGCCGATCAAAAGGTCACGCCTGCCGCCCAAGAGAGTGCTTCTGCCCGCGTTTCTCCTTAGTCACAGACCGACTAAAATACTCTGCACTATAGGAGTGTTGTATGGCAAGCGCATTACTTTGTCTTGAGTCTTCCGGAAATCTGTGTTCCGTCGCTGTCACCGGTTTCGATCGTGAGGCTTACCTTCAATCCGAGCCCGGACAAAAACACACGAAAGTCATTCTCGGAATGATCCGCGGCTGTCTGACTGCTGCAGGCGGCAGCCGTGAAGGACTTCAGGGAATTGCCTTCGGATCCGGCCCCGGCGCCTTTACCGGACTGCGCGTTGCCTGCGGCTTGGCTCAGGGTTTGGGCTGGGCGCTCAATATCCCGCTCATTCCCGTCAACACCCTGCTCGCGCTCTCCTACATCCATCATGAAACATTGGAAGAAGGCTCCCGCCTTTTGTCCGCGATCGATGCACGTATGCATGAGTGCTACTGCGCTGTCTTCCGTTACGAAAATCATGAATTCAAGGAAGTCACGGCGCCAGCGCTTTGCAAACCATCCGAACTTTTAGCGATCGCAGATGACAACGGCGCCGAATTCCTGTGCGGAAATGCTTTCCGAATCTACGCCGATGAAATCGGAGATCCCGCTCCTAAGAAACTTCTTTCTACGGACGACGTCAACGCTCAAATGATCGTACCGCTCGCCCGAAAATATTTTGAAGAAAATAAAACAGTGGACGCCGCAGAAGCGTCCCCGCTTTACGTTCGAGACCATGTCGCATTGACGATTGAAGAACGCAAAGCAGAAAAATCCCGTTGAGAATCTTTATGGCTGAAAATCTCCTCATCACCCGAATGACTTCGGATGACATCGATGATGTTGTCCTTCTAGAACGCTCTATCTTTTATGATCCGTGGGCTCGAACGTCATTCTCCGGTTCTCTGAAGAAAGACACCTGTCTGGTTCTCAGAAGAGACGGTGAGCTTGAGGGCTATGCGATTTTCAGCAGTATTTTTGACGAAGGCGAACTGCTTCGCATCGCCGTCAATCCGCTGTCTCGCCGTAAAGGTTATGCCACGATGCTCATGAATGAGCTGAGCAAACTCGGCCGCGAACGCAATATCGAGCATTGGTTCCTGGAAGTTCGAGCCGGCAACCTCGGAGCGATTAAACTCTACGAGAAATTCGGATTCATCATGATGGGCCGACGCAAGGGCTACTATCCTGCCCCCAACGGTCGGGAAGACGCCATCACGATGCACGCGTATAGGAAGAAATAAAACGTGCTTGATCAAAGGAAGTCGGAAATATGGAAAGCGCTCGGGATCGGTCCGCAATGGATTGAACGGGATGAGCTAGCCAAAGCTGCCGAAGAAGCTGTAAAGGCCAAGGCGGAGGCCGCGGCTGCTTCTCAGAATTATCAGCCGCAGGCTTCGACGACTCCACCTGCCGCTGCTTCTTTTGTCAATCATGCACCTCAATCTTCTGAGGCCGCCCCGAAACCTGCCGCCAACAATCCGGCAACGACGCCCTCACGCGTCACGTCGATTATTTCAGACCGTAATGCACCTCCGCCAAGAAGCGCACGGCCCGAGCCGGCTGCTAAACCTGCCTATCGCAGTGCCAGCGAAGCCCGCGGCGTTCGACCTGAAGCCTATACGGAAGCGCGTATACACCAGATCGCAACGGCAGATTGGCAAACCTTAAAGCAGCTCGTTCAAGACTGCCGCGCCTGCGAAATCTCTTCAAGCCGCCTGCATCCTGTTTTCGGGCAAGGCAACCCGCCCTGCCGTCTAATGCTGATCGGAGAAGCCCCGGGTGCAGAAGAAGACCGTTTGGGACAGCCCTTTGTCGGTCCGTCCGGCAAATTGCTTGATAAGATCCTTGAGGCAGCAAAGCTGGGCCGCGAGAAGGATTTGTGCATTTTCAACACGCTGAAGTGCCGTCCGCCGCTGAACGCAACGCCGGAAAAAGCCGAAACCATGGCCTGCCGTCCGTTCCTAGAGCGCCAAATCGAACTGATTGATCCGGAAGTCATTGTGGCAATGGGGAAACCCGCCGCGTCCTGGTTCTTCCCTGATCTTAAAACACTCAATCCTTATCGAGGCAAAGTGCACAATTTGACTGTACAAGGCAAGCCCCGGAAGGTCATCGTGACTTATCATCCTTCTTACCTGCTGCGTTCTCCACAGGAAAAGCGCAAGGCATGGCTGGATTGGTGCTTAATACTCGATACTTTGAGTTAACAACAATGAAAGAAACGATATTTGATTCTTTACCCGTTATCGGAAAATCTCTTGCAGAAATAAAACCCTCAGACAAATATCGAGAAAAATGTCCGGCAGGCAGTGCGCTTGCCATGTCCATCGCGCAAAACGCGGTTCAGCTCAAAAAGCAAAACAAGCTGCTGACGGTTATTTGCGCCGACCCAAGTGATGTCATTCGCCTTCAGGACGAAGTCACGTGGTTTGATCCTTCTTTAAAACTTACGGTTTTTCCGGATTGGGAAACCTTGCCTTATGACGTGCTGAGCCCTCACGCCGATCTTGTCGGTGAACGCCTTCAGACACTGTATTTGCTTTTAAATCGTCAAAAACGTCAGGACCCCGTCGACGTCTTAATCGTTTCTGCCAGCACTGCGACCCAGCGTCTTGCACCGAGAAACTATATCGGCTCAACAACCTTCTTCTTCCGCAAGGGCGACCGCATCGATCCAACGGACTTACGTGCTGAATTAGTGGCCAGAGGCTACGAGCATGTTTCTCAAGTGGTCGCACCCGGAGAGTTTGCCAGCCGCGGCGGCTTGCTTGACCTCTTCCCGATGGGCGCGGCCAAGCCTTATCGACTCGACTTTTTTGACGATGAACTCGACGAGATCCGAGTGTTCGATCCGGACAATCAGCGATCCGTAGAAAAAGTTGATGAGATTCGACTGCTTCCTGCCCATGAATTTCCGATGGACAAACAAGCGCGGTCTGCCTTCTGCTCCCGTTGGCGCGAAACCTTTGAAGGTGATCCGAGCAAAGTAACGCTTTACAAAGATATTGAAAACGGCATTGCCGCCCCCGGCGTAGAAAACTACCTGCCGCTCTTCTTTGACGAAACGGAAACACTCTTCGATTACATCGGCTCGGACGCCTCTCTGATTCTTTTGGACGACGTCAACAGCGCCATCGAACATTTCGACAAAGAAACCGAACAGCGCGCTAAGTTCCTTCGCGCTGACGGTGAACGTCCGATTTTAGATTTCAAACGCCTTTATCTGAGTGCGCCTCAATTTTTTGAACTTGCCGGCAACTATGCTCGCCTGTCGCTAACCGATAAAGAAAATGCAACACCGAACTTCCCTTCGGTTGCCATCGAGCGCAGAAAAGATGATCCCCTCGAAGGGCTTAAGGCCTACAAGGATCTTTGCTCGGCCCGAGGCCGCAAACTCTTAGTCATGGCGAATTCCGCCGGCCGCCTGGAAACAATTTCAGACGTCTTTAAAGAGAACGGACTGAAAGCGCCTTTGGTGCCGGGATTTGAGAAGTTCTTAGAGAGCGGAGATAACTTTGCGCTTTGCTATGGTCCGCTTTACGACGGAATGGAACTGGGGAACCCGCCGATTTCCATTCTGACGGAGACAGAACTTTATTCGAACTCCGATCGTCCGGTGAGACGCCGTCGCCGCAGAACCGAGCGAGAAAGCAACATCGAGATGATGATTCGCGACCTCTCCGAACTTAAAGTCGGAGATCCGGTCGTCCATTTGGATCATGGTGTCGGCCGCTATCGCGGTCTGACTTCAATGAGCACGCCGGACGGAGAAGCAGAATTCCTGCAGATTGACTACGCCAAAGACGCCAAACTTTATGTTCCAGTTGCTCAGCTGCATTTGATCTCCCGCTATTCCGGCGCCGATCCAGAAACCGCTCCTCTGCACTCCTTGGGCAAGGGCGATTGGGAAAAAGCACGCAAGAAAGCCGCCCTTCAGGTACGCGATACAGCAGCAGAACTCCTGAATATTTATGCCCTGCGTCAATCCCGCAAGGGCTACGCTTTCAAATTCAGTCTGGCTGATTACGAAGCGTTCTCCGAAGCCTTCGCTTTTGAAGAAACGGAAGACCAGCTCGCCGCTATTAACGCCGTTTACCGCGACATGATCTCGGACAAACCGATGGACCGTTTGGTCTGCGGCGACGTTGGCTTTGGTAAGACCGAAGTTGCTCTTCGCGCCGCGTTTATGGCTGTCATGGGTGGAAAACAAGTCGCAGTTCTTTGCCCGACAACGCTGCTGGCCGAACAGCATGCTCAGACTTTCCGAGATCGTTTTGCCAACTGGCCGGTGAGAATTGCCGAGCTATCCCGATTCCGTTCTTCAAAGGAAGTGAACGCATCGATCGAAGGCATCAAAAACGGCACGATCGACATCGTCGTCGGTACGCACAAACTGCTCTCCGATAAAGTTCAGTTCAAAGACCTCGGACTCGTTGTGATTGACGAGGAACATCGGTTCGGTGTTCGTCAGAAAGAACAGCTCAAATCCCTTCGATCTGAAGTCGACATCCTGACGCTGACCGCTACCCCGATTCCTCGAACCCTATCGATGTCTTTGGAAGGCATTCGTGATTTCTCCGTTATCGCAACTGCGCCGCAAAAACGTTTGGCCATCAAGACCTTTGTTCAGCGTGAAAGCGACTCTCTGATTCGAGAAGCCGTGCTGCGTGAGTTAAAGCGCGGCGGTCAGGTTTACTTCCTTCATAACGAAGTCGAAACCATTGAAAACGCCCGCATGCGTCTCGAGCAGCTTCTTCCGGAAGCCCGTATCGGCGTTGCACATGGTCAAATGAACGAGCGGGAACTTGAACGCGTCATGCGTGACTTCTATGCTCAGCGCACCAACGTGCTGCTTTGCACAACGATTATCGAAACCGGCATCGACATTCCGAACGCCAACACGATCATCATGCATCGTGCCGACAAATTCGGCTTGGCTCAGCTCCATCAGCTGCGCGGCCGCGTGGGACGCTCCCACCACCAGGCTTATGCGTATTTACTGACGCCGGGCGAGGGTGCGATGACCAAAAACGCCGAGAAGCGACTTGAAGCTATTAAAGAAATGGAAGAACTCGGAAGCGGTTTCTATTTGGCTATGCATGACTTAGAGATCAGAGGTGCGGGTGAAGTCTTGGGCGAACATCAATCCGGCTCGATGACCGGCGTAGGTTTCGACCTCTACACCCAAATGCTCGATTCCGCTGTCACAGCCTTAAAAGAAGGCCGCGAACCTGATCTGCTTCAGCCGCTGGAAGCCACGACAGACATCAATCTGCATGCGCCTGCCCTGCTTCGTTCGGACTACGTTCCCGATGTTCATAACCGCCTGACGTTCTACAAACGCCTCGCGCAAGTGAAGAACAAAGAAGACCTTTACCAGATTCAGGAAGAAATTGCCGACCGTTACGGCAAGCTGACTCAGGAAGCCAAGAATCTGATTCTTACGCACCGTATTCGTGTGGAAGCCAAGCCTTTAGGTGTCTTGAAGATCGACGCAGGTGAAGACTCCATTATCTTTACCTTTAAAGATAAACCCTCGTTTGACCCCGGAAAGTTCTTCCGCATGCTTCAAGCAAACCGAAATATGCGCATGCTCGGGCCGAATCGGTTACGATTAGAAACTTACAGTGATACCGCCGAGAAAAGGGGCGACAATATCTTACGAATCCTCAAGGAGCTCAAGTGAGTCACGATTTAGTTCTTCAAACCAAGATCGGACGCGAAGAAACTTTAGAAAAGTTTCTCCACACCATCGGCAAAAAAGGCACGATCAAAGATCCCTGTGCGGTTCGCCTGCGCCGTGTCAACCGAGAGGAATTCGAAGCTCGTTGGGCTCAGAAGGCAAGAGCTCTGCAAATTGATGCAAACTGGATCGAGCCGGGATTAAAGCTGAAGAATTTCAAGCTTTTTGCGACCGACATGGATTCCACTTTCCTAAACTTGGAAACGCTCGATGAAATGGCATCTTTCGTCGGCAAAGGTGAAGAAGTCGCTCACATCACCGAACTTGCGATGCAGGGCAAAATCAGAAATTACGCAGAAAGTCTGACTGCTCGCGTAAAACTGATGGCAGGTGCCGACGCCTCTATCGTGGATCGGCTCATCGACCGTCACATCAAGCCCAACCCCGGGGCCGAAAAGCTGGTTGCTGCCTTCAAAGAAGCCGGAATTCCGATGCTGCTTGTCTCGGGCGGTTTTAGCTGCGTCACAGAAGTTGTTAAGGAGCGCTACGGGTTCACGCACGTGATCAGCAACGAACTGGAAATTGTTGACGGCAAATTGACCGGTCGTGTCACGGGGCCATTCGGAACTCCGATTATCGACGGACGCGGCAAGATTTCTTATGTTTCAGCTTATGCTCTGCAGCATGGAATCGAGCTCTCCGAGCTCATTACCATGGGCGACGGATCCAACGACATTCCCATGCTTGAAGCTGCCGGACTTTCTATTGCATGGCACGCCAAGCCAAAGGTCAGACCACACGCTAAACAAGCTTTTGATTTTGCTCCTTTATCCGGAGTCCTCGCTTTGTTTGACTGATCAAAGCAGCTCGACAAGACTTTCGATACTACTTACACGCCTGCTCAGGGCGTGTAATTTTTTTTAATCACAGCGGCCGTTAAGACTCATATGCGGCTTTCCGCCTCCACTTTCTGTGATCTCATGAGCTCACTTTGAGAATCAACATACTCATAGTGCGTTGAAAATTTGTCCACTCCTGTCCCGAAGCTTTAGGCTGAGACTAATACATTTAAGGAGACACCAATGGTTAGGAAAGTATTATCTGCAGTCGCTTTGGCTTCTGTCGTTGCCGCCACTCCGGCTATGGCTCAGACAGGCGGGTTCACCGGTCCCGGCGCCACTCAGGAAGGCACAGTGGCTCAGCTCAAAACGCTTCCCGATGACGCTCACATGATCTTGAAAGGCAACATCGTGCGTAACGTTCAAGGCGACAAGTACGAATTCAAAGATGCCACCGGTACCGTCGAACTTGAAATCGACCGCAAATATTGGAACGGTCAGAACGTCAAGCCCGAAAATACCGTCAAGTTAGTCGTCGAAGTCGACAAAGACCTTCTCAAGACCGAATACGAAGTCGATGCTCCGGTTGAAGTCCTGAAGTAATCCGACTGCAGATGTTTTATAAGAGTCCTCTTGCCGTAAGGCAGGAGGATTTTTTGTCTGTGCAAAATTCTTGATTTGAAAAACTTCCAGCCTCGTCTAATTAGGTTTTTCCCTTATCACCCAAAAATCACACGAATACTCGTGAGATTTTTATATCAATAATTTTTCATGTATCCATTTTAATAGATAAATTTCTTATTGTTCCTGCCTATTCATCTTCCGTAGATTTGTTGTCCGTGCACTTTTTGAACGGTTATTCATGCAGAAACACTCTCATTAAAACTTGCAAAGACGCCTAGACTTGAAATATCTCAACCTCTAAAGGAGATCTCAAATGACACTCCGTGTCACACCTTGGGGAAAGGATAATTTCAAGGCGACCAGTGGAGAAGCCGAAGCCAAAGATTGGGCCTATTGGCAAAATCGTATGAATCGTGCATCTCTGGTGATGCTGGCAGAAGAAGGAATCATCAGTCCCGACATCGCCTCTCGAATAGCTGCCGCCCAAAAACATGCAGAAGATATTCAGAACCAACCCGGTGTCCCGCGGCTCACGGACATCATGCCGTTAGAAAAAATGCTGATCGAATCCTGCGGTGAGGAAGCTACGCTTATTCACACAGGAAGAAGCCGCCAAGATATGTTCACGACATTGAACGAGGCACGTCTGCGCTTAGCAGTTTTGGATTTTTATGAAGCTCTGAACAAACTTCGGACGAGACTTCTATCGATTGCTCGTGAAAATATTGAAACCTATATTCCGGCTTACACCAACGGCGTTCAGGCAATGCCGATCACCTTGGCTTTCTACCTTTGGGGCTTTTTGGAGTCCTTCCAAAGAGACTCCGACCGAATCATTGAAAGCTACAAACGCATCAATCAATCTGCACTCGGCGTTGCGGTGCTCGCCTGCTCAAGCTGGCCGTTGAATCGTGAACGCCTAGCTGAATTACTGGGTTTTGAGAAGCCTATTACAAACGGCTTGGATGCCGCCCAAATCAGCCTCTTTGACATTCCCTTAGAAGCTGCTTCAAACTCCGCTAATGTGGCTATCCGAATCGGCACACTCGTTCAAGACCTCGCGCAGCAATACTCCCAAACGCGGCCTTGGCTACTTTTAGAATCCGGCGCCGCCTACAGTTCTTCTGCAATGCCGCAGAAACGCAATCCCGGCATTCTCAACAAGACTCGCGGAACGGCAAGCGACGTTGTCGGCGCTATGCAGACGTCTTTTTTAAGAGCTCACAACCTTCAACTCGGCATGTATGACAACAAAGAAAGCGTGCTGGAAGACTGCTCGGGCGTCTTTGTTAAAGGCGTCGAAATGCTTCAGCTGATGGAACAGGCCTTCTCTTTGCTTAAGGTCAATCCTGCCCGCAGCCTCGAAGAACTCAACAGCGACTGGACTACCACGATGGCCCTCGCAGAAGCCCTGCAGAGACAATTCGGAATTCCTTTCCGTATCGGCCACACCTTCGCAAGCCAAATCGTGACATATGCCAGAGCACGAGACCTTCATCCGGATAACTTCCCGTTTGAAGCAGCAAAAGAAATCTTCGGCAATGTCACCGAGCAGCTTGAAGGCAAACGACTTCCGTTTGAACTTACACAAGAAGAATTCCGCACGGTTCTATCTCCGGAACATGCCGTCCATTCGGATGTCGGAGCCGGCTCTCCCGCTCCGGCAAATGTTCGGAGAGGATTAGACGAAATCGCCATACGGTTGGAAGAAGATGCACAGCGTCTCCGTGCATGGCGGGCTGCCTTAGCAGACAGCGATAAAGTGCTCGACGAAGCGTTCGAAAAACTTCTCAATAACAAATCTCAGGAGTAATTATCATGATCTGGATTGGATTAGCAATCGTCGTCGTTACCTTCTATTTGATTTACAAAAATTACGAAGCGCGTTTAGTTCTGGCTTTATCGGGCCTGGTGATGGCCTTCATCGGCCAGGTCGTTGTGGGCACAAACGGCGGAGTCTCCGCAGCCGTTGATGCTTTCGTTAAGCAATTAGTCAACGGAGGCCTGGTTCCGACCATCGTTACCGTGATGGGTTTCGGTTATGTCATGACTTTTACAAAATGTTCTGACCACTTGGTGAACCTTTTGGTTAAACCGTTGGCCCGTGTTCCGGTCATCGTCATTCCCGGCGCCGTCATCATTACCTGGCTGCTGAACATCGTACTTCCTTCCGCTGCTGGTATCGCCGCGGCCGTCGGTGTTCTGCTGATTCCGGCTTTAATCGCCCTGAAAGTGCGTCCTGTGATGGCCGCTGCCGCAGTTTTCATCGGAACTTGGGGTTCGGTTGTCAGCCCGGGCTTGATGTTCAACCCGCAGATTGCCGATATAGCCTTCAAAGCTAAAGAAATTCCGGCCCCAGATGCAATGATCGTGATCATGCAGGAAGCTCTGCCCTGCGCCATCGGCGCACTGGTCGCTGCCATCTGCCTGACGATTATCTGCATTGTCTTGAAAGAAGGCGTCGGTTCAACGGAAATCGTCAAAGAATTGCCTGATGGTGAAGAAATTCAAAAGAATTTCAAAGTCAACCCGATCAAAGCCATCATTCCGATTATTCCGCTTGCTCTGCTGGTTCTCGCTTCCAAGCAGGTCGGCGTTCTCCCGACAAAAGCCTTCTCGGTTCCCGTCTGCATGCTGATCGGTACGGCCATCGGTCTGATCGTCGCATTATTCAACAAACAGAAGATCGGCGAAGCTTCCAAGAAGTTCTGCCGCGGTGCCGGTGACGGTTTCTGCGATGTCGTCATCTTGATTGCTGCAGCCGCCATGTTTGCTTCCGGCATGAAAGCCATCGGCTTAACCGGTGCTCTCGTAGACGCGATGAAAGGTTCTCAGTCTGTCGCTATGTTCGCAGCCGCTGCAGGTCCCTTCGTAATGGCCGCTATTTCCGGTTCCGGCAACGCAGCTGCCTTAGCCTTCAACCAGGCGATTACACCGAATGCCGCTGACTTTGGCCTGACCATTGTCCAATTAGGTGCCGTTGCTCAGATCGCTGCAGGTTTAGGTCGTTCTATGTCTCCGGTTGCCGGCGGCGTCATTATTTTGGCAGGTATCGCAGGCGTCAACCCGATGGAGGTTGTTAAACGCACAGCCATCCCTGCGATCGTCGCTTTGATTGTTGTTACGCTATTGATGTTCGCAATGAGCTAATGGCTTTTTAGCTTTAATTGATTTTCAAAGCTGCCTGGAAGACAAAGCCAAGCAGCTTATTTTTTGCCGTTTGAAAATCTTCAATAATGCAGATGCCTTTTCAAGATTCCTAAAATTAGTGCCGGGACTACTTCGCGGATTTTCCAGACGGTGGATTTCGGCAGCAGATCGGTTCACTTTTCTCGTCGTACCGGACCGCACCTGACTATTGGCTTTTTTTTTGCTTAAAGTCTCATCTAAATCAGCATATTGAGCATTGAGTTCAGAGACGGCTTTTCAAAAATCAGGATTTTCCATCCATTTTGTAACCATCTGATCATGAGTCATTAGAGGTTCTTCACGCATTTGTGGCCTCCTATTTCTTTCCTGTAACTGCTTTTTTTTGTTAAACACAAGTTCGTATTTCAGAGAAATATCTCCGTTTTTTTTCATTAGATGATGAAAGAAAATTTCTCCTGCAGGCGTCTCTTTTGTTCACCTTCGATCTCTCTTCTTCTTCGAACGTAGAAATCAATGAACATCTGCACTCGTTTCAATTTTGAGGCAGCCAGCGTAGATCCGATGTAATTATCGAGGTTCGGAATCTGCCAGCCGTTGAGGATGGGTACTAACTGCCCGTTCATCACTTCTTCATAGCAATGATGCAACGGCATGTCGAGCACAATGCCGCAGCCTTCTACCGCTGCTGTTTTTGCCAACAAAATATTGTTGAAGCGAATCATCGAGTTCCAGCGGAAAGTCTGTTGGCGTCCGTTTTTCACCAAAACTTCCGAGTGCGGTCTGACTCGTCCCGTATAAACCACGCCGGCATGATTGGATAGCTCTGCCGGATCCTCAGGGTAGCCGGCCTTCTCTAGATATTTAGGCGAAGCACAGGGAATAAATAAAGAACGGGTCACCCAGTTTTCTACGAGGTTAGCGTCGTTAACGGGGCCGTAATACAGCATCAAATCACATTCTCCGCCCATGAACGCCTTAGGATTATCGTCACCGATGACAGCAAAAGTGTCCTGAGGATGCAGCTGCTGAAATTCTGCGATCAGAGGTACAACCTGAGTCTGGAGAAATCCAGGCATCGCTCCGAAACGAATGCTGCCAGCGTCACCTTCTCCGAGCTCTGAAGTCTTCTCGAGCGCACGACGGACCATCGTGATATGCGGTTCAATTTTTGACCGAAGTTCTAGTGCAGCTTGTGTCGAATTCAAGCGTTTTCCTCGGCGTTCCAAAAGTTGTATACCCAATTCCTCTTCCAGTCCGGAAACCATTCGAGATAACTGAGAACGCTGAAGATTTTCAATGTCGGCAACTCGAGTGATAGATCCTTCGTCCATGATTTTGAACAAAAGTTCCCATCGACCGAGATGGAACGCTTTCGATTGACCGGTTATCATTTTTAATCCTTGCTTTGGAGGTAGGCAAACGGCTCTTCGTTTTTCTAGCCTACCAAAGATTGTAAGAAGTCCGTGCAAATTAAGCACGAAAGAAATGCTTTCCTTTGCAATTTGCGCGAAGTTTTCGCAAAAAACAGTGAGACTTCTCTTTTGAGCGATGAAGTCTTGGCTCAGAGCGGGATCTTGCTTCGTCATGTTCAATACGCATAGCATTTTGAACCTTAAAGCATTCAAGTATTCGACTAAAACTCGAGTTTGATTTCACTCTAATTGGAAGCTTTTATAGTCAAAAGTTATCAAAAGCCACCGCCATTGATGTTTGAGAGGTTATCGGCCATACCTTAGTCAGGTCCCGATTTCTTACAAATCCGAACAAACATGTGGCGGGGCAGTTACAATCCTGCTATTCATGCGCTTTTGAATTCTAGAATTCGATGAACAAACCTATTCAATTAGCTCTTGCCGCTCTCGCGCTTTGCGCTGCCCAGCAATGCAGTGCTGCGTTGCCACTGAGCTTCCCCGTCGCGCGCGATTGGCTCTATGAACGAAGCGACAAACTCAAGGCCAGCGAAGAGCAAGTCCAAAGCAAACGTGAAACTCAAAAATCTTTGGAAACCCTCGGCGGTCCGACGGTGACTTTGCAGGCCATGCAAATCGCCGGACAAAAGAAGATCGATATCGATAAGTCGATTCCCAACCCATTAGCTGGCACGCTGCCGATTCAGCTCCCCGGTTCTTTTTCCGTCGGACTGCACGAAAAAATGTCGTTAAACGGCCCGCGCGTGGCTGCCACTGCGACTTGGCCGATTTATACCGGCGGAAAGATTTCTGCCATGCAGGATGCAAGTAAATACGCCGTCGATGAGGCGGTCGCTCAAAAGCGTGCTGACAGCGAAGATCTGGATGCGCAGCTTGCCGGCTACTACTTCGGAACACAGCTGGCACTCTCTGTAGAAAAACTTCAAAAGGACATGCTGCACCATCAGGATCGTGAACTTGCAAAAGCGAAGAAATTCGAAAAGCAGGGAATGATCAGCAAGATCGAACGAATGTCCGTTCAGGTCCAGCGCGACAACAGAAACCGCGAATACCTCAAAGCCAAAGACAACGCTAAAGTCGCCCGCCTCCAGCTTGCGCGCCTGCTGCGCGACGAAGAGTTCGGAAAACTAACGACGCCGCTTTTCGTCTTGAATCGTCCGCTTGAACCGCTCAAGTACTGGGTTGATACGGCTTTGGCTTCAAACCCGCAGATTGCAGTCATTCAGGCTAAAGCCGATCAAGCTCAGCAAGGTGTCAAAGCTTCTAAGGGCGCTTGGATGCCCCAGGTGTTTGCCTTCGGCACCTACAACTTTATTAAGCATTACCAGACGCTTGTCGAACCGAACTGGATCGGCGGTGTCGGTGTCAACATTACGCTCTGGGATGCCAAGGACAGAAGAGCCAGCATCCGAAGTGCCGAAGCCACAGTACGACAGGCGGAAGCCGGAAAAGCCGAAGCCGTCAACCAAGTCAGAACCGGTGTGGAAGTCGCATGGTTAAGGACTCAGAACGCCATTGACCAGTACAAATTAAGCGCTTCAACCGTGAAGCTTGCCGCAGAAAACTTGAAACTAAAATCCAAGAGCTTCGATGAAGGCCTGGCTACTGCACTTGATGTCAATGAGGCGCGCAACCAGCTGTTCGCCGCTGAAGTCGGCCGCCGCGTTGCTGCCTTTGATTTCGTATCGAACTACGCCATGCTGCATGCCATCGCCGGCCAGATGAGCGAATTTATGAATGCAGTCAATAAGCACGAAGTGATTGTGGAAAATTAATCATGGAAGAAAACAATAAACCTCTTCAACCGCAGACGACTCCGACTCCTCAACAACAAGAAGTCAAGGCTCCGAAAATCAGTGTCATCCTGATGCTGATCTTTGTATTAGGCCTGACCGTCTTTATTGTCTGGGGCATCTATAAAGCCGCCTTCCCGCCGGCTCCGCCGCTTCAGGGTCAAATGGAGTCGCGCACCATCAGCGTGGCATCTAAAGTCCCCGGTCGAGTTCACAAGGTTTTGGTCTCTGAAGGCGATTTTGTGAAAGCAGACCAGCCGGTGGCTTTGATGAGCCTTCCTGAACTCGAAGCCAAACTCCAGCAGGTTCAGGCCCAGGAACGTGCCGCCCAAGCGAAACAGAGCTTGGTTGATGAAGGCGCCCGTCCCCAGGAAAAACAAGCCGCGCGTGCCCAATGGGAACGCGCTCAGGCTGCAGCAGCTTTAGCACTTAAGACATACAACCGAATTTCTGCGCTTTACAGAGACGGGTTAGTGTCGAAACAAAAATTCGATGAAGTTCAGACTCAGTGGATTGCTGCAAACCAACAGGCCGATGCCGCCAAACAGATGTACGACATTGCCGAAATCGGCGCCCGTAAACAGGAAAAATCTGCCGCCCTTGATTTAGCCGCTGAAGCCAAAGCAGGCGTGAAACAGGTTGAATCCTTGACCGTTGACAAGACGCTCAACGCTCCGCTGGACGCTCAAGTCGACAAAGTCATTCTGGTTGAAGGCGAAATCGCTGCCGCCGGTTTCCCGGTTGTCACATTGGTTGACTTAAACGATCAGTGGGCTTCTTTCAATATCCGCGAAGAAAACATGCCCGGCATCGAGCTCGGCAAAGTTTTCCATGCCTACGTTCCGGCCCTCGGAAACAAGAAGATCGACTACAAGGTCTATTACATTAGCCCGAGAGCCAATTACGCCACCTGGCGAAGCACGCGTATGGATTCCGGCTACGACATGAAGACTTTTGAAGTCAGAGCACGTCCCGTTGAGAAAGTCGCGAACCTTCGTCCGGGCATGAGTGTTTTAGTGGACGGTTTTAAAAATTAGGATCCGATAATGCTTTCCCCGATAGGTTGGTTAAACGCAGCCGCAGCCGTCTCGGCTCGAGAGATTCGGCGGCTCTTGCGCACACCGCAGGAAATTATTTTCTGCGGATTCCTGCCGTTATTCTGGGTAATGGTTGTCTGGCTCTTGCTGGGCAACGGTATCGTGACGCAGGTGCCGATAGGAATCGTTGATAACGACCATTCTCAGATCAGTCGGGATGTCATTACTAAGATTGAAGCAACCCGCTCCGTGGGCCTCGTTCCGTTTGTCTCTCATTCGGAGGCGGATCAGGCTTTAAGAAACGGTACGATTTACGGATTTGTCGAGATTCCGTTTGAATACGCCCGCGACGTGACAAAGGGCACCGGCGCTCCGATGGTGTTGTATTTAGATGAAAACCGTTACGCTGTTGCCGGTACCATTCAAGCAGATCTGACCAATGTCGCGACCGCCATTTCTCAGGAGCGGATGATTAAGACATCCATGCTGACGGCCAGCGGCGTCAAAGGCGCCGAGAGATTAGTAACCGGGTTGCATTCGGACTTCTATGCTCTCGGCAACATGCAGTTCAGCTTCCTGGCTTTCTTGGGGAGCAACCTGCTTCCCGGCGTCATCATGCTCGCTGCTATTCTGTCGTTTGTCACTTCGATCGTTCGAGAAAACTATCAGTTCCGCATTAACGATTGGTTTGATACCGCCCAGGGAAGCGTGACTGCCGCATTGTTCGGCAAACTGCTGCCGCACTTTTTCTTTTATTGCTTAGTAGTTGCTGCCTACATCGCTTTATTTGCCGGCTTCGGGGGCTTTGCTCCGGCCGGCTCGCTTTTTATCTGGTTTATTTGCGGCGCAGCCTGCTTAATCGTTATGGCCTGCTCCGGCATTCTGATTGTCGGTATCGCACCCAATTGGCGTTTTGCTTTAGTGGTGACTTCCGGCTATGCCGCCCCTGCCCTTCCCTTTACAGGATTTTCGATGCCGCTGGACTCTATGAGCGAGATGGCTAGAATGTTTTGTAAGTGCCTGCCGCTGACGTGGTTCATACAAGGACAGACTCAGCAGTGGACACTGGGCGCAAAAATTTGGGAAATGGGATCGACTTTTACAGCCTTTGCACTTTTGGCGCTTATCCCGCTTGTTGTCGGTCTGCCGATCTTTAGATGGAAATACCGCAAGTTTGCCAAACAGGAAAAGATTTTGGAGACTAAGCATGAGCTGTAAATTCCCCTCCTTGCTGAAATGCTTTCTTTTCACCTTGAAGCAAGCGACCACTAACCTTGCCTGCGCTCCCTTCTTCTGCTTCGCAGTATTTTTCTATTCTTTCTATTACTGCTGGCCATACATGGAGCAGCTGCCCGACCATTTGAATGTCGTGGCCGTTGACCAGGACAACTCTGCGCTGTCCAGACGCCTCACTCAGGCCATGCGGGCCTCTCCAAATCTGCAGGTCACTCAGCAGACGACGAGTCTCCCGGAAGCACAGAATTTGATGCGCAAGGGCGGCATCAGTGCAATTCTGATCATTCCGCCTAATTTTGAAACGCATACGCTCACCAACGTTCCGACCGCTTTAGTCCTCGTCACAAACGGCGCTTTCATTGTTAAGAGTCGAGGCTCGATGAGCGGTGTCGGCGGTCCGCTTCAGAAGATTGTAGCGGCGTCCATCAGTGCTCATCTGGTTGAACATGGGGTCCCTTTGTCCGAGATCGCGCGAGCCGCCAATAATCCGCCCTCGATGATCGTGGAAAGCATGTTTAATACGGTCAACGGATATCTGAACTTCACGGTTCCGATCGTCTTCATGATCATTTTCCAGACGATTTTCGTCTGCGGCATCGGCATGCTGATGAACGATTGGTTCTGGAAGAGAAAATATCCGTTCCCGCTGGCGCTTGGCGCCCGCCATCCGATGTACTTCCTTGCGATGTACGCACCGTTTTTCTTCCTGAGTCTTTTCTGGATCTTATTCATTGAGGGGCAGTCCTTCTCTTTCCATGGTGTGAATTCGTTTAAGAACGTTCCCGGAACCATCGTGGTCTCGATGATTTATGCTTTTGCGATTACGTCTTTGGGCATGCTGATAGCAACGCTGCTCAAGCGTTACCGTTTTGTGGTTCAGATAGTTGTGCCGTCTTCCATTCCGTTTGTCTTTATTTCGGGCAACCTCTACCCGTGGCAGAACATCCCGTGGCCTCTGCAGGCTTTCGGGTGGCTGTCACCGACGACGGCGGGTTCCGTTGCCATGCTTCGTGTTTCCCAGGCCGGCGCCACGCTGTCAGGTGTTGCATTCCCGTATTTAACTCACCTATTGCTTTTGGGCGCGGCATTTCTCACAGCTGCCTACATTCTGATTTACAAGACCCAGAATGATCCGCAGTCACTTGCTGAGATGGAAGATCTCAGGAAAGGCATTGTGGACGAAAAACTTGCCCCTGAGCTCACCCCTAAGCAGGAAAAAGAACTCACCGGAAAGGCGGTTTAGTCAACGCATATCGTCATCAAGCCGGAATCTAAAGTTCCGGCTTGACCGCTTTAAACGTCACGCCGAGTTTTTCTAATTTGCTCCGAAGTGTATTGGGATGCATATCCGTAAGCGCCGCGGCTCCGTCGGCGCCGGAAATTTTCCCTTTGGTCGCTTTCAATACGGCTTCAAAGTAATGCTTCTGCATCATCTCAAAGCTTTCAAGCTTAATTTGCTCGGGAGAAGCCGCCTGCACTACAGGTCCGGACCAACCGGTTTCTCCTTCAAAAACAATCTGAATATTCTGGTAGTCAGAAGAAGTCAGAACGGAACGCTCTAAGGTATTTTCCAGCTCTCGAACGTTACCGGGCCACTTGTACTTTTGCATCTGCTCAACAGACTTCTGAGACAAGGAAAGGGGCTGAGAAATACCGTATTTGCTTCGCAGCCGATTCAGGAAAAAGTCGGTCAGCGGAAAAAGATCTTCCTGTCTTTCTCTGAGCGGAGGAATCCGCAGAGGAAAGAGATTCAGACGATAAAGCAGGTCATTTCTAAATCGGCCTTCTTCAGCCATCTGCTTTAAGTCCCTGTGCGTTGCCGCAACCAAACGAAAGTCAACAGGAATCGAATGCATACCGCCGATTCTTGTCACGATCTTTTGCTGCAGAACCCGAAGAAGACGAACCTGCGCTGCCAAAGACAGTTCTCCGATTTCGTCCAAAAACAGCGTTCCTCCTGAAGCCCGCTCAAAGACCCCTTTCTTCTGTATCTTGGCATCGGTAAAGGCACCTTTTTCATGTCCGAAAAATTCATCGTCTATTAAAGTTTCAGGGATGGCGCCGCAGTTTAACTTCACGAACGGACCCGTTCCTCGATTAGAGAGCTCCTGAATTAGGTTCACGACGACTTCCTTACCGCAGCCCGTTTCTCCTAAAACCAAAATCGGAACCTCGGTTGAACTCACCTTTTCTATTTTTTCAGTGATTTCTTTCAAGCTCGGCGTCCGTGCCGAAAACCGATTCACTAAAGCCATACGGCTCCCTCTGACGGAGTCCTTAAGTCCGTCGTTTTCCTGAATTAAATCCAGATTGTTTGCCAAGAGAACAGAATTCAAGGCATTCGAAGTCATTAAGGAAAACGAATCGTGAAGGGACTTTAAAAGAATACGCTGCGCTTCGTTGAATTGGTCATACCGGCGGCTGTAAAAACAAACCACACCTAAGTGCCGCTCCTCTTTATCCATCGAAAGCATCAAATACGATTTAACCTCCGGAAGGCACTCGGAAAGCACCTGTTGAGTAAACCTGTCTTGAGAGATGTCAGGACAGTTCAAAACCTTATCGGTGATTTTGAGCGGCCGCAGCTATTTAGGCGGAACAAGGGAACCGAGCGTTGACGAAACACCGTCCCGACGGCAATGAGCAACAAAAACGATCCGGTGTTTCTGGGTATCAAAGATATTTACGAATGCTCCGTCTGCATCAAGAAATCCTTGAAGCACTTCAAAAACACGGGACAAGGATTCCTCTGCATTAATAGAGGAGTTGATCGCTAAGATTGCCGGGAGCTGGAGGTCTTTATTCACGATATTTAGTAACTCACGATATTTCATATTATTTTAACTCACGAAATATCGTTAATAATCTTTACGTATTAATGCGTAAATTAATATTGCCTTAAATTTCAACTAGTTAAAAATTTTTAAAAAGTTGGCACGGTCTTTGCGATGAGATTAATCAAAAGCAATTCACTCACTTACATCCATTGGAGAAAATATGAAGACCACACCTTCTCGCCGTTCTTTCCTGAAATTAGCGGCAGCCTGCACAGCTCCGGCTTTTGGAAGTCTCGCATTCGCAGCTCCTCAAACCAAACAAAAATTTGACAAAGTTGCTGACGTCATCGTCATCGGCAGCGGATTTGCCGGTCTGGCCGCAGCTCTGGAAGCCAAAGAAAAAGGCGCCTCCGTCATGCTGCTCGAAAAAATGCCGGCTTACGGCGGCAACTCTGCCATTAACGGCGGTGCTTTCGCAGTCGCAGGTTCTCCTCTCCAGGAAAAAGAAGGCATCAAGGATTCTCCTGAACTGATGCTCCAGGACATGATTAAGTCCGGCCGCGGTTTAAGCCACGTCGACCTTTTGAAGAATATCGTCTACGGTACTCGCCCAGCTTTTGACTTCACCGTGAAGTACGGCGTGAAGTACAAACCTTTCGTTCAGCATTTCGGCGGCCACAGCGTTCCCCGTATTATGCAGACTATTGAAAGTACCGGCGGCGGCATCACTCGTCCTCTGGTTGAAGCAGCCAAGAAACTCGGTGTTGATATGCACTTAGGCTGCGCTGTCACAGACCTCATTCTCAATGACGAAGGCCGTGTTATCGGTGTCAAGGTTCTTGAACGCCACGATTACCGCAAAGAAAATTCAGGTGTTCCTCAGGCTTACGGCGCCAGAAAAGGCGTTGTCGCAGCAACCGGCGGTTTCTCTCAGAATGTCGCCTTCCGTATGCAGCAGGATCCGACACTCGGACCGAACCTTGAATCCACCAACCATCCCGGCGCCACCGGCGAAGTTCTTCAGAATATGCTGGCCATCGGTGCTCTACCGATCCAGCTCGACCAGATTCAGCTCGGACCTTGGTCTTCTCCTGACGAACGCGGTTTCGGCTTAGTTTCTCAGTTCAACACGATTGCCGGTTTCCCGAAAGGCATCATGGTTGACAAGCGCACCGGCAGACGTTTCGTCAACGAACTCGCTGACCGCAAGGCTCGTTCCGACGCCATCCTTAAGCAGCTCGACGAAAACGGAAAACCCGTTTACCCGATTTGCTTCACCGACAGCGTCGGCGTCAAACAGGCTCAGACACTGAAGAATGGTCTGAAGTACGGCGTCATCAAGAAGTTCGATACGCTGGGAGAACTTGCAGATGATTACGGTATTCCTAAGGAAGCACTGATCAAGCAAGTTGAAGAATTCAACGCCTACGTCCGTGAAGGCAAAGACAAACAGTTCGACCGTCCGCTCGCTCTCGCTATTGAAATTAAACAGGCTCCTTTCTATGCGGCCCGCGTCTGGCCGAAAGTTTACTACTGCATGGGCGGCGTCGGTATCACGAAGAACGCCGAAGTGCTTAACGTCAGAACGCAAAAACCGATCCCGGGCCTTTACGCAGCCGGTGAAGTTACCGGCGGTACACACGGTGCCAGCCGTCTCGGCGGATGCGCCATCGCTGACGGTCTCGTAACCGGCCGAGTCGCCGGAGACGCCGTCGTCGCCAACACACCTGTCAACCTCGAATAGCCTCACCACGGAAAGGATAACAACATGAAATCGTTCAATCTTCTCGTTCTCGCAGCCGCTTTATTTATCGCTCTTCCGGCCTCTGCTCAGCAAGTAAAGCCCTACCACCAGAACATCAAGGACTGCGCAGCCTGCCACACTAAAGAAAATGCAGTCGGCAGAAAGCAGTTCGTCACACCTGACAACAAAGCCTGCTTAACCTGCCATCAGAGCTATGCAGCCGTTGCTGAAAAAACCAAAAATCTGAAGAACGGCGAGCCCAATCCGCACGCCAGCCATCACTACGGTGAAGGTATCGCCTGCACGGCCTGCCACTCCGAGCACAAGACCTCTCAGGTTTACTGCAACAACTGCCACGAATTCAAATATCAAATTAAGTAATTTCTCCAGTATTTAACCCTTCGAATCCAAGAGGAAAATAAAATGAGACTTTCCATCATTGCTTTACTCCTTATGTCTGCCGGAATCGCCAATGCCGGAGTTGTTACCCTTAACGGCTCCAACCTCACTCAGGACGAAGCCTGGGCCATCGCCGAAGGCAAAGACACCGTCGCCATCGCTCCTGAAGCCATGGACCGCCTCAAAAAGGCTCATGACCTGTTCTTTTGGCTGCCAAAGGCGGCACACCGGTTTACGGTCTGACCGTCGGCGTCGGTCTGAACAAAGACAAACCGCTGTTCAAAGCAAACGGTGAACTCTCCGAAGAAGTTATCGAAGCTTCCAAAGCCTTCAACCACAACGCTTTGAGAAGCCACTCCGCTGCTATCGGCCCGATGATGTCCAAAGAGCTGACTCGTCTGCAGATGGTCATTCGCTTGAATACTCTTCTTGCCGGCCAGACAGGTGCTCAGCCCTACGTTGCCGAGCTCTATAAAGAATTCCTGAACAAAGGCATTACACCGGAAATTCCGTCCCGCGGTTCTGTCGGTGAAGCTGACATCACGATGTCTTCTCACGTCGGCGCCGTCATGATGGGTGAATGGCGCGCTAAGGTAGACGGCAAAGAAATGAGCGGTAAAGAAGCGCTCCAGAAGGCCGGTCTCAAACCTCTGGTTCCGGAAGGTAAAGACGCTCTTGCCATTTTGTCTACCAATGCCGCAGCTGTAGCTGAGACGATGGATGCCGCACGCCACGCCCGCACCATCATCGATGCCACACCCCGCGTCTTTGCGTTGAGCTTGGAGGCTCTGAACGGCAATATTGCTCCGGTTCTTCCTCAAGTCACCAAAGTCCATCCTTTCTCCGGACTGGAAGAAGCCTCTAAGATTCGCGACAATCTGAAAGGTTCTTACCTCTGGGAAAAGAACAAGGATCGCGCACTTCAGGATCCTCTGTCCTTCCGCACTACGGTCTACACCATGCGTGAAGCTCGCGAAGCGCTCAAGGACTTAGACAAAGAAATCAAGGTTCAGATTAACTCTTCCGACGACAATCCCGCCACCATTCTGAACGCCGGCAAGGATTACGCCGACCATAGCCAGGTTGCCATGTACTTCGTCGAAGGCAACGGACTGAAAGGCGCCATCATCCCGACATCCAACTTCGAACCGCTGCCGGTTGCCATGGCTGCTCAGCGCCTCGGCATCGCCATGACTCATCTGTCTCATAACAGCGTCCAGCGCACGATCCAGCTTTCTGACGACCATTTCACCGGTCTGACACGCTTCCTGTCCGATCCTGAAAACAAGGGTCACGCCTTCGGCGCCATCCAGAAACCCTTCGTCGCTATGCACGCTGACAGCCTTGCTCAGAGCAATCCTGTTTCCGCCCTCGGAACTCCGGTTGCCGGTGACATTGAAGACACCTACACCAACCTCCCGCTGGTTGCTGAAAGACTGAAACGAATCGCCGACAACACCGGCTACGTCTACAGCCTGGAAATGCTGCACTCCACACAGGGTATTGACCTGAGAAAGAAACTCAAAGGCGACTTCAAGATGTCTGAAGCTACCCGCAAGCTATATCAGGACTATCGCGCCAAAGTTCCGTATGTCAGCCGTGACCGCATCTACACGGACAACATCGAAGACGGCAAGCAGATGATCATGAACGGCATTGCTTCCAAGTAATCTGAGGAGGAGATAGAAATGAAGAAATCAGCTCTCATTGCAGCACTTCTTTGTGCCGTCTCCTCCGGCGTCTACGCCGCTTCCGACGTGACGCTTTACGGAGTAGTTGACGGGGCCGTGTCGGTTTCCAAGGCCAAAGGCAAAGCAGCTCGAGTGGGCTTTGACAACAGCATCTGGGCCGGTTCCCGCTTCGGCATCAAAGGCAACGAAGATTTAGGCAGCGGATACAACCTCGGCTTTATCCTGGAACAAGGCTTTAAGACATTCTCTGGCGACGCCATGAATTCTTCCAAGGCCTTCGCCCGTCAGAGCGCGCTGTCCGTATCCACTCCTTTCGGTACCTTTGCAGCCGGCCGTACAGGCGGTTTGTCTTCCGACTGCGGAACCTACAATATTCTGCACGGTTCCTCTCTTTGGACTTCCTACTACAGCACCGGCAATATCTACGGCACGTTCATTCTGTCCGACCGTATGGACAATGTCCTGCTGTACAACACACCGGACATGAACGGCTCCACCATTCACTTCATGTACTCCAACGACATGGGTAACAACGGCGACGAACAGAAATGGTCTAAAGACAATCACTACTACGGTGTCGGCTATGAATATGCCAAAGGACCTGCCCTCTTCAGCGCCATGTGGGAAATGTATGACCACAAAGAACAGAACCTGAAGAGCTCCCAAGTCTTTACACTCGGTGGATCTTATGACTTCGGTTCCTTCAGTCTCTACGGTGCTTACCAGTTTGCTTACCGCGCCAACCGCTTGCCGACTTACGCATTTGCCAACCAGTTAGGAGCTAAAGGCGCCAACCAGCACGGCTTCTCTGCTTCTATCGGTGTTCCGGTTGCCGGCGGCACGGCCAAACTTCAGGGCAACTACGGCTTCGGCAAGATCAAAGAAGGTTCTCGTGACTACAGCATGTACTCGATTGCTACGGCCTATGAATATCCGATCAGCAAGAGAACATTGTTCTACTCCTTCGCCGGTTACGGCCAGGGCAAGAAAGCTGCTTCCTCTATCGAGGAACTCAACAGCTGGACGATCAGTGCAGGTTTGAGCCACAGCTTCTAACCTACGCCTGCAGCATCGAAACTTTTTCATTTAGTAGTTAGCAACACGGCTCATGTTTGGGATTCCAAGCATGAGCCGCTTTTTATTTTTAGACCGCCGCACCGAGGCGGTCCCTCAGAGAGCTGAAGATTAAGGTTCTTTCACAACTTCCGCAAAGAGGTCATAGTCGGAAGAATCCGTGACCTTAACGTCGACAAAGTCTCCGGGCTTCACGTCCGGATTGCCTTCGATGAACACCAAACCGTCGATGTCAGGCGCATCGGCTGAAGATCGAGCTGTTGCAATGCCGTCTTCATCGGGCGCTTCGTCGACTAAGACTTTGATCGTCTTACCGACTTTTTCTCGCAAAAGTTCCTTAGAGATTTCGCTCTGAACTTCCATGAAACGTTCTCTTCTTTCTACGCGAACGCTTTCCGGAAGAGCTCCGGGCAGATCGTTGGCAGCCGCCCCTTCAACCGGAGAGTAAGCAAAACAGCCAACTCGGTTGAGACGAGCTTCTTTGAGGAAGTCCAAAAGATACTGGAATTCTTCTTCGGTTTCTCCCGGGAATCCGGTGATAAAGGTCGAACGAATTGTGATATCCGGACAAATCGCGCGCCAGGCGTTAATGCGTTCCATGTTGTATTCACTGCCCGGACGCTTCATGGCTTTCAGGATTCTCGGATGGGCGTGCTGGAAAGGAACGTCGAGGTACGGAAGGATCTTGCCTTCAGCCATCAAGGGAACGATTTCATCGACAGACGCATACGGGTACATGTAGTGAGGGCGTACCCAAACGCCGAGTTTGCCGAGTTCCTCAAACAAGACCTTAATGTTGGTCTTAACGGCTCGGCCGCCGATGAAATCCAGCTTGTATTTCACATCCTGACCGTAGGCTGCCGTATCCTGTGCAATCACAAGCAGTTCTTTGACGCCGCTCTTGACGAGATTAGAAGCCTCACGGATTACAGAGCCAATCGGACGCGAAACCAACGGGCCCCTCAGCGAAGGAATAATACAGAACGTGCAGTGATGGTTGCAGCCCTCTGCGATCTTGAGGTAGGCGTAATGCTTTGGCGTCAGCAGTACACCGCCTGCAGGCACTAAATCACCGAAAGGCTCATGCGGCCTGAGAAGATTTTCATGCACCAGACGAAGGACCTCTTCGGTTTGCTCAGGGCCTGTGACACCGAGAAGTTTAGGGAAACGCAGTGCAACGAAGTTGCCCTCATCGGTATTTTTACCGCCTAAGCAGCCGGTCACGATGACTTTACCGTTCTCATTCAAGGCCTCTGAAATGGCTTCCAGGGACTCCTGAACTGCGGCATCAATAAAGCCGCAAGTGTTCACAATCACAAGATCAGAGTCTTTATAGGTCGAACTAATGAGGTAGCCTTCGGCTCTGAGTTCGGTAACAATACGCTCGCTGTCGACAAGAGCTTTCGGGCAGCCGAGAGAGACGAATCCCACACGGGGAGGACGTTTAGTCATTTATTTACTTCACAAGAGGTCGTTTAAGGGTTTCGGCAGCGGCTTCGTAGCCGCCGAGGTTGCGGATATGTTTATATCCGAGCTTGCCAAGGATTTGGCTTGCCATTTCAGCCCTGCGGCCTGAACGGCAGTAAAGCTCAATATCGTCGTCAGGCTTTGCGCCTAAGGCCTTAAATTGATCCACAAAGTCCGGCGCGGAGTAATTGGCAACCAAGGCGCCTTCAACCTTGCCCGTCGTCGCAATTTCCGACGGGGTTCGAACATCAACCAAGAAAGTTTTAGCTTGAGCAGCAGTCATCATCAGTCCAAAAAGAACAGCTATCCCTAAGATCTTCTTAATCATAGTTTTTCCTTTCTTTTGCAACGTATTCGCGTACCAGCGTGAGTACATTGCCGTAGTTTTCAGCGTTAGTCCAAAGATTTAACTCGCCGTGCAAACCGGCCTGCAGCGTAATTTTTTTCCAATAAGGCGCTTCGTGCACGGCAACAACTTCTCCCCACTCAAACATACGGGAGCGGGAAGAGTGTTTGTTGATGTAGAAGGTGTTCTTGAGTCTGATGATTGAACCCAGCAGGCTAAGAATCAAATCCAAGAAACTTGTGAGGGCTGAAGCCGAAGAACGATACTCACAGAAAACTCCGTCCTGATCCAGCCGGTAATAAACCTGGCGATGCGGCTGCATGACAAGCATGAGCCAAATCACAAACGCCGCCACGCCGGGCACGATCAAGAGCGCCCACGGGGAGTCAAAGATAAGACTGCGGGAAAAGCGGCTGATCACGAACAAAATAAAAACGAAGAAAGCGAAAGCCCAAGCACATTTCTTAGCGTCAATTAATTTGAAGCCGGGCTGAATGTAATACCAGCTGATCTCGCCGGATCTTCTTCTCGAACTATCGCTTGCAGATGAATGCGCCATGGCGTCCTGTTACCTTATCTCTTCTATAGCTGTAAAAATGCTCGGGATCGGAGTATGTGTCACGTTCGCAATCGGTGACTTCAGTCACACCGGCCTGCTTTAAAGCTTCCTTGGCAAAGCGGGCTAAATCCAAGTGCCAGACGCCCTCTCCGATCGATTCCAATGCATCGTCGGCTGCGGCTTTAACAGCAGATGCTCGGTAGTAGTCTGCGACGTCGTCCCGCACTTCGAAATGATCTTTGCGGATATGCGGTCCGATCCAAGCGATGATTTCGGCTTCATCACCGATTTCTTTTCTCATGGCTGCGACGGTGTTTTGCAGGACTCCGTCAGCTAAGCCCTTCCATCCGGCGTGAGCGGCTGCAATAACGATTCCTTTTTTGTCGCAAAGCAACACCGGCACACAGTCGGCGGTCATGACAACGCAGGGAATACCGGCGGCAGTCGTAAATTCGGCGTCGGCTTGTTCTTCAGCGTTGTTATCCTCTGCTCGGACGACTCGAGAAGAATGAACCTGGCTGAGCCACTTGGGCTCAGCGCCTAACATATCGGTCACAATTCTGCGATTTCCGCGAACCGAGTACTTATTGTCTCCGACATGATTTCCGAGATTAAGGCCGCAAAAGCCGTCTTTGTCGCCATAGGCGCCGGCAGACATGCCGCCTGAACGAAGCGTAAAGAAAGCTTTGATGTTTTCCGGAGCGTTCCATTCGGGAACGATCACTTCCAATTCCGGTTTACTTTGCATGGACTGCATCCTTATTCTTTCGTGCGTTCGATTTTCCAGTTGGAATCGGCGTCATCATCGTCGTCTCCGAAATCGAAGTCATCCCAAGAGCTGATCTTACCGACGGCTTTCTGATTCTCTGACAACTCATCGTTGTCGATCATGACAACCGGATCTCCGAAGACTTCGGAAGGACGATCCCACGGACCGAAGCCCAATTCATCCATCAAATCCCTAAAATCCTGGGGCGGTTCGGCAAACCATTCCATCGTTTCTTTGGTGGCCGGATGGATCAGCCCCAAACGACTGGCATGCAGTGCCTGTCGATCGAAAGAATTCAGCACGGAACCATCTTCTTTAGGTTTGGGAAGTTTATTGCGGTAGAGGGGATCCCCGATCAGCGGCAGGCCGATGGATTCCATGTGTACTCTAATTTGATGAGTGCGGCCGGTTTTTAATCGGCAGGCAACCCAAGAGAAAGGCTTACCTTTGACTTCTTTCTGATCAATGCAGCGAATATGTGTTGTCGCAGGTTTAGCTCGGCCGCCTTTTCCGATCGTAAAACGCAGCGGATTTCGAGGATCACGTTCAATAGCCGCTTCAATGACTTTATCCGCAGGTGCCTTACCGCGTGTCAACGCCCAGTATTCGCGTTTTACTGTGCGGGCCTGAAGCTGCTGGACCAAATCGAGCATGGCTTTTTCGTTTTTGGCCACAACCATCAAACCGGTGGTGTCGCGGTCCAAACGGTGAACAATACCGGCGCGAGGCAGTGTTCTGAAAATCGGGTTGTAAGCCAGCAGACCGTTTAAGAGCGTGTCGTCCCAATGGCCGGCGGCCGGATGTACAACCAATCCTGCCGGTTTATTGATGACCAAGATGTCGTCATCTTCGTAAACCACATCGATGTCCATCGGTGTGGCGATGAAATCCATATCCTCCAAACGAGGTTTGATTTCGACGGAAACTTCGTCGCCGAAACTCATCTTTTCTTTAGGTTTATCAACGGTCACTCCGTTGACTTTGACCAATCCGTCTTCAATCAGGGTCTTCAGACGAGAGCGGGAAATGTCTTTTAAGGAAGAAGCCAAGACCTTATCGAGGCGCTCTCCGTCAAGATCGAGGGTAACTTCAAAAGTTTCAATTTTTGAAGATTCCTGCAATTCGGTTTCTTCAAAAGCCTCAGTCTGACTATAATCATCTAATTCAATATTCATTTTGACCTTAAGTTCTATGTCTTTTGCCCTGAAAACAATAATCAAGCGGACATTAACGGCCGCCTGTCTGGGTTCCGTTATTTTAGCGACTACATCGTGCAGTATGTTTAAAGGGGTTGAAGACCCGACGGAAGGCTGGACGGCTGACAAACTGTATGTCGAGGCCCGAGACAATCTGAATGAAGGCAACTACGAAACGGCCCGTGACTACTATCAGAAGTTAGAAGCTCGTTATCCTTACGGCCGTTACTCCCAGCAGGCCCAAGTTGAGACTGCTTACTCCTACTTCAAGGAAGGCGAACCTCAGCAGGCCATCGCAGTCTGTGACCGTTTCTTAAGACAGTATCCTGAGCATCCGCTTTCTCCGTATGCACTCTACATTAAGGGCATCGCCACTCTAGACGAAGACGAAGGCTGGATGAGCTACCTGACACGCCAGGACCTTTCCAAGCGTGACGCCCAGGCTGCTCGCGATGCTTTCGATATTTTCAAAGAATTAGTGCTTCGCTTCCCGAACAGCCGCTACGCCCGCGATGCCCGCGAACGTATGCATGAACTCGTCGAAGCTCAGGCTAAGTACGAAATTAATACTGCCAAGTATTACTACGTTCGCGACGCCTACATCGCCGCGATTAACCGCGCAGAAAACGTTCTTCTGAACTTCCAGACTTCTCCACAGGCAGAAGAAGCCTTGATCATCATGCGTGACAGCTACAACAAGCTTGGCATGGATGACAAGGCCGCTGATATTCAGCGAATTCTAGATGCCAATAAGAACCGCGGTTCTTACGATACCTACCTGCGTGCCCAAGAACTTGAAGCCGCACAAGCTGCCGCCGCTCCGCAAGCAGGCGCAGCTTCCAAATAAGCTGTTTTAATGCGAAATAAGAAGTTTTTTGCCGTGACAGGAGCAGCGCTGCTGCTTCTGGCCGGCTGCCGCACTATTCCTCAGAACCCTGAGAAGATGACCTGCGGCGATCTGCAGTACCTGGCCGAGGAATCTATCGATAAACTCGGTCTACCCTTTTTTGCTACTCAGGTTAAATATCCCGGCGACTGGCGCCTTTTTGCCCGTAATCAATGGATTAAAGAAGGCAGCCGTGCCCGCGTCCGTGACAATAAACGCGATTACCTTCAGATGGAAATGCTGGAGATCGGCGGCACGATCATGGAGCAGACGCCCTATCGTGTTCGAATTCCTGTCGCGCAGTGCAAGAACGCCAACAAAGAACGCATGGCGACGCTTGAGTACAAAAATCTGCTCATTGATTCTCCCGAGAAAATCTCCCGCACAGAGGCAGTGGACTTCAAAGGCAAAGAATCCGTGGACTATCTTGCTCGCCTCATCTGCGGTTTCCAGCCGATCCCGGCTTTAGACAAAACGCAAGTCATGGCGCAGAAGTGGAAGAACTGCACGCCTGACTCAGCGAGCTAACCTTTAAGCTGGTGATTTGCATCTGTCGGAATATTTGCCTATTCCGCCTCTGCCGCAAGCGATGTAGTATCTGTCTTTTCAGTCCATCAGCTTCAGCAGATCATGTCTCTTGTATCCGTTATCGGCGCCGGCTCTCTGGCCAACGTTTTTGCGAACGTTCTTCATGAATTTTTGCCTGAGTTCAAACTCCATTCCGTTTTAGGAAGAAGCCAAGAGAAAGCCGAAGTCTTCGCTTCTAAGTACAGTTGTCAGGCAGTATTTAACATTGACGATTTTCTGAAAGAAGCCGCGCCGGTTGTCGTTGAACTTGCCGGCGGAGCAGCGCTCAAGGACTACGCTCTACCGATTCTCAAGTCCGGAAGAACTTTGATTTGCCTCTCCAGCGGCGCATTTGCCGACGAGGATTTCAAACAGCAAGCGATTCTCACCGCATCTGAAAACAACGGCAGGATCTGTATCGTTAACGGGGCCATCGGCGGTCTGGATTTCCTGCAAACCTGCGCACTGCAACGCGGATCAGCCGAAGTCATTATTGAGACAACCAAATCGCCAAAATCTTTGCTCGGCGCCCCTGGCTTAGACGGTAGAACTTTGGACTTAACCAAGAGGACTGTGGTTTTTGAAGGCGGAGTTCAGGAAGCAATCAAAGGATTTCCCAAGAACATCAATGTCGGCGTTATTGCTTCACTGGCTTCCCAAAAACCTCAGACAAAAGTCCGAATCGTTGCAGATCCCGCTGCCAATAGCAATACGCACCAGATTACTTATCGCTCAGCGCTGGCGGATGCCGTGATGGAGTTTTCTGGCAAGCCCGATCCGGCAAATCCGAAGTCCAGTACGACAGCGGCGCTCAGCGCAGCAGCTTGCCTAAAGAACCTCTACAGCCCCATTACCTTCTGGTAACCACAGTTAAGAAAACAGAGGCTGTCTCTCTTGACGCCTCCGTTTCCAAACTAACTTTTTCAGGACCGTACTTAGCCTCTCGGCTCCTGGCATCTTTCCAGGAAATTCATTGCCGTATCAAAAACCTTGGTACGGGCGAAGTCCGGCAGACTCTTCCAAATCTTCGTCCCGTATCCCTTGGATAACAAACGGTTATCGCAGAGAATCAACAGCCCTTCATCTTTCTCATCACGAATCAGTCGGCCGGCGCCCTGCTTGAGCAGCATGATCGCTTCGGGAATCAAAATCTCGTTAAACGAACTCTTGCCTTCGGCCTCAAGTTCTTTTGAACGTCCTTCAAATACCGGATCATCGGGCGGCGGGAAAGGAATCTTATCGATCACGACGAGAGACAAAGCATCGCCTTTGATATCCACGCCTTCCCAGAAACTCATAGAACCGACCAGAACGGAGTTTTCTTCGCTTCTGAAACGGCGCAGCAGCTCTTGTTTGGACTGTTCGTTCTGAACAAGGATGTTCATTGAAACGCCTTCCGTCTCAGCAAAGTAACGCAGCGCCTCGGAAATCACTTCCATTGCGCGAAGCGTAGTACACAGCACAAAAGCTCGGCCTTTATTCTTCTTGATGAAGGGCCAAATCCGTTTGGCGACTTCGTCAGAAAAATTCGGCGCACTCGGAATCGGTAAGTCCTCGGTAATGTAAAGCATGCCTTGGGCCTTAAAGTCAAAGGGACTCTCCCATGACTTGGTTTCAGCATCCTCCAAGCCGACTTGGTCGACAAAATGCTTGAAGTCGCCGTTGGCAGCCAATGTCGCAGAGGTCAAAACCCACGGCTTACCCTGAACCTCGCGAGCGCTTTTGAGCATCTCTGCGTATGAGAGCGGCGTGGTATTAAAGAAGATGTTCTTAGGTTTGACCGTAAACCAATCTAGGAGCGGTCCTTTCATGGAACGCGAAACGGCTTTCCCGTTGAATACATCACGCCAGTACTCGATCAAATCAAGCGCCTCGGTGCACCGCTCATCGAGCTTCGTCATCTCCGGAGATGCCTCTTTGTGCACATGAACCGCGTTGCTGAGTTTCTCAACCGCATTTAACAGCTTCTTGAACGGCTCAACCAACAGATGTTTATCCTTGAACTTGGCGACCGCAAGCTGTTTGTCTTTGCTGTTCAGGATATTGTGTGTTGTGCTGATTAAATCGTCACAGGCGTTTGAAATGGTTTTGTAGATGCCGTTCCAATCAATCTGTTTATTGACACCGTATCCCTGAGAGACTGCATCCGCAGCCAAATTTCTGACATCGTAAAGATTCAGCGTCTGAGAAAAGAAGTTCGTCGCGATATTGGTCAGCTGGTGTGCCTCGTCTAGCACCACCAAGTCAAATTCCGGCAAAAAGTCCGTGATTTGATTGTCTTTGAGCGAAATATCCGCCAAAAACAGATGATGGTTGATCACCAAAAGCTGAGCTTCTTTTGCCTTTTCGCGAGCCTGCATCACAAAGCAGTCGTTGTAATGATCGCAGTTGGCACCGAGACAGTTTTCTCCCGTGCTCGTCACTTCAGGCCAAATGCCGGAATTCTCAGGAACATCAGTAATATCACCGCGCTCGCCAGTCACAGACTGTCCCGCAAACTTTTTGATGCGATGAAGATGAACCACTTCTTCACGAGATTTAGCGACGTAGGAATCCTCTTGCAAGGCATGCTCGAGGCGCTGCTTGCAGATATAGTTGGAGCGGCCTTTAAGGAGCGCCACGCGACAGCCCATTCCCAGCGCTTTTAAAAGCGCCGGAATGTCTTTCGTAAATAGCTGATCTTGAAGCGTCTTGCCAGCGGTTGAAATCAGTACTTTCTGATCTTTCAGAAGCGCAGGAACAAGATAAGCAAACGTCTTTCCGGTGCCGGTTCCAGCCTCGGCAACCAGTGATTTGCCCTGCTCCAATGCTTCCGCTACCGAGGTCGCAAATTCAATCTGCGAGGGTCTCGGCGTATAGTTCGCGGTAACTTTGGAGAGAGGTCCGTCCTTGGCAAAAACGTCGGCAACTTCTTTTACGAATTCTGATGGCATTTCGGTTCCTTATTTAGGAACACAATCCTATCAGATCAATGAGTTCCGATCCTTTTTGGATTGTTACAGGCGCGGTACTAAATCACCCGTGACGCTGTTCTTTTTCTGTTCTTCGCGAAGCTTGACCTGACGCTCGTACTCAGCCGCTTTTTCTGCGCGCTTCTTGATGTTTTCAGCGCGTTTCTTCTCTGCAGCAGCTCTGCGTTCGGCACGGGCTTGAATACGCTCTTCCGGCGTCATGGAAGGAGCTTCGGGAACCTTACGCTCCTGCTCGGCTACGCGTTCTTCACGTTCTTGCTGTTTTTTCGCATAAGCTTCGGCATTCGCCTTTTCTTCTTCCGGTGTCAGAACACGGTCAGCGGCATGGCCTTCGCCCGGTTTACGAGGCGTGACATCTCGTGTCTTGGGAGGAACTTTAGCAACGCGAGCGGGCTGAGCATCCATCTTGGCGTTTTTGGCGGCTTGCTTGGCCTCTGCAGCTTTGCGGTCTTTCACCGCCTGCTCGGAGCGTTCCTTCCTCAGGAAGTCTCTGGCTACGAGCCAAACGCGGCGAGCTTCATTGATGTGCTCGGTGCGTTCTGACTTGGCTTTGTCCAAGCAATAGGTCACAAAAAAGTTGCGGTAGCATTGAGCTGTTTCTTCTTTGTACCAGTTCTCCCAGGCTCTCTTTTCATTGTCGTAAGCCGCAATCACTTCTCTGGCGCGAGCCGCGGTCGTAATGGAGTGCGGATCGTACCTCTTGGCAAAAGGTTCGGTCGACGGCGGCTCCACGGCACATGCGTTAAAGCTGAGCAAGCCTAGAGTGAGAAGAATAAGCGGGATTCGCATCCGATAAGCTCCTGAATGGTGTGCGGCCAAAGCGAAAAAATAAGACCTGAGATTTGTTATTCCCAGGTCTTATTATTCTAACTAAAAGTTAATCCCTTCTTTTTTTACCGCCAAGGCTGCCTCTTTGATAGCCTCGCTAAAAGTGGGATGAGGATCGCAGATCAGTGCCATGTCCTCTGCCGTTGCGCCGAAAGACAAAGCGTCACAGCCCTGCGCGATCAGCTCGCCGGCCTGCGGACCGATGATGTGCATACCTAAAACCATATCGGTCTCCGCATCTGCCAGCATCTTCACAAAGCCCTGCGTTTCACCGACGGCTCGCGCCCGACCGTTTGCCATGAACGGGAAGACGCCGACCTTATAGGCCCTTCCGGCGTTCTTCAATTCCTCTTCGGTCTTGCCGACCCAGGCAATTTCCGGTTCGGTGTAAATCACGGAAGGCACACGTTCAATGTGCGTTATCGCTTTGCGTCCTGCAATTCTTTCTGCAACCGCCACACCTTCTTCTTCAGCCTTATGCGCAAGCATCGGCCCTTTGACGAGGTCACCGATCGCCCACACCCGAGGAAGGTTCGTGCGGTTTTCTGCATCAACTTCAACAAAACCTCTTTCGTCGAGCTTAAGACCGACGACTGGCGCATCCAAGGCTGCTGTGAACGGAACGCGGCCGATAGAAATGATCAGGCGGTCAACCCACATTTCACTGTTTTTTCCGTCCTTATCTTTATATTGGACAATGACACGGTCACCGTCATTTTTGATGCTATCGATGTGAACGCCGAATTCCATATCGACGCCCTGCTGCTTAAAGGCCTTCAGGGCTTCTCTTCTCACTGCAGAATCTGCAAAAGGCAGAAACGTAGGCATGGCTTCAAGAATTCGGACATCGGCACCGAGGCGTTTCCAGACACTGCCGAGTTCGAGGCCGATCACGCCGGCGCCGATAATGCCTAAGGTGGAAGGAACGCTCTTTAAATTCAGTGCGCCTTCGTTGGAGAGAATACGTTCTTCGTCAAAGGGAACGCCCGGGAACTGTCTGGGTCTGCTGCCCGTGGCAAGCACCACATTCTTAGCAAACACGCGTGTTTCGTCTTTGCCTTCCACACCGATCAAATAGCCGTCTTCGTCGGAAGTCACAAAGAATCCGCGACCGCTTAAGAATGTGATTTTGTTCTTGCGGAAAAGATAAAGAATTCCGTCATTGGTCTGTCGAACGATCTTAGCCTTGCGGGCAATCATCTTCGGGACATCAATTGAAGGTTCTTCGACGTGAATGCCATGCTCGGAAGCTTTGTCTCTGATCTCTTCGAACAGGCAGCTGCTCGCAAGAAGAGCCTTAGAGGGAATGCAGCCGACATTAGTGCAGGTACCTCCGGGTGCAGGTTTGCCGTCGCTGACCCAATCATCAATGCAGCATACCGACAGGCCGAGCTGTGCTGCTCTGATCGCAGAAACATATCCTCCGGGACCGGCGCCGATGACGACGACGTCAAAAGTCTGAATATCATCTTTCATGACCGCTCCTTAAAGATCTAAGAGTAAACGAGCCGGATCTTCGAGGGCTTCTTTCATCGCCACGAGTGCCAAAACGGCTTCACGTCCGTCAATAATTCGATGGTCGTAGCTCATCGCAAAGTAGTTCATCGGACGAATAACGACTTCTCCGTTTTCTGCCACGGGACGAGGTTTCGTAGCATGGATGCCGAGAATTGCAGACTGAGGCGGGTTGATGATCGGCGTAGAGAACAAGGATCCGAACACACCGCCGTTGGAAATCGTGAATGTGCCGCCGGTCAGCTCTTCAAGCGTCAACTTGCCGTCTTTGGCGCGCTTCGCAAAGTCAGCAATCTTGAGTTCGATCTCTGCAAAGGTCATTTGGTCCGCATCTCTTAAGACCGGCACGACCAAACCGCGGGGAGAGCCGACTGCAATACCGATGTCCATATAGCCGTGATAAATGATGTCATGGCCGTCGACAGAGGCGTTGATGATCGGATACTGCTTCAAAGCGTGAACAGCAGCTTTCACGAAGAAGCTCATAAAACCGAGTTTTACGCCGTACTTCTTCTCGAAGCTCTCTTTGTACTTCGCTCTCAAAGCCATTACCGGCGCTAAGTTCACCTCATTGAAAGTGGTCAGGATGGCACAGTTGGACTGAGACTCAACGAGGCGTTCGGCAACTCTGGCGCGGAGGCGAGACATCGGCACTCTCTGTTCGGGTCTTCCGTCAAGTGATGCTGCCGGAGCGGCTGGTTTGGCGGGAGCGGCCTTCGGCGCGGCCTGCTGAGCCGGAGCTGAAGCGACTGCTGAGGGTGCCACAGGCTGAGCGCTCTTCAAAGCGGCGATGACATCAGGTTTCGTGATACGGCCGCCGACGCCGGTTCCGGCCACTTGAGACGCAGACAATCCGCTGTTGGCCATAAGCTTTTCTGCGGCAGGCATCATAAAGGGAGCGGCAGCAGAAACCGCCGGAGCTGCAGGTGCGGGAGCCGGCGCAGATGCTGCCGCGGGCGTCGAAATAATGACTTCTTCAGCAACGGCAGCTTTCGGTGCTTCCGGCTGAGCCGCTGCCATCCCTTCGGTATCGATCGTTGCGATCAGCTGATCACTCAGAACGGCAGCTCCGTCCGGCTGCTCAATGCTTGCCAGCACACCGTCAGCCGGCGCCGGGATTTCCAACACAATCTTGTCGGTCTCAATTTCAATAAGGATTTCATCGGTTTTAACCGGCTCGCCGACTTTCTTTTTCCATTCAATCAAACTGGCTTCCGAAACAGACTCGGACAGCTCGGGTACTTTGACTTCAACAATAGACATTTCTTTTTTCTCCGAATTCTTTACAAAGCAACGCTTGAACTATTTCGTCTGGATAAAGCCCTTGAGGCGTCCGAAAGCGTTTTCCACCAATTCTTTGAGCTGCTCGGCATGTTTGCTGGCATAACCGACGGCAGGCGAAGAGGAAGCCGGACGTCCTGCGTAACTCAGTCTTGCGCCGGAAGGCATTTCTTCAAGCAAATGGTGCTGCACATAGAACCAGGCGCCCTGATTCTGAGGTTCGTCCTGAACCCAAACCACTTCGGAAGCGAAGGAGTAACCGGAAGTCTCTTCACGGAAGCTCTTATGCGGGAACGGATAGAGCTGTTCAAGGCGAACAATGACAACGTCACCGATTTCATGCTCTTTGCGGTATTTCACGAGGTCGTAATAGACCTTGCCGGTGCAGACCAGAATTCTTCTGACCTTATCGGCATCGAGCTCTTCAATTTCACCGATGACGGTTTCAAATTTACCTTCGGAGAGTTCTTCCAAATCAGAACTTGCCATCTTGTTGCGCAGCAGGCTCTTCGGAGAGAAGACGATTAAAGGTTTGCGGATATTGCCGACCATCTGACGGCGCAGCAGATGGAAAATCTGAGCAGCAGTTGTCGGCTGGCAAATCAGCATATTGGTATCTGCTGCAAGCTGCAGATAGCGTTCGACGCGAGCCGAAGAATGTTCAGGCCCCTGACCTTCGTAGCCGTGCGGCAGCAGCATCGTCAAGCCGCTCTTGCGGCCCCACTTAGCTTCACCGGAGCTGATGAACTGGTCAATCACGACCTGAGCGCCGTTAGCAAAATCGCCGAACTGAGCTTCCCAAATCGTCAGACACTTCGGAGAAGAGCTGGCGTAGCCGTATTCAAATGCCAAAACAGACTCTTCAGACAGGACGGAGTCAATTACTGTGAACTGAGCCTGATGCTCACCCAAATGCTCCAAAGGAATCCAAATGCCGGAATCCCAGCGGTCACGGTTTTGGTCATGCCAAACCGCATGACGATGACTGAAGGTTCCGCGGCCGGAGTCTTCACCGGAAATTCGAACGGAGTATCCGCCCGTCAGCAGTGTGGCAAAAGCCAGATGCTCGGCCAGCCCCCAATCCACACGGATTTCTTCCTGCATCATCAGACGACGGTCGGCAATGACCTTCTGAAGGAGCGGATGGAGTTTGAAGTTTTCCGGAACGGTCGTAATGACGCCGGTAAGACGCTTCAATTCGTCCAAAGGAACAGAGGTCTTGACATCGTCTGTCCAGCTTCCGTTGTAGCGGGACCAATCAACGGCGTAAGGATTCTTGCCCTCAATCAAAGCCGTCTGTCTGGGCGGAATGCCGCTTTCGAGACTGCGGCGATAGGCGGCAACCATTTCCTTGGCTTCTTCGGGGCTTACAACGCCCTGGAGTGCCAGCTTGTCGGCATAAACCTGACGAGTACCCGGATGAACATTGATCTTCTTGTACATCAGCGGCTGCGTCAGTCCCGGAGTGTCCTGTTCGTTGTGGCCTAAACGGCGGAAGCAGACGATATCGACAACTACATCGCGGCTGAAGCTCTTGCGGAACTCCATGGCTAAACGAGTGGCAAACACGACGGCTTCTGGGTCATCGCCGTTGACGTGCAAAACCGGCGCTTCAATGAGTTTGGCGGGGTCCGTACAATAAGTCATCGAGCCCTTATCGCGTGGGTCGGAAGTCGTAAAGCCGATCTGATTGTTGATCACGATGTGCATCGTGCCGCCGGTACCGTAACCGCGGGTATCAGCCAGGTTTAGGGTCTCCATGACGACACCTTGTCCGGCGAACGCTGCGTCGCCGTGAACAAGAACGCCCATGACGCGACGGCCCTTCGGATCGTGACGACGGTCCTGACGGGCGCGAACGCTCCCGACCGCAACCGGGTCAACGATTTCAAGATGAGAAGGATTAAAGGCTAAGGCCAGATGAATCGGTCCCGAGGCTGTGACGACGTCGCTAGAGAAACCGTTGTGGTATTTCACGTCGCCGGCCGGCAGGTCTTTACTCTTGTAGTGGCCTTCAAACTCAGCAAACAATTCGCTCGGAGCTTTACCAAGTGTATTGACGAGCACATTGAGACGTCCGCGGTGCGCCATACCGATGACCATTTCTTCCAGGCCTTGAGCGGCACCCGTTTCTACGATCTCGTCCATGGCGACAATGAAGCTTTCTCCGCCTTCGAGCGAGAAGCGTTTCTGACCGACATATTTAGTATGGAGATAACGCTCCAAACCTTCTGCAGCCGTCAATTCTTCAAGAATGCGTTTCTTTGACTTCGCATCCATGCTCGGGGTTGAGCGGCAAGGTTCAAGTTTTTGCTGCCACCAGCGTTTGATCACCGGATCGCTGATGTACATGAATTCGATACCGATATCGCTGCAATAAGTTTGTTTCAAGGCAGCGATCAAGTCGCGAAGCGTCATCTTATCGGCGCCAAAGTACGTATTGGCGGTCGAGAAAGTGCTGTCCATATCTGTTTCGGACAAGCCGTAGAAAGACGGTTCAAGCTCGGGGATCTTCGGGCGCTCTCTTCTGTGCAGCGGGTCAAGATTAGCCCAGCGACTTCCCAGGAATCGGTAAGCGCCGATGATGGACTGAACCGCAACCTGCTTTTTAGCCAAGTCGAGATCTCGCTCGCTCACCGAGCAAACGGTTGAACGAGGTTCGGACGCTCTCTGTGCGAAAGCTTCAACAATAGGTGCATGAGGAACGTCGACGGTTTCGACGCGGCCGTCGGAAGCCGGCGCCTGCTGCAGGCGGTCAAAGTACTGACGCCATTTCTCATCTACGGAACTTGGGTCTTCGAGGTACTGCTCGTATAAATCTTCTACGTAAGGAGCATTCCCGCCGAAGAGATATGAAATCTCTATTAAGTCTTTAATCACTTTTTCACCTTGGACAAATTTCTTGCCGCTCAGGGGGCCGCAAATTATCGGAATATTTTGCGGCTGCTTCACAGGTTTCCTGTTGAGCGTGTTTCAGTAAAAACCAGCCGCTGAAACAAACTGATTATAGATTTGAAGCCGTCACTCAGGAACAATTTTGTGAGCGGTAAACAGCTCTGTCGAAGTCTTGATTTTTCGGGTTTGCTGCTTCGATCGTTACCTTCAAAAAACAGATTTTCTTCTAACTGCTTTCCTTCACTGCCTCATTTAAGCAGACCTAACCCATTGCCGTTGTAGTTCTTTTCTAAAATTTCCTTCGAAAATTAAGGAATTGAAATGATAACCACCATATTGCATTGGACCTGCGATCCAACTTCTGCCAGCATGGCTTCTTTACTGTTTAGATGGGCAATTGCGTTAGCGATGCTGCCATACGGAGTGCAGAAACTTTTCCATCCGGAAAACGCTACGAAGTTTCCGAAGGTCTTATTCTTTTCTCCACGGGTCGGGTATTACTCAGCCGCCATCATTGAAACCTTCGTTCCGCTATTTCTCATGGCTGGTTTCCTCACGAGGCTGGCAGTCATTCCTGCGATCGTTAGCTTCACAATCGCAACCAAAGTCACCATCGGCAAGGATCTGACCTCTCCGGCCCTTCCTTATTTATTCGGGCTCATTGCGATATTTATTGTCGGCTCAGGACTTTACTCCGCAGACTACTGGCTCCTGTACATTCTTGCCGGTCATTGATTCTTGAGTCGTAAATCGGGGCAAAGTCTCGAATGGCTGAGCGTGTCGCCGTTGTATAGTTCTGTGAACTCAAACAACAAAACTCAGAACAAAATGGATAATTTTCACAAACTTATAGAAGGCTTCCACAACTTCAAACAGACTTACTTCTTAAAGGAAAGACAGTATTTCGAATCACTGGAAAAGGCCCAGAATCCTAAAACGCTGGTTGTCGCCTGCTGCGATTCGAGAGTCGATCCGGCAATTCTTTTGCACTGCAAGCCCGGTGATTTGTTTGTGATCAGAAACGTGGCTGCGTTAGTTCCCGCTGTTACACAGGCCTCAAATCCTTGTTCTGTGATGAGCGCCATTGAATACGGAGTTAAACACCTCAACGTCGAGCACATCGTTGTCATGGGCCACTCTCATTGCGGCGGCATCCACGGACTCATGGCTCCTGAAACCATTGCCGGAGAAACTTATATTCAAGACTGGGTTGGCATTGCCTCTCCGGCTTTGGAACGCCTCCAAGCTATTACGGGCGATGAAGATGAAAAGACTCGAAGCCGCCACTGTGAAGAAGGCGCCGTGCTGATTTCCCTTGATAACCTGCTCTCATATCCTTGGATCGCAGAGCGTGTTAAAAACGGACAGCTCAAGCTTCACGCACTTTACTACGATTTATCGGAAGGCAACCTTTATCGTTTCAGCCCCGACTCAGAAGATTTCGAGCTGCTCTTCCACACTATCGAAAATCCGTGACAGACTTCGGAAAAATTCTATAGCCGACTATGGAAAAATTCTATAGTGGACTATAGAAAAATTCCGTACCTAGCTAAGAATTAGTGATGATTTTTTAGAACGTCAGCAGTTTCCATTTCACGAATTGGCGAGATGGAATTGAATAGACCAACACGACGCGCTTGAGTTCCTTGAAATCTCCTTGCTCCTCGTAGTGTCTGGCTTTCATCTGAGAAATACCTTCTGAAAGAGTTTCTTCTTCCTTCTTCCCGTCATAGGAAACTTTGAACTCGAAAACCCAATGTCTTTCTCCAACGCTTACTTCTAGATCACTCCTTCCGTGAGCATTGTGCTGTTCAACTTTCGGCTCTAACCCTGCTCCTGAGAAATAGACCTGGACATAAGCTCGCAAGGAAGCTTCGTCCTTCACCGGATAGTTCTGATAATCAATTGCCAGGAAGAGTCGGTTGAGAATATGGAATACCGACTCGGCAGATTCTTCACCAAGTACCTTTGCTATTGGACCCGCTCCCACTTGACCGGCAACTTTACCATCGAGCAAGCGCTCCATATATAACTGAGCCATAGCGCGCTTCACTTCTAAGTTAGGATAATCAAGAAATACCGTATCTCCGTACCTTACCGCCTTGATCGTCAGGTAGCCTGCTTGTGTCAGAAGACCCAAATCCGACAAATTTTCCAAATCAGAAGATCCTGAAAGAGTAGAAAGTGAAATCGATTTTTCACGCCCATACTCTTCAGGATGTCTAAGAGCGTGAGATTTCAAGTATTCAACTAAGACAGACGGCTTTCCGCCGCTCTCAAACCAATAGTCCACAAAACCGTTTCGAGGTGATGAGAGAAAGTTCAGCATTGACCATGGTGCAAAAACATGCTCTTTCGCCGTTCTTTCAAAGCAAAAACCGTCGTAATGTTTGATGAGCTCCTCGGTGAGCTTTTCTCTCGAGATGCTTAACAACGAGGCGGCATTGTCTAGGTATCCGGAAAAGTATTTCTGCGTTTCGGAGTATGTATAGCCTAACAAGGTGCCATATTCCACATCTAAAGAGAGGTCCGAAAGATTATTCAGCTCTGAAAATATGCTTGTCTTATTAAACTTTGTGATCCCCGTGATGAACGCAAATCTCAACGCACCTTCATTTGACTTCAAAACAGAATAAAAAGCAGACAAGGCCCTGCGAACCTCTACGAAAAGACTTTTGTTGTTCAGACAGGAAGTAAGAGGCGCGTCGTACTCATCGATTAAAAGAACTAAAGAATTTTTTTCCTGAGCACTCAACCAATCAGAAAGCTGATCCGAAACTGTTTGAAAGGGGCGAAGTTCGTAGCGGAAACCATAGGGCGCAAATTTCCGCGAGATAAGAGATATCAGTCGTTCTGAAAAGGATTCAGCATCCGCGAAATCCTTAATTTCCGAAAAATCCAGCCGCACTACGTTATAGGCTGCATTTTCCTTCCAAAGGTTCTCAATAGCCAAACCTTTAAAGTCACGTAAGCCGAACTTAAATAAGGACTCAAAAGTCGATATCAGAAGAGATTTACCAAGCCTTCTCGGTCTAGCAAGAAAATATTTACCACGATTAACAGCCAAGCTAAAAACCATCTCTGTTTTATCAACGTAGATTTCATTAGCCATTCTCAAAGCAATAAAGTCCGATGTTCCGAGTGGTAAAGCTCTCAGCTGATTGATCGCCATTTGTCTTCCTTTTGTCTCTCCTTAGTCAATTTTAAGATAACAACTCTCCTCAATCCGAGCAAAGGCATTTCTTACCGTCCGCCATTGTTCCAATTTCGATCGGAATCGACTTTTTACTGTGAGGTAAGACTGGAATTCACCATTAATCTATCTTAAAATAAAGATTAATTAAATTAATATATATTATTTGATCGATTAGATATGCCTAAAACCACTATGGGAACAAAGCTTCCTCGAAAATTAGAACAAAAAATGGCAATCGTCGGAGAACAAATCAAACTCGCTCGGTTAAGGCGCGACCTCTCAATTGCTCAAGTAGCTGAGCGAGCCACTTGTTCCCCGTTGACGATCAATCGAATTGAAAAAGGTCTGCCTACCGTCTCCATCGGAATCTATCTTCGGGTTCTCTACGCTTTGCAATTAGATGACGACATTCTCCTATTGGCGAAAGAAGATGTTCTGGGGCGAACTTTGCAGGATCTTAGTCTGAAACATCGTAAGCGGGCATCTAAAAAGGCTAATCGCTAAATATCTAGAAACCACCAGCGTGAAGGCTGAGTACTGGACTAATTAATTCTTCTAAGTTAAGAATCTGCCCCATTTAATGGACTCCTGGCGCAGACTTTTTACCATCTTTTTCTCTCACACCACAGCTGAAAACGGCCAGGTGATAGGAGGCGCTCTCAGCTCACACAAACTTAAATCACAATACCTGGAAGAAGCCTCACCGCTTCAAGTATTCACTTCTTGTTCCAGTGCTGCTGATTAAGAGTTTATCTCGAGCTCGAGAACATGCAACGTAGAACAGAGATCTTTCCGTCATCTCCTTTATCGCCTTCTCTTGTTTGTCACTTGATTTAAGTGCTTTCTCTAATGGAACGATACCTTGATTGCAATCCGCAATGAAAAGCAGCTTGAATTCAAGACCCTTGACTCGATGCATCGTCGACAAGCGAATTCCGGGACTTGTCGTATTCTCGCTAGACTTGATAACTACGTTCGGGCATCGTCTCTCATCCAGTTTATCTTTAAAAGCCTTTAAAAATTCTTTGGTGCGAAAAACGACGCATGCTTCATTATCCGGACAGTCAGCGGCTCGGATTTGGTCTAAAACCCAATCGACTTGTGCATCCTCATCGACTGCATCATAGATCTCGGGAGCCTTCCCGTGTCGAAGTGAATAGGCCGACGTCAAAGCTTGGTCGCCTTCTACTCCTTCATCCATATCGTAAACGGTTTGTCCAAGAAGGACCTTTTCAGAAAGTTTCCGGATCTCTTCGGTCGTTCGGTAGACAAGCTTGAGACGTGTGCTCCTTCGGCCTCTAACGTTAATTCCGCAAGCACCAAGGGAGACCTTACGAGCATAAATTCTTTGGTGAGCGTCTCCCACCATGAAGATTGCCGGTTCAGATTCAGGTGTGTGTTTAGCCAGAGCAGCCAAAAGTTTTAAAGCCTGCTCGTTCATGTCCTGGGTCTCATCAACAATAACCGAGAAGTAGTTAGCAAAGCCAGGATTTGCCGTCAAAATGCCCCGGGCCATCGCGCAAGCGTCCTCAATCGTCATTGCATGTCTTTTTTCAAGGTTTGAGCGCATTTCCTCGAATACAACCCACGCCTTTTTTCTCTGCTCTCGCGTAATACTGCTTCCGCGCCCTCTTCTTGGCGCTCTGAGATATTCGTTTTCCGTGCGAATTCCTTGCTCGAGGATGACCCTGCGCCATTCGGTGTCATAAAAATCATCGTCTAACTTGGCCGAAGGATCCGCGTAGGTTATTGCGTTTTTCCAACAACTTTCATACACCGGACTTCCGGGATAGACAATATTGAACGGGCAATTGTTCTGTTTGAGGAACCCGGAAACCCAAGCATCAATGTTGGCTACTTCGATCTTTGCCCGAGCCTCATCAGAGCAAATATTGTTCAGTTGAGCTGATAGGTCCTCGGCCAAATTTTTAGTGAACGTTGTCAAGAGAATCTTTTGGGATGAGTTGGGTGGAATTTCTCCCGCTAGAAAGTTAGCCCGGTACAAAGCAACTAAGGTTTTTCCAGTTCCCGCAACGCCTCTAACCAACATAGGAGTCAAAGACTTTCTTTCAACCAATTTCTTTTGATAAGGATGGAGAAAAATACGCCAGGTTAGAAGAGATTCTTTAGTAACCTCTTCCATAAGGTCGTCAGCACCCAGAAGTTTGAAACCTCTCTGTGTTCTTTCATTAACTTCAGCAAAGGGTTCTTTATCGGAATTCAGTTGCTTATGCGCCTGCTCATTTTCCGCTGAGGAATTCTCAAAAAGTTTTTTGACTTCCTCAAGTGAGTCTCCCTCTGCCAGCGCACACAAAGAATCGAAGACGTCCGGCGGAAGATCCTTACGGTTGTGATGAATATCATCAAACGAACAAAAAGATCTTACAAGTGACAGGGTCTCCCGAGGCACACCTATGCTTAGGAGATCTTCGTCACTAAAACTTGTAAAAAGGGGTTTAAACAACCCAGGCAATTTAGGTTGAACTGGAGGCACCAATTCTTTAAAAAGAAATCCAGAGCCTTCTTCGTCGTCCTCTTCTGAGATCGTAGAGGTTTCCGTTGCTGGGGGTGCTTTGAAAACCTGAAGCGTATTCGTTCTTGAATTGACTTTACATCGATGAGTCTCTGCCCATTCATAGGCATCATCATGTTTAGCGACATAAAGGAGAATGAAAACATTTCCATCCTCCGGATGTTTAATGATCAATCTGTAGTCGTCATCAATTCGAGCCGATCTGAAAAGCGGTTCCGAGGGATTATTCACTTTTTCGTAGTGAATACCCTTCGATGTCGGATTGGATCCAAATTTTTTTATGAACTTAGCAACCTTGGAGATCGTTTTTCCTGGGAGCCGTTCCATCGAGCTAAAGAAGCTGTCGCTGATAGCCAATGTCGGAGTTGTAGCGTTTAAATTAATCATTATTCTTTCCTTTGTCACTCTTCCTTTATGACGCCGTTTGGGACCTTCGGAAGCTAAATTTGAGTGGCCGTTTCTTCAAAGAATTTCTTAACTTTTCCCTGCCAATGATCAGTCTTTTCCGTAAGTACCAATAATTCGGGAGTTTCCGGAGGTAACTTAACGTCCTTATAAAGACTTTCTGCAGGGAAGATCGCTAAGGTACGACCATCCTTTCTCCAGACCAAACCTTCGGGATAAGCCACTACAGGACCATTCGGAACCCAGCTCTCCGCAAAAGATTCAGTAACGTAAGGGATACCCATTTGCCGAAGTTCTGAGATTATGTATTCCAATGCTAACTTGTGGTCAGAATAAGAGGAAATCTCCTGGATCAACTCTTTCCAGTGTATGTCTTTGACATCCAGCTTCTCTATTTCTTTTACACCCTCATCGTAAACGGGATCGCTTTGCGCCGATTCAGCAACCATAAAGAAACGATTGGCAAACTGGTAAATATCGGCAATTTCAAAGAAGTAGTTCCAGGCTTTCTTTGCCTTATCCTGAGCTTGTTTTTTAGTCAAACTCTCTTTCACGAGTTTCTTATCTTCTATTTCGATTGCGGCAAAAACGCTGTCAAAAACTTTTTTATCCAAACACAAAGACTCTCGAACTAACCCTCCTTGGACAGACCGCTGTGTGAGGCGCAAATTCGCTGTGGCATCGTCATAAAGAAGAGCATCCGGATTTGAGAAGACTTTTGCCGAGACTTCATTGATCGGTTTAGTTCCGGGAGAAGTCGTTATTGAGACAAGGCTTCTTAACAATAAATATTCAAAAGCGACTTTTCCGAAAGAAAGAGGATCCTTAAGCCATTGGACCAACCAGTCGAACGAAGTTGTATTTTTCTCGAAGAGCTTATTGATCGAATCAAAAGGATTATCTGACAACTCTTCATTACCGGCAGGTGAGAATTTAACTGCAATCTTTTTCTTTATGCCCAACCAAGCGTTCCGAATTTTTTCCTGTGTTTCTCCGTTAGGCTTAAACGAAAATTCTGAATCAACTTCTTTCGTCTTTCCACGCTCTTTTTCTTCAGGAGACAACTCTCGAAGAGCTTCCCAAGACAATGAAAAAACTCTATATCTTTCGTTGATTAGGGACTGGCGTTTTAGAACGTCGTCCTTGATACTGCCTTTATGGAATTTCCAACCGTCTGTAAAGACGCAGGCCAGGAGATCCGGCCTATCCTTAACAAGTCTTCCGGATTGGGGCTTAAAAATGAAATCTGGTTTACTGGGATGCTGAACACCTTTATCTCGGCCGTAACGCTGCTGAGTTTCGATTCTCCACACCATCGGGCCATCAAGAGTTGTCCCGGTCAACATTTCCCAAGACGCTCGTTCTTTTTGGTTAAGTTCGATATGCAGAAGGTAAGCCTCTGTACCATCTGGACTCGTTGCATTTTCAAGATTAAAGCCAGGAACCCTACTAATTTTCTTAATGAAAAGTCTTTCCAAATCACTCTCGAATCCCGAAACACTTGGCTCGCACATAGTATTTTCGAGTTGTTCAGAAGACTTAGAATCGCAAGTTCTCGGTGGAACCACGATCGAACCCTCGATAACGCTTTCCGCGTAATCATCCTTAGAGAGGCCGATAATGCGTCTCAAGATTTCTTCTGCGACTCTTCTTGAAATGTTCTCACGTTGATAAGCGTTACTGTATTGATACAGGCACTTATAACAGCCGTCTTTTTGCGGATCCTGATTGCAGGAACAATGGACTAAAGACTCCCAGGCATAGCGCAAAACGGTCATCATCACCTCAGGCTTACCCGATTTTGAGTCCCTCGACCCAAGTTCCTTCAAATAACCCGTCCCTCCAGGTACTGTGTCATAGACGACCAGGTATCTGAGCCTTTCCTCGGGATTCTGCGGGTTCGGAAGAATCTGTACGTCTGTTCTTAAATGTTGAACGTTTCCTTTGAAATATTTCCTAAGCCCAAGGGTCAGAGCCGCAATCATGGAAGTTGTGGCGACATCGGCCTCGTGTGCATCTAGTGAATCACTCACCGGCAAGCGGATTCTAATTGCCTCGCTTCTGAGTTCTCGATAGAGCATAAGCCCTTCAACCCATGGAGATTCTTTAGGCTTGAGGTTGCTATCCCCTTTATCCTTATCAAAGTACGGACAAATTGGGGCATGTCTTGGTTCTTGACCGTAAAATTTTCCACAGAACTTACAAACTTTGAAGCCATGCGCCGGAACTTTTCGACCAGCGATCATCTTTTCTGTTGGAAATTCTGTGTTTTTAGTTCCTAAGTTCAGCTCTCTTACGATGATGGAATCAAAGTATTCCAACTCAAAAGAAATATGCTGCTTACGAATAGTCCATTTATGCCTCAGAGACCGATCAGCAGCCTCTATTAAGAGAATCTTATTGGAAGGAGCTGCCGTTCTGCGATCGTCATTCTCCGTGATCATGTCTTTTTCAGAGTCAGCCCGGACTGTAACCTCTCGCATTCTCACTAAAGTATGGATGGAACCAACATCCCGCCAATCATGGCATCCGCAATTTGGACAAGCTATTGCTGTTTCTTTTTTCTTTGCTGCAGAGCCGTCGGAATCTTCTCCAATACTGACCTCTTTTTCGGCATGCCCGCATTCAGGACAAATTCGCCAGCGTTCGAACGAATCTTTATCACACCTCAACTGATCAACATGCAGCTGATGCGCAAAAGCATAGAACCGGTTTGGAAAGACCATTTCTCCAATAGCTGAGGCGGCACTTCTTGTAAAAGAATACTCAGCCGGCTCTCTGAACTTTGATCCTTGACCCCGTTTTTGAAGGATGACAGATCTAACCTGCACCCCTTCTTCCGGGAAGGCATAGTTGGGCAAAAGGCCGTTGTCCGTCAGATAAGAATAGATGTCTTTTTCTCTTATTTCTCTACTGATGAGATGCTGAAACTCTTTGCGAGCTGCGGTTAGTTCAGCAATCAAATTTGTCGTCGACTCGTCTTGAGGTAATTTTTCTAAGGCGTCGATGTGTTTCTTAAGATCATCTACATTCTTTTGCCAATTATTTCTGCTGAGTAAAGAATCATCCAAAATGCGAGTTAAGTGATCAACAAGCGTCGGGTAGAGTCCCTCATCGGAACCTTCTTTTTCACCCGCTAATGTGGAGTCCCCGTTGAGATAGTGAGTAAGCGCTTCTTTTGCCGACGTGCTCAGCAGATCGGGACGATCTTCGAACAACTTGAAGAAGGCTTCGTGAAGAGCGCCAGTCTTTTCTGTCTCCCGGATCCAAGTTATAAAGGAATAAGGGAATTTGTTGCGATCCTTACTCTCAAAAGAAATCAAGACTTCTGATAAATAGGAAGGAAGCTGACTTTGTTTGTTTGAAAGTCCCCAATGTCCAAGAGCGAACGCAAAAAGCTGCCTTTCAAGTACTGCTACAGCTTTTAGGAAGATTCCCGGAACGGCAACCTCTCCTGCCAACATCTCCAAAGGATCGGCCCAGAAATAGAGATTATGGTTGTCACGGCTTATCATCGTCACGGCAAGAGAATTTCCGTCGGTTCTACCCGCTCGTCCGATCCTTTGCAAATAGTTGGAACGGGTAGGCGCTAGAGAACACTGAAGGACTGTTGAAAGACTTCCAATGTCTACCCCCATTTCCAACGTCGGCGTGGCTGAAATTAAATTCACATCCCATGGCGCTGTGGGGTTCGACTTGAATGATTTCTCTATACGTTTTCTGTCATCAGCTGTCAGCAACCCTGTATGTTCTTTGGCATTCAATCTTACGGGGCTGCCTGAGTAAAGGGTGCGGTCTGGCTTAAACCCGTTCTCTAATTCAAAAGTACCGTTACAGTCGTTAGACAAACACGGCATCTTGCTCCAAAAGCCACTATTGCCTGTTGCTATTTTGTGGTTTTTTCCACATTCGTCGCAGCGCACGGCTGCCATTGACTCTGAAACAACAAATCCTTCCGGATTAAGGACTGCGTACGTTGTTCCATCGTCTCGCTTAGCAACAGTAATTAAACCATTCGTTTGAAGGGCTTGGAGCACAATCTTCCAAAAGTCGGGCAAAAAAGAATTTTCCCAAAGCGTCAGTTCATCTCCGGAGATGAAAAAACGATTAAGAAAATTTAATGCCCTATCCTTGTACCAGCTTCCTTTTCCGCTCTTAGGTAAGAGGGAGGGCCAATATCTATCTCGTGCCGGAGCTGTAAGGGCCACACCAGTGGGTGGCGGCATTTTCGGACCATGAGGAGGCATATAGCGAGTCCGATTAAAAGTATAGAAAGACTCCCCTGTCTTCAAATAACGTGAATAAGATCCGAGAATGTTCGTACAAGGACTTTTGCTTGTTCCATCCGTTCCGATTGAGCCAGCCAATACTTTTTCAGAAAAACCCCCGGTCGCTCTCAGCCTGTCCAGGATTGAAGTAATAAAACTCTCGATTTCTTTTTGTGGCTTGATTTTGGAAGAAGGTTTTACGGAACCATTTTTTAACTCTTCATATAGTTTTACTAAAACATCGCTTGCAGCCTTAGTTACCTTATTAGAGTCAAATTGCAAACCGAGAAGACCGTTTCGAAGCAACGATCGCCCTTGCTGAGACTTTTCTCCCAGTTCTTCCAACAATGACCAACAAAGCCTTTCTCGGGCAAGAGGATATAAATCTTTCCAGCTGTCGTAGGTCTGCAGAAGCTTAGGCGTTCCTTGTTCAGCAGCGATGTTAAACTCAGTCCACTCCTTCCACCACTGTTTGTCAGACGGCATAAAAGTAGCAATAAACGACGCCTCCGCAAGGCGGTCGATGCTCAAAACGTCCCAACCCTCGGAATCTGCACGGCGCACGAATTTCTCCTTGCCTTTGGAATACCAATACTCGGGAAATTTCATCATGATTTCGTTCATTCGCAGACTACTTTCTTGACCATACGGGTATGAAGCAATAGCGTGACGGACAGATGAGCGATAACCCCTAGCCTCTAAGAAGCCCGCGCGTTGGGAGGCATCTTGAACGGAGTCCGAGAAAGCAAGGATTTTGGGGTCTTGGTTATAACGACTGGAATTAATGATAGAAACGCCAGCAGAAGTCAGGCTCGAGACCGTGGAGCCGAAAATAATCAAGGATCCTTTTGTTCGGCAGAAGGGACATGCATTTTGAAATTTTCTAACTTTCTGGCTTCCTCGGCTATTAGCAATCAAGTCGGAGAACAAGCCTCTTTCTTCGGAGATAAAGGCTTCCTTAGTTGTTAAGACCGTGAGGTCCGGACACCAAACAGGGATCGGTTTATTAGAAGGTTCCTTATCTTCTTCACTCCAAAAGCCCCAACTATCGTTCGTGACAGACAAATCTGACCATTGAGTTTTTAAAGCTGGCTTCAACTCACGAGAGACCGGATCGAGAAGTTTTATTTCCCCTTTATGCCTGTTGAAAAAATCTTCATTTGTTACAGGATAAAGCACCTGAGACGAATCGTTTCGAGAGAACCAATGATTGTAGAAAGCTCTCAAGTCTTTACTTGCTTTGTCTTTCCCATCTATTTCTTCTTTGAACGTGCCCCATCCGGAATGACCACACTCGCGACAAACGATTAAAGGAAGAGCGAACGTCTTACTATTTCCTATATCGTTGACAGAAAATAACTCCGGTTTATTCGAGACCGTCGCAACCATGCGAGCGAGTTCACGGGCCCATAATTGAACCCGTACATGCAGAAATGGGCGGGTTTTAAGGGATGAAAGAGGTTTGCCTTCATATATTCGCTTAAGATCTGAATCTTGCGCAACCTTGGCGGCTGAAGTAAGGGCCGTGAGCGAATCGATGATTTTTTCTAAGAATAGAATTTTTTCTGCTTCCGTTCGCAAGCTCGGAGATAAGGAACCCGCGTAAGAGCCAACCCATTTCTTGGCGACTTCTCGAATCTCAGCAATGCCCTTGCAGTCCTCAAGAAATACATGAAAAGCTTTTAAACGGGGGAGGAGCTTCGGCAAAATGAACGGAAAGAGATCTTCATCTGCATAGCCAGCTAGAGCCGGATATTTGCTTTTCAACTCAGAAACTGAAGACTTTCCCTCATGCCCAAACCATTAGCGAGAAGCTGCATCCGAGAAGGATCAAAAAGTGTGCTTGGGAGTCCTGAAATTTTGAATAGCTCGGCCGAAGCGTGTTGATCCATCAGCGCCTGAGCGTCGTTCTGCGTCCCTTTACTAAAAAATTTAAAAAGCTTTTGAATGGAATCATTAAGAAAACGACCTTCTTGATCTTCTTGACTGATCAAAGGAATCATTTCTAAATCACGAAGCCATTCAAGGGAATAACCATCCACGTAATGAGGATCATTCATCGGAGCGTACTTAAGATCAGGTCTTGACTCCACAAAGAATAAGAAAAGCAGGCGGTACAAATAACGCAGACATTCATCTGAGATTTCTGTTGCTTCCGGAAATTTAGTTTTAGTTTTGGTTGCATAGTCTTTTAACTGCCGAGCAGCTTCGTTCCCAAGAATTTCCACAGCCTCACGCAAAGCGTATTTCAAGTCCTCCGAGACGCCGTGCGCATGCTTAAAGGAGTTTTCATCCAATGTTGTTAAAAAACTTTCTCCATTGTTTTCCGTGAAAGCATCATTGCCAAGCAAGTAAGAAACAATCTTCAATACAACTTCATTTCTTCTCTGAAGGATTAGAGTTGTTCTAAAGAGCCTTGCTCCCTTAATCTCTCCATTTGAACTTTCATCTTCTTCTTGCTGAGGTTCCCAATCCCCAGACAGGGATAGTTGTTTTCCGGCGTGTTGTTTCTCACCGGCTCCCCCCACGTCAAGGGTCCCAAAGCGCAAATCGCTCAAAAAATCAAAAAACTTTTCCTCGGCAGGACTGGCTGTCACCACGATCTTCGATATCTTTCTTTCAGGGAATTCGGACGAAACTTGGCTGGCCACATCCTGTTTGAATCTTCTTATTACGAGCCCCTTATCTGCATAATCATCTACGGTGTAGTCAGACGGGTTGGCGATTGCCGTTGGATCCAATACATTCAAAAGGCTTGCGAAACTTTCAGCCCGACCATCATGCGGAGTGGCAGAAAGCATAATCATGGCATCTGACTTCCCAGACAACAGTTGTGCCAATTTAGCCCTCTGGCTCCTATTGCTGCGTTGGGCTACATTATGGGCTTCATCGATGATGATTAGATCCCAGTGACACTGCGAAATCATCTCTCTATAGAGTTCGTCTTTCTTCAAAGTATCAATGGAAATAATGGCCTTATCAAAATAAAAGAAGGGATTTTGATTAGATGGAATTCTTTCCCTGACTCTTTGAATTCCATTTGAATCCAAAGCTGTTAAAGGAATAGAAAACCGATTCCAAAACTCCTGCTGAAACTGTGGAAGGACAGCCTTCGTCGCAAGAACCAGAATTCTTTTCGCTCGCCCTCGCGCGATTAATTCACTCGTTAGAATTCCGGCTTCCAATGTCTTTCCTATACCAACGGCGTCCGCAATCAAGATTCTGGGACGCGGCTGTTTAAGAGCTTGAAGTGCTGGATCAAACTGATAGGGCATCGGGTCCATGGCAGCTTTATAAGATACATAAAGCTTGTCATTTTCTGTCTTAGGTGAAGTACGCAAAATCGACTCAATGTAGAGACGAGTCTGTATAAAACGAGAAGAAGTATCTTTCGCTAATACTGTCTCCTCCGGAGTAAGAAGTTTTACAGCATCCTCGTAAAGCGTGAAGAAATAGACAACACGGCCTAAAACGATGTTAGACAGTCCTTCACACTTTAGAAGTTGTCCGCCCTCCCTAACAGCGTCAACAGAAAGAATCCTCCAAACAGCATCCCTAATCTCTACCTTGGCTCCAACCGGATAAACTTTGTTTGTATCTAACTCCGCCATGGTCGACTTATCCCTTATTTTTATACCAAATAATGAAGTGATTCTAAGGGCTGAAAAGACATACGAGAAGTCACGAGGATAGGCAACCCAAGCATAAAATATCCGATGAAAACTTAAATTTTTCTCTAGCAATCTAAAGGCAATCAACAAAAAAGTTGTGAGTTTCCTAAATATGTCGTCATGAAAAAAGAAATATGTGCCACTCTGGCCGAGATTGAAAAGCAGCACAACGTCAAAATTCTCTACGCCTGCGAATCCGGATCCAGAGCCTGGGGTTTTCCTTCTCCAGACTCGGATTACGATGTCCGATACCTCTATATTCGACCTGTTGAATCCTATTTGAGGTTATTCCCCGAGCGGGACGTGATAGAAGGTCCGATTGATGAGGTCAAAGATTTTGTCGGTTGGGATCTTCAAAAAGCACTAAAACTTTTGATGAAAGGAAACGCGCCGCTCATTGAGTGGCTTCATTCACCTATTGTTTGCAGAGATAATCCCTGGTTGAAAGAGAACCTCATCAAGCTTTTCAACGACAACTGTAACTTCGATGCGCTTTATCGTGGCTATTTCGGCCTGGCAATAAACAACTTCAAAGCTTACCTTACCGGAGAAACCGTCAAGCCCAAAAAATATCTCTATGTTCTTCGATCAATCTTGGCATGCGAGTGGATCAAACAGAGAAACTCCATTCCTCCGGTTTTGTTCCGCGAGCTTTATGAAGAGCTTTTAACACCTTCGGCCCCGATATATCCAGAACTCGAAAAGCTTTTGAAGATCAAAGTTGAGGCGAAAGAAAGATCAGCCGGCGCCCATTTTCCTGTCGTCGATAAGTTCATAGACGATTTTTTCAAGGAGAGCAAACAGCAATTTTTCTCATCAACGGAGCCGGTGAACGTTGATGAATACAACAGATTCTTCCTTGAATGCCTCCGCTGCGAAAACTAACATCATCCCTTTTGTGAGTTAGTAAAGATTGGACATTTTTTTGGGAGGCGTTAAAGTACAAAGTACTTGGTACTCATAGAATTTGTCATGTTTGCCGTCTTTGTCATTCTTCCGCAGTTCTGCCTGATCTTGCTCGGCTACCTGCTCACCAAACGCCCTTCTTTTGCCAAAAAAGATTTCTGGAACGTTACCGAGAAGCTGGTCTTTTATGTCCTGTTTCCTCCTTTGATCTTTCTTTCCGTCGCAAAGGCAAACCTACAGATCGGGCAGTGCAGCTACTTTTTGCTGATATCAATATCAGCTATGAGTATTGCGGTTATTACGGCTTGGCTGGCGAATTTCTTAATTAAAGAGAGCCAATGGACAAAATGGTCTATCTTCCACTGCGGATTCCGATTCAATACTTATATCGGTTTTGCCATTTGCTCAACGCTTTTCGGCGATAAGGGCATCGCCTACCTTTCACTTTTAATCGCCTGCTGGGTACCTCTTAGCAACGTCATCGCTACCGTCGGACTGGTTCATGCCTCAAGACTGAGCGGCTCAGAAAACTGCGGAAAAAGAAAAAATTTCCTCGTTGCCGTTTTGTCTAATCCCCTCATCTTGGCAACACTCTTAGGACTAGTTTGCAACTCGTTCAGCATCGAACTCCCGAAACTGCTCGAGGACGTCCTTAAACCTTTAGGACAATCTTCCCTAGCGCTCGGTCTCATCTGCATCGGCGCCGGTCTAAAAATCAACGACCTCAAACGCTATCTTCAACTGATGATTATCGGAAGCCTGCAGCGACTCATGGTTGTCCCGGCCGTTACCCTCACTTTTGCGATTGTTTTCCAGCTGCTTTCTTTGGAAAGCTGCGTCCTTCTGCTTTTTGCCGCTCTTCCAACTGCTCAGTCCTGCTACGTTATGACTGCTTCCATGGGCGGAGACTCGGCTGCAGTCGCAGATTTAACGAGTGCTCAAGTGATTTTTTCGCTTTTAACGCTTCCGTTCTGGATCAACGTCATGCTTAAATTTTTTCCAACCTAATTTTTAAGTCATGCACCGTCTTTGAACTACGAAAATATTAGATGGGTAAATTTTCACCGGTTCCTTGAAAATTATCGCTCAGCGTAGATTAAATTAACCCGATTCAAACGTATACGGCAGTGGTCGCCGTATTAAAATCGAGAGATTGAACTCAGGAAAAAATCACTTAAGGAGATTTTCTAAATGAAGAAACCCGTCAAAGTCGTCGTTACCGGAGCAGCCGGTCAAATCGGCTACTCTCTCCTCTTCCGTATCGGCGCCGGTGACATGCTTGGTACCGACCAGCCCATCGATCTGATGATGCTGGAAAGAAATAATGAACAGTCTCTCAAGAACTCCCGCGGCGTTCAGATGGAACTCGATGACTGCGCCTTCCCGCTCTTGAACAGCATCACCGCTACGTCGGATCCTTATGTTTGCTTCAAGGATGCCGAAATTGCCCTCTTAGTCGGTTCCCGTCCCCGTACGGCCGACATGCAAAGAGCCGACCTTTTGGCCGCCAATGCGCAAATCTTCGTTGAACAGGGTAAGGCAATGAACGAAGTCGCCGACCGCAACATCAAAGTTCTGGTTGTCGGCAACCCCTGCAACACCAACGCCTACATCGCTCGTCGCTGCGCTCCGGATCTGAATCCCCGCAACTTCACTGCCATGATGCGTCTGGACGAAAACCGCACTCTGACTCAGGTTGCTCAGAAGGCCAACTCTACTGTCGCTCAGATCTCCAAACTAGCAGTTTGGGGCAACCACGGCGGCACAATGTTCCCGGATTTGACCAATGCCACCGTCGCCGGCAAACCTGCTTTGGATCTGATTACTGAAGACTGGTACGTCAACGAACTGATCCCGACTGTTGCCAAACGCGGGAGCGCCATTATTCAGGCTCGCGGCCATTCTTCCGCTGCCAGCGCTGCTAACGCCGCCATCGATCACATCCATGACTGGGTTCTCGGCAGCAACGGTGAATGGGCCACGATGGCTGTTCCTTCCGACGGTTCTTACGGCATCCCTGAAGGTCTCACCTTCGGTATGCCCGTCATCTGCAAAGACGGCGACTACGAAATCGTTAAAGACCTCGAACTGAATCAGTTCCAGAAAGATCACATCGCTGCAAACATTCGCGCCCTTGAAGAAGAACGCGCTATTGTTGATGAGATCATCGCTAAGGCTTAATTTGCTTTAATCGTATTTGGGCCGCATTTGCGGCCTTCTTCTTTTATGAACACTGTCATCTTCGATACCAACCTTCTGCTGGATTTCTTTGTTTTCAAAGATCCCAAAACCTCTGTCCTCTGGGAGGCTGCAAAAGAAAGAAAATTCAGAACCGCAACCTGCGAAGGCGCCCTGTCTGAACTCGAAGATGTTTTAAAAAGGCCTCAATTTAAAGTAACGCCGGAGCAACTTGAGGCGGTCAAAGAGGAATTTCTGCACGTCGCTGAGGTTTTGCCGATCACGACGGAAGCAAAAGCAAGATGCAAAGATCCTTTGGATCAGAAGTTCATCGACCTCACCTTAAGTTATTCCCCGGCCCTGCTCATCTCCAAAGACAAGTTAGTCCTGAGATGCGCCAGGCACTTAAGGCCGCTCGGGAGCAATATTCTTCCGCCTGAGAAAGCGATCGCTTTTCTTTCAACAGATAACTAAAAAGGAAACGAATTTTTGATTTCCGTTTCCTCTTTTTCTTTTTACAGTGTTGCCGTTTTATCGGCTTTTTCAGCAATCTCTGCGTTAAACGCTTCGATCTGCTTGACGCAAGCTAAATAATTTTGCGAAAGCTTAAGACCGTCCCAGCTCGGGAATTTTCCTCTAGGCTGGATGCGTGCAACCCTTTCATCAAATGCCTTGGTGCGAATCCAGCGCTGATTTTCTAAAACAGTTTTTGCGCTTTCCGGATCGTTGCAGATCAGAATCATGTCACAGCCAGCGGCTAGAGCAGCATCGCTTCGAGCCGTGATTTCGCCAACCTCAGAAGCACCTTTCATCGAAAGGTCGTCACTGAAGATCAAGCCGTTGTAACCCAATCGCCCTCTCAGCTCTTCCTGAAGCCACTTCTTTGAGAAGCCTGCCGGCGCCGGAGAAACCTGAGGATACGTCACATGGGCAGGCATCACGGAAGTCAGCAGTGTTCCCATCGAGGCATAGGGAACTTCATCGTTGGTTCTGATATCGGTCAAAGGTCTGTCGTCAACCGGAAGTTCGACGTGGGAGTCTGCTGTTGCATAGCCGTGTCCGGGAAAGTGCTTGCCGCAGCAGGCCATACCGGCCTGAGCCATGCCGCTAACCATTGCCGTAGCAAGAATGCTCACAACACGAGGATTGCGATGAAAAGCACGATTGCCGATGACGGCGCTCTGACCATAGTCCAAATCCAGGCAGGGCGCGAAGGTAAAGTCGACGCCGCAGGCTCTCAGTTCAGAAGCCATCACTAAACCGCAGGCAGCTGTCAGATTGTGAGCTCTTTGCGGATCCGTATCGTAAAGCTGGCCCAAGGAACGAGCGGAAGGGATCTTGGTGAACTCTTCTCGGAAACGCTGAATTCTTCCGCCTTCATGGTCCACGCCGATCAGCAGCGAAGGATTTCTCAAAGAATGGATGTCATGCGTCAGGTTATGGAGCTGCTCGCGGTTCTCATAGTTGCGCGTAAACAAGATGACCATACCGACCATCGGATTCTGAAGAATTTTGACTTCTTCATCCGTCAGACTGATTCCGGCGATATCAACTACGACTGGTCCGAGAGGACGATCGACTTTTTCCATGGTTTATTCCTTTTCAATCACAACCATCGCCATTGCTGACGAATCCGTGTCACTTATAGAGACATGACACTTTAATCTCTGATTCTTAATTTGTACGGCCAACTTGCCCGAAAGTTGGACATAGGGTGCGCCGAGCTCGTTATTTAAGATGCTGATATCCGAAAAATTCACGGCTCCGCGAAATCCTGTACCAAGCGCTTTTGAGAATGCTTCTTTTGCTGCCCAGCGGCTTGCGAGATAGCGATATCCCCTTTCTTCAGAAGCCTCGCAGCGAACGGCATAAACAGGCTGCTCAGATTCTGAGAGCACCGTCTCGCAAAACTTCGGCTGCCTCAGGCATGCCTTTTTGATGCGGGCAATATCAACAATATCGCAGCCGATTCCGCTGATCATCTTTAATCCTCTTTTGGCTCTTCACCGTAGGCGTCGTCCAGCGGAATGCCGGGCAGACTCATAAATCCAAAAGCCACGGCAGTAATCGCGCCGAGAATTCCCCAAACAATCCAGTTCGGCGGTAAGCCGAGCGTGAATTCAGCAAGTAGATAAAAAATCGCAACCTGAGGCAGAACGGCCCAAAACACCGGTTTTCCGTCATCATGCAAGCGGCGAACCGAAATCGTAAAAGAAGGCACAGCAATGTAGAGCCAGCCGCAGAGAACCAAGCCCACAAACACCAGAATCGTGTCTGTTGTCGTGTCCGAGATCACCATCAGCAAAGCAAGATAACAGACGGCAAAGGCCCAGAATCTCCAAAACCTTCCTAAGCCGGCACGGCCCTGCAGTTTGGCGTAATTGCGCGTCATGTCGTCATAAAGCTCACGGACATGCAGGGGCATTCTGTCGCGGTAGGACTCGAGTTCAAACGGATTTTTTCCCGGGGTCGGATTTTTCATTTTTTTCTATAACTTATTCAATTCGTTAAGGATACGGCGCGTGTTGAGCGGCGCGTCCTCGAGATAATAGCGGATAAGGTCACGCATCAACATTCGGGCTTCCCATTCCTGCGTTCCGCTCTGAAGCGTATTGCTGCTCAGGGCTTCTAACGTCACACCTGATATACCGCTGCCCTCAAAGGCCGTGCCGTCATTGGCAACAAAATCGCCTCGAACAAATCGATAGTGCTTAGCGGGAAACGGACCGGAAGGAAGCGCATAACCCAACACCTTTAAAAAGTCACGTTCAAAGTAGCGGAGCGGAACAAGGTAATCCTTTTCGACAGCCAGTTTTTTGAGCGTGTCGTAATAGATCGTGAATAATGCCGGCTCCGGCTCTCCTCTAGGCAGCAGGCGAACTAAGAGTTCATTGATGTAAAAGGCCGACATGAGAACTTTTTCGTTCATTGGTATCGTCCCGTACCATTCGCAGCGCGTAAGATTTTTTACTTCGCCTTTGCCGGAATAGGAAACTGCAAGAGGACAGAATGGATTAAGCAGTCCGCGGTATTGAGACATCGGTCGTTTTGCTCCGCGCGCAACCAAAGGAATACGTCCGTAATCGCGGGTAAAAAACTCCACGATAAGACTCGTCTCTCTCCATGGATAAGTGTGGAGAACAAACGCGGGCTGCTGATCAACCCGATATTCCGAACGACCTTTCTCGGCCATCAAATGAACCTCAAAATAAAGAGGTCATTTTAGCAAATAGGCATGAATCCCCGCTGCAGCGGTTCGATCGCAAAAAGACCGCCATTGGTTAGAAGATGAACGGATTGACGTTAGAGATTTCCATTATTACCGCTGTTCAAACGTCAAAAAGAGAAGCCGCCCGTGTCGCAAACTCGTAAAATATTTTTGGGTTACCCCTATCCCACCGTTTGAGTATGCCGATGATCCCAAAATTAACCGACACAGTGCGACAAAATTTGCAGCTTTGTCTTCGCTGTTTGGTCATTTGCTGTTTCTGCTCGTTAGTGTCATTCAGTGGAGATAGTCTTGCTAAAGAAGAGAGGGTTATTACAATCGGTGTACTTGAGAGCTCCCTTAGTGCAGCCGACAAATCGGCTATCTCCCAGACGCTTGAAGCTCTAAAGAAACTCCCTGGATACCGTTTAGATGTTCAATACTACAACCCGTCTGAACTCGAGGATCAACTCGTTCGAAAGAGGCTCGACTATTTCATTGGTACCTCCGGTTTTTATCGAAAGTTTCAATCCTTTGGTCTAAGAAGCGTCGCAACGCTCTTTACCGAAGTCGCCCCTAATCCCAGATATGCCACAGGTTCAGTCTTTGTCGTAAGGAATGACAGTCCCATCAAAAAAATTTCGGATTTAAAAGGTAAAACGGCGCTCGCCTCCTGGGCAAAGGGCTTTTCTTCCTTCTATACGCCGATGGGAGAGATCTACAAGCAAGGTTTTGATCCGGAGTCCTTCTTTTCTGTCTATAAAACGTATGGGCCGCCGATGAGCGACCTGCTGCAAAAACTCGATAAGAATGAAGGAGACGTGGTCCTCATGCGTGCCTGTCTGCTCGAAGACCTTGAGAAAACGCAGCCAGATATTTTCAAGCGTTATAGAGTACTCAATGAGAAAAAAGACAACCTGCTGTGCTGCAAGCACTCGACGGACTTGTATCCCAATTGGACTTTGGTCGCAACGCCTTTAGCGCCATGGACAGAAACACGTGAAATCACTAAATGTTTGTTAAATATCCCGGATTCAGCAGGCTTCGGCTGGGCAACGGTTCCGGATTTCAACACGATCGACGAACTCTACAAATCACTTAAAGTAGGTCCATATTCCTATCTGAGGATTCAAACCGTTCAAGGTTTCATCTATCGCTACCGTTTTCCGCTCCTGTTTGCCCTCTTCTGCATCTTAATGCTGTGCGTTCACTCTTGGAGAACCAATGTCTTGGTGAAGAGAAGAACCCAATCCCTGCGGATCGCTTATGAAAAAGAGGCTGAACTCAGAAGAAAAGTCCGTGAAAGCGAACAGCGCATTGATCAGCTTCAAAAGACCGAAATCATCGGCGCGATGTCGAGCCTGATCGCGCACGAGATCAATGGCCCTTTGGCTACAATCGACAATTACTGTCGAGGCATCAAACGCAAACTTGAGGTCGAAGAGAATGACAACAGCTGGCTGGATAGACCGATGTCCTTGATTGTCAAACAAACCGCCAAGATTTCGGACATTGTCTCGAGGGTCCGCGCTTATGCAAAACGTGACGAACCGGAATTTACAAAAATTGAAGCGGATAAACTTCTTAGAAGCTGCGTCAGCGATATACGCATGCGCTATCCCAATTGCCAAATCGTTCTCAGCCACACAGAACCGGCGGTTGTGCTGGGACACATTCTTGAGTTCGAAGTTCTTTTAGAAAATATCATCAAGAATGCCATCCAAGCTGCCCAAACAGCCGACACAAATCGGATAGAAATTCGGCAATTATGTGAAAACAACTCAATGTACGTTCGTATTTTGAATGCGTCCTCTGTCCGTTCGTCTGAAGAACTCGAAAAGCACCTTCAGCCTCTGCACTCCTCTAAAAATCAAGGCTTAGGAATCGGATTGCTGATCTGCCGCGCGATTGCAGAAAAAATGCGCGGTAATTTAAGTGTTACCTATAAGGACGGTGAAGTCTTTACAGAGGTTAAGATTCCTTTATTCGTTCCTCAGGAAAAAGAAAATGCTGATCAGAATTGTTGATGACGATGAGGATCTGGCTGAAAGCCTGAAATTTTTGTTGGAGCCGGAAGGCTGGGAAGTCGTCAGCTACCCCAGTGCTGAAGACTATTTGAAATCAGATGCGCCGAGCGTGGAAGGGTGTCTTCTGCTGGATATTCGCATGCCTGGCCTTTCCGGGCTGGAACTCCAAGAAAAAATGAAGGAACGCGGCTGGGAGGTGCCGATCATTTTCTTAACCGGGCACGGAGATGTCGACGTAGCTGTGCAGGCGATGAAATTCGGCGCTTATGATTTCCTTCAAAAACCTGTCAAAGCCGAGCGACTCATCCAAGCCATTTCCAGCGTTGCCTCAATGCTCAAGGAGAAGCGGGATTACGGTGCAAGTTTGGAATATTGGTACAAGAAATTCCAGCTGCTCACCGACCGCGAACGGAGCGTCACGATACTGGCGTCTCAAGGCCTCTTGAATCAAGAAATTTCCGAGCGTCTGAATATAAGTACCAGAACAGTGCATACGCATCGACTGAATTCCTACAAAAAATTAGATGTTCACAGCACTTCAGACTTAGCCCCAATCGCGGCTCTGTATAGAAGCCGCAAAATAACTCTGTGAAAAATCCGTTTCATCGATTCAGACAGGCTAAAAGATATTTTTTTGAAGAGAATTTGATAATTCTCAAATTGCTTAAGCAATCAAATGAATTCTCGCACGCGCGCGAACGGTGTTCTCACCGTGTCATTTCCTAAAAACGGTTGACTTCTTTTTGTTTTAAACCTGTGTTTAGTTGA